>MRWG01000032.1_pt1 | contig 329815 bp, 305 predicted proteins | sample 1013341 | NCBI WGS metagenome assembly MRWG01 (sample SAMN06117577, study PRJNA244670) | biofilm metagenome | biome: Water; feature: Cathode Biofilm; material: Biofilm; isolation source: microbial consortium enriched at the cathode of a solar microbial fuel cell | place: USA: District of Columbia... | reverse complement strand
AAGAAACCGCCTGCGGTGTTTGCCAGAGAAGCGGCATGATAAAGTCAGATTCCCACATCAGGCATGGCTCTGATCATGGGGTACGGTCACTCTTTAATACCAAGCGAGGCAAAGATGAGGCAAAGATAGAGTTGCTGTCGTATTGCATGTGGTATTTATAATTGTGCTACTGCACAATTATAGTGGGGGACCTGCGAAAACCGGGCTCGGTATAAATCAACAGACTGAAAGGAATCATCCTATGAATTACCTCATGAATCTCACAGTAAACAAGTCGCTTGTTATTGTTGCTTTGATTTTGGCAACCTTTGCTCCGGTTCAGGCAAGTGAAGTTAAATCTTCTTTTGATCCCGAGACGGGTAGACTGGAAATAACCAATCTGGAGTTGGATGGTCAGATTTATTATTTGGAATTGGACTTGACTGATGCTGCGACACTGAGCTTTGCCGTCAATGCTGCCAGTGTTGTGGATCTTACTCCCGGCGAGGCGCAGATTGGCCTGACTGCTGAAGCGATAATTGGTAGCTGGAGCATCGATGGTGAAGCCAATACATCGATTACATTTAATAGCGATGGCACCTACACGCAGAGTCAGGGCGCAGGTATTGATCTGGACGAGTGTCCCGATGGCGGCATTGAAACCGGAAGCTATAGCTGGACGCCCAACACTGGTCTGATTCGCTTTAGTGTGGATATGGACAATAATGGAGAATGCGGTCTCTCCCATTCAGGTCGCAGCTTGCGTTTCCTGATCGATGGCAATACTGCCACTATTCAGGAAGGCAATGGCAGCGGAGCAACCGCCACACGCAGTTAATATTGCGCTGCTTATTCTTCGCTGAAAATCTCTTCCACCGGCTTATTGAAAAGGCGACCGATTTTCAGCGCCAGCGGCAGACTGGGATCGTAGCGTTCCTTTTCGATAGCGTTGATGGTCTGGCGCGAGACGTTGAGCTTCTCCGCCAGCGCCGCCTGGGACAGATCATGCTCGGCGCGTAATACCTTGAGGATATTCTTCATTGCTTGTACTTCCACACCATGTAGCCGGAGGTGAGGGAGTAGGCAACCACAAACACCACAAAGATGTTGTTGACGCCGGGGCTGGCGATGCCAATGTTTTTCAGGGACATCAGGCAGATCAGATACAACACGCCAACCGCGAAGCCGCCGATCAGACCGACATTCTGTATTTTCCGCCCCAACTCGTCGGTATTGATGTAGAAGCGGTAATACAGGTAATACACCAGCAAGGCCGTGAGGATTGGCAGCAGCGCCAGTGGCCAGGTCCAGGCATCACTGAGCAGCTCATCTTCCAGCAGATAGGAAGATAAGTTCAGCAACAGCGCCCAGCCTATGCAGGCTATGGCATAAGTGATGGAGCGACGATTCTCCCGGCGTTCAAAACTGCCCTTTCCGGCGGCTTCGGTTTCGATAGTCATGATGTTAAATTCCTTTGTCAATATGTAAAGTAAGCTTTACTTGTGCGAAGCATAGTCAGGCAGGGCGATTGTGTCAAGCGTGCTTTACACGATGAGTTTAATCGGAAAGGCATGGGCGGGATGACGGGCAGGGAGTGGGCGGAAGCAACTGATGGGAGCGCCATTACGTTCCCTGTATCTACAGTTCCGGAATGAAACGGGCAGGCAGGCCAATGGCCAGGGTGATGCTGAGGCTGAGGAAAGTGCCCATAAGCTTGGTTTCGGCCTGGGGCAAGATGCGGGACACTCAAGATGCGGGACACTGACAAAATAACAAATAACGACGCGCTTGTTGGGGCTAATTTGTTATTTTGTCAGTGTCCCCGTTGTTTAATTTGTTATTTTGTCAGTGTCCCTGCTTTTTGCGGCTCAGGGTATCAGAAGGGCTCTGGTGATGAGACCGATGGCCAGGGTGATGGCAAGACTGAGAAAGGTGCCCATGAGCATGTATTCGGCCTGGGGGTGTTCGGCGGTGTCCTTGAAGCGGTAGGCGGCTTTCAGTGCCAGCACGAAGCCCACGGCGGTGAATTCATTGAGCAGGATGAAGGTCAGCATCAGGATGCGTTCCAGGTAGCCGATCATGGCGCCGGCCCTGACCAGGGAGCCGGAGTTGGCGGGTAACTGGTCAATCCACTGGCGCAGCACCCGGCGAATCAGCCAGGAAGCGGGGGCCAGGATCAGCAAATAGGCGGCCAGGATAATCAGGCCGTTAATTGGCTGCAGGGGTGTGGCAGGAATGATGATTTCATTCATGGCTGAGTCTCAGCAATTGGTCCATATCATCAACAAATTGGGCAAGCAGCTTGTAGCGGGCGCGTTGCAGGGCGACGGTGACGGTGGGCCGCTGTTTGCCAAGCCGGTCGGCAATGCTCTGGTGGCTGCCCCGGTCCTGCAGATAATAGTACAGCACCTCGGCTTCTACTGCGGTGAGTTGATTGAGAATATCGTCGGCAAAGCGGCAACTCAGGTTCAGGGCCAGGGTGGGCAGTTCGCCCGCTGTCACGGCCTGCAGATGCTGCTTGCCCAGGGCGTCCAGGGCGCGGCCAGACTGGATGTAGACGGGGCCGATCTGGCTGGCCGGATCCAGCTTACCTTCGCCGTTCTCTTCGCCTTCCCCTGCACCTTCCCCCCAGGCAATGGCGATGCGGGCATCCCAGCGGTTTTCACTATCAGGGCTGGCGGCGATCAGGCCGGTACGCAGTAGCAGGGCCAACTGCAGGGCATTGTTGTTGGCATCCATGGCGATCTGGAAGCCATCGCCCCGGTAGGTGGCCACCTCGGCGTCAAAGCGCTTCTGCAGGCGCTGCAGCAAGGCATCGAGCTGACGCTTGAAGGCTTTGCTGTCGGCGACTCTGGTGCTGTTGATCAAATCACCGGTAATGACCGCTATTCTGGTCACGGGGCTTCTCCTATTCTGTGAAAGCCCATGGTAGTTTATATAGGCTACAATTTCAATTAGTAGTATATATGAGCTACATATAGATTTGTAGCCTGAATAGGCTACATTGTCGAAAGTGCCGCAGCATCGGTTTCTGGCGCGACTTGCAAGGAAGTCAGTGGGGGACTCCTCTGCAGAAATCACGGACAAAATGTGAACCAGCTCACAATGCAGTGGCGTTATACAGACTGATGTCCTTCTGAAGTGAATGTAATGGACGTAGTATCAGGCAAAGAATCCGGTAGCGCGCCAGGTCGTCGCAAACGACTATTCCAGAACCCACTACAGAGCCATCTCATATCATGCCAGTGCACTATCGTTTTGAGGGGCGGCTGCTCAAGTTTGAGGCGGTGGGTAAAACCGATAACGATGACCTGTTGGCGACAATTGCTGAAGCAACCAGCGCCAGCGAGTACCATGATGACACCATCGTGCTCTGGGACCTGCGGCAATCTGAAACTCTCTCCGACATGTCCGCCACGCAAATCCGTATTGTCGGCGAAGACATTGCCAGAATGGTGCAAAACTATCCCAACCATGCCGCCGCCATCGTGCCCAATGATCTCTACTTCGGTCTGATGCGCATGCTGGCCAGCTATTCTGAAAAGGACAAAGAGGTCGCCCAATTCTTCCGCAGCGAGGAAGAGGCCATGGCATGGGTGGCCAGTCTGCTGGAGCAGCAATAGCAGCCAACTGACCGGCATCAGGCAAGTCGGTTCAGGGTATTTGCGGGCGATTTAGGGTATGGTTGTCCCCGTCATGCGAATTGCCCTGATTACAATTGCCGCTGCCGCCCTGGCGGTGTTGATGATGTCACCCGCTCTGTCCGGTGGCTTCCTGCTGGATGATTTCCCCAATCTTGCCCTGCTGGGTCAGGTTCCGGACCAGCCCACCTGGGGGCAATTATTCCTGTTGATGGAAAACGGCATCGCCGGCATCTTCGGCCGGCCCATTTCAGTTTTCAGTTTTCTGCTACAGGCACAGGCCTGGCCTACCGATCCCTTTGCTTTCAAGCTGGTGAACCTGCTGCTTCATCTGGTCAATGGTGCCTTGCTGCTGGGTATTGCCCTGCTGCTTGGCAACAGTGACAGCCGCTGGCGCCTGTCCACACCATTACTGGTGCTGGTGTTACTGGTCTGGTTGCTGCACCCGATCCAGACTTCGTCAGTATTCTATGTGGTGCAGCGCATGAATCTGCTGTCCGCCTTTTTCGTCTTGCTGGGCCTGCTGCTCTACCTGTGGGGGCGTCGCGATTATTTGCAGACCGGGCGCAAAGCGGCATTGGCAGTAATGGTTTTGGCACCAGCATTGAGTGCACTGTTGGCGGTGCTGAGCAAGGAAAACGGCGTTTTGCTGTTCGCCTACATCGCGGTACTGGAATTGACCTTGCTGCCGATGCCTGCCCATGACCGGCTGTTCCGGCGCCTGCGTGTTCTGGTGGCCTTTGTGCCCCTGGGGTTTATGGCGCTGGGGCTACTACTGGTGCTGCCTCAGGTGTTGCCCGGTTATGAGCTCAAGCCCTTCACTCTGGGCGAGCGTATCCTGACGCAATTTCCGGTGTTGCTGAGCTACCTGCTGGCCATCTTCCTGCCCAGGCTCAGTGCCTATGGTTTGTTTCACGACAGCTTTCCCGTTTATTCCAGCCTGTTCTCGCCGCCGGTATTGTTGTCCATGCTGCTCATCGGGGCCGGGCTGGTGGCTGCCTTGTATTATCGCCGCCGCTGGCCATTGCTGGCCTTTGCGCTGCTGTGGTTTCTGCTGGGTCATGCGGTGGAGTCGACGGTGTTGCCTCTGGAGCTGTATTTCGAGCATCGCAATTATCTGCCGCTGGCGGGTCTTGTGTTTGCCCTGGCACTGGGTATCCAGGCTTTGTGGGAGCGTCTGCAACAAGAGCGTCAACGAGTCATGCTGTTGGCAGGAATCGGTCTGGCCAGTCTCTGGTTTGCCTTTGTCAGTGTGCAGCATCATGCCCTGTGGGGAGACTCCGTGGAACAGGCCTATGCGGAAGTGCATTTCCGGCCGGACTCGGACCGGGCCCGGGCCAATCTGGTCCAGATGCTCAGCAATAATGGCCAGCCAGAGCGTGCCTATGAGATTCATCTGCAGACACTCAATGCCGGCAGTGAGAAGATCAGCGATTTCATTCGTTGGCTGGAGTTCAGTTGTCTCTTGCCCGACGTGGCGCAGCCCGACAGCAATCAGCTGCAGCAGATTGCCAGCCAGTCCGCACATGATTTCGCCGCCATCGGCATGCTCAATAACCTGGTGCCGGCCGTGGGCCAGGGTGCCTGTCCCGCAATCGGGCAGGATAAATTGAACCTGCTGCTGGAAGCCATGCTCGGCAATGACAACTTCGAGGTCAGTTTCCCCGACCTGTTTCAACTGCGGGCGGTATCCGCCGCTGCTGCCGGTAACCTGGCACTGGCAACCCAGTTTGCCGGTCAGTCCTATGAGCTGCGACCCAATGTCAGCGTGGGCCTGTCGCGACTGCGCTGGCTGATCCAGGCCGGTGCCCGGGATGCAGCCGAGTCAATGTTGCAGCGCTACCGACAGGACTTCGCTCAGGAAATCAGTGAGCGACCCGGCCTGGCCAATCAAATCAGCCTGATCGAGCAGGCACTGGCGGCGGGAACAGGCCAGTAGTGCCCACGATATAGGGGGCAAATCTGCCCACTTCTGATAGTCCCGCAGGATTATCTGGCCGGGTCCTGCGGAATTTCATTTCATAGCCGCTAACAGATTGAATTCGGGGAATTTTCCCGCCATTTGTACGCCGCCTGCGGCTGGCAATAGTCAGGCTTCCGCGCTAAAGTTAGCTATTTTTCACGCCCGTTTCTGAGGATTGGCAGTCATCGACAAGACCCTGTTTATAAAAGGTGTCGCACTGGAGTACCGAGCCCTGGCTTTTATGCTGCTGTCGGTGTGCATCATGTTTGCCGACTACCGCTTTGGTTATCTGGAAATGGTGCGTTATGGCCTGGGTTATGTGACCACACCGGTGTACTGGGTGGCGGATATTCCGACCCGGGTGTCTTTCTGGGTCGATGACGTTTTTGTCTCGCGCACTGATCTGTTGGAAGAGAACGAAAACCTGCGTGAGCAATTGCTGGTAGCCCAGCGCGAATTGCAACTGCTTGAATCCCTGGCCAGTGAAAACAGCCGCCTGCTGCAATTGCGGGAAGCAACAGAAGTGGTTCAGGGCGAGGTAATGCCTGCCGAGATTATTAATGTTTCACCTGACCCTTATTCGAAGCGGGTGCTGATCAATAGAGGCATGGAGGATGGCGTGTTTGTGGGGCAGGCACTGCTGGATGCCAATGGCTTGATGGGGCAGGTGGACGAAGTGCTTCCCTATACTGCCTGGGTGCTGCTGATCACTGACCCCCAACACGTGACGCCGGTGGAGGTGAATCGCAATGGCGAACGGGCACTGGCCCGTGGTACCCGCAGCACCGGTTCGGAACTGGAGCTGCAATTTGTTACCCAGACCCAGGATATGAAGGCCGGTGATCTGCTGGTGAGTTCCGGTATGGGACAGGTGTATCCCAAGAATTATCCAGTGGCAGAGATAACCAGTGTGTTTGCCGACCCCGGTCAGGATTTTGCCACAGTGAAAGCCCGCCCCCTGGCGCTAATGGCCAGCACCCGCCATGTGATGCTGGTGTTCGAAAGCGAGCAGACACTGTTACCGGAACTGGAAGAGAGCGGGGTTATCCCGGAGTCAGACAAGGAAGAAGCGGTTGGCGAGCTGGAACAACAGGCGCAGACGCTGAGTCAATCAGACGGGGCTGCAAACAGCGATCAATGAGTACTGCAATTCGACAACGGGCCCACTCGCTGTGGGTGATTTTTCTCAGCTTTTTTATTGCCTATTTGCTGGCAATTGTGCCGTTCCCCGAATGGGCCATGAACTACCGGCCAGAATGGGTGCCCATGGTATTGATGTACTGGGTGATGGCGCTGCCCTACCGGGTGGGAATCGGGTCGGCCTGGTTTGCCGGCCTGGTGCTGGATATTCTGGAAGGCTCACCGCTCGGGCTGAATGCCATGAGCCTGGTGGTGGTAGCTTATGTCACCTTGAGCCTGCACTTGCGGCTGCGCATGTTTTCCCAGCTGCAGCAATCCGGGCTGGTGCTGGCGCTGGTGGGCCTGAACCTGCTGCTGACCCACTGGTTGCAGATCATCACCGGGCAGACTGTGAGTTCCAATCTCTATTTTCTGCTGGCGGCACTGACCAGTGCCATTATCTGGCCATCCCTGTTCCAGTTGCTGCGTCATATCCGGCGCAGTTTTGATGTGCACTGACAGCCTGAGCAAGATGACAGCCAGATCCCTGATTCTCGCCTCCGCTTCTCCCCGTCGACAGGAATTGCTGCGCCAGATTGGCGTCAGTTTTCGTGTTCTTGCCCAGGATATTGATGAGTCCCAGCAGACAGCTGAACAGGCCGAGGCCTATGTGAGGCGGATCGCCAAGGAGAAAGCCCACTCCGCCTTGTCGACACTGGCGGATAATGAGGTGGTGCTGGCGGCGGATACCACGGTGTTGTGTGACGGGCAGATTCTGGGCAAGCCGACGTCCGAGGCCGAGGCGGTTGCCATGCTGGCACAGCTTTCCGGGCGCGAGCATCAGGTGCTGACGGCGGTAACGGTGGCAGACAGTCATCGCCAGCAGCAGGCTCTGGGTAAGGCATGGGTCAGCTTCCGGCCGATTGACGAGGCCGAGGCACATCGTTACTGGGCCAGCGGCGAACCACAGGGCAAGGCCGGTGCCTATGCCATACAGGGTTTGGCCGCGGTATTCGTACAATCCTTGAGGGGCAGCTACAGTGCCGTGGTGGGCCTGCCTCTTTTTGAAACCGCTGCACTACTGGAAGATTTCGGAATTTGCTGCTGGCAGCCGGGAGATTGAAGCTTGAGCGAAGAAATACTGATTAATGTCACCCTGATGGAAACCCGGGTGGCGCTTATTGAGAATGGCCTGTTGCAGGAAATTTTCATCGAGCGTCATAACAGCCGCGGCCATGTGGGAGATGTATTTCGTGGCCAGGTGGTGCGGGTGATGCCCGGCATGGAGGCGGCCTTTGTCGACATCGGGCTGGACAGAGCCGCTTTTATTCACGCATCGGACATCGTCGCCATCGATACCGATGGTTTCGAGTTGCGGGATGCCGAGCCCAGATCGATTCAGGAATTGCTGCGTGAAGGCCAATCCATTGTGGTGCAGGTGGCCAAGGACGCCATCAGTACCAAGGGGGCAAGACTCACAACTCACTTGACCCTGCCTTCACGTAATCTGGTCTACATGCCGCGCAGTCAGCACGTGGGTATTTCCCAGCGCCTTGAAGGTGAGCAGGAGAGGGAGCGATTGTTGGAGCAGTTGAAGGCTGTGCTCGAGCAGGAAGCCTGGGACGAGCGGGGCGGCTTTATCATTCGAACCGCTGCCGAAGGTGCCAGCGCCGAAGAATTGGCCGAAGATGTGCGTTTTTTGCGACGACTGTGGACCAAGGTGGAAGAGCGCATTGGCCGCAAGGATGGCATCAAGGCAGTCTATCGTGAAGTGCCGCTGTATATGCGAACGGTGCGTGACCTGATTACTCCGGAAGTGGAGAAGATTCGCGTAGACAGCGAACAAACCTTTACCGAGATTCGCCAGTTTTTGCAGGACTTTGTGCCGGAGCTGAATACCAGTGTCGAACTCTATAAGGGTGACAGGCCGATTTTTGATCTCTACGGCATTGAGGATGATATCGACAAGGCCCTGGGGCGCCAGGTGAAACTCAAATCCGGCGGTGACCTGATCATTGATCAGACCGAAGCCATGACCACCGTCGACGTCAATACCGGTGCCTACCTTGGCAGTCGCAATCATGCCGAGACTATTCTGAAAACCAATCTCGAGGCGGCCACTGCCATCGCCCGGCAGTTACGGGTACGCAATCTCGGTGGCATTATCATTATCGATTTTATCGATATGCAGGACCCGGAGCATCAGCGGCAGTTACAGCGTACCTTCGCCAAGGCTCTGGAGAAGGATCATGCCCGCACCACTATTACTGGTATTTCCCAGCTCGGCCTTATCGAAATGACGCGCAAGCGAACCCGGGAGTCGCTGGGGCAAATCCTCAACAAACACTGTCCGGTCTGTGAAGGCCGCGGCACTCTCAAGTCGCCGGAAACGGTATGCTATGAGATCTTCCGGGAAATCCTGAATGTGGCGCGCAACTACGAAAACGATGTCTTGCTGGTGATGGCCTCCCAGCTGGTGGTTGACCGTCTGCTGGACGAGGAGTCCGATACCCTCGCCGGTCTGGAAGAATTGATCGGCAAGACGGTCAAATTCGAGGTTGAACCTATGTATACTCAGGAACAATTCGATGTAGTGTTGTACTGATCCCGGTTTCAGGCCCGGTTAAGCAAGCGTAAGCAGACTTGCAATAGCGGGCTCTCGTCACAGCCTGGCCCGCTCCGGCAGTACCCTATACACACCCGGCATTCACCATGACTCTCGCAACCCTGGCAAAGAAGGTATTTCGGCAACTGCGTATGCTGGTGCTGGTGGCACTGGTGCTGGTTGCCGCCTATGTCAGCATGGGGCGCCAGTTCATGCCGGGTATCGCCAATTATTCCGACTTTGTCGAACAGCAGATAAACGCTATTACCGGCCTGCCGGTGAGTGTCGACGCCATTGCCGGCGACTTTGACGGTTTCAATCCGGAGGTCCGGGTCAGCGGCCTCAGCCTGCTGGTGGGAACCGGCATCAGCGGTGTGCGCGATCCGGACATTGCCGATGCGGCTGACAGTGCCCTGTTTTTTGACAGCGCCACGGTGGCGCTGGATGTGCCTCGCAGCATCTGGCAACGCCGCTGGGTATTGGACGAATTTACCATCGACAGTCTGGAGTTGACTGTGGTTCAGGACGACTCCGGTGAATGGCGCCTGGGCAGCATGGTCAACAGCGGAGGTGCCACAACCAGCCTGGAGCAGCTGTTCCAGGCCTTTCAGCGGGTTTCCCGGCTCGATCTCAATAATGTGACTATCAATGTGGAGAACCGTCTCGGTGACAGCTACCGGTTCACCAATGGCAGCGCCACGATTCAAAACCTTGGTCAGCGGCACTTGTTTCATGTGGATGTCACCCATGACGGCAGTGATCAGCAGATTCAGGCCTCATTGGAAGTGCAGGGCAATCAGCTGGCCAGCCTCGATGGGCTGTTGCATATCAGGCTGCCCGATGGCGACTACAGCAATATCCTGCGCAGCCAGTCCATCGGCGAAGCCAGTATCAGTGAATTGCTGGGAGCCGCTGATCTGTGGCTGCAATGGCGACAAGGGGAGTTGCTGGAATCTGTCGCCAGTCTCGACCTGGAAGCGGTGACGCTGCTGCTGCCTGAAAATAACAGTCTGACTCTGGAAGCCATAGCCGGTGATGCCAGGCTCAGACGCCGGCCGGGTGAAGATGGTTCCTTTGAGCAAAGTGCCTGGTCACTTTCTTTGGATCAGGTGACCATGACCCATAACGATCACTTCTGGCGCCCCTTTAGCCTGCACAGCGAATGGCAACCACAGGAAAACCTCTCTCTGCGCATCGATGCCATCAATCTTTCCCTGCTGGCAGCCACCGCGCTGGAATCCGGTTTTCTGGGCGATGATGCCCGTGCGCAGTTGCTGGCCTATGCGCCCGGTGGCAGCGTGCGCAATCTGGTATTGAATGCGCCGCTGGGTGAGGCCGATCAGATCCAGCAGACCCTGCAGTTGCGGGGCAATCTGGACAATGTGGAATTGGGTTCGGTGCGCGGCTCTCCCAATATGTGGGGCATCGACGGCTTTTTCGAATTGCAGTTCGACCCCATGGCCAATTTTTTAAGTGGCAGTGCGGAGCTGGAGTCGGACAACTTCTCGATCAATATCCCCAATGTGTTTACCCGGGTTTGGGACTATGACTATGTCAATGGCCGTATCGATTTCGAAGTGGATATGAGCAATGGTCAGACCGTGATTCTCGATAGCGGCGTCATGGTGGCAGAGTCCGATGCGGTGGATGGTCATGTGCAGTTCCGCTCCATGGTGAAACGGCCGAACGAAGGCGAGCGGGACGCAGAGCTGGATCTGTTCGTTGGTGTCTCGCGCTTTGACGCCAGTCAGAAGTCGCTCTATCTGCCCGACGGCCCCCAGGTGCAACCCAATCTGCGCAATAGCATGGAGTTTCTGGAGCGCGCCATTATTGACGGCTCGATTACCAGTGCCGGCGTTATGTTTCGCGGCAAGACCCTGCCGGGCAGTGGGCCCGCCACCAAGACCTTCCAGAGTTTTTATGTGCTGGAAAACGGTGAGCTGGAATTCAGTGATCAGTGGCCGCGACTGCAGCAACTCTCCGCCGCTGTTACCACCAGCGATAATGACATTGATATCGAGGTGCTCAGTGGTGGCAGCCTCGAACTGGAGATGGGGGCCGCAGTCGGCCTGATCCGGCGCAATGAAGCCAATGAAACCTGGCTCACCATCAATGGTCAGGCCGCCGGCGCCACCAATGCCGGCCTGGATTACCTGCAGGCAGCACCGCTCAATGAGGCGCTGAAGAGTACCTTTGCCGACTGGCAGGCCGAGGGCGATTTCAGTGCCGGTATAGAAGTGCTGGTGCCGCTGAATATTCCCGGTCGTCAGCCCGATATTCGTCTCGAAATGCTGCTCGAGCGCAATCAGCTGCAGATTCAGAATCTGGACCTGGCTGTTACTGAATTGACCGGGCCGGTCATTTTCGATACTCGCACCGGACTGGAAGAAAGTACCTTGCAGGGTGAGGCCTTTGCTTTCCCGGTGTCTATCGATCTCTCTTCCGAATTTGAAAACGATGCCCTGGCTGCCATCGCGGTTCAGGTCAGTGGCAGCACCACGCCGGCCGAAATGATTGCCTGGCCCCGTCAATCCGCCTTTGTGCGAGATCTTTTTCGCCAGGCCGAGGGTCGCTTTGATTATCAGGCCCGGCTGCTGGTGGACCAGACCGGCGACGCCGAGGCTGGCACAGTCCTGCAAATAAACAGTGACCTGACCAGGCTTGGTTTCGACTTGCCCATGCCCTTTGATAAAAGTCCTGACCTTGCCCGCGCCTTGCAGGTGAATCTTGATTTCATGGCGGCGAGGCAGCGCATTACAGGCAGCTTTGGCGACAATCTGCGCTTCCAGCTTGATCTGCAGGATGACCAGATGCAGGACGGCCTGGTGTATCTGGGGGACTCGCCGGGTCAGTTCGAATTGCTGGCCGAAAATGAAACCGACGGCCTGGCCATAGTGGGTGAACTGCCTGGCTTCGAACTGGAGCAATGGACCGCATTTCTGACCAGTCTGGGCGGGGATCAGCAGGGGCTTGATAATTTCAGTAACAGCATCGCTTTTGCCGACATTGAAGCCCGGGCTTTCACGCTGTATGGCCAGGAATTACCGGCGGTTGCGTTTCGTATCGAGCCGGACAGTCAGCGCCAGGCCTGGTTTGCCCGTCTGACTGGTTCCGCGCTGGCGGGAGAAGTGCTGATTCCCTATCGCCCACAGTTGCCTCTGAACATCGATCTTGAGTATTTGCGTCTGCCGGGGGACCCGGAGGCTGAAGCAGAGGCCGCGGCGGCACTTGCCCGGCAAGCAGAAACGGCTACGGGTGAAGTGGAGCCGGGTCAGGAGGCACAGGAAGAGGAAGAGCGTATCGATCCCTTGCTGGGTATCGATCCACGGGAATTGCCGCCAATGCGTTTTGCCACCGATGAATTTTCCATCGGTGCAAGACCTTTTGGGCAATGGCAGTTTGCCTTGCGGCCAACAGTCGAGGGTGCTGAATTTGAGGATCTGCAATTCGATTTTCGTGGCTTGCGCCTGGGCAAGGATGAATTGCCTGAGAGTGTTGAGCAACTGACGCCGCATTTCAGCTGGTACTACGATGGCCAGCAGCACCGCAGTGAGCTGACCGGCGTGCTCAGGGCGAACGATATCGGCGAGGTATTGCTGGCAAATGGTTATGCGGCCAGTCTGGTGAGTAGCGATGCCATATTCGTGTCTGAACTTTCCTGGCCCGGTTCGCCGGCATTCTTTTCCGGTGAGTCTCTCAGTGGTCGCCTGGAAATGCTGGTAGAAGATGGCCGTTTCCTGCAGGAGAGCGGAGGTGCCGGTGCCCTGAAACTGGTCAGTATTATTAATTTCAGTGCCATTATGCGCCGCCTGCGCTTCAGTGATGACTTGTTGCGCCGAGGACTGGCCTTTGACGAAATCACCGGTCAGCTGCAATTGCAGGACGGCCTGGTGGATATCCAGGATCAGCTGGTGATTTCCGGGCCCAGCAGTCTTTATCAAATCACCGGTGAAATCTCTCTGGCCGAGGAAACCATTAATGGCGAAATGTATGTGACCTTGCCGGTCAGCGATAACATCCCCTGGCTGGGTCTGCTTACTGCCAACTTGCCGCTGGCGGTGGGAGCCTATCTGTTTGATCAGATATTCGGAGATCAGGTGGACAGTCTTACCAGTGCGGTCTACACCCTGCAGGGACCCTGGGAGGGGCTGCAACCTGAATTCAAACAGGCCTTTGGCTCCCCCGAAGAGTCGGGATCAGAGCAGGGTGCTGCGGCAGGTTCGCCAGTGCCAGAAGCTGTTCAGTAATCGGCCAATAAATACCGATAGATCAAAAACCATTTGTTGCTGGGCTGTCTTGTTGTTGTAATCCTGGGGTCGACTCTGCGCCGGTCAGGATTTTATTGCCATTGGACTTTTTGTGCCGAAACCCCTATCCTAGTTTGCTGTATATCTGATGCGAATCGTCGCATGTCAATCTTGTACGCCGGTGCTGCGCTGCAGCCACCGTTGTTACAGGGTCTCGGGCAAGCGGTTTACTGTTCTGTAAACTTTGCTGCCGCTCTGGCTGTGGTTAAGCAGCTAACTTAAAAGCAATAACAAAAAACAATCTGAACAGAATAAGCCCATATGGACTGCCCAATGCAGGGTCGCTTGTCGTCTATGCGTTGGATAATTACAAAACAATCTTTTCACTCAGGGAGATCAGGAGTCGCCAAATGAAATCCGTACTGGAAGCCGATATTGAACAGGATTACGGGGAAGATCCGACAGAAATTCGTGAAACTGACAAGTACGTAGAGGAGTACGTTCACAAGTTTGTGAACAAATGGGACGAGTTAATCGACTGGGATGGTCGTGCTGAGGCTGAAGGCAATTTCTTTATTGAGCTGCTGCGCAGCCATGGTGCCAAAAAGGTACTCGATGCTGCCACCGGAACCGGCTACCACTCGGTACAGCTGCTTGAGGCCGGTTTTGAAGTGACCAGTGCCGATGGCAGCCCGGCGATGCTGGCCAAGTCATTCGAGAACGCCAGAAAGCGCGGGCATATTTTGCGCACCGTGCACGCCGACTGGCGGTATCTTAATCGCAGTGTTCACGATCTCTATGACGCAGTGATTTGCCTCGGTAACTCCTTTACCCATATCCATAACGAGAATGACCGCCGCAAGTCTCTGGCCGAATACTATGCCACCTTGCGACATGACGGCATTCTGATCATGGACCATCGTAATTACGACGCCATCCTGGACAATCAGGCGAAGCCGAAACGCAATTACTATTATGGCGGCGATCAGGTCACTGCCACTCCGGATTACGTCGATGAATCGCTGGCGCGATTCAAATATTCCTTTCAGGACGGCGAGGATTTTTTCCTCAATATGTTTCCACTGCGCACCGAATATGTGCGCGGCCTGATGAAGGATGTGGGTTTTCAGACGGTGACAACCTATGGAGACTTCCAGGAGCACTACAAGGATTCCGAACCGGACTTCTTTGTCCATGTTGCATCCAAGAAATACATCGAACAGGAAAACTAGACTGATGGCGACGCAATATTCAGAGGTCGTACAAACCGCGCAGGAATACTACAACAGTGATGATGCGGATAATTTCTACTTCCACATCTGGGGCGGTGAAGACATTCATGTCGGCATTTACTCTAATGAGTCCGAGGCCATTGCCATTGCCTCCCAGCGTACAGTGGACACCATGGCCAAATTGCTGGGTGACCTGCCTTCGGGTGCCCGCTTCATCGATCTGGGTGCAGGTTATGGTGGTGCGGCACGGTATCTGGCCCGGAAGTTCGGCAGCAAGGTGCATTGCATCAATCTCAGCGAAACCCAGAACCGTCGCAATCGTGATCTGACCCGGGAGCAGGGTCTTGCGGACTGGATCGAGGTGACCGATGGCAGTTTTGAAAACCTGCCGGATGGCGATGGGCTTTATGATGTCGCCTGGTCACAGGACTCCTTTCTGCATTCCGGTGCCCGCGCCCAGGTCATGGATGAAATAGACCGGGTGCTGAAACCGGGTGGCAAACTGATTTTCACTGACCCCATGCAGGCCGATGACTGCCCCGAGGGCGTGCTGAAACCGGTGCTGGATCGAATTCATCTGGATTCCCTGGGCTCGGTGGCGTTTTATCGTCAGCAGGCGAAACGCCTGGGCTGGCAGGAGCTGGAATTTGTTGATCTGACCGATCAACTGGTCAAACACTACAGCAGTGTGCGCCGGGAATTGCGTTCCCGCCGGCAGGAGCTGACGGTGCATGTGTCAGAAGCCTATATTGACAGAATGATCGAAGGCCTCGGCCATTGGGTCAGTGCCGGCGAGCAGGGCTTTCTGGCCTGGGGCATCCTGCTGTTCGAAAAACCCCAGGACTAACCGGGCTCGGCACCGCGCTGACAATGCCACTGGCTGAGTGACGCCGTGGCAGGCATACTTGTCGCCTTTACCAAAAAGGGACGGGAAGCGGAATGACAAGCAGGATCGCGGCAATTCAGATGGTCAGTACCGCCAGGCTGGAGGACAACCTGGCGGCGGCCGGCAGGTTGCTTGAACAGGCTGCCGAGGCTGGCGCCCAAATGGCCCTGCTGCCTGAAGTGTTTGCTGTGCTGGAAGGTGGCCCCATGGCAGCCTTTGGCGAAGAGCAGGGCAAGGGTCCCATACAGGACTTTCTTGCTGAAACTGCCGCGGCCCTCAATATGCTTATCATTGGCGGCACCATACCTCTGTTGAGTCGTCCTGACCGCCAGCCCGGTGACCCGGACTATTTGCTGGACGATGGCCGGGTGCGGCCTGCCAGCCTGGTCTATGCAGCTGATGGCTCCCTGCTGGCCCGCTATGACAAGATTCATCTTTTTGATGTCAAGGTGGCGGATCGACAGGCCGCCTACTCGGAATCCCGCAGCTATGAGGCCGGTGACAGTCTGGTCAGCCTGGACACGGATCTGGGTCATCTGGGTCTGAGTGTCTGCTATGACCTGCGCTTTCCCGAGCTGTACCGGCAATTATTCCAGCGCGGTGCCGAAATCATCACGGTGCCGGCGGCATTTACCCGGGTTACCGGCGAGGCACACTGGGAAACCCTGCTGCGTGCCCGGGCAATCGAGAACCAGTGCTATGTTATCGCCGCCGGTCAGGGCGGAGTGCACAATGAGAAGCGGGAGACCTGGGGACATTCCATGATTATCGATCCCTGGGGCAAGGTCCTGGCGGTGCAGGAGCGAGGTGAGGGTATCGCCGTGGCGGACATCGATCTTGCCTATCTGCGTGATATCAGACAGCGCATGCCCATCGCCGAGCAACAGCGGCTTGCTGTCGGCAGTTGAGTCAGCCGTGTATCATGCCGGGGCGCCTTGCCGCTACGGCTGGCAATCGGCTATGATGGCGCGTTTTTACGCAGCCTGACTTATCTCTTGAATAAAAGCCTCTTCAGTAATCTCGGCGCCGCCTTGCTGGTCATCATTGGCCTGTTGATGGAAGGACCCTGGCGTGTCTATGTGCTCAACACCGGTCTGTTTGCCCTGTCTGGCGGCATTACCAACTGGCTGGCGGTACATATGCTGTTTGAGCGTATTCCCGGGCTGTATGGCTCCGGCGTCATTCAACTGCGCTTTACGGATTTCAAGCTGGCAATCCGTAACCTGATCATGGAGCAGTTTTTCAATCAGGCCAATATCGAGGCCTATTTCCATGCCGCCGGCCAGTCCTCGGACAAGCTGCGCCAGGGGCTCTCTGAAGCCATCGAAGATATCAACCTCGACCAGGCCTTTGAATCTCTGCTGGATGTGATCATGAACTCCTCATTCGCCGGCATGTTGGGCATGATTGGTGGTCGGGACGCCCTGGAAAAACTGAAAGAGCCCTTCATTGAGCGCATGCGGAGCTATTTCAAGGAACAACTGGCCGATCGCGAATTTGAGGCGACGCTGGAACAGGCCATTCGTTCGGCCATGGATGACGAAACCATCCGGGCGCGCCTGGCGGAATTGATCGATCGACGCCTGGAAGAGCTGACACCCCCCATGGTGAAGGAGATCATGCAGCGCATGATTCGCGAGCACCTTGGCTGGCTGGTGGTCTGGGGTGCCGTGTTCGGCGGCAGCATTGGCTTGCTGGTGACTATCCTGGGGAATCTGCCAGTAAGCTGACAGCAGGGGCAGTGCCGGCTGCCAGCCCTGTTTGATTCCGCAGCCTGTTTTTAATTGACTCTCCATTCAATTTGACCCATTGATTTTTTTGAATCGAAGCGTTTAATATCGCCTGTCGGGTCGGTCTCGTGATGCGCGTCACGCTTGTGGGGGCTGGCCGGTGTTACTCTTTAACCCACAAATTGCGAGGCTTTGGCACAGCGCAGGATTTTTTTCCGCCAGCAGATGTAAAAGCGAGTGTCCTGTAATACAATAGCGCGCTTCCAAAATCCGGGTCAGAAGAACGCTGCTGGAATGCAGGGTTTTTAGGGCCCATAGTTTTTTAATTCAGCTTTAACGGTACTGAGAGTAAATATGGCACGACCAGTCGAATTCGATGAGCAAAAAGTTTTAACCAATGCAATGGAGCAGTTTTGGAAGGAAGGATACGAGGCGAGTTCGGTCCAGAAACTGTTGGATTGCACAGGTATCAACCGCGGCACCCTTTATAACTCCTTCGGTGACAAAGATACCTTTTTCAAGTCCTGTATTGATCAGTACAACGGCATTCTGCAACAACAAATAGCGGCCTCCCTCAAGAACGACAAACTGGGTCCCTGGGAAGCGATCTCGGCCCTGTTTGAGGAAACTGTTGCCAATGTCACCAACAAGCACCGCTCCATGGGCTGTCTGCTGGTGAACTCGCTGTGTGAGAGCATCAATTTCAACAAGGATATGAAACGTATTATCCGCTCCTCCCTGACTGCGATCCGCAAACCCCTGCTGGTGCGCCTCAAGGAAGCCCAGAAGAAGGGCAAGCTGAAGAAAGGCGTCACCGCCGAGTTTGCCGCCGATATGCTGATGAATACCCTGCACGGAATTCGCGTCAATTCCCGCGATGGCAAGAACGCCAAGCAGCTGCAGGAACTGGCCAAGTTCGCCATTAATTCCCTGAAGAAATAAAATCCCGGTATTAAGGTGGGATTCTCTGGCCCAGTGGCCCGGGAATCCCCCTGTTTGCAGCCATCAGGCAGTTGCTTCTGAAAGTGGCATTGATATACTCTGGCGTTTTAAGAAGTACCGCAGTCTCAGGACACTATAATGAAAAAGATTTCCGGCAAAAAATCCGAAGATGATGCAAAAATTGACCTCACGCCCATGCTGGACGTGGTGTTCATCCTGCTTATCTTCTTCGTTGTAACGGCGACATTCCTCTCCGAGACCTCCATCTCTGCGGCCAGCAGTGATAACAACGAAAACGAAAATCCTCCTGAAGATCAGGATAACCGCAATATTCTTTTCGAGATCGGCCCCAATGACGAGATTATCCTCAACGGTAATCCCCGCCCGATCATCGAAACCCAGATTCGCTCGAATATTGACCAGCTCAAGGCTGAAAACCCGCAGGCTTCTGTGATTATCCAGCCGCACAATGATTCCAGCGTGTCCACCATGGTCATGATCATGGACGCGGCCCGGCAGGCCAATATGGTGAACATCTCCATCGTTGAGCCTCGCTAGACCGACACGCCAGACGCTTTACAAGAAACGCACCATCGCAAGCTGGTGCGTTTTTTATTGCCTGCCATTCAGGGGGCGGATCAAGACTGCACAGAACAGGGTAAGATCAGAATCATGAAGAATCGATGGGACGCAGAACAGCTGCAGGCCTGGCCTGATGCTGATGAGGTGGACCTGCGGGTCTACAGCTCCAATTTGCTGGGTCAGGAAGAAGACCTGGTTTTGCACGGGGGTGGCAATACCTCTGTCAAAGGCGAGCTGACCGATGTGTTTGGGCAACAGCAGCAGGTTCTCTATGTGAAAGGTTCCGGCTGGGACCTGAAAACCATCGAGCGGCCCGGTTTTCCTCCAGTACGCCTGCCGCATCTGCTGCAATTGGGGCAGTTGCCCAGCCTGAGCGATAGCGACATGATGCGTCAGTTGCGTCTGGGCCTTATGGACCCGGGGGCACCCACTCCCTCGGTGGAGGCCATCCTGCACGCCCTGATTCCCTTCCGCTTCGTTGACCACAGCCATGCCGATGCCGTGGTGACCATCAGCAATACCCCCGATGGTGAGCAACGCCTGCGGCAGATCTATGGCGATGAAGTGCTGATACTGCCCTATATCATGCCCGGCTTTATTCTTGCCCGGCAGGTAGCCGAAGCAAGCCGCGAACTGGACTGGCAAGCCATCAAGGGCATTATCCTGATGCACCATGGCATCTTTACCTTTAATGACGACGCCAAAAGCAGCTATGACACCATGATCGAGCTGGTGAGCCGGGCCGAAGAGGCGTTGGCCCGGGAGGCCGGAGACTGTTTGGCACTGGCGGACTATACGCCCTCAGATACCGATGCCCTGGCCCTGAGTCGGTTGCGCCGCCAGGCCGGGCAGTTGTTTGCCGGGCCGGTACTGTTGCGTTTCGATCACAGCCAGCAAGCGGCTGGCTTCGCCTCTCTTGATAATTGCGCCGAGCTCATTGGCCGCGGGCCGCTGACGCCGGATCACAGTATTCATGCCAAAGCCTTCGGGGCGGTGTTCGAGGCCGATCCCTTGCCGGGGCTGGAGGCGTTTACGGTGCGCTACCAGGCCTATTTCGATGCCAACCGGCAAAGCCAGCATCAGTGCCTGGACCTGATGCCCCGCTACGGGGTCTGGCGTGACAAGGGCCTGATCTATCTGGCCGCTAACAGCAAGCGGCTCGGTATTGTCGAGGACATCAGTCGGCATACCATCAAGGCGATTCAGCAGGGCGAGGCACTGCAGCGCTGGCAGGCGCTGCCGGAGGCGGAGCTGTTTGCTGTGGAATATTGGGAGCTGGAGCAGGCCAAGCTGAAAAGCTCGGGCCAGCGCCCCGCCATGGAGGGCAAGGTGGCCCTGGTCACTGGTGCCGCCTCGGGCATTGGTCGTGCCACGGTGCAGGCCATGCTGGATGCCGGTGCCGTGGTGCTGGCCCTGGATATTGATCCTGAATTGCCGCAATTATTTGATGGCAGCCGGGTGCTGGGCCGCTGTTGTGACATTACCGACAGCGAGGCGGTAGCAACGGCGCTGCAGGAGGCAGTGCTGCATTTCGGTGGCCTCGACATGGTGGTGAGCAATGCCGGCAATTTCCCGGCCTCGGCGGCGATCAGCGAACTTGATGAAGAGGTCTGGCAGCAATCCCTGGAACTGAACCTCAGTGCCCATATGCGCCTGTTGAAGTTGTGCAGTCCCTATCTCGAGCAGGGTTTTGATCCGGCCGTGGTGTTTGTTGCCTCCAAGAATGTGCCCGCACCGGGCCCCGGTGCGGCGGCCTATTCGGTTGCCAAGGCGGGGTTGACCCAATTGATGCGGGTGGCAGCCCTGGAACTGGGGCAGGCTGGTATTCGCGTCAACGCAGTGCATCCCAACGCGGTCTACGATACCCGCTTGTGGGATGAGCAGTTACTGGCTTCCCGTGCCGAGCACTACGGTGTGAGTGTGGCCGAGTACAAGGCCAATAATGTACTGGGTACCGAGGTCAGCTCGGCCGATGTGGCAGCCAGCGTGCTGGCACTTTGTAGTCCCGCTTTTCGCTGTACCACCGGCGCTCAGCTGCCAGTCGATGGCGGCAATGAGCGGGTCATCTAGGGCTGCAGGGAGTTTGTGCAATGACAGTGAGGGCCACACATGCTGATTGGCGGTGAGCATCTGCAAAGCATCTGGTATGAGGCGGACAGTGACACGGTGTTTATTATCGACCAGACCCGCCTGCCGCGGCACTTCGAGATCATCGGCCTGAACAGCCTGGATGCCGCAGCCCATGCCATCAGCAGCATGCAGGTGAGAGGGGCGCCACTGATCGGGGTGACCGCTGCCTATGGTATCTACCTGGCCATGGGTGAGGATCCACGGCAGCTGGATACTGCCATTACCCGTTTGCAGGCAACCCGGCCGACGGCGGTAAATCTGCGCTGGGCCCTGGCTCGCTGCGAGGAGCTACTGTCACCGCTGGCCCCGGGGCAGCGGCGTGAACGGGCCCTGGAATTGGCCCAGGTGATGGAAAAAGAAGACATCGCCATTTGTGAGGCCATTGGTGAACACGGCGCGAAATTGCTGCAGTCACATTGGCAACAGCATTGTCAGCCGGGCGAGCGGCTGAATATTCTGACCCATTGCAATGCCGGCGCCCTGGCCACGGTGGACTGGGGCACGGCCCTGGCCTGTGTGTACAAGGCTGCGGCAGCCGGTGTGCCCCTGCATGTCTGGGTGGATGAAACGCGGCCCCGTAACCAGGGCGCGGCACTGACCTGCTGGGAGCTGGGTCAGCAGGATATTCCCCATACCCTGATTGTGGATAACGCCGGTGGCCACCTGATGCAACGGGGTCGGGTGGATTTGTGTATTGTTGGCAGTGACCGCACCACACTGGGCGGGGATGTCTGCAACAAGATTGGTACCTATCTGAAGGCACTGGCCGCCCGGGACAATGAAATTCCCTTTTATGTGGCGCTGCCGGTATCCAGCATCGACTTCGAGCTGCACTCGGGCCGGGATATTCCCATCGAAGAACGGTGCGCCGAGGAGGTGACTGAGTTCACGGCCGAAGATGACAGCGGTGAGCGCCGGACACTGCAACTGGCCCCGCAAGGAGTGGCCGTGAGCAATCCTGGCTTTGATGTGACGCCGGCGGCCCTGGTGTCGGGCCTGATTACCGAACGCGGGGTGGTGGCGGCCAATGCCGAAGCCCTTTCCAGGCTGCGGGATTCGCTCCAGGAAGGCTAGCCCGGCGGCCAGGTCATCTGGCGCCCGCCGAGAATATGCAGGTGCAGATGATGGACGGTTTGTCCGCCCATGTCGCCGGTATTGATGACATAGCGAAAGCCATCGGCGGCCAGACCCTGCTCGGCGGCAATGGCATTGGCCTTGAGCAGCAGTTGGCCCAGTAAAGCCTGATCTTCGTCTGCGGCCGCATTCACTGCACCGAGATGTTTTTTCGGGATCACCAGAATGTGAGCAGGTGCAACAGGGTTGATGTCATGAAAAGCGTAGACGGCATCGTCTTCGTAGACCTTGTTGGACGGAATCTCGCCGGCGATAATTTTGCAGAATAAACAGTCTTCGGCCATTATTAACTCCCGTAACAAAAGCAGCCCCGGCCGCTTTCGTTGTTTGGCCATCGATGGGATCGACAGCGTGGATTGACAGCCTGAGTGGTTCAGAGCTTGTTAATGTAGCTGATTCTATAACAGTCAGGCCGGGTATTGGCAGGGCAGGTCGGGCAGCTTTCAGGCAAAGTGAAGCAATGGAGAATGGCAGTGCACAGTGTTAATGGTAAAGCGGCTATGAGCTTGCGCCCCATGGTGTTGTTGCAAACGATGTTGCTGGCTCTGTTGGCAGCCGGTCTGGCAACGGCCCAGGAGCAACCGCCACAGTATGGCTACTCCATTATCAATCGTTTTCCACACAGCATTAATGCCTTCACCCAGGGCCTGTTTTACCATGAGGGTTATCTCTATGAGGGCACCGGCAAGAACGGCCTGTCGTCCCTGAGCAGGATCGACCTTGCCAGTGGTGAGGTGCTGCAGTCAAAGCGCCTGAGCCAGCGATACTTCGGTGAAGGGATCGAGCTGGTGGGCGACAGGATCTATCAGCTCACCTGGCGCGCCAATATTGTCTTTGTCTATGACCGGGAGAATTTTGAACTGCTGGATTCCCACTACAATCCTACCGAGGGTTGGGGTCTGGCCTTTGATGGTGAGCAGCTCATTCTTTCCGATGGCAGCGCTACCCTGCGTTTCATGGACCCGGAGACCTTCAGCTCGCAGCGGGCGGTGGAAGTTACCATTAATGGAAATCCCATTAATAACCTCAATGAACTGGAATATATCAATGGTGAAATCTGGGCCAATGTCTGGCAAACCGATTTCATTCTGCGTATTGATCCCGAAAGCGGGCAGGTGAATTCGGTTGTTGATCTGACCGGCCTGTCGGACCAGACCCGTCTCGGCAGTAACGAGGCTGTGCTCAATGGCATTGCCTGGGATGCCGAGCAAGAGCGTCTGCTGGTCACCGGCAAGCACTGGGCCCATCTGTTCGAAATTGAACTGACCGGCCCCCGATAACGCCCTTATGTGGTTGCAGCGGCAAATATCCCTGAAACCCCGTTCCCGGGGCTTTCATCTGATCACCGATGAAGTACTGGCGCAGATTCCGGAAATCTCTGCTCTGCAGACAGGGCTGGCACATTTCTTTTTGCAGCACACCTCAGCCTCATTAAGCATCAATGAAAACGCCGACAGCTCGGTGCGCCGGGATATGGAGCGCCATTTCAATGTCATGGTGCCCGAAGATGCGCCCTATTATGAGCATATTTATGAGGGACCGGACGATATCACCGCCCATATCAAGTCCAGTCTTGCCGGCGCCGGGCTGACGCTGCCCATTGCCGAAGGTCGCCTGTTGCTGGGTACCTGGCAGGGCATTTATCTTGGCGAGCACCGTAATGCGGGCGGTTCCCGTTCGCTGATTGTGACCCTGAATGGCCAGGCCTATGGGGACTGAGTTCCTGAATTCACGACGTCTTGTCAAGGTGGCTGCGCTGCTACTGGTGTCCCTGCTTTTGCTGGCCTGTGAAACAGTGGGCTATTACAGTCAGGCAGTGCGGGGCCAGCTGGCTATTGTGCTGGGGCGTCAGGATATTGAGCGCCTGCTACAGGATGAGACACTCGACCCCTTGTTGGCGGAGCGCTTTCATGAGTTATTGTCGATCCGGGAATTCGCGGCCAGTGAGCTGGCCTTGCCGGTTGCCGGCAACTATTCCAGCTATGTTGATCTGGGGCGGGAGCATGTGGTGTGGAATGTGTTTGCAGCCCCGGAATTTTCCGTGGATCCTCTCAATTGGTGTTATCCCATTGCCGGTTGCGTGTCCTATCGCGGCTATTTCTCGAAACAGGCTGCCAGCCGCTATGCCGGACAACTGGCAGATGAGGGCTACGATGTCTATACCGGCGGTGTTGATGCCTATTCGACCCTGGGCTGGTTTGATGACTCCTTGCTGAGTACCGTGCTGGACCGGGACAGCTATCAGCTGGCGGGACTGATCTTCCATGAGCTGGCCCACCAGGTGTTGTACCTGCCGGGTGACACTACCTTCAATGAAAGCTTCGCCACGGCGGTTGAGCGGGCGGGTGTCAGTCGCTGGTTGGCGGCCAGTGGCCAGCAAGCACTCATTGCACAAGCCGAAACCCAACAGCAACGCCAGGCGCAGTTTATTCAACTGGTGAGTGACTACCAGGATCGCTTTGCGGCGCTGTATGAGTCAGCTGTGGAGGAGTCGCAGATGCGGCAGCGCAAGCAACAGCTGCAACAGCAATTGCGCGGCGATTATCAGCAGTTGAAAACAGACTGGGATGGCTACAATGGTTACGATGCCTGGTTTTCACGCTCCCTCAACAATGCCCAGCTCTCCACTGTCAGCTCCTACAACGACCTGGTGCCTTTCTTCACTGAATTGCTGCGTGAGTGCGAGGGGGATTTTGCGCTTTTCTACAGTCGCGTTCAGGCGCTGGCAGAAATGGATGCCGACGAGCGCCAGCAGCTGATGGGTCAGTAGGGTTTACTGGCGCTCAAGACGCAGTTCCAGTCTTTCCACCAGGCCGGCATAGAAATCCGAATCAGGCTCTTTTTCGGCAGCGGCCCGATAGGTTTCAAGCGCTTCCTGCAATCGACCCTGCTGTTCCAGTATGCGTCCCAGGCTGCGGTGGAAAAAGGCATTGTCTGGCTGTACTTCGGTCGCGGTACGATACACCGCGATGGCCTTGTCGGCATCACCGGCATTGTTATAGGTGTTGGCCATGATATGGACCTGGGAGTCATCACCGGGTGTCAGGCGAATGGCGCGCAGGTCGTAGTCGATCGCCACATCGAAATTGCCGGCTTCCCGCTCAAGCTGACCCAGGGTTTGCAGGGCAGCGATCAAAGAGGCGCTGCTGTTTTCCTGCAGGGCGATATAGCGGGCCAGTAGTGGCCGGGCTTGCTGGTCGCGATCCAGAAACAGATACACATTGGCGAGGTTGCGCAGTGCTTCTTCGAGGTTCGGGTCGGCAGCAAGGGCCTTGCGGTATTCCTCGATGGCCTCCTCGAAACGCTCAAGATTGCTGTAGGTATTTCCCCGTCGCAGCATTTTGCGCGCCAGCTCCGGGTCAATGGCCGCGCCGGTGCGATCAATCTCCAGATTGCCATAGCGTTCCAGTACATTGCCGGTGGCGCTGTCCTGGGCGATTGTTGACAGGGGCAATAGCAGGGCAATGAGTCCTGCCGACAGAAGTCGAATAATGCCTGGCATGGCGGTTGTTTTCCTTGTGATGCGCATTGTTGCTGCAGGACTATAGCGCAGCCCCAGATTGCTCGCCAGCGGGCGAACCTGTTTCAGCGCAGTTTGATCGTGGATGGCCCGGCCTCGGCGGAATCCACGAAGCCGATACAGCAGGCATCGCGGTAACCCGCCGACCTGAGCGCCGCCAGACAGTCTTCGGCCCGGGCAACCGGTACACTGGCCAGCAGGCCTCCGGATGTCTGGGGGTCGAACAAGAGCTGCAGGCGCGGATCGCCGGGTTGGTATTCACCACTGTCCATGCTCTGAAGCAGCAGTGCATTGTCGGCCTGCAGGGAGCTGACGATATCCTGCGCCAGGCATTCCAGGGCGCCATCCAGGGCAGGGATATCATCCAGATTAAGGGTTACGGTGCAGGTTTCGCCGAGCATTTCTGTCAGATGCCCTGCAAGGCCAAAGCCGGTAATGTCGGTGCAGGATGAAGCGCCATGTGTCACAAATATTTCCCCGGCCCGGCGATTGGAGAGCAGCATGCTGGCAATGGCGGCCTGAATCCAGCGATGCCTGGCCCGGTAGCGCATGTCGGCGGCGAGCAGTGTGCCGGTGCCGAGGGCCTTGCACAGAATCAGGGCGTCGGTTTCGGCCATGCCCCGTTTGCCCAGTAACTCACCCTGATTGGCAAAGCCGTTGACACAGAGGCCGAACTGTAACTCCTGGGCCTCGGCGGAATGGCCGCCAAGCAGCTGACAATCCTCTTCATCCAGAACTGCTTTCACGCCCTGCATCAACTCCAGCAGCAACTGCTTGCTATAGCGGTGACTGGCGGCGGGAATGCCGGCCAGGGCCAGTGCCGAGTCTGCCTTGCTGCCCATGGCATGGAGATCGCTGAGGCTGTGCAGCGCGGCGATCTGGCCGAACAGCCAGGGGTCATTAATGAAGGCGCGCAGATAGTCAATACTTTGCAGAAGCAGGCGACCATCCGGCAGCGGGATAATGGCAGCATCTTCCGCGCCCTGACTGTATTGCTGCGGAGCGATTGAAGACAGGACCTCGCCCAGTACGTCACCGGCCACCTTGCCGCCGCAACCGGCGCAGCGCAGGGCATGCCGGCGCAGTTGCTGCTCGGTCTTTTTGTCTACCAGGCCATCGGCCAGTTGCAATTCGGCCTGCATGGCAGGCAGCTGACGGTATTTTTTAAGAAAGGCAGTATCGATGCGGTGCTTGGCCTGCCAGACAAGTTTACCCTGCAGGAACAGGGAGCCGCGCGATGCCAGGGCGCGGCCATTGCCAAGATTCATCAGGGCCAGTGCCTGTTTCTGTGGCCGATAGCGGCGCAGTCGCTTGCCCCGGGCAAAAGCCGGCAGGTTATGGGCGAGAATTTTGCCCTGGCGGACGGCATAGACGCCGGATTTGGGACGTGGCTCGCCCGCGATGGTGGCATTGTCGCCGGCGGCAAACACAAAATCGTGGCTGGTGGATTGCAGGTTTTTGTTCACTTCGATAAAGCCGTCATCACTCAGCTTGAGCCCCGTCTCTTTGATCCAGTTGGCCAGGCTGGCACCGGTGGCATAGACCATGGCATCGGCCTTGATCAGTTCACCTTTGTCAGTCTCTGCCTGCCCCCGGTTGAAGGCGGTGATGCGCTGTTCCAGCCTGACTTCAATGCCGCGTCGGCTCAGTTCACTGCGGGCGAAGCTTCGTACCTTGTCATTGTGGCCGGGAAGAATATCGGTATCGGCAGTGGCCAGCAGGATATGTAATCGTGAGGGGGAGTTTACTGACAGGCCAAGTTCGGTATTGATACGGGCCTGGGCCGCCAGGGCGAATTCGACACTGGCGGGGCCACCGCCAACGATGAGTAGTTCAAAACTGGCTTGGTTGTCGGCCAGCACCGTCAGCGCCTGTTGACGGATCTGCTCCCATTCCGTAAGGAAACGGTCGATGGGTTTGATGCCAATGGCAAACTCCACAGCGCCGGGGATCAGGGCCGCGTCCGGTCGCGAACCGGTATTCAGGGAAATCAGGTCGAAGGGTAGATCCGGTTGGCCTTCAAGCTGCACCAGCTTTTGCTCAAGGTCGATATGTCCCACGGCCTGCTGGATGATTCTGGCACCGGCAAAGCGGGCCAGGGGACGCAGATCAATATGCATGTCGTCCCGGCTATAGCGCCCGGCTATACAACCTGGCAGGGAGCCGGAGTATGGGGTCAGAATCTCCCGGCTGATCAGGGTCACCATCAATCCCGGTACCGGCTGCATGCCGAGGCGGCGGAGCACGGCCAGATGGCTGTGCCCGCCCCCGACCAGAACCAGGTGCTTTAACAGGGGGGTGGGTGCTTGCATGGCAGCCATTCTACCGGGCAAGGGTTGAACTACAAGCCCGGGATACCGGGACAGTGCACGGGAATTCGGTTAAGCTTAGGTCTTTCTGAATGGCGGGCTGCTGTGCTGGTTCGCGCTTTCAGTTAGCGATACTAATATCCAGGCAATCAAGCAATGACAGGCGGAGGTATACATGAGTTACAAGCATAATGTTCAAGCGACCCCTAAAGGTTTGCAGTGGGGAATGAAAGCAGTTGTGGCGCTCTGTTTGGCCATGCTCAGCCAGGTTTCCCTGGCCCAGTGGACGCTGGACAACGATGCCTCTTCATTGAGCTTTGTGACCATCAAGGCCGAGCATGTGGCCGAAGTGCATACCTTTGACCGCCTGTCAGGGTCCATCGCCAGCAATGGCAGTGTCAGCGTGGAAATTGAACTGGCCAGTGTCAATACCCTGATTCCTATTCGCAATGAGCGGATGCAGGCCATGTTGTTCGAAACCAATATGTTTCCCAGCGGCACGGTTACTGCTGAAGTGGATATCAGTGCCCTGGCTTCTTTGGCGCCGGGTGCCTTCAGTACCCAGACCATTAACTTCTCTCTGAATATGCACGGCTTCGAGCGCAGCTATAACGCCGAAGTGCGCCTGACGCGGCTCAATGGGGCCATCCAGGCGACTACCCTGAAGCCGGTGGTGGTCACCGCTGAAGATCATGGCCTGGTCAGTGGGGTCGAAGCCCTGCGCGAAGTGGCCGGTCTGCCGAGCATCAGCCGTGCCGTACCGGTGAGCTTTACCCTGACTTTCAACGAATAGGCGGGGCTGACTCAGGAGTTATTCTGCTCCTGAGGCAAGGCATGGCAGCACTCTCCATACACGCTGGCGACACGGCACGGGCAAGAATTCTTGAGCAGGGCATCAATGCCGATGCATTTGATGTCCTGGTGGGTGCCTCCGGCGGGCCAAAATGGTTTGTGCTGCATGGTCTCGATCAATACCTGTTCGGTGATTTTTTTGCCGGACGCAGCAAGCCTCTCTATACCCTGGGTTCAAGTGCTGGCGCCTGGCGCATGTGTTGCCTGGCCACCGCAGAGCCGGTGGCGGCAGTTGATCGCCTAGCGCAACTCTACAGCCATGAGCGTTACTCCAGTAAACCCGATACCACCGAGGTGACCCGCCAGGCCTGGGTCATGCTGGAAAAGGTGCTGGGTGATTCCGGAGCCGCCGAGATTGTTGCCAATCCGGTATTCCGCACCCATGTGATTGCAGATCGATGTCGGGGTCTGTCAGCAGATAGCAGGCGCTGGCGCCAGGGTTTGCACCTGGCGGCGAGCGCCGCCAGCAATGCCCTCAGTCGTCGCAGTCTGGGCTGGTTTTTTGAGCGCACAGTTTTCACGCCCGAGCCGCAAGCCTCACCCTGGCAGGCACTGGATGATCTGCCCACGCGCCTGTCTGCCCTGGTTGAGGACAATGTCTTTGAGGTTATGATTGCCAGTGGTTCGATTCCCTTCGTGCTGGACGGGGTCAGCAGTATCGCCCGCTCCAGAGCGGGCTTGTACTGGGATGGGGGGATTACCGACTATCATTTCGACCTGCCGTTCTGGCAAGGTGACGGCCTGGTGCTTTACCCGCATTTTCAGGGAGGGGTGATACCCGGCTGGTTTGACAAACATTTGCCCTGGCGGCATGCCCATCGGCAGAATTACCATAATGTGGTTATCCTGGCGCCTTCAGAAGAGTTTGTGGCCAGCCTGCCGAATGGCAAGCTGTCTGACCGGACTGATTTTGAGCACTTTGACTATTCCCAACGCCTGGAAATATTTCAGCAGGTACTGGCGCGGGGGCAGGAACTGGCCGCAGAATTCGCAGAAATCGTGCAGCATGGTATAAAGCCCGATCAAGTCAGGCCCATTGCCAATCTGAAATAGTTGCACTACCGGGTGATCAATGCAGGAAAAGCCATGATTCGTGAAGCGACAATGAAAGACAGCCCGGCCATCGCCGGCATTTACAACTGGTATATCAGCAATTCAACCATCACTTTTGAAGAAGAGGTAGTGGAGCCCGGTGATATGGCCCAGCGCATGGTGGTGGCTGATCAAACCCGACCCTGGCTGGTGCTGGAAATCGATGGCGAAATCCTGGGCTTTGCCTGTGCCGGTCTGTGGCGTCGCCGTTCGGCCTATCGTTATGCCCGGGAAACCAGTATCTATGTGCATGAACAACATTTCGGCAAGGGCTATGGCCGGCAACTCTATGAGCGCCTGCTCAGTGAGCTGCGGCAGACGGAGATCAATGTGGTGATTGCCGGCATTGCCCTGCCCAATGATCGCAGCATCGAACTGCATGAAAAACTGGGTTTTGAAAAAGTCGGTCATTTTCGCAAGGTGGGTAAAAAATTCGGCGAACAGCTGGACGTGGGTTACTGGCAATTGAGTCTGGAGCAGGACTGAGATGCGCCATTGCCTGCTATGTATCTTGCTGTTGTTCGCCCAGTCCGGCTGCGTGGTGGCGGTTGTGGATACGGCCATAGACAGCACCGTGGCGGTGGTGAGTCTGCCAGTCAAGGCGGCTGCCGCTACTGCCTCGCTGGTTCTGCCCGATGGCGAGGATTAGGCTGACAAGGACACAGAGAATGAGCATTAAGCCAGGCGATTATGAAGTCCCGGAAGACTATCGGCACTGGCCCGGGGACAGCGCCGAAGATGCAATCGGCCCTTTTTTCTTCCGCATGGAGGGTGAGCATCCGCGCACTGCATTCCGGGCCCGACAGCAACATTGCAATGCTCATGGTTCGGTACATGGCGGCATCCTGATGACCCTGGCCGATTACACCCTGTGTCTCGGTGCCAATGGCGGTGAACAACAATATGTGGCCACAGTAAGCTGCAATAATGAATTCATCGCGCCGGCCCAGCGAGGCGACCTGATACTGGGGCAGGGCGAAGTACTGCGGCGGGGCAAGTCATTGGTGTTTGTACGCTGTGACCTGTGGGTGGACGAGCAGATCATTCTCAGCAGCAGTGCGGTGATCAAGCTGCTAAGGCCTTAGCCAGATCCGGGCTCATCAGGGCCATCGGCCGTGGTGAGTCAGGGCAGAAAAGTATCCCGCAGCGCCTGGGGTGATTCAAAGATAAAAGCCGGCTTTTCCTGCGCCAACTCTTTCCGGTCACCGTAACCCCATAATACGCCGGCAGCGGCGAGTTGATTGCTGTGGGCAGCAGACAGGTCCACACCCCGATCTCCGATCATGATTGCCTGCGGTCCGATGGCGCCGCTGGCCAGCAGTTGCCGCAGCTGTTCCGATTTTTTCATGCCATAGTCGGGCCCCGAGACAAACTCGAAGAAGCCGTCCAGTTCAAAGCGCTGCAGAATCTTCACTGCATTGGCCCGCAGTTTGGAGGTGCAGACAGCCATTCGGTAACCGGCCTCCTGCAAGGCTTGCAGCGTCTGTGGAATGTCGGCATACAATTCGTTTTCAGCGAAACCAAACTCGCCATAGCGTTCCCGGTAGGAGTCCACCAGCTGCCGGATCAATTGCTCGTCTTCGCTGTCGGCAAACAGTGCCAGGGTCTCTTCCAGTGGTGGGCCGATGCGGCGGCGAATCTCTGCCTCGCTGCGCGGTTGCAGGTTGTGGCTAGTGAGGGCGAAATTCATGCAGCGCAGGGTGCCCAACAGCGGATCGCTGAGGGTGCCATCGAGGTCGAAGACCAGGGTGTCGTAGTGCATGGTGAATACCCTCAGACGCGGTAGACTTTTTCGGCCGTACCGTAGAACAGGGCCTGTTTTTCAGCCTCGCTATAGTGAGCTGCCATTTTCTTGAAGGCATTCCACAATACCCCATAGCTGACAGAGAGCCGGTCCACGGGAAAATTACTTTCGAACATACAGCGCTGTGGTCCGAAGCAATCAATCATGTGTCGGTAATACTTCTCCTGGCTTGCCACAATGTCATCGGAGCCTGGTGGTCTGTCAGCCTTGTCCCAGCCAAAACCATTGTCGGGCATGGCCAGGCCACCGAGTTTGACATAGACGTTTTCACAGCGAGCCAGCTCTTTCATATCCTGTTGCCACTGGCGGAAAATTTCATCTCGGCAGCCACGGTAGATGCCAACGCCCAGGGGAGTACCGAAATGATCCAGTACCAGAGTGCACTCAGGGACGGCCCGGGCCAGGTCAATAAAGTCCAGGTTCTGATGATGATAGTGCCAGGTATCATAGGTCAGGCCTTTGCTGGCCAGTATGCGCAGCCCCTTGCGAAAGGATTCCTTGCCGTAGAGATAGGGCGGCGCCTGCAGGGCGATGGATAATTGCTCCGGATGTTTGTCGCGGGCACCGGCATGACGAATGCCGCGGAAGCGGCCGTCACAGATTTCCTCGTGACGGGCCAGGACTTCTTCCAGTAATTCAGGAGCTCCGCCCGCCAGGGTCAGGTCGGCAAAGGCAATGATGCCGGCGATTTCCGCCTTGCCTTCGGCTTCACTGCTGAGCCGGGCCTGTTCGCTCACATAGAGGGTTTCACCGGTAGGACGCAAATGTTCGGGGCCTTCTCGCAGGTAAAAGGCCCGGCACTCCATAAACAGGGTTTTGACAATCTTGTGGCCACAACCGGTATCTGCCCAGAGATTGTCCAGCAGATAGTCGCCCCCGGGGCGCTTCTTCCATAGATGATGGTGAGGGTCGATGATGGGACGATCCGGCTCCAGTATCTCCTCAACATGCTGGTCGAGCCAGTCCTGACTGCCGGGTACTGGTTTGTTCATAGCGATACTCTGTGCTGGTCTCGGCGGGCTTTCGGTTCGGAAAGCCTGTTGCTGATCACGTGGAGTCTGAGCATAACATGAACTATGGGCGCTTCATCGCATCGGTGGCTAGGGGGGAGTTTCATGGTGTAGACTGCCGAGAGTCCGGCAAACTGTAAGCGTCAATGTTCAATTCGTCTTGCAGCGCGCGGCGCGCTAAAGCAATAACAATCAGGAGCCCTGCATGAGCATCACCTCAGTCATAATCATTGTGTATCTTGGCTTCTTTGTTGCCTTTGGCATCTATCTGAATCGATACAAGGGCAGTGCCAGTGACTGGGCCATCGGTGGCGGGACCCTGGGAGTATTCATGCTTGCGGCCGGGGTGGCTGGCACGCGCATTGGCGGGGCCGGTACCTATGGGGTCGCGGGTGATGTGATCAATGAGGGTCTGGGCCACCTCTGGTATGGCGTGAACTCCTTTGCGGCGCTGTTTCTGGTGGGCCTGTTTTTTGCCATACCCTACCGCCGTTTACAGGTGGTCAGCGTCGGCCAGGTATTCGATCACCGCTTCTCTTCCTATCGCTGCCAGTGGCTTACCAGTCTTTGTGTGCAGGCCGAATACCTGGTGATCAATATTATCGAGCCCTATGTCATTGGCTCCATTGTCAGTGGCGTGACGGGCCTGCCTTTCGTGGTGGGTGTGGCTATTGGCGGTTTCCTGATTGTGCTGTTTACGGTAACCGGCGGCCTCAAGGGCACTGCCTTTGCCAATGTTGTGCATTGCACAGTAATCATATTTGGACTGCTGCTGGTGGGTATGGTGGCGATGAACAATCTTGGTGGCTGGGAAGCGGTAGTGGCCACAACCAGTGAACAACTGAGCCAGGCCAACAAGGACGAGGTGAAATGGTGGAGCTTTACCGGTATTGGTTGGGCAACAATCATTGCCCTGTTCATCTCTGCCACCATTCACACCCCGGCGGCCTCGGTATATGCCAACTACGCCAGCTCGGCGGCCAAGCAGGATTATTTGATTCCCGGTTTTTTCCTGGCGGGCGTGGTGGCAGCCTTGATGCCCCTGGTGGCAGGCTTTATCGGCATTTTGACCCTGGCCAGTTATGGCGCCGAAAGCGGCCTGAGTAGCTACCTGAACATTGCCCAGTTGGCCATTGATACCGGCCCCATACTGGGGGGCATCGCCCTGGCGGCGGTATTGGCGGCGGTGATTTCGTCCGGCGCACCGATTTTGCTGGCCAGCTCCACCATGTTTGTTAACGATTGGGTGCCAGGTTCGAAAAACTTCGACAGCGATACCAAGCTGCGTGCCTACAAGATAGTGACTGTGCTCTATGGCACGGCAGCGGCGGTGATTGCCTGGCTCGGTAATATCAGCTCGGTGCTGCAACTATTGCTGCTGGGTTTTGCCATGGTGGTGCCGCCGGCAATCGCCGTCGGCTATGTGTTTTACTGGCGCAAGACCACAGAGCTGGCGGTATTCTGGGGAATGGCATCAGGCTTTGCTGGCGGCTTGCTGATGTGGCTGTGCAACACCCTGTTCGATGGGCCGGAAAATGCCACTGCCGGTGGTTTCGCCCAGTTCTGGTATGAATTGATCGAGGCCCTGGGTGAGTGGCGAGACCCCTCCTTTTTGACCTTGCTGCTGCCATTGATTGTGATTCCTGTAGTCTCCCTGTTGTTCCCCAACAAGGAGGATGACAAGGAACAGGAAGATCAGTTCTACAAGCGCCTGGGCAGGATTCGCAAGAATTTCGACTGGGCCTGACAGCCTGGCGGCATGACTGCCGGGTGATGCCGCCGACAGGCCCGATTTTCGAATTCGAGGTTCTTTCTAGCTAGCGCTGCAGTTGACCACTGGCCTGTATCAGGAAAGGGCCAGGTGTCTCATAGCTATGCTGCAGCAGCTTGCATAACTCCTCGGCCGTCTCGGCCTTGCCTCCAGGTACTCCGAATCCTCTGGCGATGGATACCCAGTCCATGGTGGGGTTGCTGATGTCAAATAGACTACTGGCTATGTCGCCTGGATCCTTGACGCCAATTTTCTCGTATTCTGTGGTGAGAATATTGTAGACATTATTGGCGAAGATCAGGGTGGTGACATTCAGTCCTTCCCGTGCCTGGGTCCACAGGCTTTGTATGGTATAAGCGGCACCTCCATCGCCCAACAGCGCCAGCACCGGCCGGTCAGGGCAGGCCAATGCGGCGCCGGTGGCGCAGGGGCCACCCTGGCCTATGGCGCCACCGGTCAGGCTGAGCCAGCTATTGGTGTTGGCGGTTTGGCAAAAGGGATAGGCGGAATTACCGCCACCGGAATCTGTGCAGACAATGACTTCTTCGGGCAGGGTGGCAGCGATGGACTGAATGATTGTCTTGGTGCTGAGCTCGCCACTGGGTCTGGCAATCTCCTGCTGCTTAAAACGGCTCACGGTTTCCTGGTCGGCCCCCACGCGCTCTGCCAGGCGTGCCAGCGCATCGATGGCGTCATCCTGTTTGAAACTGAAGCGGTGTACCTGGCAACCGTCCGGTATCAGTTGGCTGGGAACGCCCTGATAGGCAAAGAAACTGGCTGGTACTTCGGCATTGACCAGTACCAGATGTTTGACGCCATCCAGAGCAGCCAGAATCTGTTCCGGGAAGTAGGGCAGTCGCTCTACCTTGACCCGCCCCGGCCCGCCGTCCACACGACCGGGAAAAGTACTGTTCAGCAAACGACAGCCGGTTTTGTTGCTGATCCTGCTGGCCGATTCCATGGCCGCCTGTTCGGTGGCATGGTGTTCCAGCAACAGGGCGACCTGTTCACCGCTGGCCAGCAGCCCGGCGATGGCTTCGATGGCAGCCTCTTCGACACAGGCACGCTGGGGCAGTGGGTTGGGTCTGGCGGGTCCGGCGGATTCTCCCCAGGCAGCATCGGCGCCCATGATCAGGGTAGCAATCTGGCCTTCGCTACCGGGTGTCTGACGCAGTGTGGCGGTATAGGCATCGGCGCCATCCTGGGCAAGGCTGGCGGCAGTTGAGCAGGATTTGGTCCAGGATGAATAATTACGCGCCAGGGTATCGATATCAGAAGTCAGTGGCGCATCATAGCCCACATGATAATTGGGATGATTGCCAACGATGTTGATAATGGGAGAACCGGCGCGGCGGGCATTGTGCAGATTGGCAATACCGTTGGCCAATCCTGGGCCCAGGTGTAACAGGGTTGCGGCCGGCTTGCCGGTCATGCGACCAATGCCATCGGCAGCACCGGTGCAGACGCCTTCAAACAGGGCCAGCACCGATTTGATCTGTGGCACGGCATCGAGCGCCTGAACCAGGTGCATTTCGGATGTTCCGGGATTGGCGATACAATATTCAACGCCGCAATCGGCCAGGGTTTGAATCATGGCGGTAGCGCCGTTGGAAGGTTGTGTTGCTTTGCTCATGGCGGGCTCGTCGGTGTCTTGATTATTTGAATTCAGCTTGCAGGTTTTGCTGCACTGATGATGAATGCAACAGGGATGGATGGCAACCATCCCGGCCATTGGCCTGCAGGCCGTGGCTGGAGAGCCAGGAAGCAACTATGGCCAGAGCGGTCGATGAAGATTTTGTATCCCATGTGGTAGACCTGCTGCAAGGTCTCGGGCCGGTGTATGCAAGGCGCATGTTCGGCGGGCATGGGATTTTTATGGATGGCTTGATGTTTGGCTTGCTGGCTGACCGGGAGTTGTATCTCAAGGCCGATGAAGTCAATCGCCAGAATTTTATTGATCTCGGTCTGCAAGCCTTTACCTATCACAAGCAGGGCAAGGCCATGGCACTGTCCTATTTTCAGGCGCCCGAAGAAGCACTGGAGAACCTGGAGATCATGACCGAATGGGGCAACACGGCATTTGCTGCCGCCCTGCGAGCGGCTGCCAAAAAGCGGCCCGGCAAGAAATCCGGCCGGGCCGGGCGTAACCAGGCCGGGAAGCGAAGAAAACCACGTTGAATTGACCGACTGCGGTTTTACGCGGTAGTCGGTCGCTGGCTTGCGTTTATTGCGGCTGCTGCAGCCGACAAAAGCCTGTGCCGCCTGCGTAAATGGGTTAAACTCAGGCCAGTTATAAATATCAGTATTTCTGAGGGGGAATAATGAAGACTAGATTGCTCGGCTTGATGACTGTATCTGTGCTGTGTGCCGGGATGGCGCAGGCGCAGGATGACTCCTATGAAGCGCCCCGCACCCAATGGGACCAACCCGATTTGCAGGGAGTGTGGAATTTCAGTTCCGTGATTCCCATGCAGCGTCCGGCTTTTTTTGGTGACAAACAAACCCTGACGGCAGAGGAGATAGCTGCCCTGTCCGAGCAGACCGAGGCCGGTCTGCAGGCCATCAACAATTCCGGTGCCGGCGGTTACAACACCTTCTGGACTGAAATGGGCCATGGTGATGATAACCGCACTTCCCTGATCGAGTACCCGCTGAATGGTCGTCTGCCTGAAGTGCAGGAGGGCGTGCCGATACAGCGCGGTGGCCTGGGGCCGGATGAGCCCGGTGAGCGGCCAGTGCGCATGATAGTCGGTGGTATTGCCAAGGACGGGCCGGAAGACCGAGGCCTGTCTGAGCGTTGCATCGTCGGATTCAATTCCGGCCCGCCGTTCACGCCGAATCTGTATAACAACAATGTTCAGATCATTCAGAACCGTGATCATGTGGTCATCATGACCGAGATGGTGCATGACGCGAGAATTGTGCCGCTGGATGGACGTCCTCATCTGGATGAGGAAATTGAGCTGTGGAGTGGTGATTCCCGGGGATACTGGGAGGGTGACACCCTGGTGGTTGAAACCCGCAATTTCTCCCAATACACCCAGAGCTTTTCGCCCTATGGTACCGGTGCCGAGAAATCCCTCACCGAGCGCTTTACTCGCACTGGCCCCTATACGGTGGAATACGAGTTCACTCTCGAGGATCCGGCGACTTTCAAGGACAGGATCGTGGCAATGATTCCGATGGCCAAGGTTGACGGCCTGATGTATGAATATGCCTGCCATGAGGGCAACTACGGCATGGTGAATATCCTGCGCGGTCAGCGCATGGAAGAGCAGCGTGCTGCCGAGGATGGACAGTAAACCCGTCAATCGGGCTACAGTAAACTGCCAGGAAAAGGCCGGTTCGTCCGGCCTTTTTCTTGCCCGCTGCAGTACCATGCCGGTTTTTGCATTTATTCAGATTCGATTCAGGCGCCCCGCACTAGCATAAGAATCACGGTGGTACTCCCGGCAGCCATCCCGCAAAACCCACGCACCCTTTGCTGCCGGAACCCAGTCTGCCGTTCTGCCCCCATGACCGCTCGGCGGATGGTCATGGGGGCTTTTTAGTTTCCTGCCTCCGTTCCTTGATCTGAACTAATTCTTTGATAGTATTCAGTTTTTGCATGGGCCACCACGCCGTGGCCAGAAGCAGGATTCATGACGCGCATCTGGAACGCCAAGAACAACAACAATCGCCCAGGGAAGCGGGCAATCCTGTCCCCTCTTTGTATGCTGGCCCTCAGCCTGTGTTTGCTGGGCGGCTTCCACTCGGCTCTGGCCCAGGCCCAGGCCCAACTTGAGCCCATTCTGGCTGCGGACTATCCGGTGCCCCAGGATATGAGCGCCGTGCATTTCTATCTGATTACTGTCGATGTCGGCGACCGGGTCTGGGACAACTTCGGCCACACTGCGCTGCGGGTGATCGATGAAAACAGCAATACCGATCTGGTCTTCAATTGGGGCGTATTCGATGTCAGCGGCGGAGTTGTGGCGTTCTCCTACAACTTCTTCAAGGGCATCATGGAGTATCAGCTGGTTACCAATACTCCGGCCAACGAATTCGCCATGTACCGGGATCAAGAGCGCAGTGTCTGGCAGGACAAGATCAATCTCACCAATCCGGAAAAGGAAATTCTCTATCGCCGCCTGATGTGGAACCTGGAGCCGCAAAACAGGGTTTACGATTACCAGTATTTTTTCGATAACTGCACCACCCGGGTGCGGGACTATCTTGACGAAGCCCTGGGCGGGCGAATTCGCTCCCAGCTCGATGCTGTGACTGATCAGACTTTCAGGGACAAGGTGCGAGCCCATTACGAATCCATTGCCGTGATTCGCTTCTCCCTGGATGTTCTGATGAACAGCAATATCGACCGCCAGGTCACTGAATGGGAGGCCATGTTCCTGCCGCTGCAGCTGCGGGAATCCCTGTCCCGGGTGCGTTCGGATGTGGCCGTGGGCGGGCAGCGGCAAATGCTGCTGTCGGATCATCAGATTATTATGGAATTTCCGGCGCCGCGAGTGGAGCCAGATGCCTACCAGATAGCCTCTGTGATGCTACTGGCGCCGGTGCTGCTTTTGATGCTGATGGTCAAACGCATTCCCATGTCCTATTTCGCGACCCATTCGCGGGTGGGCCTGAAGGCGGCCGGGCTGAGCTATCGTCTGTTGGGCCTTCTGGGATTGCTGACCGCCTTGTTCAGCGGCATTTATGGCTGCCTGATGCTGGGCAGCTGGTTTGTTTCCGAGCATCTGGATTTGCACCACAATATCAACCTGCTGCTGTTCTGGCCCACTGATATTCTCGGTATTGTGGTGGCGCTGCGCTGGTTGTTGCTGCGCCGCGCCTGGCCGCTTACCCACAACAGTGCGCCGTTCATGAACTACTATTTGCTGGCCCATGTGCTGGGCATGCTGGCCTATGCCGTCATCGCCCTGGGCGGGCTGGTGGAGCAGGATATCAGCCTCATTGCCAGCTATGTGTTGCCCGGCTATTTGCTGTTTACCGTGCTTATCTGGATCGTGGGTTTCGAGCCGGCCAAGCCGAAGAACATGTTCTTCTGAGGGGGCTTTGCCAGCCCTGCGGCTGCTCGCGAGGATCACTCGTACCCCTCATATCCCCCGGTTTCCCGGTCCTTGTCAGAATGGTCTGTGAGTCCTGCTGGTGAGGGGCTGCTGTGTGAATCGATGGCAAAAAAAAAGCCGGACACATGGTCCGGCTTGATCTTCCAGATAATCGTTACCGCGATCAGAGATCAACGATCTCCACGCGACGATTGCGCTGATAGGCTGCTTCGGTGGTGCCGCGATCTGCAGGGCGCTCCTCACCGTAGCTGACGGTTTCAATCTGGTTGCGGGAGGCGCCGTTCACAATCAGGAAGTTAAGAACGCCATTGGCGCGTCGTTCACCCAGTGCCAGGTTATATTCCCGGGTGCCGCGCTCATCGGCGTGGCCTTCCAGACGAACCCGCTTGCTGGGGTTGGCTGCCAGATCACGGGCGTGATAGGTCAAAACCTCGCGGTCTGCCGGGCGGAACTCGGCGACGTCGAAATCAAAGTAGAAGACACGAGTTGCCAGAGCAGAACGCATCATGCGTTCTTCTGCAGCAGCTGCTCGTGCGCGCGCCGCTTCTTCCTGTTCCCGTGCCAGACGGGCTGTGCGCTCGGCTTCAGTTTCTGTCTGTTGGCTGGCTGTCTCAGCGGGAGTATCTACCTCTTCGCTGGACGAGCTACAGGCGGCAAAACCGCACAGGACCAGAATCACCAAAGCCAATTTTGTTAGTTGCGTTATTTTCATGGCAGCTCCTGCTATGTCGTAAATGCAATCTGGTAAGAATTTGTTTGAAAGTCAGTACCTTAAAGTGAGTGCGAAGCATAACTCATTATTTCGGGCAAATCCATCGGCTAAATTCAATTTCATGAACCATTTCGCTACTCCGGAATGCCCGTATTCAGTGGGTCTGGACTTCCCGGAGGAAAACCGAGCAAGTGTTCGATTTATCTTATCACCGCTGAATAATAGTGATACCCTTCATCGGCGATTTTCACTTTTTCGCGATGTCTCGGGCTTGTCACGACTTGATCGACACTGGCTGTTCGGTCAAAAGCCCGACCTGATTGAATTATCCCCAAGGAGCTGACTCTTGAACGCAGATTTCACCGCAGAAGAACTGGCCTTTCAGGAAGAGGTCAGGGAGTTCCTGCAAAACGAATTTCCCCGGGAATTGAAGGAAAAGGTCGACGCCAATATTCGCCTGAGCAAGGAAGAACTGGTGCGTTGGCAGAAAATTCTCTACAAAAAGGGCTGGGTCGCCCCTAATTGGCCTGAGGAGTTCGGCGGCACCGGCTGGACACCCACCCAGAAATATATCTTTGCCAACGAGATGGGCCGCATTGGCGCCCCGGAACCTGTGCCCTTTGGTCTGAAGATGGTGGCGCCGGTGATCATGACCTATGGCACTGACGAGCAGAAACAGCGCTTCCTGCCGGATATTCTTCAGAGCAATGTGTGGTGGTGCCAGGGCTATTCCGAACCCAATGCCGGTTCTGACCTGGCTTCCCTGAAGACCACCGCGGTGCGCGATGGGGATGAATACATAGTTAATGGCAGCAAGACCTGGAATACCTACGGTCAGTATGCCGACTGGATTTTCTGTCTGGTGCGAACCGACAACACCGCCAAAAAGCAGGAAGGCATCAGTTTCCTGCTGATCGACATGAAATCACCGGGTATTACCCTCAAGCCCATCGTTCTGCTGGACGGCCATGCCGAAGTCAATGAGGTATTTTTCGACGAGGTACGGGTGCCGGCGGAAAATCTCATCGGTGAAGAAAACAAGGGCTGGACCTATGCCAAGCTGCTGTTAACCCATGAACGCACCGGCATCGCCCAGGTGCCGCGCAGCAAGCGCCGCCTGGCAGCACTGAAGCGAACCGCGGCGCAGACCGACGATGGCTTCGGTGGCAGCATGGCAGACAACCCGGCCTTCAAACAGAAACTGGCCGAAATGGACATTCAATTGCAGGCGCTGGAGTACTCCGATTTACGAACTCTGGCGGCACTGAGTGTTGGCAAGGCGCCGGGGCCCGAATCCTCAATTCTGAAGATCGTGGGAACCGAACTGGCCCAGCAGATGGACGAAATGTTCGTGCAGTTGGCTGGCTATCACTGTCTGCCTTTCGTGCCGGATCAGTTTGAGGAAGGTTTTCAGGGCCAATATATCGGGCCCGGCACCACCGCCTCGACGGCACTGACCTATTTCAACAACCGCAAACTCTCCATCTTTGGCGGTTCCAATGAGATTCAACGCAATATTATTTGTAAGGCTGTGCTCGGCCTGTAAAGGCCGGGGCAAGCCCTGATGCAAGAGGAATACCTGTGGATTTTTCCTATACCGAAGTGCAGCAGATGCTGCAGGATCAAGTACAGAAATTTGTCCAGAAGAGCTACGACTTTGAGACGCGCCGCAAGATAGTTGACGGTGAAGCCGGCTACAGCGCCGAGAACTGGGCCCTGTTCGCCGAACTGGGCTGGCTGGCAGTGCCGTTTAGTGAAGCCGATGGCGGCCTGGGTGGCTCCGCCGTTGATCTGATGGTGATGATGGAAGAATTTGGCAAAGCTAATGTGGTCGAGCCTTTTCTGCCGAGCGCGGTGCTCTGTGGCGGGCTTATTTCCCGGCTGGCCGAGGGCGATCAGAAAACCCGGCTGCTGGAGCAAATCATGACCGGCCAGTTGCAACTGGCCTGTGCCTTCGCGGAAAGCGGAGCCCGCTATAACCTGGCCAGAGTGAGCACAACTGCCTCAGCCAACGGCGACAGTATTGTGCTGGAGGGTGAAAAAGTGGCGGTGCTCAATGCTCCCAACGCCGATCAATTTCTGGTGGTGGCCAGGGAACATGGCGATGTGGCTGACCGTGAAGGCCTGTCCCTGTTTCTGGTGGACAGCGAGGCCGAGGGTGTGAGCGTGCAGGCCTTTGCCAATATCGATGGCAAGAAATCCGGCAATCTCAAGCTGGACAAGGTTCAGCTCAGCGCTGCGGATCGCATCGGTGAGGCCGGCAAGCTTTATGACAGTCTGGTTGCCGTCGTCGACCTGGCCACGGTGGGCATCTGTGCCGAGGCCGTCGGTGCCATGGAAGCCCTGCTGCAGAAAACCGTGGAATACAGCAAGACCCGCAAGCAATTCGGCGTACCGATAGCCACTTTCCAGGCGCTGCAGCACCGCATGGCGGATATGTTTATTGAGTGCCAGTTGGCACGCTCCATCGTAATGATGGCGGCCATGAAACTGGATAGTGAGGCAGAAGAGACTGAAAAGCAGCAGGCGGTCTCCGCCGCCAAGAGCCGTATCGCCCGGGCTATTGCCAAAGTCGGACAGGAAGCCATCCAGATTCATGGTGGTATTGGCACCACCGAAGAGCTGGATGTGGGGCATTTATTCAAGCGTGTCACTGCCATCGATGTGATGTTCGGCAATGGCGATTACCATACCGAGCGTTTCGTCTCGCTGCAAAGCCAGTAATTGTAGTGATCTGAATGAGTGAGCTGGTATTTGTCCGCCATGGACAGGCGTCCTTCGGGGCGGATTCCTATGACAAGCTGAGCGATAAGGGAATCGAACAGGTGCGCGTGCTCTGTCGTCACTGGCAGGACCTTGGGCAGCGATTCGATCATCTCTACAGCGGCACCCTGCTGAGACAGGAAGAAACTGCCAGCGAGTTGCTGCCATTGCTTGCCGGGCAGGAAAGGGAGTGGCAACGACTGCCGGCTCTGAATGAATACAATGGCGACCCCCTGATTCAGATTTACCTGCGCAAGCACTCGTCAGCAGAAGGATTTGCTGGCGATTTGCAATGGCCGATTCGTGAAGAGCGCCTGTTCCAGCGCTTGTTTGAGGCGGCTACCGCGCGCTGGATTCGCAATGAACTGGAACCGGACCCCGAGGACCACTTGTTTGAACCCTGGTCTGAGTTTCGCAATCGCGTTCACACTGCCATCGATGATCTGATGGCCCGCCACAACAAGGGCAGCAGGGTGCTGATATCCACCTCCGGTGGGGTTATTGCCATGGCCCTGCAGCGGGTACTGCAGTATCCCGATCACCAGGTTATCAATACCAACTGGATGGTGCGCAATTCATCGGTCACCCGGGTGCAATACGGCAACGGGCGGCTGTCACTGACCCAGTTCAATTCCCTGGCGCATCTGGAAAAGGTAGACTTGCAGCATCTGGTTACCTATCGATAACAACAAGCAAAAGCAGGCAGGAATCTCGCTGTGGCAATAACCGAGCTGATTGATCGCCCGGGAGCGATCAGGGAAGGGGAAGAACTCGATCTCGACGCCCTCAAACAATATCTGGAGCCAGTGCTGGGAGCCAGCGCTGCCGAACTGACCGTCAAGCAGTTTCCCGGCGGACATTCCAATTTGACCTATTTGCTCAGCAGCGGTGATGAACAGTGGGTGCTGCGGCGGCCGCCCTTTGGCAGCAAGGTCAAATCAGCCCATGACATGTCCCGCGAATACCGCATTCTGTCGGCGCTGAAGTCTGTCTTTCCCTATGGCCCCGTGCCCATTCATTTCTGTGAAGACCACAGTGTGATTGGTTGCGATTTTTACCTGATGAACTATATCCAGGGGCTGGTAATTCGCCGTGACTATCCTGCTGAGCTGCAGCTCACGCCAGAGCAAACCCGCCAGCAATTGTTCAACTTTTTTGATGTGCTCAGTGAGCTGCATTCAGTCGACCTGGAAAAGGCGGGGCTCGATAACTTCGGCAAACCCCGGGGCTATGTGCAGCGCCAGGTGGACGGCTGGTGCCGGCGCTGGGCGGATGCGGTGACGCCTGATACAGTCAATTGTGATGCCATCATGCAGTGGTTACAGGACAATATGCCGGCCGAGAGTGGCAAGGCCAGTGTCATTCACAATGACTACAAACTGGACAATGTGATCTTCTCCGCCGATGACCCGCTCAAGGTGATCGGCGTGCTGGACTGGGAGATGTCCACAGTGGGGGATCCGCTGATGGATCTGGGCTGCACACTGGGCTATTGGACCCAGACCAGTGATCCGGAGTTTTTTCGTGAATCCCGCACCATGCCCTCGGATGTCGAGGGAGCCCCCACCAGGGCCGAGATTGTGGCCCGCTTCCAGGAGCAAACCGGCTTGCCGGTGGACAATTTCCCTTTCTATTTTTGCTTCGGCCTGTTTCGTCTTACCGTGATTGGCCAGCAAATCTACTACCGCTATTACCATGGTCTGACCAAAGATGAGCGCTTCGTCGGATTCTTGAGCAAGTCCCGGGCGCTGAAAAAAATGTGCGACCTGATCATTCAGGGCGAAATCACAAGCTGAGGTTTGTATGAGTCTCAATATTACGGATCTGTTCAATGTGTCTGGCAAGATCGCCATCGTCACCGGTGGCTCGCGCGGCATCGGCCGCATGATTGCCGAGGCCTATGTGGCCAATGGTGTAAAGACCTATATCACCGCGCGCAAGGCCGAGGCCTGTCATCAGGCTGCCGAAGAGATGAGTAAAATGGGACAGTGCATGGCTTTGCCGGCAGATTTGTCCAGCAGTGCAGGGCGTGATGCGTTCCTCGCCGAATTCAGGTCCCATGAGTCGAAACTGGATATTCTGGTGAATAACGCCGGAGCGGCCTGGGGAGCGGCGTTTGAGGAATATCCCGAGTCGGGCTATGACAAGGTGATGGATATCAACGTCAAGGCAGTCTTCATGCTGACCCGGGATCTGTTGCCAATGCTGACCGGGCAGGCCAGTGTCAGTCGTCCCGGCCGGGTCATCAATATTGGTTCGATCGACGGGCTCAGGGTCTCTTCGACGGACAACTTTGCCTACGGTGCCAGCAAGGCAGCGGTACATTTTCTCACCAAAAACCTGGCCCTGCGGCTGGCTCCCCGCGGGCTGACGGTTAATGCCATTGCCCCGGGGCCCTTTGAAAGTCAGATGATGGACTACATGCTCAGCAAATTTCGCGACAAGATAGAGGCGGAGAATCCGCTTGGGCGTATTGGTTCACCACGGGATATGGCCGCCCTGGCGCTGTATCTGGCTTCCGACGCCGCCAGCTATATGAACGGGCAGGTGATCGCCCTGGACGGCGGCCGCCATCTGGGTAGCCGACAGGATTAAACTGCCTGCAAAGCTCAGACCTTGCCATGGGCCCGGTGCCGAGCCTGCTGTGTGACCAGCTTTGCCGTTGGGCGATTCTGATTTGAATCTGCCGGTGGCAGTGTTAACTTAGGCGGCCCTGAGCGGGTCGGCCCGGGACACAGCGAATTCTTCCTGCCTGACCAGCTCTCAGCCCAGATTCATAAAGCAGAAGGACATTATGACCGTGACATCGCCGCGCTCCCATGGCTTGCCGAAAACACTGATTGCCTGCATGGCCTTTGTCAGTGGCTTTTGCATCATGACCATCGAGATGCTGGGGGCAAGAATATTGTCGCCCTATTTTGGTGGCAGCCTGTCGGTTTGGGGCAGCATTATCACCATATTTATGGTGGCCCTGTCTGTCGGCTACCTGATTGGCGGGCGTCTCTCCACCCGCCATCCCAGCGCCCGCACCTATGCGCTGTTTTTCATTCTGGCGGCCCTGTTCTCCTTGCCCCTGATCCTGTTGGCCGATGCCATCATGGAGCCCATTTTCCTGACCATCGTCGATCCACGTTATGGCTCGCTGGTGGCGTCTGTCCTGCTGTTCTTCATTCCCACCGCAATTCTGGGCATGATTTCACCCTATTCGGTACGCTTGATGGTGGACAGTTCAGAGCATAGTGGTCACATGGCAGGGGTGCTGTTTTTTGTCTCTACCATTGGCAGCGCTATTGGTACCTTGGGTACCAGCTTCTATTTTGTGCTCTGGTTCGAGGTTAACCAGATCCTCTGGGGTGCCATTGTGGCCCTGTTACTGGCTGGTGCCATTGTCCTGGCCGCTGATCAGCTTCTGTCCGCCCAAACTTCATCCAGACAATCGAAAAAATATGACAAACAAGCGCGTAAACGTCCTTCCTGAACTGCTTATATTGCTGGGCCTGTTGATCAGCTGGCCGGCCCAGGCGGATGTCATTCACGAAGAAAAATCCAAATACCGGGACATTACCGTTACCGAAGAGCGCGGCCGTCGCTGCCTGCTCTTCAATGTACACCGGGGCGATCGTAACCAGACCTGTATGTATGTAAACGATCCTGATCGTCTGGTTTTCGACTACACGCAGATGAGTTTTGCCGGCTTGCTGCTGAACCCTGACCCGCAGAGTATTCTAGTCATCGGCCTGGGGGGTGGTTCCATACCCATGGTGTTCTCCCAGCTGTATCCTGAGGCTCGCATCGATGTAGTGGAAGTTGACGAGGCCGTGGTCAGGGTGGCGGAAGAGTATTTTGATTTCGCCGAGACCGAAAACATGCGTGCCATCGTCGAAGACGGCCGCCCTTTCATCAAGCGCGCCGGCCTGCGTGGCATCAAATACGACTATATTGTGCTTGATGCTTTCAGTGGCGACTATATTCCCGAACATATGCTGACCCGGGAATTTCTCGAAGAAGTGAAATCGATCATGACCGAGGATTCCGTGCTGGTGGCCAATACCTTTTCCACCAGTCGCCTCTATGATCACGAGTCGGTGACCTACCAGCGGGTTTTCAATGAGTTTTACAATTTCAAACTGCCAACCTCAGGCAATCGCATCATTATTACCCAACTGCAGCCACTGCCACCCCGAGGACGGCTGGTAAGCGAAGCGGGCCGGCTGGCGGCTGAGCTGCGAAGATTTGGTGTGCCCCTGCAGGACTACCCGCGACGTCTGTCGACACGGGTAGACTGGGATATGAGCCGGCGCGTGCTGACGGATCAGTATTCACCCGGCAATCTGCTGCAGGCGAACTGAGCCAAAGCTGGCTTGCTAGTGAGAGCCGATGATCTCGCGCAGCTTGTCGATGTCCAGAATTTCAATTTCCCGGTTTTTCACGCTGATCAGCCCCTTGCGCTGCAGGGAGGTAAAAATCCGGCTCACTGTTTCCACGGTCAGACCCAGGTATTCCCCGATATCCCCGCGCGTCATGGGCAGCAGGAAGCGTACCGGTGACAGGGCAACCCGGGCATAGCGGCTGGACAGACCCAGCAGGAAGGAGGCGGTGCGCTCTTCAGCGGTATAACTGCACAGCAGGGTATGGATCTGCTGATCCTTGGCGATTTCATTGCCCATGATGGCGAAGAAATGATGTTGCAGATTCGGCAATTGATGGCTGAGTTTCTCCAGCTGTGAAAAGGGTATTTCGCAGATAGAGGAATGCTCCAGGGCCTGGATGGAATTGCCATAGTGCTTACTGGCAATGCCGTCCATGCCGATGATTTCCCCGGGCAGATAGAACGCAGTCACCCGGCCCTGGCCGCTGTCGCTCAGTACATAGGATTTGAAGCTGCCGGCACGAACCGCATAAACGGATTTGAATGGGTCGTTCTGGCGGTAGAGATGTTCACCCTTCTTGTAGGGGCGATTGCGCTCGACAATTTCATCCAGTTGATGGATTTCAGTCTTGTTCAGGGCAATGGGCAGGCACAGCTCGTTAAGCCGGCAACTGGCGCAGGAAATGCTGGTGTTGTGGGGGCAAACCTGGTCGCGGGCAGGGTCCACCGACGCAATGCGATTAACAGCCAGACCTGCGGATCTATCCGCTTGTGTTTCAGTGCTCATGTTTTCCTCAGCCCCCTCTCAAAATGCCTCAAACTAACCCACTGATTCTGACACGGTTGGAGACGGCATACAATTTTTGCAGTTGTTGCTATTGCTTCTCAACTGCATTGCCTGCCGGATAATGGGGGCTGGCGGCTCCCGGAAGCAGGGTTTTTGACCTGTATTAATGTGATTGCTGGCCCTGCTACTACAATGGGCCTTTCTGGGTTAGTCTTGGCCGTGTTGGAGTGGCCAAATACAATGGGGGAATGGCAATGGAACTGAACAAAATTCTGGTAGTCATCGATGCGGATACCGATGAGCAGCCGGCCCTGACCAGAGCGGTGCAACTGGCCGAAAAATCCGGTGCCGGGCTCGAATTGATACTTGCGGATTTCAATGCCTATCTGGAAGACGGTTTTTATTTCGATCCTGTGCAGGCAAAGCAGCTGCGCTACGAACACGGTGATCAGCGCCTGAAAGAACTGGAAAACCTGGCCGAGCCGCTCCGCAAGCAGGGACTTGAAGTGTCGGCACTGACTGCCTGGGGTAATCCGCCCCACGCCGAGATCGTACGCCGGGCCAGCGAGAGCAAGCCGGACCTGGTGCTCAAGAGTACTCGCCATCACAACAAGATTGCCCGCCTGTTGCTGTCCAATGCCGACTGGGAACTGGTGCGTTACTGTCCGGCGCCCCTGTTGCTGGTAAAAGGGGGAGATTGGCCGGAAACGCCACTCTTTCTGGCCTCCGTGGATCCGGATCATGTCCACGACAAGCCCGCCAGTCTCGATCAGCGCATTATCGCTGCGGCCCGGGGCCTGGCGAGCGCATTTTCCGGCTCGGTACAGCTTTTCCATTCGGCCTGGATACCGCCGCTTTCTGGCGTATTTCCTCTCACGCCGGATAGTGCGGCAGAGAGCAGCAAATTGCAGGAACTGGCGGACAGCAGTGGTCTGTCTGCCGATGACTGCCACTGGTCGGATGAGGAAATCAGCCAGTCCTTGCCGGCCTATGCGGTCGACAGCGGTGCCAGTGTGGTAGTGATGGGAGCGATTTCCCGTTCCAGGCTCGACCGAATCCTGATCGGTAATACAGCCGAAAAGGTGCTCGATGCGCTGGAGTGTGATGTGCTGGTAATCAAGCCAGAGAAAATGCCGGCCCAGAGTCAGATATTGATTTGATCTGACTGCGCAGGCGGCTAAGGGGTGCTATTGAAGCAGGGTCAGCCGGTCTTTAAATCAATCGTCTTCCTGGCCCACATGGACAGTCAGCACGTCGCAAGTGGCGCCATGTAGCACTTTATTGGCGGTAGAGCCCAGCAGGATCTTCCAGCCAGAGTGACCGTGACTGCCTATGACAATGAGATCGGCCTTTATTTCGCTGGCCAGACTGCGAACCTCGGGTGCCGGCGCCCCCAGCAGAGTATGAAGATTGCTGTCATTAACGCCAGCTTCCTTGCCAATTTTTGCCAGACGCTGTTCAGCAAAATTGATGGCTTCCTGCTGTAATTCGCTGATATTAACAGCATAGATGTCCATGCTGTAGGCAGCGGCAACAGGTTCGACGACGTGCACAAGATGAAGCTTGGCAGTGTCTCCCGCCAGTTCGGTCGCTGTATCTACAACCGTTGCCGTGTCGTTGGACAGATCAACCGCGACCAGTATATTCGAATACATCTGAAGCCCTCCTGAGACTGGGTGTCCCTGTGCTGAACTTTTTACTGAAACTACAGCTATCGTGGGCTACTGCCTTGATCCATGTCAAGCCAATTTGCCCTGTTGGCAGCGGTTTACAAATAGGGTGAGGCCAGCCAGGCCAGGGCATTGCGTATTTTCATCCAGGCCGGAAGGCGCCGCAATCTCTCTTCATCCAGCAGACGTGCCTCCGCCAGACAGCATTCAAAATAATCCTCGAGCTCTGCCGCGAATTTCCTGTTGAACACTTCCACCACCAGTTCAAAATTGAGGCGCAGACTGCGGGGATCGAGGTTGGCCGAGCCTACCAGAGAGTAGGAATCATCAATAAGAATAGCCTTGGTGTGAATGAATGGGGCCGGTTGCAGATAGACCTTCAATTCCCGATCGAGGATATAACGCAGATTATGCAGGGCTGCCCAGTGGGCAAGATGGATATTGGTCTTCTCGGGCAACATGATTTTTACATCGACACCCCGCAATTCGGCCGCCACCAGGGCGCCCACCAGATCGAAGCTGGGCAGGAAATAGGGCGTCATTATCCAGATCCGGCGCGTCGCCGTGGACATGGCGCCCACCAGTAGATTGGTCAGCTTGTCCAGATCGTCATTGGGCCCGTCCGGAATCAGTCGCGTCCAGATTTCTGACTCTGTGCGATTTTCATTGCCGGGCTGGAATGATTGCGGCCGTCTTATGCCGGCGGCATGGTTCCAGTCTTTCAGAAAGGCGCGTTCAAGCTCGTCGACAATTTTACCGGTCAGGCGAAAATGTAAATCGCGGGCACATTTGTTATTGCCCGGCAGGCTGACCAGATGACGGTCGCCTATATTTTGCCCGCCAGTGAATGCTGCCTTGCCATCGACTACCATGATCTTGCGGTGATTTCGCAGATTCAGGTGCAGGGAGGGGGGGATGAGCTTGATTGGATTAAAGCGTGCAAACTGCAGACCCGCCCGTTTCAGAGCCGGCAGGATGCTGGGGGGATAGGCGATGCCACCCAGTCCATCCACCAGTATTCTGACATCGACACCGCGCTTGTGAGCGGCAATAAAGGCATTGAGAAATTTCTTGCCAGTGCCGTCGTTCTGAAAAATATAGGTAGAGCAATAGACCCTCTGTTCGGCGGACTCAATGGCTTCGAGCATCGCCGGGTAGGACTCTTCGCCGTTCTCGAGGATGTCGATGCTGTCACAGGATCTCAGGCCTATGCCGGTGACAGATTCCCCCACCAGTGACAGGGGGCGCAATTCGCCGTTATTGGGTTGGGAGACGGGCTCGGAATCATCAATGGGTGCCGTGGCCTGATAGCTTTCCCGGGCGGCGACGCCAATGCGGTTGATGCCAAAAACCAGATACAGCACCGGGCCGGCATAGGGCAGAACAATGCTGACCGCGATCCAGGCCATGGCTGATTTGGAGTCACGTTTGCTTAGCAGGGCATGGGTCGCTGCGGTGAGAGCCATGCCGACTCCCACCAGGGCCAGAAAATTGGCCAGTAGATAATTCCAGTTGGCAATCATCAGTCCCGCCCCTGAAGACTGAGTTCGGCGACGATTGCGCAGTGATCCGATAGCTGGCGCCAGCCTGAATCGGCCATGATGTCGATGCTTTCGACCGAAAATCCGCGCAGATAGATACGGTCCATGGGCAGTACCGGCAGGATGGCAGGATAGGTGATGGCCAGCTTCTGATTCAGGCACTCACTGGCCTCAACCAGGTCGCATTCTCTTTTTAGCATGCGGTGAGCGGAACGGCGCCAGTCATTGAAATCGCCTGCCAGAACCAGGGGTGCATTGGCAGGAATCTCATTCTTGATGTGACTGACGAGTTTGGCGATCTGCTGCTTTCTCTCCCTCTCTAGCAGGCCAAAATGAACGCAGAGCAAGTGGACATCGTTCTCCAGCCTGCCATGTAGAATGCCGCGTTGGGAAAAGCTGTGGGTGGAAACGTCGATGTTGTTGAACTCGGCAAACGGCAACTCAGAGAGAATGGCATTGCCATGGTGGCCGTGGTTATAGATGGCGTTCTTGCCGTAGGCATAGTGTTGCCAGACGGTGTCGGCGAGAAATTCAAACTGATTGCTTTCCGGCCAGCCATCTATGGCCTGTCGGTGGCGATGATTCTCCCCGATGACTTCCTGCAGAAAGCATATATTGCTGCCGGAATCACGAAGATTCTGGCGAATGCTTTCCAGAGTGAAGCGGCGATTCCCCATGGAAAAGCCTTTATGAATATTCAGTGTGAGGACCTTGAAATTACGCATGAACAAGACTAGTGTGAATCAGGTGAACCGGTCCTTGATTTGCCTCAAAGTGCAATATTTCAAGGGTCTTAGTATTAATCCATTGGAGTACTGATCAGACTTACAATCTACCATAAATTTCCTACCCCCCGGACATACTTGAGGTGCGCTCGATCATGGACATGAAGCAAATAAGGCAACAACTCCTTGAGCAGCAAGCAGAGCTTGAATCCCGTCTGCAGCGAACCCACAAGCATATCTATGAAAAAGACCAGCCGGTCAGTGCCAATTTTAATGAGCAGATCAAGGAAACCGAGAATGATCAGCTCGTTATGTCGCTCGACGCCGAGGCCAGTGAAGAGTTGAATCAGATCAAAAAAGCCTTGCAGCGGATAGAAGAGGGTGACTATCTGGACTGTGCCCGCTGCGGTGAAGCGATTGGCGAAAAGCGTTTGGCGGCGGTGCCCTATACGGACCGCTGTATCAACTGTGCCGAACTTTAGACCAGTCGCCAGGTTGTTTAAGTCAACTCTACTTTGCCACCGCAAAATTTACAGAAGCGGGCGTCCAGGTCGTGATCTCCGGCATGGCAATTGGCGCATTTGCGCGTGTCGCTTTGTTTTTTCGAACTCTGGTTCTGGTATTCGGCCATCAATTCTGCGCCGATAATGCCAGTGGGTACAGCGATGATGGCATAGCCACAAATCATCGCCAGGGCGGCAACAAGTTGACCCAGCGGTGTCTGCGGTGAAATATCTCCATAGCCCACAGTCGTGATGGTTACGATCGCCCAGTAAATGGAATGTGGAATGCTGTGAAAGCCATGTTCGGGGCCTTCGATGATAAACATCATGGCACCGAAAATGACTATCAGTGTCAGCACAGAAAACAGGAACACAAATATCTTGCGGCGAGCCTGCATCAAAGCGGTATAGAGAAGGTTTGCCTCGCCCATATACCGAAACAGTTTGAGAATGCGGAAAATTCGCAGAACCCGCATGATACGGATGACGATCAGGGCCTGAACCGACGGAAACAGAAAGGCAATATAGGTCGGCAGTATGGAAAACAGGTCTATAAGCCCGTAGAAGCTGAATATATATTTGCTTTTGTGCGGAGTACTGTAAACTCGCAGCCCGTATTCCAGGGTAAAAAGGAAGGTAAAAAACCATTCCAGCCGTATCAGCAAGTCGCCATATTGAACGTGCATGGCTTCGACCGAGTCCAGCAGAACGGCAGTCACCGAGGCGATGATCATAAAAATCAGAATGACATCAAACCACCTTCCGGCTTTGGATTCATAGCCGAAAATGACGTCATAGACCTGATCTTTAAAAGTTTGCTTGTTGCTTGTGCTGCTCATTTTGCCATTGCTGTTAAATGATTGATGCTGTTTCCTGTTGTTCTTTTCATGATCAGGATTTCAGCACCAGCACGTCGCAAGGACTGTCTTCCAGAATTCGTTCTGCCGTGTTGCCGACTATGGCACGTTCCAGCACATTGCGCGACAGGGCACCAATGATCAGCAGGTTGGCTTGCTGAGCTTTCAGATATTTGATCAGGCAGGGCACCAGGTCGCCTTCGCTCAGTTCGATATTGCCCCGGTCAACGTCGTAATCGTTTAGCAACTCCATTAATTTGCTTTCGTGGTGCTCGCGGATACGGTCGAGATGCTCGCGGGTCTTGCCGCCCAGGGGAAAGAGTGTGCTGACGAAAGGATAGTAGGAATGAAAAACACAGTTTTGCATATTCAGGGTTGCCGCCAGCTTTTCGCTGGCCTTCAGCAGCACATGGTCAAGGCGGGACTGTTCCGCCTTGCTGTGCAGAGGGTCGACCGCGGTGACGATGTTGCCGCCAGCCTGCCAGCTGCCGGGTTTGACCATTAGCAGGGGCGCAGGGCATTTCCTGATCAAACGCCAGTCGGTATTGCTTAGCAGGGAACGCTCGAGAGTGCTGTGATGGTGCGTGCTCTTGATTACCAGATCAGGACTGGAGGACTTCGCTTCACTGATTATCGACTCTGCCAGATGGTGCTGCTCCTTGAAGCGGCTGGTGACTTTGATGCCGGCCTTCTCAAAACGTTCCTGCAGCTGTCCCAGGATTTTCTGATAATGCTCTTCGAAGAGTTTGCGCTGATTCTCGAAAAAGGCGCCATCCACACCCTCATAGATGTAAGAGCGTTCTGTCAGGGTGTTTTCGTTGTTGATAAACAGAATGACCTCAGCCTGGGTCATGCGTGCAATCTCCAGGCAGCGATCACTGGCCGGGTCATGCTCAATAGTCGGATCAATAACCAGCAACAGTGTTTTCAAATCATTCACAGTAAGGCCCTCCCTCGTTGGGTTCATCATAACGACGTAGCGGCGTCTTCGTCCAATATCCCTGGCCCGACGGCCAATTAATTTCAGTTTTGCCGAAGGCAGGGGCGGTGCCAGGCCTGAGCCCGCCCCGTCCGGGGATGTCAACAATGTTGCCCTGGAAGCTGATAGCTGTTACTTGATGCTGATGCGGCGGGCCTTGCCGGCCTTGTCTTGCTGCTTTTTCGGAACGGTGAGCGTGAGCACGCCGTCCTCGAAGTTGGCCTTGACGTCCTTTTCGCTGGTGCCGGGGCTCACACTGAAACTGCGGGATATGGAACCGCTGCTGCGTTCACGCCAGACCACCTTGCCCTTGTCCTTCTTTTCCGACTCGGTGTTCTTGCTGGCGGAGACTGTCAGTATATCGTTCTCCAGAGTGACCTCTATATCCGACTTTTTGACGCCGGGCAGGTCGGCATGAATTTCAAATTCCTTGTCGTTTTCATGGACATCCACTCGCATGCCCGCCATGGAACCACCATTGCTGGCGCTGAGTCGTGAACGGCCGAAGCCCGGGAAAAAGTCATTGAACAGCGAGTCGAAATCAAAAATTTGATTGCGGGGAATCAGGTTCATAATCACTACCTCCTTTGGTGGCGGAAACAAACGCCCGGCTCAAGACATAGTGACCCGGGCATGCTGCTATTAATACATGAGGTAGGGTTGGGCAGTGATGAATTCAAGCGGGTTTTTGACCTGCTTTTGATGCAGGTCAAAAACCCTGGCGTCAGGGACAGAGCCTAGCGGACGCCTTTGATCATGTTGCGGGCAATAATTACTTGCTGGATCTGGCTGGTGCCTTCATAGAGGCGGAACAGGCGAACATCGCGGTAAAAACGCTCGACAGCATATTCTGACATATAGCCGGCGCCGCCGTGGATTTGCACAGCCCGGTCTGCAACCCGGCCAACCATCTCGGTAGCGAAGAGTTTGCTGGCGGAGGATTCGGTGCTGACGTTGTCGCCATTGTCTCTTTTGCGGGCAGTTTCCAGCACCATACATCTGGCGGCATAGCTTTCGGTCTTTGAATCCGCCAGCATGGCCTGGATCAACTGTTGCTCGGCAATGGGTTTGCCGAACTGCTTGCGCTGGATGGCATAGTCCAGGGCGTCGTCAATAAGACGCTCGGAGACACCAACGCTGACCCCGGCGATATGCAGTCGTCCGCGATCCAGTACTTTCATGGCGGTAATGAAGCCTTCACCTTCCTCACCGATCAGGTTTTCCGCCGGAACTCGCACATCCTCGAAAATGACATCACAGGTCATGGAGCCAGACTGGCCCATTTTCTTGTCGATTGCTCCCAGCGAAATACCAGGGGTGTCCTTGTCGATGATGAAGGAGGAAATACCGCGGGCACCCTTGTTGTCGGGGTCGGTGCGGGCCATGACATTGAAGGTGTCTGCCACATAGGCGTTGGTAATATAACGCTTGGTACCATTGATGACGTAATGGTCACCGTCACGTACCGCCGTGGTTTTCAAGGAGGCGGCGTCGGAACCGGCGTCAGGCTCGGTCAGGCAGAAGCAGCTGATCCATTCGCCACTGGCGTATTTGGGCAGGTATTTCTGCTTCTGTTCTTCAGTGCCATTGAAGACTACCGCAGCCGAGCCAATGCCGTTGTTGGTGCCCATAATGGAGCGAAAGGCGGGCGAGGTTCGACCCAGGGCGATGGCCACCAGAATCTCCTCTTCCATGGTCAGGCCCAGGCCGCCGTATTCTTCCGGAATGGTGAGGCCGAACAGGCCCAGTTCCTTCATTTCCTGCAGGATATCATCGGGCAATTTGCCTTCTTCGGCCATTTTATTCTCGGCCGGCACCAGCCGTTCCCTGACAAAGCGCTCGATCAGGTCGACCAGCTGGTTAATAGTTTCTTGATCGCGAATCATCTGGAATCTCCTGCAAAATCCGAGCGCCAAAGCTAGCATAAAGCCCCTCTTTATGCGACTTGCACGGCAGCTTTGGCGGGTTATGCCGGAGCAAAATCGCGTGCTAGAATGATTGCCCCTGTCGTCTTCAGCACGGCACAGCCAATGGCAACCGGAGGCAAGGATTCGCGTCCGGCGTCGTCATTGCAAAGACAATTCAAACTACAGAGATTAATGCATGGCAAGTCAAGAACTCACTGAAGCCTTCATCTATGACGGCGCTCGCAGCGCTTTTGGTCGCCACGGCGGTGCACTGGCACCGGTACGGCCCGACGACCTGCTGGCCCATATCATCAAATCCGTGGTTGAGCGCAATGCCTTCGAGGCCGGGGCCTACGAGGATGTGATTATGGGCAACACCAACCAGGCCGGTGAAGACTGCCGCAATGTGGCGCGCTTTGCCGCCCTGCGTGCCGGTTTGCCAGTGGAGGTGGCGGGTCTTACCGTCAATCGCCTTTGTGCTTCGGGCCTTGCTGCTACCCTGGCCGCCGCCAACGGTGTCAAGGTGGGCGAGGGTGAGCTGTTCCTGGCCGGAGGTGTTGAATCCATGAGCCGGGCACCGCTGGTGCTTTCCAAGGCACAGTCACCCTATGATCGCGGGCAGACGCTGGCGGACAGTACCCTCGGGGCCCGCTTCACCAACCCTGAGTTTGCCAAAGTCTATGGCAACGACAGCATGCCGCAGACGGCAGACAATATCGCCAGTGATCTTGGCATTTCCCGTGAGGATTCTGATGTCTTCGCCGCCGCTTCCCAGGCCAAATATGAGGCAGCGCGGGTGGACGGCTTCTTCAGCGATGAGATCATTCCCATCGATGTGCCACAGGGTCGCAAGAAACCGCCAGTTACGGTGGACGCCGATGAGCATCCGCGACCCGGTTCCGATTTGCAGACCCTTGCCGGCCTGCGCAACCTGTTTGAGGGCGGCGTTGTCACCGCCGGCAATGCCTCCGGAATCAATGACGGGGCCGCCGCCTTGATCGTTGGTAATCGGGCCGTGGGTGAGAAATATGGCGTCAACCCCCGGGCCAGGATCATTGCCGGTGCAGCGGCTGGAGTCGAGCCGCGTGTCATGGGGCTGGGGCCGGTCTTTGCCATTCGCAAAGCGTTGGCGCGAGCCGGACTGACCCTGGCAGATATGGACATCATCGAAATCAATGAAGCCTTTGCCACCCAGGTACTGGGTTGTCTGCAAATGCTGGAAATCGATTTTCAGGATAGCCGCGTCAACCCTAACGGCGGTGCCATTGCTGTCGGCCATCCCCTGGGGGCATCGGGTGCGCGACTCGCCCTGACCGCCTTGCGTCAGCTGGAACGCAGCGGCGGCCGTTATGCGGTGGTCAGTCTGTGTATCGGTATCGGCCAGGGTCTGGCCATGGTCATGGAACGTCTGGATCAGGCCTGATCAACAACTAACACAAAGGAACAATTATGTCAGAAGTCGTTAGCTATGAAGTGAAAGATTCAATCGGTGTCATCAGCGTCAATAATCCGCCGGTTAATGCCCTGGCCCAGGTGGTGCGGGAAGGTATTCTGAAAGCTGTGCAAACAGCCCAGCAGGATGAGTCACAGGCAGTGGTGCTGCGCTGTGAGGGTCGTACTTTTATAGCCGGTGCCGACATCACCGAATTCGGTAAGCCGCCAAAGGATCCCTGGCTGCCGGAAGTACTGACGGCGATTGAAAATTCCAGCAAGCCGGTAATTGCCGCCATTCACGGCACCGCCCTGGGGGGCGGCTTTGAGGTGGCGCTGGCCTGCCACTATCGTTGCGCCATTGCCTCGGCCAAGGTCGGCCTGCCGGAGGTCAATCTCGGCTTGTTGCCAGGGGCCGGTGGTACCCAGCGTGTGCCGAGAGTGGCTGGCGTCAAGGCGGCGCTTGAGATGATTACCAGCGGCAATCCGGTACCGGCAGCAAAGGCCAAAGACATGGGCCTGATTGATGAGGTTCTTGCTGGTGAGGATCTGGAAGCGGCCGCCATTGCCTATGCCAAAGATCTGTTGGCCTCCGGCGCCCCCTTGAAGCGTATTCGCGATATCAGTATCGATCCTTCTACTGTCGAGCCAGGCTTTTTCGATGAGGCGCGCAAGCGTCTGGCCAAACGGGCCCGCGGCCAGATTGCGCCGGACCGCATCGTTAGCTGTATTGAGGCCGCGGTGAATTTGCCCATGGATGAAGGCTTGCAGCGCGAACGGGAATTGTTTCAGGAGCTGGTTTCTTCACCGGAATCGGCTGCCATGCGTCACATTTTCTTTGCTGAACGCCAGGCCGCCAAGATCAAGGGGCTGCCAAAGGATACTGCGGTGCGAGACATCAGCAAGGTTGCCATTATCGGTGGCGGCACCATGGGCGGCGGTATCGCCATGTGTTTTGCCAATGCAGGAATTCCCGTGATCATGGTCGAGATCAATGACGAAGCCCTGGAGCGGGGCCTGGGAATCATCCGCAAGAATTACGGCATCACGGTGAAGAAGGGCAAGATGACCGAGCAACATATGCAGTCACGCCTGGAACTGATTTCCGGTAGCACCGATTATGCCGATCTGGCCGATGTGGATCTGGTCATTGAAGCGGTGTTTGAAAATCTGGATTTGAAGAAGGAAATCTTTGCCAAACTGGATGGGGTCTGCAAGCCGGGTGCCATTCTCGCCACCAACACTTCCTATCAGGATGTGGACGCCATTGCGGCGGCCACTGCCCGGCCCGAGGATGTGTTGGGGATGCATTTCTTCTCGCCCGCCAATGTCATGAAACTGCTGGAAGTGGTGCGGGGCGACAAGACCGCCGACGATGTACTGGCCACAGCCATGAAGATTGGCAAGGCTATCGGCAAGGTTTGTGTGATGTCCGGTGTCTGCTATGGCTTCATCGGCAATCGCATGCTTGGCGGCTATGGTCGTGAGGCACAAATGTTGTTGCTGGATGGTTGCACCCCGCGCCAGGTGGATTCTGCCCTGGAAAATTTTGGCATGGCCATGGGGCCACTGGCCATGGGTGATCTGGCGGGACTGGATGTGGGTTACAAGGCTCGGCAGGGGCGCAGCGATCTTCCCGATGATCCACGCCTGTATCGTATGGGCACTGTGCTGGTGGAAATGGGTCGACATGGCCAGAAAACCGGCTCCGGGTTTTACAAATATGATCCCGAGACCCGTGCCCGTCTGGACGATCCGGAAGTGGAATCCCTGATTCGCAAGCAAGCCGAAGAACTGGGTGTGGAACAACGGGAAATCAGTGAACAAGAGATTCTGCAGCGTTGTTTCTACCCCCTGATCAATGAGGGCGCCCTGATTCTGGAAGAGGGTATTGCCCAGCGGCCCAGTGATATTGATGTGGTCTATGTCTATGGCTACGCATTTCCCGCAGCCAGGGGTGGGCCCATGTTCTACGCCGATCAGGTTGGTCTCAAGAATGTCTATGACAAGATCTGTGAATTCCGCGACCGCTACGGGGAAGACTACTGGAAGCCGGCACCACTTTTGAAAGAGCTGGCGGAACAAGGCAGCAGCTTTGCTGAGTGGGCAGCTCAGCAGAATTAAATGCGACATCAGTAACAGGCACCCTGCGGGGTGCCTTTTTTGTTGTCGGCAAATTTTTCTTCATTTTTGAAAGTAACAAAGAAAGGACTTGGCATGATTTCCTATCAGACAGCGACACCGGGTGCGCCACTGGTTGAAGTAACAAGCGATACGCCAGTGCCAGGTGGCACAGAGGTGCTGGTGAAAACCGTGGCCTGCGGCGTGTGTCACTCGGATATTCATTTGCATGATGGAGTGTTTGAACTGGGGGCCGGCAAGCAATTGGATGTCGGGCGGCAGGGCCTGGTGCTTGGTCATGAAATATTTGGTGAAGTGGTGGCCCATGGCCCGGATGCAGAAGGTGTGGAGATTGGCGATCGGCGGGTGATCTATCCCTGGATTGGCTGTGGTGACTGTGCTTCCTGCAAACGGGGAGATGAGCATCTTTGCACCCCCGGCAGGGCCCTGGGCATTGTTGTCAATGGCGGCTTCGCCGATCATGTGCTGGTACCCCACAGCCGTTATTTGTTCGACAAGGGTGAGGTCAGCGATAGTCTGGCAGCAACCTATGCCTGTTCCGGATTGACCGCCTACAGCGCACTGAAAAAAGTGGGCGAATGCCTGCCGGGAGATGAACTGGTGATCGTCGGTGCCGGTGGGGTTGGCATGATGGCCATTCAGATTGCCAGGGCCCAGGGTCTGGATCCGATTGTAGTGGATATAGCAGAAGACAAACTCCAGGCCGCCCGTGAGCTTGGTATAAGCCGCACATTCAACTCTGCCGAGGCGGGAAGCGCCAAAGAAATACGCAAGGCCACCGGGGGTGCCTATGGGGTAATCGATTTTGTCGGTGCCGAAGCCAGCGTCAATTATGGCCTGTCCTGCCTGCGCAAGGGCGGCATGTTGATCATCGTGGGCCTGTACGGCGGGTCCCTGAATATGCCCTTGCCCTTTATTCCCATGAATGCCCGCATTATCCAGGGCAGCTATGTCGGCACTCTCAAGGATATGGCTGAACTGATGGAACTGGTGCGGGCGGGCAAGATAGCCCCCATCGCCATTCAGGAGCGGCCATTGTCAGAGGCCAGCGAAGCGCTTGCCGACCTCAAGGCCGGCAAGGTACAGGGCCGTCAGGTGCTGGTGGTAGAACAAAAATGAGCAATAGAGAGATCTAACAAGGAGTCGAGTCGGTGACAAGTTTGCAGGAATTTCGAGACAGTACCCGCCAGTGGCTGGAAGAGAATTGCCCACAATCCATGCGTACTACCATGGTGGCCGATGAAATCGTCTGGGGTGGCCGCAAGGCGGAATTCAAGAACCCCGACAGTCAGCTCTGGTTAGAACGCATGGCCGCCAAGGGCTGGACCTGCCCGACCTGGCCGGCGGAATACGGGGGTGGTGGTTTGAGCAAGGACGAGGCCATTGTCCTGCAGCAGGAACTGGATCGTATCAATGCCCGTCCCGCCCTGACCAGTTTCGGTATCAGTATGCTGGGGCCGGTGCTGCTGGAATATGGCAGTCACGAACAAAAAGCCGAGCATATTCCAAAAATAGTGCGCGGCGAGATTCGCTGGTGCCAGGGTTATTCAGAGCCCGGGGCAGGATCGGATCTGGCCAGTCTTGCCACCCGTGCCGAGTTGCAGGGTGATCACTACCTGATTAATGGCTCAAAAGTCTGGACTTCCTATGCCGACAAGGCCGATTGGATTTTCTGTCTGGTGAGAACTGACTTCGAAGTGCCAAAACATGCCGGCATCAGTTTTATCCTGTTCGACATGGCAAGTGAGGGCGTCTCCACGCGGCCGATTCAATTGATCAGTGGGGCCTCGCCATTTTGTGAAACCTTCTTCGACAACGTGCGAGTGCCGGCAAGCAATCTTGTAGGTGAAGTGAATGATGGCTGGTCCATCGCCAAGCGCCTGCTGCAGCACGAACGAACCATGATCTCCAGTTTTGGCCTGGCCAGTGGTCAGGGTGACCGCGGTGGTGTGACCTCCACCATGGACAGTGTCGAAGCTGCCGCCATGCATTACCGGGGTGACAAGGACAAGCTGTCGGATCCGGTACTGAGGGACGAAATAGCCCGTTTCAAGATCGACAGTGAGGCCTTCGCACACACCTCCCGGCGTTCAGTGGAGGAAACCAAACAGGGCGGGCCCAATGCCACCTCATCCATGCTCAAATATTATGGTTGTGAATTGAACAAGCGTCGCTACGAATTGCTGCTTCGCAGCCTCGGCAGTCAGAGTCTGGGTTGGGAAGGCGAGGGCTTTGCCGCTGAAGAGTTGCAGGTCACCCGGGAGTGGTTGCGCAGCAAGGCCAATTCCATTGAGGGGGGAACCCTGGAAGTGCAGTTGAATATTATTGCCAAGCGGGTATTGGGTTTGCCTGACCTGCTGAGCCTGAGCAAGAAGTAAGGTGAAGTCCATGACCCTGGTATTGAATGAAGATCAACAAATGCTGCAGGAAGCGGCACGCAATTTTTGTCAGAAGCACACGCCCATCAGTCAATTGCGACAGTTGCGAGACAGCCGTGATGAAACCGGCTTCGACAGGCAGATCTATCAACAAATGGCAGAGTTGGGCTGGACCGGAATGAGTCTGCCCGAAGCCTATGGTGGCTTTGAATTTGGCCATAGTGGTCTGGCGGTGGTGCTGGAAGAAACCGGCCGCACGCTGACCAGTTCGCCCCTTATTGCGTCAGTACTGCTGGGTGCCAACCTGGTCAATGCCCTTGGTAGTGAAGCGCAGAAACAGGCATTGTTGCCCAGGCTCATCGCCGGAGAGCTGTTGCTGGCGCTCGCCATAGACGAAACGCCATTCCATGCCCCCACCAGAATAGAGACCCGGGCAGAACAGCAAGGGGACCATTATGTACTCAATGGCAGCAAGACTCTGGTACTGGACGGCCATGTTGCTGACAAACTGTTGGTTGTTGCCCGCAGTGGCGGCAGTGCAGACAGCAGTGATGGTCTGTCGGTGTTCCTGTTGGACCGCAACAGCCCCGGTGTTGAAGTGACCCGGACCTGGATGGTGGATAGTCGAAATTCTGCCAAAGTAGTATTGAAGGATGTCAGCGTGGCGGCAGAAGATCTGTTGGGCAGCGAAGGCCAGGCCTGGGCCGGTCTTGAGCAGGTGCTGGACATAGCCCGGGTGGGGCTGGCAGCAGAAATGCTGGGAAGTATGGAGGAGACCTTCTCCAGGATTGTCGACTATCTTAATCAACGCCAACAATTCGGGGTACTGATCGGTTCTTTCCAGGGCCTTCAGCATCGAGCCGCCGTGATGTACAGTGAAATTGAATTATGCAGGTCCATCCTGCGGGCGGCAATGGCGGCAATCGACAATGAAGAGTTATCGCAGCAAGAGGTGGCGGCACTGGCCAGTGCCGCCAAGGCCAAGCTGTCGGAAGTGGCAGAGCTGGTCAGTAATGAAGGGGTGCAGATGCACGGTGGCATTGGCATGACTGACGAGTTTGATATTGGCTTTTTTATCAAACGTGCCAGGGTCGCCCAGCAATTTCTCGGTGACGCGGCGTTTCATCGGGATCGCTATGCCAGCCTGCACAATTTCTAAGGCCTGAGTTTTTCGGTAGACTCGGTATCCATGGATATAAAACTGCGAGAATTTTACGAAACCGGCAACAAGGTTAATGATGAGCCTGTCGTCGTGGTGTTCGAGGATTTTCTTGAAGCGCGGGAAATCGAGCAATTGTTAGCGGCGGCGCAGTCTAAACTGAAACAGGCCCTGGTCAGCGCAGCCCGTTCCGGCGTAGAAAGCCCTGGCCGTACTGGCAGCAATTGCTGGATACCCCATGGCTATAATGCGGTGATAGAGGAATTGTCCTTGCGGGTCTCGGATGTGGTGGGAATTCCCCTTGAGCATGCCGAATCCCTGCAGGTAGTACACTACAATGAAAGTCAGCAATACGCCCCCCACTATGACGCCTGGGATGCCGCCACCGAACGTGGTCAGCGCTGTATGGCCAAGGGTGGTCAGCGTCTGGTCACCTGCCTGATGTATCTGAATGACCCGGAGCAAGGAGGAGGTACATCGTTTCCCAATCTGGATATGGAAATCAGGGCCCGCAAGGCGCGCATGTTGTTGTTCCATAACTGCCACAACGGCAGCAATGTGCGGCACCCGGACAGCCTGCATGGCGGCATGCCTGTCATCCAGGGAGAGAAATGGGCCTGTAATTTCTGGTTTCGGGAATTGCCCTATCAGACCGCCGCACCAACTCGTCGCAACCCTGCCGCCACGCCCACATTCAATCGTGTGATCTGAACATTTTCAAGCCACCCATGCCAAGCGAATTATTGCCAGCCCATGCCAGCCGAATCAATGGATGAATCTCTTAACGTCTTCGATGAACCGCTACAGCCATGCAGCAAGGAACCACTGACGGGTTTCTTTCGTGATGGATGTTGCAATACCAATGATGATGACTTTGGCTCACATACTGTTTGTGTACAGGTCAATCAGGCGTTCCTTGAGTATTCACGCTTTCGTGGCAATGACCTGATGACTCCGGTGCCGGAGTTTGGTTTTCCCGGGCTCAGGGAAGGGGACCGCTGGTGTCTCTGTGCTGCCCGCTGGCTGGAAGCCTGTGAAGCCGGCATGGCGCCAAAGGTTTATCTGACCTGCACCCACAAGCGTGCCCTGGACATAGTGCCTCTGGATAAACTCAAGGCCTTTGCCGTCGACGTCAATTAGTTGTTTGCAACCTGGCGCCGCAACAGCCGGTTGATGGCCCCCATCAGTTCAATCCGCGTGAAAGGTTTGCGCAGCAGTACTTCCCGCTGCAGCGCCTCCAGCATCTCGCTGTCGCCGACATAGCCGGAAATAAACAGTATGGGCAATTGCGGTTTTATTTTCCGCATATTATCGGCTGCGGTCTTGCCATCCATGATTGGCATCATCAGGTCCATGATCACAAAATCAATCTGTTCACTGTCAGTCTGAATTGTCTGTACGGCCTGTTCTCCATCGACGGCCCGCAGTACTTGATAGTCTTCAAACTCCAGAAAAGACTGAATGGTGTTCAACAGATCTTCGTTGTCATCGACGATCAGGACAGTGCTGATGTCGGAATGATCTTGTTTCTCTGTGCTGCTGACTGCTTCAGGAATGCTGTCTGCTTTGTCGGCTTCGACGTTTTCGGTATCGCCGCTTATTGTTAACTGGCTGGCACCCTGCTCGGACAGGGGGATATAGACCCGGAATCGACTGCCTTCACCAGGCCTGGATTTTACCAGGATAATACCCTTTAGCTGGGAGACGATGCTGTAGCAATTGGCCAGCCCCAGGCCACTTCCTTTGCCTTTGCTCTTGGTGCTGAAGAATGGCTCAAAAATACGAGCCTGAACTGCGCTGTCCATGCCCTTGCCATCATCGCAGACTTCTATGCAGGCGAAGAGTCCGGGCTCCAGGTTTTCATGCTGCTGACAGAATTCCGCGTCCAGTGCTTCCAGGCTGCAATTGATTTCGATTCTGCCGTCAGCTTCTATGGCATCGCGCGCATTGAAACATAAATTGAGCAGAACCCTTTCCAGCTGTGATTGATTGCCTTCGATCATAGCCGTTTGACCCGAGGATCTGGAGAGCAGTTCTATGGTTTCCGGCAGTGAACGTTCGATCAGGCTCAGTGACTGATTGACCAGTGCAAACAGATCAAAGACTTCGGTGATACCCGTATCCTGACGGCTCAGGGTGGAGAGTCGGTTGGTGAGTTCGATACCGTTATTGACTGCCTGGCGAATGTTTTCAAGCCTTGATTCCTTGTCGCCGCGGGCGGGCGCCACGATCAATAACTCGATATTGGCCAGAATGACCTGCAGCAAATTATTGAAATCATGAGAAATACCTCCAGCGAGTTCGCCCACCGCGCGCATCTTGTCGCTATGGGCAATCTGGGTTTCCATGGCCATTTGCCTGGTAATGTCCCGGCCTACGGCCACTACCCAGTTGGTATGCGCATCAGCATCAATAACCAGGGAGGCGGCCCAGGAGATCCAGCGCAATTCATCCTGATACCTGACCCTTTGGGTAAAGTTGATCTGTGGACGCTCCAATGTCATTGCCGCGAACAGATTTTCTGCAGCGTGCCGATCCCGCTCGTCAACGACATTGAGGAAGTTTTCACCAATCAGCTCTTCTTCATCCCTGTCGACGAAGCGACAGAAACTGGGACTCACATAACGGTAACAGCCCTGGGCGTCCAGTTTGATAATCAGGTCGGACTGGTTTTCAACCAGCAACTGGTACCGTGCACGGCTTTCTTTCAGCCGCGCCTGATTGGTCAGCCACGCTCGTATCAGTACTGAAAGCAGGGCAATCAACAACCAGCCGGTATAGAGCCAGAGATTGGCGCTGAAACTGTCAAGCTGCTGCAATTGCTGAGGGGCAGGTGCCACCGTGAGCGTCCACGGACGGTTGGCAATCAGTACGTCATAACTATTGCTTAATTGCCAGGACTGCGGATCAGTGCCCGAGCTGACGGAATAAATCTCGGGGCCATCTTGCTCACTGATCTGATAAACAAGTTGGCCACGCAAATTACGCCCGGAAAAACAGGTCTCGATTAGTTCGGCAATACGAAACACGCCATTGACGAAGCCCAGAGCTTCTCCTGACGGGCCCCTGATGCTCTTGTAGATGGCGAAGCCGAGACCAGACTGTAACAACTCTATCGGTCCGGTCCGGTACATGTCATTCGATTGTTCGGCCAGATCCAGGGCGGAACGCACATCCGGATAGGGATGCTGGCTCAGGTCTGCACCCAATGCCGGGGCATTGTCGCTGGCCGGATAAACAAAGCTGATGATCTTGCTGCTGTCAACGAAGTTCAGGGCCTGAACGCCAGGCAACATGCTAAAACTGGTTCTCACCGAGGTTTCCCAGTTGGCTTCGATGTCCGCGACTGACTGCCAATTGGAAGCGGTGAGATTGACCAGATTGACTCTTGGTGCAATACAGGATTGCAGCTGCAGTTGCAGTTGTTCTCCGGTAATACGGGTGCTGAGCTGCAGTTGTTGAAGCTCCGAACGATCGCGGAGTCTGTCGATCAGCCAGATAGATGTGCAGCCGAGAATGAGAATTCCCAGGGCCAGCAGATTGTTCTTGGAATTGGAAGACAAGCGGGGCCTGCAATTATCGGTTCGGAGGATTAGTGTTTAAGCCAACACTTGTTCTACGACAGGTTAAACCAATTTCTGAAAACCCGCCACAAACAGGGACCTGAGGAAAACATCAGGTAATGCCATTGTCCAAAGCCTGCGCTGGCGACAGGGCCTATGGTGCGTGTCCGGCCATGGCGTGTTATAAGGTTCCGCACAGGCCCAAATTAAACGCTAACAGATCTGAAGGACCCCATTGGCCCTCAAGAGCTGGCAGTTGGCAACCGTAAATCCGGACATGCGAAGTAGAGACATCAGCAACAAGACCATTGGAGCAGTGGCTGCGCGCCTGTTTGGCGGCATCGTTGCCCTGTTTCTGTTAATGCCGGCAATTGCCTTGAGCCAAATTGAAAGCACTCAAAGAGTGCTGGTATTGCATGGTGTTTGGGAAGCCGGGCCCTGGGATATGGCGATTGATCGCGGTATCGTTGATGCGCTGGATGAGAATGTTGGGGGCGAAATTCTGGTCTCATTCCAATACCTGGGAATTGATTCAGTCACCGATCCGGCGCGCCTGGATGCTGTGAAAAGCAATATCGAGTATATGTTGCGACAACAGGACATCGATCTTGTTATTGCTGTACAAGCCCTGGCTTCAGATTTTGCCCTGAATCTGACCTTGCCCGAACCAACCCCCAGGCTGCTGCTTCTGCCCCGGGCTGAAACCATTGCTGCGTCCAGGCAACTTGAGGATGTAGCGGTGGTGCAGTCAGCCTCGGGCAGTGCCATAGTTGAAACCCTGGAGCATATCGCCCGGCTGCGCCCGGACACGCCGCGAGTGGTGGTGGTAGGAGGTAACAGCGGTGATGACATTCAATATGTTGAACAGGTTCAGGAAGCAGCGCAGCGCTTTTCTGATCGGTTGGAATTCGAATACCTCATCGGCGTGGATCCGGAACGACTGACCCGGGAGCTGCAACAATTGAGCACTGCCGACACCGTGCTCACCTTACCCTTCAGTACCTATACTGACAGTAGCGGGGCACTTGCCCCGGTTGGTTCTGAATACTTCGATCGAATGATCGATTCTGTCGCTGCACCGCTGTTTGGCATCTATGACCGGCTGCTCGGCCAGGGGCTGACTGGCGGCAGCCTGTCCAGCACCGATGGTTACGCCGCCGCTGTTGGCCGCCTGGCTCTGGCGCGCCTGGGTTCAGACCAATGGCCGACATTCCTCACCTCCGGTGATGCCACCCCTACTTATGACTGGCACGAAGCGGGTCGTTTTAATCTTGATCTGTCGCAGTTGGGCAGCCCGCTGCGTTTGATTAATGAAGAGCAGTCTCTGTGGGATGAAAATCCGGTCATGGTTCTGGTTGTCGGGAATACCATTGCGGCTCTGTTGCTGGCACTGATAATCCTGGCTTATCTGCTGAAGCGGTCACGACAGTCTCGTGCGGCGATTGCTGCCAGTGAGCAGCGCTTGCGTGAGAAGGAGGCCCAGTACCGCCTGCTGGCAACCAATACTGTGGATGTGATCTGGACCTGGAATGGCGCCACTGAGAAAGTGACCTATTGCAGTCCCTCCGTCGAAAAGCTGACCGGATACAGTGTTGAAGAATATCTGTCTATTCCCTTTACCGAACTGGTAACACCAGAGTCCCTGAAACGCTGTTATGAGTTATACAAGCTGGGCGCCGAGGCAAGGGATAAACTGATCGAAATTGAGCACTACACCAAAGACGGTGACACTGTTTGGTGTGAAATGTCAGCCCGGCCGGTTGATATTGAAAAAGACCCTTATACGCGGGTCGGAGTGACCCGGGATATCAGCCAGCGCAAGAAAGAAGAGCAGCATCGCATTCGACTTGAGGCCTCCATTCGACAGAATCAGAAATTCGAATCCCTTGGTACGCTGGCCGGTGGTATCGCTCACGATTTCAATAATGTTCTGGGCGTCATGATGGGGCTGATCGACCTGTTGGCCGAAGACGCTGGCAAACAGGGCAGGAAGGCAGAGCTTCTCAGCAAGCTGGATAGTTCTGCGCAAAAAGCCAAGCGTCTGGTGCAGCGTATCCTGGCCTTTGCCCGCCACCGCGAGGGCGAAAAGGAAGTGCTGGATCTGGCGGAGTTGACCAACGAAAGCCTGGAATTGTTGCAATCCGGATTGCCGCCGGAAGTAAGCCTGGAATCGACATTGGCAAGCCGGGAAATTCCCGTAAAGGTGGACCGTACGCAAATTGAGCAGATAATACTCAATATAGCCAGCAATGCCATCGAGGCTATCAGGCAGCGGGGTGGAATAATTCGCTGCGCCCTGGAAACGCAGCAGATTTCGGAGTTTACGGACTTTCCCCACGGCAAGCTGGATCCGGGCAGCTATGCCAGATTGAGCATCGAGGACGATGGGCCGGGCATGGACAAGGCCACTGTCGAGCGCATCTTTGACCCTTTCTACACCAGCAAGGATATGGGCAGTGGCATGGGCCTGGCGATCGTGCGCAGCGTGATAGTTCAGCACAGCGGTGCCATCGATGTTGTTAGCAAACCTGGTCTGGGAGCCCGCTTCGATGTTTATTTACCACTGAGCGATGAGCCCATTCAGGAACCCCGCGTCAGCTCCATAGAACTGCCCGTGGACAAGAGCATGGTTATTCTGTTGGTGGATGACCAGCAGGATATTCTCGATACCAGCTGCATGATGCTGGAAAAACTGGGGCATAGTTGTCTGACTGCTGCAGGGCCGACAGAGGCAGAAGCGGTCTTGAAGGATAAAAACGGGCAGGTTGATCTGATAATTTCTGACTATTCCATGCCCGGCAAGAACGGTCTGGATTTTCTCAATGACTGTGTCCGAAGCTATCCTGACATGCACTTTGTTATCAGTACCGGCTATGGCGATGCCTTGCCGAGCAATCCGCGGTTGGTGGATCAGCGACCCCTGCGAATTTTACAAAAGCCCTATAATTTCAGAGACCTCAAGGCGCTGATTAATCAGGTGCAGCGAGAGGCCATTGCCGGCTGATCGTTCGGGCAAGCTTATACAGGCTGCAATCATTGTGTGTGATCGGCCCTGAATAGCCCCTGCAGTTCTTCGCGGCTAAAAGGTTTGGCAATGAAGCCTGTCAACCGACATCGAATGTCCGGGTCGCTGATTTCACCCCGGCTGAAGCCGCTGGTCAGATAGCAGTCCACATCAATTTTTGGGGCGATCTTGTCCAGCAATTCCAAGCCCGTTTTATCGGGCATAAGATAATCAAGGATCATCACCTCAATGCTGTTGCCGTGTTGTTCCACCAGTTGCAGTGCTTCGTTGGCATTATCGGCGGTGAGCACGTCGATGCCGATTTCTTCGAGATAGCTGCGCGCCACGTCCAGCACAGGTGTTTCGTCATCGACAATAAGCACTGTGCCTGGATGCGGAAACTTTGGCCTCTGGTATTGTTCTGTACTGGCGTCGGCGGCAGGAAAGGCGATTCGTATTTTTGTGCCCTGGCCAGCGACAGTGGACAGAAACAGGCAGGCTTCATGGCCTCGAACAATTCCCTGCACTGCAGCCAGGCCCAGGCCGCGGCCGGTGAAGCGTGTGGAGAAATAGGGATCGAATATCCGGGGAACCAGTTCATCTTCCATGCCAGTGCCATTGTCTGACACCTCCAGGACAACATAGCTGCCCGGTTGGGCGCTCGTTTCAAACTCTGCCTCTTCCAGATCTGATTCGGTGAGTATGGTCTGACTCACCGCAATTTCAATGGCACCATCCTCGGGCGCCCTGTCGGCGATGGCTTCGCCAGCATTCTCCACCAGCGTCTCCAGCAATTGCTGTATCTGCCTGCGGGAAGCCTGAATCGGAGCCAGATGCGCCTGGGTATCGATTCCCAGCTTGCAGTGCTCTGGCGAGCGCAATTTGGCTCCATTGACAAAATGGCCCAGATCGAACTCTTCCAGCACGAAATGGCCTTTACCTGAATAGGCCATCATTTTTGCGCAGATATCGGTACAGCGGCGCGAGGCCTTGGCGATGGCAAACAGTTTCTGTTGCTCATCCGGTGAGAAATCATGACTTTGCAACAGCTCGGCATTGCCCGAAATGACTGTCAGCAGATTATTGAATTCATGGGATACTCCACCAGCCATGGCTGTCAGGCTGTCCAGGCGCTCCTCGAGGCGACGGTTCAGCGCGGCAATTTCACTGTTGCGGGTTTCCAGATCCTGAACGCTGGGCATGGCGATGGCCCTGGGGATGAGGGGCCACAATATAATGGCCGTGGCGATGGACACGCCTGCCGTGGCCAGCTTGGCCAGGCCCTGGATCAGATAGATGGGTTCCCACACCACAATTACAGAGAGCAGGTGTGTAATGCCGCACAGCATGATGAAGGCAACGAATAGCCGGAAAATGGGTCTGGGCACATCCGGACGATTTCTCAGCAGTACGAGCAGGGCGGCGGGAATTGAAAAATACGCCAGGGCGATGAGCAGATCCGAACCCACGTGCAGAAGTAACATATCCCAACGCCACATATAACACATGCCATGGGGCATAAAGGCATCAAAGCGACCTGCTTCCATATTTTATTCCTTGCGTCCTGTCTGTTGAGTTGCTGCTTCCAGGAGAATTTATTGGTTTCTGGACGAACAGTTGTAAACGGGGTCCAGGCGAAACTCTGTCAATATTTTGCCTGCCAGTTTACCGGGGGTAAACTGGGGAAATCTGGGGGCATGAGATAATAGTTCACCGTAAGCGTAGCTGGCACACGGCAGAGTCCGGGATTGGAAATGGCGGCGAATACATCCACAGAGAAATAATCCACCGCTTACGATAACAAAGCTGGCCAGCTATTCCCAGAGCGATCGGTCTCTGCCTGGTCGATTTCACACAGGTCTTCCGCTACACTTTGCGGACAATAATAACAATCTGATTCGGGAGCTCGCCATGACCGCACTGATAAAACCCCTTGCCCGTTCTCTGCTGCCGGCGCTGCTGTTGCTTTGCAGCCTGCCGGCTCTGGCCCAGCGGGACATCGATCCCGGTCGCTGGGAGTCTGCCATGGCAGCCTTTGATGAGCAGGATCGGCTGGCGCCCCCACCGCAGAATGCTATCGTGCTTACCGGCAGTTCCAGTATTGCCCGCTGGAATGCAGAGTCGGTTGCGGCGCTGGCACCACTGACCGTGATTCCCCGGGGGTTTGGTGGCAGTGTTATGGAAGATGTACTCTACCATCTGGATCGTGTCGCCCTGCGGTACAGGCCGCGTGCCATACTGATTTATGAAGGCGACAACGACACGGCTTTTGGTATCCCGGAAGACAGGATACTGGCGCAGTTTCAGCAAGTGGTGGAGCGTATCCATGCCGAACTGCCAGACACTCGAATCTATGTATTGTCAGTGAAACCCAGCGTATTGCGGCTCGATGTCTGGGAGCAGGCCCAGGCGGTGAGTGCGGGTTACCGGGCCATCGCCGAGGGTGATCCGCTGGTCCATTATGTGGATGTGGCAAGCCCTTTTCTCTGGCCAGACGGCAGTGTCATGGAAGATGTCTTCATTGAAGACAATCTGCATTTGAATGACCTGGGAAATCTGATCTGGGGTGCTACAATACGAGCCGCCCTGATGCCTTTGGAAGCACGTTTCGAAACCACCGTCGAACCCTGATTCAAACTGCTATTCGACAAAGCGCCAGGCCCGGACACTATTGGCGACCCCATGAATCTGATTCTCGATTTTCTGCTGGCTTGTGCCCTTCTCGGTCTGCCCATGGTGGTAGCCAGCTGGTTTCTGTTCAGTTGGTTGTTTGGCAACGGCAGTGTTAATCGTGAGATGGATCGAAAGACCCTGCACGCCTCGCTTAAAAAAGTGAAGAAGAAACTGTCAGCAGGCGATGGCGACAGCCCGGGCAAGCGAGCCCGTTTCATCTATGACAAATGGATGTGGTTTGGTAGCGGATTCTACGGGCTGGCAGGGCTGTGGACTTTTGCGGTAATTGAGATCGGTCAATTTTTTGCATTCATGTTCGATGCCCAAAGCTGGTCGACGCTGCTGGACAATGGCCTTATCAGTTTTCTGATCAGTTTTGCCCTCAATCAACTAGGCAATATGTTGCAGGGTTTGGTCTGGTTTACCTACTGGCCTGCTGACTCCATGCTGCTGTGGGTGCTGGTGGCCTATCTGGGCTATTGGCTGGGCGTGGAACTTGCCCGCCGCAGCGTGGTTCTGCCCCAGGCCAGGGCGCTGGAGGGCCTGGCGCCCCTGGCGGTGATAAAATCCTGGTGGCAGCGCCGCAAGCAGGATTCAGACGATTCCTAGTCCGGGCCGCGTCATGTTGTGTTAGTAGTCCGCCAGTCCTTCGGTGAACTCGATACGAACACCCTGTGGGTCGGTAATGAAAGCAATGGCCAGACCGATGGATTCAATCTCCCGGTAAGGCACATCGAATTCAATGCCTTTGGCAGCCAGAGCCTCACAAAAAGCCTCCAGGTTTTCCACTTCAAAGCCAATGTGATCAATGGCAGTGCCCTGGGTGGGCAGGCGTTGATTGTCTGTATGACTGAAGCTGAGGTTCATGCCGGGCACATTGCTGGTGTGCTGGATACTGCCCCGGGGACGAACCTCGAGATCGAAAACCTCGGTATACCAGTCCAGTAATTGCTCAGACCGGGGCGAGTAAAAATGCACATGATAGCCGGTAATTTCTTCGTGCAGTCCCTGGTCTTCCTGCAGTTCTACATAGACACCGTCGGGCAGAGTGACATAGGCATTGGTCTGGCCCTCTGCGCCGGTGAACACCGGGCCCATCTCATAGCCGGCCGCGGTCCACTTGTCTATCCAGCTCTGGATATTTCGCACCTTGACGCCGAAGTGATCCATGACAGTTTGCCGCGAGCCGGCACTGGCTTGCTGTTCGCTGAACAGGATGACCATATTGGGCAGGCGTATACCGCGCAGGCCGCCTTTCTGTACTGCCACGCCATTGAAATGCTCGATCCAGATTCGGCTGTGGGTGTCGATGTCAGTCACATTCAAATGAACATGACCATAGCTCAGGCCCTGTTCATTGGGGCTGGCCAATTGGGCATTGGCTGCCAGTGGCAATAGCCAGAGCAGTAGCAGATAAATGAGTCGCACCTTGTTCTCCCAATCATTGTTATTGTAGTAGTTATTGTCGTTGTTGCTGCAGTTTGCCGGCTGGCGAATTCCCGGCGTCGAATCATTCGATGACAGCTGGAATCGAACAACTCCTCCCTGCAGACTGCACAGTATAGCCCCCGCGGCCGATCTGCGGCCATTAGTTTGCCGGTAATTTCTGGCTGTCGGCCTTCGCTTTAAAACATAATATATTCAATAGCTTGGCGGCCAAGCCCGCGGCTGCGCGGGCAGAAGCTTGACTTGGCAGGGGCAGTGGCGCATCATCGCGCCATTATGACTACGAACATTTTTTTCTGGTGGCAGGAAAATCCGGGCCGCCAGGAGATGACAGACTAATCCCATCTTCAGGCCGCCCACGGGTTGTGGCGGCCTATTGTCCAGAAAAATCTTCCAGTTTGCCATGACCCTTGTGCCCAGCAAGGAGCAATATCATGGTGCCAAAACCTCAACCGCAAATTCAGTACCGCTGCCGCAGTGGCGTCACCGTGCGCCGCACGGTTTCGACAGTGGACTATCGTACTGCCAGTTTGAAACTGGCCAGGGACCTGAACAGCAAAAAAGGTGTCCTGCTGGCATCAGGCTTTGAATATCCGGGGCGCTACAGTCGCTGGGATATCGGTTTTGTGAATCCACCGCTGCAGTTGACCGGTCGCGGTCGTCGCCTGCAGATCGAGGCGCTGAACCAGCGGGGGCAGATCTTGTTGCCGGAGATAGGGGAGGCGCTGAGTGATCTTGATCAGGTGGAGGTCGTGTCTGCTGATTCCGCGGGCATGGAATTGCAGGTCATTGCATCAAAGGGGCCAGTCAGCGAGGAAATGCGCAGCCGACAACCCAGCCTGTTCTCGTTGCTGCGGGCTATCGTGACGCATTTCTCCAGCCCTGAAGATCATTATCTCGGACTCTATGGTGCCTTCGGCTATGACCTGACGTTTCAGTTCGAAGATGTACAGCGATACCAGCAGCGCAGCGCCGGGCAGCGTGATTTGCTATTGTATTTGCCCGATGAGATTACCGTCACCGACCATCGCAGCGAGCAGAGCTTCTGTTACCGCTATGAATTTGTTTGTCGTTCTGTGGATTCAACAACGCGCAGCGAGACTACTGGCGGATTCAAACGCTCCGGAACCGATCAGGCATTTGTGGCGGCAGAAAACCTGCAGAGCCACTGTGATCACGAACCAGGTGAATTTGCCCAACAGGTTCGCCGTGCTGTTGACTACTTCCGCCGCGGCGATCTTTTTGAGGTAGTGCCGGGTCAAACCTTTTTCGAACCCTGTACAGATTCGCCAGCAGATATCTTTGCAAGATTGCAGGAGTCGAACCCGGCGCCCTATGGTGCCCTGATGAATCTGGGCGAGCAGGAATACCTGGTGTCAGCCTCGCCGGAAATGTTTGTGCGTGTCGATGGCAGTCAGATTGAAACCTGTCCGATTTCCGGCACCATCGCCAGAGGCGAAGATGCCATTGCCGATGCCAGGCAGATCAGGGAACTGCTGAACTCCGAAAAAGATGAATCGGAGTTGTCCATGTGTACTGACGTGGACCGCAATGACAAGGCCCGGGTCTGCGAGCCTGGCTCGGTAGAGGTGGTGGGCCGGCGTCAGATTGAGCTGTATTCGCGCCTTATTCACACCGTCGATCACGTCAAGGGAGTGCTCAAACAGGGCTTTGATGCCCTCGATGGCTTTCTCGCCCATACCTGGGCGGTGACTGTGACCGGTGCCCCCAAACTGGCGGCCATGCAGTATATTGAACGTTTTGAGAAATCTCCACGGCACTGGTATGGCGGTGCTATGGGACATATCGGGTTTGATGGCAACCTCAATACCGGCTTGACCCTGCGCACTGTTCGTATCAAGGATGGTGTCGCCCAGATTCGTGCCGGTGCCACGTTGTTGTTTGATTCAGACCCGGAGGCGGAAGAGGCAGAAACGCGTCTCAAGGCGTCGGCTTTATTGCAGGCAGTGCGAGGGCCGAAACAGGACGCGCGAGCGGCAAGCACAGTAGAGAAAGCATTGCCTGGGAAGGGACTGCGAGTATTGATGGTGGATCACCAGGACTCGTTCGTACACAACCTGGCCAGCTATTTTCGATGCTGCGGTGTCGAATTGATAACGCTACGACCGGAGGCAGCCCGGGACTATATCCGCCAGCATGAGCTGGACCTGGTGGTTCTGTCACCCGGGCCGTCCCGGCCCCGGGATTTTGCCATGACTGAGACAATCGAAGCGGCACTTGCCGCCAATCTGCCCCTGTTCGGAGTCTGTCTGGGCCTGCAGGGAATCGTGGAATACTTCGGTGGCAGCCTGGCGGCTCTCGATTACCCGGTGCATGGCAAACCTTCACAGATCAGACATGAAGACAGTGCCCTGTTCAGGGGTTTGGAAACTCCCTTTACGGCAGGGCGCTACCACTCTCTGGTAGCCCGGGAAGTGCCCAGATGCCTGCGAGTGACGGCTCGCAGTGTCGACTTTCAGGTGATGGCAGTGGAACACGAGCAATTGCCAGTGGCAGCGGTACAGTTTCATCCCGAATCGATTCTGAGCCTGGATGCAGGTGCCGGTATGCGCCTGATCGCAAACGTGTTGAATCACCTCGTGGTCAGGCAGGCTGATTCAGACCGGCTGGCGGTCTGACTGCCTATTCAGGGGAGTTCGTTTTCAAAAAATATGGCAAGCCTGAGACCAGCCAGTCCGAGCCTGATGCGTGACTGGCGCTGCATCTGGTTGCGGTAGTTGGCATCCAACTCCATCTTGTCCAGTTCATCGGCACCACTGGCATCGGCGGCAGCAACGGCCTGCTTCATTTCTTCGGTGTAAACCTGTGATGTGAGAATTTGTCGGCTCTCGCTCATCCAGGCGGTCCAGTCCGATTCAACGCCCTGGATGCGGGGACTGCTGAAGCCAGATAGCTGCTGCAATATGGCCGGCAAGCTGTTGGTGATGCCAATTTCACGCAGGGCACCATCCCACTCGGCATGCAGGTTGCTGTCGCCAATGGGGACGCGATTACCGCCCAGGTCGCCGTCAGAGAACACACCGTCGGAAAACATGGAACCCGTGTGGAGAGGTTGGTGAATATCTCCAATCAGGTGCAAAACCCAACACAGGGCCACCGCCCTGGAGGCGGGGTTGGCATCGTGATCGCTGAGAATGCCGGCATTGTAGTCCAGGGCTGTGACGACGTTATGGGCATCGGCCTCACTGCCAATGCTGTTGGGGGGCTCACCCGGTATGTCGGCAAAGGGTTCTATATTGATGTACTGGTTGCCCTGAAAGGCGGCAGCACCGCGTACCCAGGCCCCGTCCGTGTAATGCCAGCGGGGACGGTTGAATTGCTGGCGCGCCTGACTTGGCAGGCCGCGGGCCATATCAGGCCAATAGGCGGCCTGTCCTAACAGCCACTGTGCCAGAGCGGACCTGTCATCCTGATCGACATATGCGGGGATTTGCTCGAGGAAGTCTTGTTGGTAACGGGGATGGGCAGCCAGGATTTCCAGTAGCTGTTCACGTCTGCTCTCACCTATAAACTCCAGTGCCACGGCGGCTGTCAGACGATGACCGACGCCATCCCAGGCCAGAACCGGTAGCGGCAGACTCAGTGCCAGTAACAGGAGCATAAAGCGCAGCAGTTTTGCAGGCAATTGGCAGGGGTGATATTGGCTGGTGTTCATCAGCAGATCCTTCGGGCGTTTTTGCAACAGAGGCTGAAAATAACATACAAATATTTAAAAAATATTGCAGGTTTGTCAGACTTCCAGCCACTCGGCACGTACTGCATCGGCTTCGAGGAGTTCCCGGGGGCTACCTTCCCAGACAATTTTCCCATGCCCCATAATGTAGGCGCGCTGGGAAATTTCCAGAGCGATAGTGAGTTTCTGCTCCACCAGCAGAATGGCGATGCCCCGGCGTGCAATCTCTTTTAACAAGTTGCCCACTTGCTCCACCAGCTTCGGTGCCAGGCCCTCGGTGGGCTCATCGATCATGATCATGTCGGGATCGCCCATCAGCGTGCGGCACATGCACAGCATCTGCTGCTCACCACCACTGAGCACTCCGCCATGGACATCGGCCCGTTCAGCCAGGTTAGGGAACATGTCGAACATTTCTTCCATGCCCCAGCGACCCTCCCGATTGGCCTGTTTCATGCCCAATTGCAGATTTTGCCGCACCGTGAGGGTGGGAAATATATCGCGGTTTTCCGGTACGTAGCCGAGACCAAGCTGGGCGATCTCGAAGCTCTTCTTGCCGGCAATCTGCTGCCCCTTGAACTCAATTGAACCCACGGGGGCCAACTCGCCCATTATGGTCTTGACGGTGGTTGATCGGCCAACGCCGTTGCGACCCAGAAGACTGACAATTTCACCTTCGGCCACAGAGAAGTTTACGCCCTGCAGAATATGACTCTTGCCGTAATAGGCATGCAGATCTTTTACTTCAAGCACTGGTCACTACCTCGCCCAGATAGGCTTCCTGGACCCTGGCGTTGCCACGAATATTTTCCGGGCTGTCGCTGGCGATGATTTCGCCGTACACCAGTACCGAGATTCGGTCTGCCACATCGAAGATGATATTCATATCGTGTTCAACCATGATCAGGGTCTTGCCTTCAGTAATCTTGCGGATCAGTTGCACCGCATTTTCGGCCTCGCTATGACTCATGCCGGCAACCGGCTCATCCAGCATGATCAGGTCAGCACCGCTGGCCACCGCAATACCCAATTCAAGAGACCTCTGTTGGGCGTAGGCCAACTCGCCCGCCGGATAATTGGCGCGGTTCTCCAGGCCGATTTGTTGCAGGACTTCCATGGTATGTTCATTCAATGCCCGCTGGCGGCCCAGCAAGTGCCAGAAAGAATAGGCATATCCATGACTCCATAGTAAGGCGCAGCGAATATTCTCAAAGACATTCAGGCGCGGAAAAATATTGGTAACCTGAAAGCTTCTTGCCAGACCCAGGCGATTGATTTCGTAGGGCGCCTTGTTCTGAATTTCCTGATCCTTGTAGAGAATGGTTCCAGAGCTCACATGATAGCGACCGCTGATCAGATGAAACAGCGTTGACTTGCCCGCACCGTTGGGCCCGATAATGGCGTGTTTCTCACCCTTGTTGATGTCGAGATCGACGCCGCGAATGATGCTGGTCTCACCAAAGTTCTTGTGTACATTCCTGAGGCTGAGCACGGTCATGGGCCAGCCTCCCTGGAAGTTTCCTCTATTCGATTGGCTTCGTCCCAGGCATTGCGCAATTGCGGCAAGGTTTTGCGAGTGACAAGAAATGCGGCCGTGGCTGCGATCAACAGCAGGGCCCAGGTCAGGCCGGAATCCTGGCTCAATTCCAGGCCCAGATAATGCAGGGCCTCGCCTTCAGCATGGCTCAATTCAATCAGCGCAACGCAAACAGCCAGAAACAGGGCGGCCGGGACGCCGGTTTTCAGATAGGGAAGGGCAAGGCTTTTCAATCTGCCCCGGGTCCAGGCCAGTTGATGCATCATGATAAATCCGGCGAAGCCGCGAGGCAGGAACATGACCGTAAGCACAAACAGTATGCCGAGATAGAGCATCCATAATTCGGTGTAGTTGCTTAGCAGTGAATTCATCAGGGTCAGAACCACGGCACCTATGATAGGGCCAATGAAATAGCCCAGGCCGCCAATATAGGCCATGAGCAGCACCCGACCCGAGGTCACTGCATTGAGATTCTCTTCGGTAATAAATTCGTAGTTGAGGGCGAACAGGCCACCGGCCACGCCGGCAAAAAAACCTGCAGCGGCAAAAGAAATAAAGCGCACCCAGCGGGCGCTGTAGCCAATAAATTCGGCCCGCTCGGGATTGTCACGCACCGCATTGGCCATGCGCCCGGCCGGCGTCTGGGTGAACAGGTACATAAACAGGGTGGCGATAAACACCCAGGCAGCGGCCAGATAATAGATTTCGATATTCTGGAAAAACTCCACACCAAAGAACGGTGGACCATAGGTTCGATCGCCACTGACACCGGCTTCGCCGCCAAAGAAGGAGACAAATATCAGGGAGGAGGCGGCGATCAATTCCCCGACGCCCAGGGAAATCATGGCAAATACGGTACCGGCTTTGCGCGTTGAGAAACTGCCAATAAAAAGAGCTGCCAGCAGGCCAAAAAGGCCGCCCACCAGTGGGATATAGATGATAGAAAAACTGAGGGTTTCATATTCGATCAAGATCAGGGCATGTACTGCCAAAAAACCCCCGAGCCCGAAATACACCGCATGGCCGAATGACAGCATACCCCCCTGACCCAGCAGCATGTTATAGGACAGGGCGAACACGATGGCGATTGCCATTTGATTGAAGATGGAAATGGCCAGCACTGAATCAAACAACTGCGGCAGCAGCAATAGCGCCGCCAAATAACCGATCCAGGCCGAAGATTTTTTCAGTAGTGTTGTCATTGTTCCCGTTTGCCCATCAGTCCGGTGGGCCTGAAGATCAACACCAGCACCAGCAGCAAAAAGGGCAGCAGCGGGGCAATCTGTGACAGGGTCAGTGTCCACAGATCATTGAGTGGGTGATCACGGGAAAATTCCAGCCCCAACAGCGCCAGCAAATCAGCCATGCCGAGATCCGATGCGATAGCATAGGATTGCAACAGGCCAATCAACAGTGAGGCGATGAAGGCGCCAGCCAGGGATCCCAGCCCACCTATCACCACGATGACGAATACGATGCTGCCAAGTACCAGGGCCATGCCGGGGAAAGTGGTGAGCACCGGCCCGGCAATTACGCCGGCTACCCCTGCCAGAGCGGTGCCCACACCGAATACCGCCATGAAGATCAGTGGCACATTATGACCGAGGTTGGCTACCGTATGGGGGTGGGTAATGGCCGCCTGAATGATGATGCCGATGCGGCTGCGCGTCAGGACATAGTAAAGCGCAACAAAGATGCCAATGGAAATCGCGATCATGAAGCCGCGGTAGGCAGAAAATTCCTGGCCAAAGAGGGTGAACAGGGGAAAATCAAGAATGTCCGGCGATTGGTAATTCTTGGTATCTGGTCCCCAGAAAAACTGTACTGCTTCCTCGATCAGAAACGCCAGGCCAAAAGTAAACACCAGTTCTGCTACATGGCCGGATTCATGCACTTTACGCAGGCCATAGCGCTCAATAAGGGCGCCAAGTACACCAACTATCAGGGGCGCAAACAGCAAGCCGCCCCAGAAGCCGAGATAAAGACTGATGGAGTAGGCGAAATAGGCCCCCAACATGTAGAAACTGGCATGGGCAAAGTTCAGTACGCCCATCATGCTGAAGATCAGCGTCAGTCCGCTGGCAAGCATGAACAGCAACAGGCCTGTAACCAGGCCGTTCAGGGTGGCAAAAATCAAGACTTCAATCATTGTGGCCCGGGTTTGTACAGTAAGGCAAAGACTCTTGTAAAGATAATCCTAGCGGGGCCGGCGCATGCGGCAGCTGGTTTCAATAAGATTGTCTTCAGGAGCTACCGTGTGGATGGTACGCAAGCCGAAACCGGAATTGTCGGCATCAAATTCAATGCCTTCATCGGTATGGACCGAGATATGCAATGACTGAAACAACTGATGATCATCGGCTCGCATCCAGGCTTCATCGCCGGTCAGCGTTGTGAAGCGCATGTCTTCAAGTGCGCTGGCAATATCTGCAGGTTCGGTGCTCTGGCTTTCTTCCATGGCCCTTACCACCATGGACAGCGCATTGACGATACGGGGCTGGGTGACGTCGCGATTCGGATGCGCAGCCTTGAAGGCGCGATTGAAGGCGCGGCGCTCTTCGGTGGGAATCGGATTGGCAGTTTCATTATGCACCAGATGGATCTGGTCTTTGCCATCTTCACCCAGGGTGGCGGTGATGCCGTCGTAGGCTGCATAGAAGGTGTAGATGGGAATTTCGAGGCCAGAGTCGATGATGGAGCGCGCCAGCGACACCATGTCAGCACCAAAATTTCCGGTCAGCACGGCGTCCGCGCCAGATGAGACAATTTTGGTGACATAGGGAGTGAAGTCTTTAACCTGGCCAATGGGATGAAACTCGTTGCCGACGATCTCCAGGTCAGGCCGTTTCTGCGCCAGCATTTCCTCGGTGGTCTCGGCCACCACATGACCGAAGGAATAATCCTGGCCGATTACATAAAGGCTCTTGATGTCTTCATTGGCAGCAATGAAGTCCGTCAAGACTTCCAGTTTCATAATGGCATGGGAATCAAATCGGAAATGCCAGAAACTGCACTCTTCGTTGGTGAGAATGGGGTCTACCGCCGAGTAGTTGATCTGCAATATTTCCTGGCCAGGATTGCGGCGGTTGTGGCGGGTCACGGCATCGTGCAGAGTATTGGCTACTGCCGAGCTGTTGCCCTGGAAAATAATGCGAATGTCTTCACTGATGGCGCGGCGGAACTGGATCTGGGTCTCGGTGGGGCTTTGCTTGTTATCGAAGGGCACGATCTCTATCATGCGGCCGCCGAGAATGCCTCCCTGGTCGTTATACAGGTAGTCTGCCGCAAACTGTAACTGTGTCAGGCCACTGGTTCCTACCGAAGCAAAGGTGCCGGACAGGGGGTCGATGAAGGCAATGCGGACGGGTTCCTGGGCCTGGGACTGGCAGGCCATGAGCAGGGCCAGCAGCGCCAGGGTGCTACGCAGCGATTCAGACAGCTTTTCAAGGGGCATGTTCATAGGCAGGTTCTTTGGTTATGGCTGGCTAAGTTATTAAAATTAAAACTTTTTCCGTCGCCTTCACGGTGGATGAAGCAAGCCTGACATTACCCCAGTCAGGCAAGTGAATCAAGAAATGCGGGATAGCCAACAAGCCGCTTACGGGCAAGCGAAGAGGAATCTATGTCACGATTGAAAGCCGATCCGGCCGCCATGGAAATCACTGCCATCAGGGCCAGTGGTCCCGGTGGCCAGCACGTCAATAAAGTGGCCACCGCCATTGAATTGCGTTTCGATCTGGCCGCCTCAGGCCTGCCGGATGCTGTGCAGACACGTCTGCTGAACAGCGGTGATCGCCGCCTCACCCGTGAGGGCATCATCGTGATCAAGGCGCAGCGCTATCGCAGCCAGGAGAAAAACCGGCTGGATGCCATAGATCGTCTGGAAACATTGATCAATCGCTATGCCCAGCCAGCACGTAAACGCATTGCCACCAGGCCCGGCCGGGCGGCCAAAGAGCGGCGCTTGAAGGAAAAGCAGAAGCAGAGTGACAAGAAGGCCAGACGGGGATCAGTAAAACCGGGGTCGGAGTGACCCCGGGTTTTACAGTGCAGATTTGCCGGCCGGGTGGCGCCTGCCTGCTGTTAATAGACTTCGAACAGACCTGCCGCACCCATACCACCGCCTACACACATGGTGCAGACGACGTATTTGGCGCCCTGGCGCTTGCCTTCGATGAGGGCATGGCCGACCATCCGTGCCCCGCTCATGCCATAGGGATGTCCGATGGAAATGGCGCCGCCGTTGACGTTTAGCCGCTCATTGGGGATTCCCAGCTGGTCACGGCAATAGATGACCTGCACGGCAAAGGCCTCATTAAGTTCCCACAGGCCGATGTCATCCATGGTCAGGCCAAAGCGTTGCAGCAGTTTGGGTACCGCCTTGACCGGACCAATACCCATTTCATCGGGGTCGACCCCGGCCACGGCGATGCCGCGATAGGCGCCAAGAGGCTCCAGTCCTTTCTGTTCGGCCAGTTTACTGTCCATTAACACCGAAGCCGAAGCGCCGTCGGAAAGCTGGCTGGCATTACCGGCAGTAATCACGCCGCCCTCGAAGACAGTTTTCAGGCCTTGCAAACCTTCCAATGTGGTGCTGGGTCGATTGCCTTCGTCCTTTTCCAGCGTGACATCATGTTTGCTTTGCTGTTTGGTTTGTTTGTCCATATGGATCATGGTGGAGGGCAGGGGCACGATTTCCTCGTCATATTTGCCTGCTTCCTGGGCGGCAGCCGTGCGTTGCTGGCTTTGCAGGGCATATTCGTCCTGGGCATCGCGGCTGATGTTATAGCGCTTGGCCACTACCTCCGCAGTTTCCAGCATGGACATATAGGCGTGTTGCGATTTGGCGATGACATTGGGGTCCTGGGCGCGATAGCTGTTGCGGTGTTCGTTCTGCACCAGGCTGATGGACTCCAGTCCGCCACCCACCACGATTGGCATATTGTCCACCAGTATCTGCTTGGCAGCAGTGGCAATAGCCATCATGCCCGAGGCGCATTGCCGATCCATGCTCATGCCGGCAACCGAACTCGGCAGGCCGGCTGCAACGGCGGCGGTGCGGCCAATATTGTAACCGCTACTGCCCTGCTGCATGGCGCAGCCCATGACCACATCATCCACTTCCGCGGTTTCAATGCCGGCGCGCCGAACGGCAGCGGCAATGGCATGCCCGCCCAGGCTGGGTGCATCGGTATCATTAAAGGCGCCGCGATAGGCCTTGCCAATGGGGGTACGGGCGGTGGCGACGATTACTGCTTCTTTACTCATTACTCACTCCACGGCAGGCCGGGGCCTGTCTCTGTATTGATTACTGCAGGACTCGCCTTGCCCAGGCATTGGCCTGCAGCATTGTCATGACCTGAGGGCAATCACTCACTTTCAACTATCAGGGCCAGGACCTCGTCAATGGCCTGTTGCGCGAGTGCGGTCATTTCGGCATCGGTTCGGTCCTGAATGGGATGGGGCACGAAGACAGACTTCGGATGAATGCCCAGTGAATTGCCCTGGGATTCTGCCGCCTGGATAAATTCGCTGGATGCCACGAAGCCGGCCGGAATTCCCCGACTTTCCAGATCCAGAATGTCATGCAAACTGCACGACGTACAAGAGCCTCAGTCAGCCAGACCTTCGATGACTGCGTCGCAGTCGGCGCTGATGCGCTGGTTTAATTCCCGGGGGGCAACCCGGGCAAAGGTCGGTTTGGCGTAACGACGCACCCTGGCGCCAAGTTCGGTCAGGGCTTTCTCAACGGCATCCAGAAATTCCTTGCCCCTGGGTTTGGATATATCCAGCAGGCCGATGGTCTTGCCCTCGAGTGCTGTCAAGCGCGGCAATAGCTGTTTCTCCACCGGTTGCAGTTCGGCGGTGGGGTCCAGCAAATAGTCTGTTGTCGTCATTCAGTCCCCCTCAGGATTAATTAATGATTTCAGATACTAGCTGACTGCCTCTGTCTCCGGAAGCCACCCAGCCACTGATAATAGCGGAAAAAAGGCCGGCGGTGCCGCCGGTGCTGACGATATGCAGGCCGTCATCCCTGAATTTGTTGAGTAATTTATCCTTGAACTTCTCTGGCATGCCCTCGGCCATGCCGTTAACACCGGGCAACAATTCTGCGCCCGGAGTCATCAGTTCATCGAACAGAGCCTGCTTCAGATCCGCCTTGCTCCAGCCCCCTTCGCGCAGTACCCGGCGGTGTTCCGGGCTCACCACCAGAATGGCATCAGCCATGCCAAAGCGCTTGACATGGGCCACGCTGCGCAGGCTTGCGGCCATGCTGCGTGCCAGGGATTCAGGCTGGCGGGATAATTGATCCAGTATTGGTTGCAGACCTTCACCGGCAAACAGGCTGATGACAGACTGGTCGCGATCGAAACCCCGATCCATGGCCAGGGATGGCCAACTCGCATCGGACTCATCTTCGGCGAAGCAGAAGGTGAACTTGCCAGGGTTGCCCATGGTGGCGCGATCGATGCCGCCAGGCAGGCCACCACCGACATTGCGCACCAGCAATTGCAGGGCACGGCCAATGGTGGCGCTGGCGCGATTGCCCTGACCGAGCGCATTGATGCCGGCGTTCATGCCAATATGCGTGCTCACCGGACCATTGACTACCATCACCGGTGCAGAGAAATAGGTTGTGCATAACAAGCCGTGCAGGCAAAAAGCATCCTGCAGGGCCGCCCGCACGGAAGCCAGAACGGTCGGGAAATATTCCGGTTTGCAGCCAGCCATGACCGCGTTGATAGCCACTTTCTCAATGCTGCAGGGCGCATAATCCGGGGGGATATTGCCGATGATTTGATCCGCCTCGTACTCGCAGGCCTGCAGCATTCGCATTACCCGCAAGGGCGTAGGTGGTACCACAGGCAAGCCATCGGTCCAGCCTTTTTCGTAGCACAGCTCGGTGAGGTCTTGCTCATCGCCGCCGGGAATCTGCCGGGCCTGGAGCCGGTCGGCAGCGAAGCGCACTAACAGTTTCTCCTCCATGCCGGGTTCCTGGCTGAGTGAGCCGCAGCCGGGCTTGAAATCAATCAGTGCCTCGCCTAATCCGGCAATGCCGGTGAATTCCTGCCATTGCTGTTTGTCCCAGCCAACAATACGCGCCTGCTCGACACCCTTGTCGTCAAAACGGATTAGCGTGGGGACGATCTCGATCTTGTTGTGGAAGGAAAATTCCAGACTGCTGTCATCATGCAGCCGGTCGATACCGCTGGGGAAGTCGCTGTTGTCCTGGCTGTAGACTGCCAACTGACTGCCCCAGCGCTGATCGAGATCTCTCGCCACAGCTTCTATCAATTGGCAGGTTGGACAGTCTTGTTTCAGAACCAGTGCGAATTGAGGGGATTGTGATTGTGGCAAGAAGCCTCCGGTCATGGATTGCGCATTCAGGCCAAGTGTAGCGCAAAACCGGACCCTGGCAACACGGGCTCAACACTGGGCCGGCCAGGAGGGGGGTGGCAATACCCCGGGACTAGTAGATGAAGCCCAGGGTGGAGATACCCACGAGAATATTGATGATCATGAATACCGATGAGGTACGTGACATGACCTTCCACATTTGTGGGCCTTTGTAGGCTGCCCGAATGCCGACAATCAGGATGAAGGTATAGGCCAGCATGGCGGCAACAATAATCAGATACTGGATCCAGTTTTCAGCGTCCACGGCGCGACTGCCGAAATAGAAGAACAGTCCGCAACCAATGAAGTAGAACAGCCAGTAGGTGACTGCCAGTCCGTACTCGCCGGCCAGCAGCCGGGCCATGAATGAGCGATTGTCCAGGGTCTGCTCTTGTTGCGGGTGATTCATGGTTGTGGCTCGAATAGTACGGGTTGCTTGAGGGGCAGTTGCCAGCCCGGTTGAAGGTCGCCAAGTTTACCCCAGCTACCCCGGGCAGCAAACACTTTACTGATTTGCCGGCAAGGCCGCAAAACATTGTCACAATTGTGCGCGGCGTCAACTTGCGGGTGTTAACCCGCGCAAATTTGCAGGCTTGGGACTTCGACAGCCCGGGTGTAAAGTTTTATGATAAATTCAGTAAAAAATGGCACAGAGCGATGCGGTATGGAAATCAGCAAGCAACTGGATAGTGAGGCCCTGACCCAGGCCTTCAGCTTCAGCGATTTGAAACAACGGGCTTTCTACGGTTTGCGCGGCATTCTTTCCGGCATTGTGGCGGACCAGAAACTCAATGAAAAGGAATTGCTGTTTCTTGATGCCTGGCTGCAATCCCAGCAGTCTTTGTCGGATGATGAAGAAGTGCTGCGAATTCTCACCCGGGTTGGTGAAGTATTGGCCGATGGCCAGATCAGTCCGTCAGAACTGGTGCAGATGCAGACCCTGATCGAGGCCTTTGTGCGCGAACAGGGTGAAGAGGTCAACAGCAAGGCGCAAGTCAATGAATTGCTTGGCTTTCTCTCTGGTGTCGCTTCCGATGGCGTGCTCAATGACCGGGAAGTGGAAGGCCTGTCCAGCTGGCTTGAGCAACATCAGGATGTCCGCACTGCCTGGCCGGCCTGTGTGCTGATCGACCGCCTGGATGTGATCCTGGAAGACGGCTTTATTTCTGAAGAAGAGCGCGAGGATTTATTGCAGACCCTGCAGCGCATCACAGCCACCGATGCCGGTGCTTCCGGTGTGCGCTATGAGGCCTCCACGGAGGTCTGGGAAGACCAGGTAGAGACAGTAGACATCGAAGGTCATACCTTTTGCCTGACCGGAGACTTCGTCAGCGGCGACCGCAATCATGTGGATACCATGTTGCGCCTCAAGGGTGCCGACCTGTCACCCAACGTCAACAAGCAGGTGGACTATCTGGTAATCGGCACCCTGGCCAGCCGCGACTGGCTCTACACCAGTCATGGACGCAAGATAGAAAAGGCCCTGCTGCTGAAGCGCGAGGGTTGCGGTATCCAGATCATTACCGAACGTACCCTGCTGAAATTTCTTGGCGCAGTAAACCGGTTCTAGCATGCAGCACGCAGATCCTGTTCCGCATCTGCTGCTGCCAGGTGCTGGGCTGCCGGTACATTTTTCCCATGCCAATGGCTTTCCGCCCCTTGTCTACCGCTCCCTGCTTGACCAACTCAATCAGCGGCACCGGCTGATCGCCAGCCTGCACCGGCCCCTGTGGGCTGACAGTGTGGCTGACATGCCCAGCTGGCAGGTGTTGGCCGATGACATTATCCGTTTGCTGAAAGTCCAGTCAGGCCCGGTAATCAGTGTCGGGCATTCCATGGGCGCTTCGGCGCTGGTGATGGCGGCGGTGCGGCGGCCGGAGTTGTTTGCCGGCCTGGTACTGGTGGAACCGGTGCTGCTCAAGCCGGTCTATACCCGGTTATTGAACGGGCTGCGACCGCTGGCACAACATCTGGTGCCAATGATTCGCAATACCATCAGGCGCACTGACCGCTGGCCGGATGAAGAGGCGGCCTTCAGGCATTTTCGTGGCAAATCAGTATTTGCCGGTCTGGGTGATGAGGACCTGCGCCACTATATCGAGCATGGTACCCGTCCGGGGCCGGACGGTGGCCGAATTCTGCGCTATGACAAGCACTGGGAAGCCCATTGCTATAGTCGTATTTTCAATCTGTGGGGCATTGTCGAGCAACTATCGGTGCCCGTGTTGGCAGTCCGAGGCGGCAACAGCAATACCTTGCCCCTGCAGCAATGGCGCCGTTGGCAGGACCGGGCCAGTCATGAATTTGTGGAAATGCCGGAACGCGGCCATTTATTGCCCCTTGAAGATCCCGGCGAACTGGCGGAGCTGATCCTTGCCTGGACGCGTCGATTGTGATGCTGGCAAGGCCTGGCAATTATCTCCTTCAACTACCTCCTTCAACTACCTCCGTCAACTACCCCCACCGCTATTGCAGCGAGAATTGCTATTGCAGCTTGTTAACCTTTTGCCGATGCCTGACTCTAATAGCTAACAAGTATCTGAATTGGGATGGCGCGGGGAAGCCCCTTGTTGCAGGAAACCGAAGAACAGCTGATTGAATCAGCGAAAACGGGCAATGTGGCAGCATTTGAGCGCCTGTTGCGGAACACCGAGCGACAAATGCTGGCGGTGGCGGCGGGTTTCGCCCATACCCCGGATGATGCCAATGATATCTATCAGGATGCCATGCTGGCGGCGTTTCGGGCCCTGCCGGACTTCAAGCTGGAATCGCGCTTCAGTACCTGGCTGCATAGAATTGTGGTCAATACGGCCTTGTCGAACCGGCGCAAACTGAAACGAACCTGGCAAAAACTGGCGGCAGCCCAGGCAGAATTTGAACAGCAGGAAACCTATGTGGAGAACCGTTCTCCTGAAGCCTGCACCCTGGATACGGAGTTGAACGGACAGATCAATCGCGCCATGAAACGCCTGACTGATACTGAACGCATGGCCTTTGTGCTCTGCAATCAGCAAGGATTCAAGATCAGGGAGGCGGCAGAAATCATGTCCAGTAGCGAGAGTTCCGTGAAAGTATTGCTGTTCCGGGCGCGCAACAAATTGAAAGAAATGCTGGCTGATTACCATTAATGGCCGGTATTTCTGGATCGAGTGATGAATGATGAAACCATGCAACAATGACGAGAGACGATCATGACAAGCAGTGAAAACCAGGAGCAGCTTGAATTGCAGGTGATAGAATACCTCTATGGTGGCATGAGTGATGAAAAGCTGGCTCATTTCGAAAAGCGGCTGGAATCCGACTCTGTCCTGAGGCAATTGCTGGAGCAGGAGCAAGCTCTGCAATCGGCACTTCCCATCGGCAGTCAGCCCCTGATCGATGAAGACCGTTTGCAGGGCAATCGCTGGTTGTTGCGGCAACGCCTGCAAAAATCACAGCGCTCTTGGTCGCTGGCATCGATGCTGGCGCCTCTGCGTCAGCGGCCGCTGACAGTAAGCTTGCAGGCAGCCGCCATGGCCATGACATTCGTGCTCGGCATCATGGTGGCATCACCGCAGTCCGGCACCGGGCCGACTGCAGGCAATGATGCGGCGGCCACGCCTCTCTCTCCACAGTTGGCCTCACAACAGGCTTCACCACTGGCCTTTATCGACGATGAAGACTATGAGATCTATCAGCTGCGGGTGAACAGCTATGATGCAGCCAGCGGTGATATCGATCTGTCATTTTCACTGGCTTCGGAAACCCGATTGACTGGCAACGTTGCCGATGCAGGCGTGCACCGGCTCATGGCCGCTGCCCTGCAGGACGATATCGACAGCGCTTCGCGCCTGGATACCATCGAAGTGCTGCAGGCGGTTCGGGCAGGCGATGAAGTCAACCAGGCTTTGATCCATGTGTTACTCAATGATCAGAACCCGGGGGTGCGCTATCAGGCAGTGCAGGCACTGGTGGAGCTGAGTGATCAGGAGGCGGTGCGGGCGGCGCTGCGCTTCGCATTGCAGTCTGATGTAAACCAGGGCGTGCGGGTGGAAGCCTTCAATGCCCTGGCCGGCTACCGTGATCCGCAGACCCTGCAGGTCTTTCGGCAGCAGATGGAAAATGACAGCAATGAATATATTCGTAGTCAGGCGCGTAGCATAGTGGAAGCACAGAACAGGCCTGAGCAGGATGATTTAATTTATTGATTGCGCGCAGGCGCGGTTAGCGAGGGTACAGAAATGACTAGAATCCATGATTACGGCAAAGCCATCGGCCTGCTCTTTATACTCCTGCCCGGAGTATTGCTTGCCGCCAGCAATGACGATATTGATCAGGAATTTAATGTAGAGCCAGGTGGCACTTTAACAGTCAATAGTGATGCCGGGAATATTGAAGTGGATACCTGGAACGAAAACCAGGTTCGGGTTCGGGTACGCAACACCCGTGGCTTCGACATGGAGGTCGTTCAGGAGGGCAATAGCGTTGTAGTGATTGCCGATCAGGAACGGGGTCTGTTTGGTTTCGGTGGTTCCAGCATTCGCTTCGATATTTCGGTACCCATGGACTATAACGTCGATCTCAATACTGGCGGCGGCAGCATTACTGTTGCTGATATCAATGGTGAAGTGCGTGCCGATACCAGCGGTGGTCGCATTGAAGTGGGCCGGGTCAGCGGCGGAGATGTGATGGTGGACACCAGCGGCGGCAGTATCGAGATTGATGATGTCGACGGCAGTGTTTCGGCCGACACTTCCGGCGGCAATATCACTATCGCCAATGTAAGTGGTGATGTGGAGGCTGACACCTCCGGTGGCAGGATTCGTATTGGCAATGTTGGCGGGGATATCTACGCCGATACTTCTGGCGGCAGTATCGAGGTGGGCGAGAGTGGCGGCCGCATGGATCTGGATACTTCCGGTGGCAGCATTCGTGCCGGCTGGGCCCAGGGACCGCTGGTGGCGGACACTTCCGGGGGCAATATCTACCTGGCCGGCAGCGAAGTGAGCGTGGAGGCGGACACCTCGGGTGGCAATATTGAAATCCAGCGCAGCAACGGTGCTGTTTACGCTGACACTTCCGGTGGCAGCATTACCATTCGCCAGTCGGTGGGCCCGATTCGGGCAGATACTGCTGGCGGCCGGGTTGATGCCGAACTGGTCGCCTACGGCGGCAGCCGCGATGCCACGGTGGAACTCGAATCTTCCGGCGGTGATGTGACGGTGAGGATTCCCAGTAATCATGCCGCAACAATTCTGGCGGATCTGGAAGTTTCCCGCCGTGGGCGGGGCGATTACCGCATCTATACGGATTTTCCCCTCACCATTCAGGAGGACGACAATGGCAATATCGTCGGCCGCGGCGATATCAACGGCGGCGGAGACCGCATTTATCTGGAAACCCAGAACAGCGATATCCATATCGTCAGCGTCGACTAGAAGGCCTGACCGACCAGACAGTCGGTGCCCGCGCTTGGGCACCGACGCCAGTTTTCCTCCTTTGATTCCTCATGTTTTTCAATAGCTTGCATTTCATTTGACTAGACTGACTGGTCGGTTTATCGTTCTGTCTGATATTCAGTCAATGGCAGGAGTTCTGATGGAATCTGCACAAACGCCGAAAAAAACGGCCCGGGACAAGGTTATCATTGCCGCCCAGAAGCTCATGACAGGGCAGGGCTATAGCGCCACTACCGTGGATACCATTGTCCGTGAAGCTGGCGTGGCCAAAGGCAGCTTTTATCATGCCTTCGAATCCAAGCAGGATCTGGCCCTGGCGGCGCTTGAGGATTTTGCTATCAAGGCCTGGTCGGTCGTGTCCAGCGGACCCTATCGGGAGCAAACTGATCCGGTAAAGCGGGCCCTTGCCTTTGTGGATTATCTGCAGGCAAGCGCCGAAAACCTCTGGGCTCAGGGCTCTCTGCTTGGCAGCCTGGCGGTGGAAGTGGCCGACAAGCATCCCGAATTAAGGCAGCGGATCAGCGATCTCTTCAGTCGCTATGAAGACAAGTTTGTGCGTCTGTTTGCGCCGGCTCTTGAGGCCCGGGGCGTCCAACAGCCAGCAGCGCGGGAGCTGGCTGTACACTTGCTGGCAGTCATAGAAGGATCTGCAATCACCGCGCGTTCACATGGCGATTCGCACTATCTGCGCTCCGGACTTGGCCATTTTGGTCGCTATCTCCGCCTCTTGCTTGAGCAGCCAAAAAGGTATTGATTGCTATTTAACTGATTGTTAATGCTCGTATATTTTGGTTTATCGAGACTAGACTGACTGGTCGGTTTGGCACTGTTTCAGTCGCGCCAGAAAGTCTTTTCAAATCCTGGCGGACTCCCATCAGTATGCTTATACGAAAGCGGGCTCTGGGGTAGAATGCGCCTCCCATGGCCAGCTCTACTCCCATCAGCTATTCCTTCCTTCTGGGCCGTGCCTGGCCCATCATCCTGGCCAATGCGGCGGTCCCCATGCTGGGGTTGGTGGATACCGCCGTCATCGGTAATTTCGGCAGTCTTGCAGATCTCGGTGCCATTGCATTTGGTAGTCTGATTTTCTCTTTTGTGTACTGGAGCTTCGGTTTCCTGCGCATGAGTACCACTGGCTTCACGGCCCAGGCCTGGGGCGCCGGCGATCAGCTTGAAGTCAGGGCAGTGCTGGGGCGTGCATTGCTGATTGCGGTATCTCTGGCGGTTTTGCTGTTGCTGTTGCAATGGCCCATCGCCGAGCTTTCCTTCGCCTTGCTGGATGGCAGCGCGCAGGTGGAGGCAGTGGGGCGGGAATACTTCTTTATCCGCATCTGGGGCGCGCCCGCCACGCTGACGGTTTTTGCCTGCACGGGTTTGCTGATTGGCCAGGGCAAGAGCCGCAAGTTGTTGCTGCTGCAGCTTTTACTGAACGGGCTCAATATTGCCCTGGACGTGCTGTTTGCCGGGCTGTTAAACATGGGAGCGGCGGGTATTGCCCTGGGAACAGTGATTGCAGAGTGGTCGACGGTGGCTTTTGCCTTTCTCATTCTGTTCCCGGATTTGCGCCGTGATCAACAGCCAGATGAGTCGTTTTGGCCGCGGGCAAGAATAATGGACCCACAGAGTCTGCTGGCCACCGCCACGGCCAATGTTCATATCATGCTGCGCACTCTGATGTTGGTGTTCTCTTTTTCTTTCTTCGTCAACCAGAGTGCCCGCTTCGGTGATGTGGTGCTGGCAGCCAATCATATTCTCCTGCAAATGATTTCTTTCTCGGCATTTTTCCTGGACGGCTATGCTTTTGTAGTGGAGTCACTGGTGGGGGCGGCCAAAGGGCAGGGCGATGGTCAACGTTTCGACCTTGCTGTGCGACGCACGAGTTTGCTGGCGCTAGTTACTGCGGTCTTGCTGGCCCTGCTGCTCTGGCTGGCGGGTGACGCGCTGGTGGCCTTGTTGACGGATATTGAGGCTGTACGTGAGTCCGCCCGACAGATGCTGCTGTTTGCGGTGTTTTATGTGCTGCTGTCATTCGCCGCTTTCCAACTCGACGGGATTTTCATTGGCGTTTCCCATGCCCGGCAGATGCGGGACGCGGCGGCATTGTCGCTGGCGGTATTTATCATGGCCTGGTGGTTGATGATTGGTGGCCTGGGGGTGTCAGGATTGTGGCTGGCGATGATTGTTTATGTGGTGGCCAGGGCCCTGGCGCTGGCCCTGTATTATCCGGGATTGCGCGCCGCTATTGGTCACAAGACTGGCCCCTAGTGCAATTGATCTGAATCTGGCAGCAGATGGGTAGCCAGTTCGAGTTCCTCAATCTGCGAGCCGGCAAGAATGATTTTCCCCTTGTAACGTTCGCTGCCAGTGGAGGCGAATTCAAACTCGTAGCGTCGCTGTAGCAGCAGCTGGCCTTCACTGTTGCGCACCGGGCGCAGGCCCTTCAGGACCATGGTCTGGTCCAGCAGTTGCAGGCCTTGCTGCTGACAATGACGTGCCACCAGTTGCAGGGCCAGATGCTTGACCTTGTCACTTTGCCACCAGAAGGCTATCAGGCTGGCAATCAGCAGTGCCCAGATCAGGAATTCAAGGGAAAGCACGGTATTGACTCCAGGGCCATTCAGGCATCTTTGCTGTACACCGGTAACAATAAAAAAGGCGCCGGCCAGTCAGTGCTGGCCGGCGCCCCGGTTTCTGCAGGCTTTCGCGTACTAGTCGCGATAGCTGCTGGTTGGCGGCAGTTGGGAACCGGACAGATCAGCCGGAACACTGCGCTCTCTGACCACCCGGTGGGTCAGGGTGCCAATGCCTTCGATGCGCGCTTCGATTGTCTCGCCATCCACCAGATAGCCGGAACCGGTGGCACGCTCAACACGACCTGCACCGGTACCGCCGGAGGTGCCACTTTGCAGCACGTCGCCGGGGAAGACGGTGATCAGGGAGGAAGCATATTCGATCAGCTCGGGAATGTTGTGGATCATGTCACCGGCCTGGGCTTCCTGCACAGTAACTCCGTCGATCACAGTGATCTGATGCAGTCTTTCCATCGGATCGCCGTAGAACTCTTTGGGCACAATCCAGGGGCCATGGGGGGCGAAGGTATCGTGACCCTTGCCGACGAACCAGTCTGAGCGCAAGCCGTAGCCACCCGGCGGGCGGCCGCCACGGTCGGAAATATCCATGGCTACCATATAACCGAATACATGGTCATAGGCGCGGTTGGCAGAGATGTATTTGCCGCTGCGGCCGAAAACAATGGCCATTTCCACTTCATACTCAATTTCATCGCGGCCATAGGGCATGATGACATCTTCACCGTGACCAATCACGGCACCACGGGTCGGCTTGAGAAAGAGGTAGGGAACACCGCGGTTTTCCCGTCGCTCGCGTGTCTGGGCCGCCAGTTGTTCCTCGGTACAACCCTCACAGGCGTGAGTATAGAAGTTAACGGCCGCATTCATGATCTTGCTGGGGTACTGAATCGGGGCACGGATATCCACATCTTCAACGTCGTGGATATAGTCGGGCCGGTTTCCGGAACTCAGCTGTCCGTCTTCCACCAGCCAGTTAACCAGCTCGTAAACCCGGTATTTCAGGCCGTATTCATATTGCTCGATCAGGCCCAGCATGTCATTGGGCATGTCGATGCTGCTGTATTGTGGCATCAGTTCCAGCACCTGATTGGCCGCCACCAGATCCACAATCAGTGTGTCATCCCGCATTACCAGGCCGACAAACTGCTCATAGTCCACCGCGAAGGTGCCTACCTTGTAGGGTTCAGCCGGCTCGATATTGACCTGGGCAATGGCTGGTGAGGCGATCAGGGTCAGGCTGGCAACCAGGCTGAGGATGGATAGAAATCTTCTTATCATTGTTTCGCTCCCGCACAGAAAGTACTGCATGCGTTGATTGCTATTATTTTTATGCGTTTATCGCAGTTGAAGGCAGCAGATAGGTACCGACCTGCAGTGTCGAAGCTGCCAATTCAAGCCTGTCAAAGGTATCCCCCGCCCAGGGAATTGTCCAGAGTTGAGCGCTCACAATGGGGCATTTTGGCGATTCAGCGGGCGCAATCGTAGATACAGGGCTGCACCGGGCAGGAAAGGTGGGCGCGCCGGCTTATCGAGCGAGCGTTCAGCGCAGCCAGGGGCTGGCAAGCTGTCTCACTGGCTGCCGGTGGAAGAGCTGTGTTCGGCGTAGCGCTTGATATGGGGAGCCAGAATTTCCAGAGCGGTCTTGTCGCAGGCTGGCAGGCTGGCATCGCTGACTTTAAGCGGGGTCACCCGCTCGCTCCATTTGATCAGTCCCGCGCCCCAGGTTAGCCCGGCACCGAAGGAGGCGGTGAGCAGGTAATCTCCAGGTTTGACGCGGCCTTCTTCGAGGGATTCCGCCAGGGCCACCGGAATTGTCCCGGCCGAGGTATTGCCGTATTTATGCACGTTCACAAACACTTTTTCCTCGGGGATACCCACCCGCTTGGCCAGGGCGTCGAGAATGCGCTTGTTGGCCTGGTGCGGCACCACCAGGCTGACATCTTCGACTGTCAGACCGGTCTGCTCCAGCACATCCATGCAGGCCTGGGACATGGCCTTCACTGCGCGCTTGAAGACTTCCTGGCCCTCGAAATTCCAGCCCACATAAAGAAATTCCTCGCTCAGTCGCGAGTAGGCGGAGCCGAGATTGGTGATCTGAATAGCGTATTTGGCATCGGCCTCACAGCCGATTTTTGCTGCCAGCAAGCCGGTTTCTTCTTCACACTGTTCAATGACCACGGCGCCACAGGCATCACCGAACAGCACCGCTACGTCGCGGCGGGCCCAGTTCATGTAATGGGAAATGAATTCACCGCCAATCACCAGTACCTTTTTGTGGGCACCGGTGCGGATCAGGTTGGTGCCAATATGCAGACCATAGAGAAAACCGGTGCAGGCGGAATTGACATCGATTGCAGCGGCATTGACGGCACCGATCTCATCGGCCACCAGAGACGCTGTGTTGGGGCAATAACTGTCATTGGTGAGGCTGCCCAGCAGAATGAGGTCGAGTTCACTGGGGTCGAGATCGGCTGCTGCCAGCGCATGCCGGGCAGAAACCACCGCCATATCAGAGAAATTACAGTGACAGATACGCCTTTCCCGAATGCCGGTTCTGCTGGTAATCCACTCATCAGAGGTATCCATGAAGGTGGCCAGATCCTCATTGCTGAGAACTGCAGGTGGGACGCACTTACCCCATCCGGTAATTTTGGCGTAATGCATTCAAACTCTCCGCTGCACAGGGCCTCAGACGGGTATGACGGGCCATGTTGCTTTTTTATGGCGACTTGCAGGTTTGAGTCTCCGGGCCTGTTATTGCCGCTGAGACAGTGGCAGAAGGATACTTTATTTTGCTGGCTCAGGATACCCTGATCATTACAGGCCACAGCCGCCAGGCGGGGCGAAAGAATATCCGGCGATGCCGGTCTTACTCAGCATGAATGACATCAAGGTACGCAAACGGGCCATTGGCCTGATTCTGATTTGCTTGTTTTCTGGCCCTGCAGCGGCACTGGCGGAGATCGACCACCGTCTCTGGGATGACTTATTGCAGAGCCATGTGAGGCTTCTGGATGGTGGCAGGAAAACCACGCTGGACTATGCAGCCATGGCCGCCGATCGCCAGCAGTTACAAACCTATCTGGGAACCCTGGCTGGCGTCAGTCGGACAGATTTTGACAACTGGTCGCGGAATGCGCAACTGGCATTTTTGATTAATGCCTACAATGCCTGGACCGTGGAGTTGATTCTTCAGCACTACCCCGACATTGATTCCATACGTGACATCGGCTTCCTGCCGGGTGCCGCCTGGCGCCGCGACTTCGTTGAATTATTCGGGGGCCAGGTATCACTCGATGAGATTGAACACGAAATGATTCGCCAGTGGCCACAATTTCAGGAGCCACGCATTCACTTTGCGGTCAATTGTGCGGCCACCGGTTGCCCGGCCTTGCGAGCCGAAGCCTGGCGGGCAGAAGATTTACAGGCTCAACTGGAAGACAGCACCAAGCGCTTTCTGATGGACCGGGATCGAAACTGGTGGGAAGGAAATACTCTCACTGTTTCCCGAATTTTTGACTGGTACGGCGAGGATTTCGAACAGGGTTGGCAGGGTATCGAATCGCTGCGCGGGTTTTTTATACAGTACTCCGGGGCGCTGGAATTGACCGATTCACAGATCGAAAAACTCAGACGGGGCGAGGTTCGAATTCGCTTTTCCCGCTATGACTGGGGACTCAATGACATCTCAGGTCGGCGCTGAGTGACCGCCAGGCATTGGCTCAGGCAGGGCTTGTGCTACACTCGACCCCGGAAGAGAATCATCCCCGGTGGGGTGCCCGGACTTCAAACCCGGTGAAGTCTGTTACATGACAGGCTTGGTGGGTTCGACTCCTGCCTCTTCCGCCATTTCCCTTTTCTTGCGCTATCCTTCTACCTGCATTCCGGATCAACTGCGACAACTACTCTTCATCTCTTCATTGCTCCGACTCCACTTCATCCAGCCGCGCTCCTGCCAGCACCCCCGGCAGGGAATAATTGCCTTCATGGCAGGCGTATTCATAGAGCCGGTCCTGGGTGCGATTCATGGGGATTTCGGCACTCCAGTCCTGCACAAAAGTATCAGGGTCGCTAATGGTGAAGCGATAGTTGATCACATCGTCGCTGACCCGGGTGAAACGCTCGGTAATACGGAAATTGTCAGAGGAATTTCGAAACCGTTGTGAAGGATTGAAGTTACCGGTTTCCACTACCAGCGTGTCCCCCTCCCAGCGACCGATGGAGTCGCCCAGCCAGCGTTGATGTTGTTCCGGCAATGGGTCAGCATCGATCCGAATAATGCGGGCATCGTGCACCATTTCCACCAGGATCATTACATAGCCCTGTGATTGCACGATCTGGTAATTATTGTTGTAGAGAATCGGCAGCATCGGTGGCCCGCCGCTGGAACTGAAAGATAGCAGGCAGCGTTCCGCCAGGGGGCGGGACTCCGGTCCGAAATAGGCGCCGCGCTGCTGGCGCTGCAATTCTGCCGCGCGAATCCGCTCCTGGGCTGCCGCGGTATAGTCGGGAATCTGGCCATTGTCTGGATCGACAATCAGGGAACTGCGAAATTCACCATTGTAGCGAGCCACCCGGGTGCCATCGTCAAACCAGAAATTGTTATAGCTGTCGGCAAGCTCAATGCGGCCCTTGCTGGGTGCTTGCCGATTGGGATCGCTGGGCTGATCCTGTTCGGCTGTGTAGTCTGCTACTTGCTGTTCCAGTGCCAACGCCTCTTCCGGGGAAAGCACCAGTTTATCGCCAAACTCAGCAGGCCGGCTCAGGGGAGTAATAGTATTGTTGGTCCACATCCCCTGCAGATCCGGCACTCCCCAGCTTGTTCTGGGAGTTTCGAAGTCGGGTGTTTGCGCGTTGCTCAGCCCAATGCCCAGGCAGGTGCTGAGCAGTAAACTGAAGCATCGGCCAGAGCTGCTTGCTGTTATTTTTTTCATGGCTTGCCACCTTTGTGCAATGACTGCTGTTATTATTTTGTTTTGCAAGGTTTTAGCGATACCGAGCATACCATTCCAGCCAGATTGCTGCGAAGTCTGTGCAGCCTGAATGCAGGGCCGGGGCGGCACAGCCTGGCAAGGTCCTGGCAGGTCTCAGGTCGCCGCCTGACTTGCGGATGTTCTAATTGCCGACGGCATGGCGATAGAGGCTCGATTGCTGATCTTTTTCCTCGATGGGCCAGTGCAGCACGGCAGCTATCAATCCCAGGGCAATACCCAACAGCCAGATGCCGTCATAGCTGCCATAGCGCTCATACAGCCAGCCTCCCAGCCAGACCCCGGAAAAGCTGCCCAGCTGGTGACTGAAGAAAACAATACCATAGAGAAAGGTCATATAACGCGTACCAAAGAACAGAGCCACCAGCCCGGAAGTGGGTGGCACTGTGGCCAGCCAAAGGAATCCCATGGCAGCCGAGAACAGCAGAATACTGAGCTGGGTAACCGGTAACAGCAGAAACAGGGAAATAACGATGGCTCTGCCCAGATATATGAATGAGAGGATTCTGCGCATGGGACGCTTGCCACAGAGTGTGCCAGCCACGTAGGAGCCCACCACATTACACAAGCCAATCAGGCTGATGCTCCAGGCGCCGATCGCAGCGGGAAAGCCAAGGTCGATCACATAGCCAGGCATGTGCACCGTAATAAACGCGACATGGAAGCCACAAACGAAAAAGCCGCAGACCAGCAGCACATAGGCCCGTACTGAAAGTGCATTGCGGGCGATTCGCCAAAGCCCGATATCTGCTGGCACTTCGCCACTGGTATCGACAGCAGGCCCGCCGTAGCGGGCCAGGGGCAGGGTAAACAGGGCCATGACGAGACCGGCCAGACCTAGTAGCTGCAAGGCCTGGAACCAGCCCACGGCATCCACCACGCCTTGCATCATGGGCACAATCAGGAACTGCCCGAAACTGCCGGCAGCAGTACCCACTCCCAGGGCCCAACCGCGTTTTTCCTCAGGCACTGCCCTGGTCATGGCCGGCAGGACGATACCGAAGGATGTGCCGGCAACCCCGGCACCCACCAGCAGGCCGGCACTGGAAACGATTGCCAGTTCGGTGCTGGAGAAAGCCATCAGGTACATGCCGCTGGCGTAGCAAAGGACTCCTGTCAGCATGACCTTGAGATTACCGTAGCGGTCCGCAAGCCCGCCGGCAATAATGGCGCAGATACCCCAGGCCAGATTCTGCACAGCCAGGGCCAGGGCCATTACATCCCGCCCCCATTCCCGTGCCTCGGTAACAGGCGGGATAAAGAGACCGAACCCGGCCCGGAAGCCGAATGACAGAACCAGCAAAAGACAGGCACTGATCAGCACTGGCAGATAGTTAGGATAGGCAGCTTTTGACATGGACTTGAACTGCGGGAAATCGACAATCAATAAACAGTAACTGAATCATCGCCTGCCGGTCGAGTAATGATCGCAAAAAAAATCAGGTAGCCAGCTGTAGTCGCTTCTGCTGCGCCTGATAAATTGCTAAGGTTGCGACAGTTTCTGGTATTACCGAAAGGATAGGAAGTTTATGGTAAAAATTCAGTTTATCGAGCATGACGGCACGGAGCACACTGTAGAAGTGGAACCCGGTGGCACAGTCATGCAGGCGGCGATAGTCAATGCAGTACCGGGCATCGATGCCGATTGTGGTGGTGCCTGCTCCTGTGCTACCTGTCACGTTTATGTTGATCCACAGTGGCAGGAACGGGTTGGCGGCGTAAATCCAACAGAAGATGCCATGCTCAGTCTGAGCGCCGATCGTAAGGAAAACTCCCGTCTCTCCTGCCAGATTCCGGTCACAGAAGCACTGGATGGATTGGTGGTGAGAACGCCGGAGTTCCAATACTGATCAAAAGCAGGGCTGGTTCTTGAAAGACCAAGGGGGGAAGCATGAGTCAGAACAAGCAGCAGGACCTGGAGCAGGCCAGCAATTGGTCCATGGTGGGTAAAGACCCCTGGACCATGCCCCTGGAAGACATCGATCTGTCCCATCCGGGAATCTGGCAAAGCGGTGAGTTTCTGCCATTTCTGGAAAGGCTGCGCCGGGACGACCCGGTGCACTATTGCCCGCGTTCAGCGGTTGGTCCCTACTGGTCGGTGATGAAGTACCAGGACATCATGACCGTGGACACCACACCGCAGATTTACTCTTCGCAGCCCACCGTGGGCATTGTGGATACCTTTGAGGAATTCACTCTGCCCATGTTCATCGCCATGGACGCGCCCAAACACGATGAGCAACGCAAGAGTGTGCAGCCAGTGGTGGCGCCGGCCAATTTGCAGCGCCTGGAAAGCCTGATTCGTGAACGGGTTTGCAACATACTCGATGGCCTGCCGCTGAACGAGGAGTTTGACTGGGTCGAAAAAGTCTCCATCGAACTGACCACCCAGATGCTCGCAACCCTGTTCGATTTTCCTTTTGAGGATCGCCACAAGCTGACCTACTGGTCCGATGTGGCGACTGCCATACCGGGTGGTGGCGTTGTGGAAAGCCAGGAAGAGCGCTGGCAGGCAATACAGGAATGCCTGGCCTGTTTCACCCGGCTCTGGAACGAGCGGGTCAACAGCGAGCCAGGCAATGATCTGGTGTCCATGCTGGCCCACGGTGAGGCCACCCGCAATATGCCGCCCATGGAGTATCTTGGCAATGTCATTCTGCTGATTGTGGGTGGCAACGACACCACGCGAAACTCGATCTCGGGCGGAGTACTGGCCTTGAATGAAAACCCGGCAGAGTACGACAAGCTGCGTGCTGATCCGGGGCTGATTCCCAATATGGTGTCGGAAATCATTCGCTGGCAAACACCGCTGGCCTATATGCGCCGCACTGCACTGGTGGATACCGAGTTGGGTGGCAAGCAGATCAAGGCCGGCGACAAGGTGGTCATGTGGTATGCCTCGGGCAACCGCGATGAGGAAGTCATCGATCGTGCCAATGAGTTCCTGATCGACAGGCCCCGGGCACGGCAGCATTTGTCATTTGGTTTTGGCCTGCACCGTTGTATGGGCAACCGCCTGGCAGAGATGCAATTGAGAATCGTCTGGGAGGAAATTATGCAGCGCTTCCACGCGGTTGAAGTGGTGGGAGAGCCGCAGCGGGTCTATTCCAGTTTTGTCAAAGGCTATACAAGGCTGCCGGTCAAATTGCAGCCGCTTGCCTAAGCTATTCTGATTCAGCTTCCACGAAATAGAACAGGCAGTCCTTGCGGGCAATCTCGGGGTTGGTAGTCACCATAAACAGTTTCAGTTTCTTGCGCGGATAGAGCTTTTCATTGCGCAGCTGAAAAAAGTCATCCAGGCAATCGCTGCCATCGGGATGTCTGGCGCGCAGGGCCTTGTGCAGGTCACCAGAAACAAAGCCGAGTAGTTTGCTGCTGTCTACAAAGCCAAAATTTGAATTCTCAATATCCGGCAACAGGGTGACACCGTCGGGCATCAGGCTGTGATCACCGTAAGCAATGTCGCTGCCGTCCTGTAATTCCATGCGCATGGGATTGTGGAAAAACTCCAGCGTTACTTCCGAGTGTTCAATCTCCAGCACAGACTCGAGCGTCATATAGCGGATCAGGCCCTCAGTCGCCACCAGATTCGATTCACGATCCTGGGCACCGCCACACTCGATGGTGACAGTTGGCATCATTTCTTCACTGATTTCCATCAGGGCGCCGAGGGTAAGATCAGTAACAATCATGCGGTGGGTGAACAGTGACACCAGGGCATCATGCCTGGCATCCATGAAGGTGGTCACCCCGAAAGGCGGGCTGCTGCCCGAGGTATTATGAATATCAATCAGTGCTTCCGGTTGCAGTTTGTGTAATTCCGTCAGCAGGGCAGCGGCCAATTGTTCCTCATCGCTGTCTCCATGGGGTGATTGGAAACAGCGGTTGAGATCCTTGTGGTGGGGCAGCATGCGGTATACAAAACCGGGAGCCTGTTTGGCTGCATCCACATTCATGACAAAGCAATGCAAGTCGACGCAGGGACGTATGCCTTGCCTGAGAACTGCATGCAGTGCGAACAGACCCGAAGGCTCATTACCATGCAGCAGGGTCACCACGGCACGGCAGCGACTGGAATCCTTGCCGGGAATATGAATATGGGTTGGTCCCGGCAGGCGTTGCAGAAATTCCACTGCGGTGGCTCCGACCGCATCGGGCGTCGGGCTGGGCCAGCGATAGAAGGCGCCACTGAGTGCTATGCCGGAGGCCAGGGGAGTCATTATCGCCAGCGCGCCACCGGAATATTGGCGTCGCTGTTTCTGGAATACTGTTTGAGCATTTCCACCAGCGCGTCACGCTTGTGCATGTCTTTGCGCAATTCGGCCAGTTTGCTTAATTGCCATTGGGCGCCGGTCTGGCGGTTTGCCAGGCGCTCCTCGATCACCAGCAGCAAGGGCATGAAATCATCCTCGATGAATCCCATGGCAGCAAGATGCTCGGGCAGAGCCGGTAGCAGTTTTTCCAGTATGTCCGGAACCGCATAATACTCGGGCTGGCTTTGTTGCAAGGAGGGCCAGAACAGTTCGGCATCAAGGCCCTTTTGGGCGGCGCGGTAAAAATTGGCCGTGCAGTAGTTAAAGGGTATGGCTGGTAATAATTCACGAATATTACTCTGCATGCACTTTGCCAGGCCGATAGCCAGAGCTGCATTGGCCAGCATGTCCACCAGACTTGGTCCGGCGGGCAGGGAGCGCATTTCTATGCGCAGGTGTCCTTCGCCGTGAGGGTCATAAACCGGGCGATTCCACCACCAGATGGAGCCCTGGTGCAATCGCAATTCATGCAGGGAGGGCGTGCCACCGTTGCGGGCAATGGCAACCGGGTCTTCATCATTGCAATCAGGCAGAATCGGCCGATACAGCAAGGCGGCTTCGGCAAACAGCTCCATGGCACCGTCGCGGATCCAGTTGCTGCCAAAATTTACCCTGGCAGGAATCGGGTGCAGGGTGTCCTTGGGGCGGCTGTCAATGGATTGTTTGAACAGGGGGATTCGGGTTTCCTGCCAGAGGCGATGCCCAAACAGGGTTGGTGAATTGGCAGCCAGTGCCACCACCAGGGGTGTGACCAGTTGCACGGCGTTGTAGAAATCCGAAAATTCGCTGGGCGGTACCCGCAGGTGTATCTGAAAAGACGTGTTGGCCCCTTCCAGGGTAACGTCGTCCATGGCCAGTTGCAGGGTCTCTTCGCCTTCGATGGCGATGGTAAAAGGTCCGCCCCTGAGTTCGGTTAACTCATGGGTCAATGCCTTGAAACGCTCCAGCGGCGTCATCGCATGGTAGCCGGTATCGGATTGCTGCAGGGTGGGCAAAATACCGATGGGAATTACCTTGCCATCCCATTGCGCGGCACAGGCATTGATCTTGGCGATGGCCGCCTCGGCCTCGGTCTGGGTGGCCTTGAAGCAACGATCCTTGATCAGGCTTGGCTTGAAATTGTATTCGAGATTGTAGCGATTCAGTTCCAGCGTGATTTGCGGGTCATTGAGCTGCTCGCGGATTTCCTGATTGACATGCAGTGGCTGACCTTCGTTGCCAATGATATACAGCTCCAGTTCGGCGCCGAAGGACAAATCCCCCTCACCAAAGCCTGGTCTGGCCAGCATGATTTCCAGTGCTTTCAGGTTGGAGCGCAAGCGCTGGCTGAATTTTTTGAATTCCTCGTCGCTGAATTCCGTCTGATCTATCTCGAGTCCCATTCCCTCATCCAGGTACGAGTGAAAACTGCTACCGATTAGAGTAGCAGCTTTGAATTCCTCTGGTAAAGCAGAGTCAGAACTGGCTAGAAATCATCCTGGGTGGGGGACAGCTCACCATAAATGTTCATGGTGGGCAGATCGGGTTTGAAATCGATATGGCAACCCTCGCAAATATCAACGATTTCATCACCGGCCCGGGCGATCAGTTCAACATCACGGCTGCGAGCAGCATTGACCGCGCGACCGGCAGCTACCGACAAATCCATGGAGTACTGTTGCCAGCCCTGGCGGCTGGTCCATTCTTCGTCAACCGGACCGGTACCCGGAATGGTCAGCAGGGAGCCGCCCAATTGCAGCTGCCTGGCCAGGTGCTCAAGTTCACGCCAGTCTCTTTCCGATTGCGGGTTACGCCAGGCAGCGATCCAGATAGGGTCAGCCGAGTGGTTGATCAGTGAGGCCATGACTTCATTGATGCTGACAGGCAGGTGGAATGCTTCCTGTTCTTCCTGGGCGGAGGGGGTGCAGTTGACCAGCAGGCTGGCCAGCAGCATTAATACTGGTTTTGAGGCAAGGTATTGCAATCGACCGGACATGACGAGCTCCTGGGCAGGGGTTAATGTCTCCAGTATTGATCCAATGCCTTGGCTTCACAAGCAATGAATGGGATTCTGTTGATATAGCTCAATCAGGAAAAAATATTCTCCTTGCTGCTGCGAATTACCCGCGAATTGTCAGCCCGATGGGTAAAGCCAATGCGGTCGAAATATTCCAGTATCTCGATACAGAGATTGCGGCCGATTCCGGATGCATCTCGAAACTCGATCACGGTGAACTCGCCATCACTCTTTGCTGCCAACTGCTCGGTAAACTCTGCCAGGTGCTCAATCGTGGCAGGCAGGAAATAACGGTTATCCGCCACCGCAATGAGTTGGCCGCGACGGGCGCAGTGTTTGAGAATATTTTCCAGCCGGGGCAATTTGATGCCGGTCAGCTCAACCAGTTCACGGGTTCTGGGCGGGATCTTGTCGGCCTTCTCCAGATGCGGCCGTATTTCCTTATCAAACAGCTTTTCCTCAGCGCTTTGTTGGGCCTGATGTTTGGGCAGATGCAGACTGCTTCCACTTTTGCCTAATAAACCAAGCTTGAGCAATTTGGCCAGGATGGATTTAAACAGGGAGAAGCTGCCCGGAAATTTACAGCCCTGATTCAGGAAAGATTCACTGACACCGCTGTCACTGGGATGACGTGCATGATAATCGGTCAGCAGTTTTAGCAGGCTTCGGGTAAGCGCTTCGAAATGGCTGCGGGCAATGAGCTGCTGGTTGCCCTGGTTGTCAGTGACACGAAAACTGTCCATGCCAGACTGGCGCAGGGCGTCTATGCAGCAGTCCAGTGCCTGACTGGTCAGATTTCTGTTGATCTGAAAGTCGCTGAGCTTCACTCCTTCGGGTTTCAGGTTGATCAACTCCTGCAAGGCTGCCTGATCCGGTTGGTCCATGGCTTGCAATTCAGCAAGACGCTGAGGGCTGCTGCGCTGTTTGCGAGGCACAAAGCTGTCAATAACCCGCCCGCCACCGACAGTCTCTTTGCCAGTGGGGTCGCGAACGATGAAGCGGTCACCGTAATGACAGTGCAGGGCGGTATGGCTTCTGATCTGGAACCAGTTTTGCGCCGCCAGTGGACGAATGGCCACCAGATGGTGGGCAGCTCCCAGATGCAGGTGGAACTGGCTGCCTGGATTGGGAGCCTGCTGCGGTAGCCAAGTCATTTTGACGTCAATACGTTGCACCGGATGCTGCAAGACGCTGTCCTGCAGACAGTCACCGCGACTGATGTCGGCAGCGTTAATGCTGGCGAGGTTAATGGCAGCACGCTGGCCCGCCGTAATCGTGTCTATGTCAGTCTGATCGAAACGCAGCCCCCTGACGCGCAGGGCCTCAGCGCTGGCGCTGTGCAGCAGTGATGCGCCAGTTTTACAGTAGCTCGACAGAGCGGTTCCGGTGACCACCGTGCCAATGCCTTTCAGGGAAAAACTGCGGTCCACCTGAAAGCGGAAGTTGCGGTTATTGACAAGCTGCTTTTGTCTGTCGATGTTTGCGGAAAGCGCCAGCAGAGCTTGCTGGACAGACTCCAGCCCGTCACCACTCAGGCAGGAGCAGGCATGCAGCGCTGCCCCGGCCAGGCTTGTGTCTGCCAGCAAGGCCCGCAGCTCTGCCTCAAGAGTAAGCAGCCTGTCATTGTCTACCTTGTCGGCCTTGGTAATGGCGATGATCCCATGGCGCAGACCCAGCAGATCCAGGATTGCCAGATGCTCCCGGGTTTGGGGCATGACACCGTCATCGGCTGCCACCACCAGCAGGGCCGCGTCGATGGCACTGACGCCGGCCAGCATATTGTGGATAAAGTCGCGGTGGCCAGGCACATCAATAAATCCCAGGCTGCAGTTCTGCTCCGGATAATGGGCATAAGCGAAACCCAGATTGATGGTGAGTCCACGCGCCTTTTCTTCTCTCAGGGTGTCTGTGTCGGTGCCGGTAAGCCATTTAACCAGTGAAGATTTGCCATGGTCTACGTGGCCAGCGGTGGCGATAGTGAGAAATCGATTGGCAGCTTGCTGTTCTGAGCAAGGCAGTGAACTGGTCATAATTATCCGGAAGGGCAGGGCTGCCCGAAAGCTGAGTTCAGGCAGAGTCTAACCCGGACTTCAGATCCGGACTAGGTGGCAGGGGTCCGGTTGAATTTATGAATATAAAAAACGAAGGCGCTGACAATGGCGGCCGCAATGACAAATCCGGGATTGATCAAACCATTGCCTATATTGACGATGCCGTAGCCCAGGGCGCCGCTCATCAGGGCATAGTAGGCAAAGGGCAACAGGGTCTTGCGAATTACGGCGCCTTCCTTGCCCACCAGGCCGGCAACAGCCGAGGCCGCCACCACATTGTGAACACAGATTATATTGCCGGAGGCGCCACCGACGGCTTGCAGGGCCACGATCCAGGTGGGGTCAACCAGAATGCGTTCACCCACACCAAACTGAAACAGGGAAAACATCATATTGGAGACAGTGTTGCTGCCCGCCACAAAAGCGCCCAGGCCACCAATGAAAGTGGCGAAGAACGGCCAGGCTGAGCCGGTGAGACTGGCTACACCCTCGGCCAGGGCGATGGGCATTTGTTCATAACCGGCGGCGCCGCCGCTGGAATTGATGAATACCTGAACCATGGGCACGGTGAATACCAGTGCCGTTGAAGCCGGCAACAGGGTGCGCAGTGAACCTGACAGCGCACGGCCGTATTGTGGAATCGACAGACCATGCAGACCGATAGTGATCAGGGAAACAACGATGAAAATCGTGCCCGGAGACCACAGGGGTTGAAACGAGGCGCTGATATCGCTGCCGAATATCTGTGGCCAGTTCCAGGTGACAAGAGGATGGGCAGAGCGCAACAGAGATTCCAGATCCAGAGTGGGCAGGCGAGTGATGACCAGTAGTGCGGCAACTACCAGATAGGGAGACCAGGCGCGGATCAGGCCCATACTTGCGGTTTGCTCGAGATCGGCAGCGGACTGATGCAGTTCACCACTCCACTCCTCATCCCAGCGGGAGCGTTCTTCGAATTGCCAGATTTCATCTGCTGCCGGCATCAGAAAACCACTGCGGGCGGCAGTAATGACGATTGCCAGGCCAATCATCCCGCCAAACATGGACGGGAATTCCGGGCCCAGAAAAGTGGCTACCAGCAGGTAGGGTACTGTCATGGCAAAGGCCGCAAACAGGGCAAATTTCCAGATTCTGAAGCCGTCGGCAAATGATCGGGTGGGTCCGAAAAAGCGGGTCATGATGCCAGTGACCAGCAGTGGTATGAAGGTACCTGCCATGGCATGGATCAACGCGACTTTGGTGGCGATATAGGCAAGAAACATATCCCATTCAGGATAACCGCGGGCGGCTGCATAGCTTGCCATGTCCGGATCGGCAGAAAGACCGGTGCTGATACCCACCAGGATGGGCGTGCCCATGGCGCCAAAGGAAACTGGAGTGCTCTGGATAATCATGCCTGCAACCACCGCCGCCATGGCAGGAAAGCCGAGGCCCACCATCAGTGGGACGGCCACCGCCGCCGGCGTGCCGAAACCAGCCGAGCCCTCAATGAACGAGCCAAACAGCCAGGCAATAATGATGACCTGCACACGCCGGTCCGGAGTGATGTCGGAAAAGCCCTTGCGGATGCTCAGAATGGCACCGCTTTGCTGTAGGGTATTGAGCAGCAATATGGCGCCGAAGATGATGTAGATCAGGGTGCCGGCAACTATGAGACCATTCACCGTGGCTGCCATGACCTTGGCCCCGGGCACCTGCCAGACCAGAATTGCCATGACAGCTGCCACCACATAGGCCAGTGGCATGGCGCGGCTGGCAGGCCAGCGCAGGCCGACCAGAAACACGGCAACGACAATGATGGGCAGGAGCGAAAGGATCGCCAGGGTGCCAGTATTCATAATTATTGTTCTATTGGCAGCTGAGCTCGCGTTTGAGCTTAGCAGAATCGCCGGGACTAACAAGAGCAATTCGCAATCTTTGCGCCCCGTCACGGGACATTGGTCGGCTGAAGTGAAATAATGCAGCCGTTATCCCCTTCAGGCCAGACCTGGATGCTGCCCCATTGCCCAGGTCATGCCGTGAACGCAAAGGAGCAAGACTGTGGACATATCAACGATAGTAATCCTGGTCATCATCGCCATACTTTTTTTCTATGGCGTTGGCATTTACAACCGCCTGGTCAGTTTGAAAAACCGCTATCAGAACGCCTTCGCCCAGATCGAAGTACAGCTGAAGCGACGCTACGACCTGATTCCCAATCTGGTGGAAACCGCCAAGGCCTATATGGACCACGAAAGGGAAACCCTGGAGTCGGTTATCGCTGCCCGTAATTCGGCAGCAGCCGGCCTGGCAGCCGCTGCAGCCGATCCTGGCAATGCTGCGGCCATCAAGGATCTGGCGAGCAAGGAAGGTGCCCTGGCCGGAGCCCTCGATCGATTCAACGTAGTGATGGAAGCCTACCCGGACCTCAAGGCCAACCAGAACATGATGCAATTAAGTGAGGAATTGACCACCACCGAAAACAAGGTGGCGTTCTCACGACAGGCATTCAATGATCAGGTCATGGCCTATAACACTTATCGTCAGTCCTTTCCGCCAGTGATTTTTGCAGGGATGTTTGGCCATGGCTCGGATGCCAGTCTGCTGGAATTTGAAGACAGCGCCGAAATACAGGCGGCACCCAAAGTCTCATTCTAAACAGCAGGTACTGGCCGGATTCCGAATATGGATTTTTTCGAATCGCAGGATATCGCCAGACGTAATACCGGACGGCTGGTATTGCTGTTCGCTCTCTCTGTTCTGTCCCTGATTGTCATCACCAATTTGCTGGTGATGGTGATTTTCGGATTAAGCGCTGCCAGCAGTGAGCCCACAGCTGCAACTGAATTGAGCCTGTTCGATTGGCAGACTTTCCTTGCCGTCAGCCTGGGGGTTATGGCCGTCATCCTGTTCGGCAGTCTTTACAAGATTGCCAGCCTCAGCGGTGGCGGTGCCCGGGTGGCGGAAATGATGAATGGACGGTTGTTGCTGCCAGACAGTGACGATCCGCTGGAGCGGCGCACGCTCAATGTAGTGGAGGAAATGGCCATCGCTTCGGGCACGCCGGTGCCGCCGGTGTATGTCATGGAGGAGACCGGCATTAACGCCTTTGCCGCGGGCTACAGCCCGGGTGATGCCGTGATTGGCATTACCCGTGGCGCCATGGAAACCCTCAGTCGTCAGCAATTACAGGGCGTGATTGCCCATGAATTCAGCCATATTCTGCACGGTGACATGCGCATCAATATTCGCCTGATTGGCATTCTGCATGGCATTCTGGTGTTGGGCATCATTGGCTATTACCTGTTGCGCAGTGGTGCCCACAGTCGTCGGTCCAAGGACTCCGGCGGCATCGCCCTGTTGGGCTTGGGGCTGGTGGTGATCGGCTATGTAGGGACCTTTTTCGGCAATCTGATCAAGGCAGCAGTGAGCCGGCAACGGGAATACCTGGCGGATGCCTCGGCGGTGCAGTACACCCGCAATCCGGAAGGTATTGCCGGTGCGCTGATGCAGATCGCCCAGCACAGTGGTCGATCCTATTTGCAGCATCCAGGCGGGCAGGAGATTAATCACGCGCTCTTTGAGGAGGCGGGTAAACTGTCACTGCGGGGGCTCTATGCCACCCATCCTCCCCTGGAGGAGCGTATTCAGGCCATATTGCCGGCCTGGGACGGAAGCTATGACCTGATCAGTCGCCCGGAGGCTGAGGCAGCCCCTGAGGCGCCTGAGGAGCAATCCAGACGGCCAGGTGCCAGAGATGCCATGGCGATACTGGCGGGCACTGCCGGTACTGTGCTGGCGGGCCAGGCCATCGGCCACATCGGTCAGCCGGAAGCGGGACATTTGCAGTACGCAGACGAACTGCTGCTGTCTTTGCCGAAAGCCGCTTTAAAGGCCGCCAGACAACCGTCAGCGGCCCGGGCGCTGGTGTATTACTTGTTGCTGGCGGACCAGGAAGAGCTGCGTACCCGGCAACTGTCGCATCTGCAGCAATCTGCCGATACTGGTGTGTTTGCCGAACTCGAGCGACTGCTGGCAAGCGGTATCAAGCTGGAGCCGGAACACAGGCTACCTCTGGTGGAAATTGCCATGACCAGCCTGCGGCAATTGTCCTTGCCGCAGTTTGAGTTGTTCAAAGAAAATTTCCAGCAGCTGATTGCGGTGGACGGCAAGGTAGATCTGTTTGAGTGGTGTCTGCAGAAATACCTGTTTCATCACCTGGATGAAGTGTTTTCCGGGCAGCGGCCACGCCGACTCGGTCGCCAGGCTTTACAGAAATATCCGCAGGCAATCGCTACACTATTGGCAATTTTCAGCCACTGCCATAAGGCCGACGGATTCAAACCGGAAGAAATTTTTGCCCGGGGAGCCGAGGCGCTGCAAATGCAGCTGAGCCTGCCTGACGTCAAGCAACTGAGTTATGCGGAACTGGACCGGGCCCTGGAGAAGCTTGGCAGAGTGCGTCCACTGCAGAAGCCAGCACTGCTGAAGGCCTGTGCTGCCTGCATTCTCGCCGATGAGAAGGTAATGCCGGTAGAGGCGGAATTGCTGCGAACAGTGGCGGCAATACTGGATTGCCCGATGCCGCCACTGTTGGCAACTGACTAGCTGTTACGCAGCTTGGCCTGGGCAGCTGCCAGGCGTGCCACGGGAACCCGTGGTGGTGAGCAGCTGACGTAATTGAGTCCCACGCGATGGCAGAAATCAATGGAGGAGGGATCGCCGGCGTGCTCGCCGCAGATGCCCAGTTTGATATCCGGCCGCGTTTGCTTGCCTTTCTCCACCGCCACATCGATTAGCTGGCCAACGCCTGTCTGGTCGAGATTGGCGAAAGGATTCTGGTTATAGATTTCCTTGCGCTGATATTCATCATAGAACAGGCCCATGTCATCACGGCTCAGGCCGAGGGTGGTCTGGGTCAGGTCATTGGTGCCAAAACTGAAGAACTCCGCTTCTTCGGCAATTTCATCAGCGGTGATGGCGGCCCGGGGTACTTCTACCATGGTGCCGACGATGTAATTGATCTTCACCTTGCGCTTCTTCATGACCTCCCTGGCGATCTTGTGCACGGTACGCAGCTGATCTGCCAGTTCGGCGCGAAAGCCAACCAGGGGAATCATGATTTCCGGGTTAACCTTGACCTTCTTCTTGCCTTTCAGCACCTGGGCGGCGGCTTCGAAGATGGCGCGGGTCTGCATTTCGGTGATTTCCGGATAGAGGATACCCAGGCGGCAGCCACGGCAGCCCAGCATGGGATTCTCCTCGTGCAGGGCCTTGATTCGGTCAATCACGAAATCAAAGGGCACACCCAGCTTCTCTGCCAGTTGCCGACGAACCACGTCGTCGTGGGGCAGGAACTCATGCAAAGGCGGATCCAGCAATCTGATGGTGACCGGACGTCCGTTCATGGCCTTGAACAGACCGACAAAGTCCTTGCGCTGGAAAGGCAGCAGTTTCTTCAGGGCTGTACGGCGCTGGACTTCATCCACGGCCAGGATCATCTGTCGCATATAGTCGATGCGATCACCATCGAAGAACATATGTTCTGTGCGGCACAGCCCAATACCTTCGGCGCCAAAGGACACAGCCTGTTTGGCCATTGCAGGGGTATCGGCATTGGTGCGGACTTTCAGGCTGCGATGCTTGTCTGCCCATTTCATGACGGTCTGGAACAGCTCATAGGTGTAGCTCTTGCCGGGCTTCAGGCTGCCGTCAAGCACCCGTTTGACTTCCGAGTCGGCGCTGTCAATCAGGCCCTTGTAGATGACACCTGTGCTGCCATCAATGGAGATATAGTCGCCTTCCTTGAGGACGACCTTGCCTGCGGTGAGGGTCTTTTTCTCGTAATTGATCTGGATATCGCCGGCGCCACAGACGCAAACCTTGCCCAACTGACGGGCCACCAGGGCTGCATGGGAAGATACACCGCCACGGGAGGTGAGAATGCCCTGTGAATGCAGCATGCCCTTGAGGTCATCTGGTGAGGTCTCGGTTCGACAAAGCACCACCTTGTTGCCTTTGCGGGTTTCGATTTCCGCGGTGGCAGCACTAAAGGCAATGCGGCCGGTGGCGGCCCCGGGGCCGGCGGGCAGGCCGTGACCGATGACTGTGGCCGATTTCAGGGCCTTGGGATCGAATACCGGTACCAACAGCGAATCGATGGATTCGGCGGGGATTTTAAGCAGCGCGGTTTTCTGGTTCATCAGGCGCTCTTTCTGCATTTCCACTGCGATGCGCACGGCCGCCAGGCCGGTACGTTTGCCGTTGCGGGTCTGCAGAATAAACAGGCGCTTGTTTTCGATGGTGAATTCGAAATCCTGCATGTCCTTGAAGTGGCGTTCCAGCTTGGCCCGCACTTTCTCAAGGTCCTTGAAGCTTTCCGGCATGGATTTCTGCATATGGGAAATTTCGTGCGGCGTGCGCACACCCGCCACAACGTCTTCGCCCTGGGCATTGATCAGGTATTCACCATAGAACACCTTCTCACCATTGGCAGGGTCACGGGTGAACGCCACGCCGGTGGCACTGTCGTTACCGGAATTACCGAATACCATGGCCTGAATGTTGACCGCAGTACCCCATTCCACGGGAATGCCATATTGCTGCCGGTAGAGAATGGCGCGCTCGTTCTTCCAGGAACCGAACACTGCGCCTACGGCGCCCCACAGTTGCTCCATGGCATCCTGGGGAAACTCCTTGCGGGTACGCTTCTTGATAAGGGCCTTGTACTGCTTGACCAGGGATTGCAGGTTAGCGGTATTCAGATCGGTGTCTGATTCGACACCGAGCTTGCGCTTGAGCTTTTCCAGTATGGCATCAAACGGCTCTTCCTCTTCCTCGCTTCTTGCCTGCACGCCCATCACGACATCGCCATACATCTGGATGAAGCGGCGGTAGCAGTCCCACGCAAAACGGGGGTTTTCAGATACTTTGGCCAGGCCCTCGACGGTATCATCGTTCAAGCCCAGGTTGAGGATGGTGTCCATCATGCCGGGCATTGATTCCCGGGCGCCGGAACGCACCGAAACCAGCAATGGATTCTTGCCAGCACCAAATTTCTTGCCCAGTTGCTTCTCGATCTGCTTGATGGCTGTTTCCACTTCCTTGCTCAAGGAAGCCGGATAGCGCTTGCCATGGTCATAAAAATAGCGGCAAACATCAGTACTGATGGTGAAGCCGGGAGGTACCGGAAGGCCGATAGCGGCCATCTCGGCCAAATTCGCGCCCTTGCCGCCCAGTAAATCTCGCATCTTGGCGTTGCCATCGGTTTTGGCACCGAAGGCATAGACGAATTTCTGGGCTTTCCTGGTGTTTTTCTTGGGTGAGGGCGATCTGCGAGTTGAAGATTTGCTCATTGATACCTACTTGACGTTCCCTGAATTAGCCTGTTTTGCGTGGGTTCCGCCCCAATTGGGAGGTTTTTGTTCGAATAACCCCCAAAATCAGCTAAATGCCTGATTTCGAGAGAAAACACAGGTCACAATCAACCCGACGATAGGGAGCCTGTCCTGCGGGAAAAGGAGGATAAAGCACCTGCCAAGCAAAATCCAGCTTCGCGATTGGTGGTTAGGGGGGGAGGGCATCCTTGCCCGGAACGGAGTGAACGTCAACAGATTAGCAATTTAGTGCGAAATTCAACCTAAGCTACTTCAATGCTTCTAGCTTTCACAGATTGATTGGAATCACGGTATCTCGAACTGGCAATCGCCTTTCTTTGTCTTCTCAAGAGTTCAAGAGTGTACTTGTGTGCATTTAGAATTATTTTCCATCGAGTTGTAACACTCACCTCTATTTCGTTGTGCGTTTTTTCGCCGGCCATCTGTTGTGAAGCTCCAGTGTAGAGGTTTACCGGATTTGCCATTCCCATAAACTTTTCCATTGTTCTGTTCCTAGCATCGCGCATTAAGAGCACGTAACGTTTTCTGCAGAAGAAAACATCCTTAATAAGCTGCATCCACACTCGCATTTGCATTTTGGGAGTTTTTAATGAAGGCCCAATCCACAACCCATTTACCTCCATCATTTCGAAAGATTCATTTTTGAAAAAATTATTAGATGTCTTCACACTATCAGGAACAAAAAGGAGAGATCTAAAGTTTGGCTTCGTTACTAGCATGTAGCCCGCGGCAAGTCGATTTCTATAATAAACACCCACGATCTTGCTTTGATCTGCGTAAGCCGCTGAAAGTCTAACACCTGAAAAATATTCAACTTTATCGAAATACTCGTCTCGATCTTTTGGTGATTCAATCTGTTTAAATTCTAGCTTTTCCATTCTTTAATCCTCGGTAAGAACATGCCTACATCTTGGCGATAATTCTCGTACTCTCTCGAGTATTCACTATTCAAAATCACTCTTTCTTCTTTAATAGCGGAGATAATATAAAAGGCCAATAGATAAGCTAGAGTAATCCACAATAATAAAGAATTAAACAAAATGGAGCTGCCAATCCAAACTAAGGCATATGAGACATATAAAGGATGCCTGACTAGGGCATAGGTGCCGGTTGTAATCAGATTGCTCACTTTGTCACTGAATGCGAAATCCAAGCTATTTGTATTTCGAACTGAAAGGATAAACAAGATAGATCCCAGCAGATAGCAGGATATAGAAATAGAACAGATTAAAAGGTTAGGGTTGTTGGGCTGGGTAAACTCGTAGAATGTTGAAATGATATGTAAGGCGACAATGGGGTCATAAAAATATGAGCCTCTTCGTGATGAATTTGTCTCAATACTAAAATATTTATATCGTGCCCAGATAAAACCCACGATAATAGTGGTGTAGGCTGCAAATAAAGTGAGTTGCATTGTCACTCCAGACGTCCAACTAAAGATTCACACTACAGGGCCGCTTACTTTTAAGTTGTCAGCCACGATTTAGTAACAAAAATCTTTGCTAAATTATCCTAGTTAGTCCTTTAGAAGCAATTTATAGATTAATAAAAGCAGGTCGCCCGAATTGAAGGACAAGAAGCAGGCAAAATACTCAGAATATTGCCGAGAGCATATTGAAGAGTTTAAGAATGAGCTCAGAGATGAGGCAAATCGGGCGATGGTCAGTTGGCCTGCCCGAACAGCAGCAGTGCTCTTATTTATATCTTCAATGCTGACCTATGTTGTCCAGGTAGCGCAAGGGAACCCATATTCTGAGCTGACACTTTTAGCATATTCGTTCGCATTATTAATAGTGATTGGCTACCCAATAGCCACATTTTTGTTCTCTCAAATTGAGAGGTACAGCTATTTAGCGATTGATTTGTTGTGTATTGCCGGCATGCTTGGATTTAGTTTTGCGGTATATGTCGTATTGTTAGGCTCTGAATCTCAAGCACAACTTTCGAACAATTTTCAGCTCATGCAGGGGCAGGTTGCGTTTGTTCTAGCGCTGGGAACTGCGTTTTCATTTCATACTGGTTTCTGGATAACTATTATAAGGAATATTTTATTTACCGTTTGTGTTGCATTGGCAATATATCTGATTGACACAGATTTTTTTCAATTAAATATTTTCCCTATACTTGAAGGGTTCTTCATGGGGACCATGATCAACTGGGTTTTTCATGATGGTATCCGCACTCGCTTCTACCTAAAATCCACCGATGCCGATACGCGTCAACATCTTTATAACCAGTTGTCCAAACTTGTCTATCCTCATCAGCTGGAGCGAATCAAGCTGGGTGACGAGTTGGAAAACACCATGCCGCTTAAAGAGGGTAAGGCCATAATCAACGTCTTTGATGTGCAGCGTTCAAGCGAAATTCGACATGAGAAGACCGCTGATTTCTTTATGGGGCTGTTTCAGTCTTTCTTGCAGATTTGTATGGAAGGCTATGAACATAACCCGCTGCGATCACAAGCCTTTCGCTTGAAAGAAACCGGCGATGGCTTCATCAGTTCCGTTGGCTACCCTTTTCTGCCCGTAGATTCCAGATCCTTGGCCGATAGCGCTGTTTCCTCGGCCTTGCAGATGTTCGAAGCCTTTAACAAGGAAGTGGAGAAATTCAATTATTCACGGCCTATCAAGGCGGCCATGGGGCTGGCCTACAACTCTGTGCAGGGCACTTTCCAGAGTGGCGGTATTCGCTCCTACGACCTGTTTGGTGAAGCCCTGATTCAGGCGGCTAAATACGAGGAGTTGCGTAAACAGCCGGTGCTCTGGGAAATATTTACCAGCCATGCAGCTGAAATGGGCATGGAAGACTTTAATATCATGATCGTTCAGGAAGTTGTGTATAACTCCCTGAGTCCTGCCTACCGGGATTTATTTATCGAGATTGAGTTGACGGATTCGCGGCTGGTGGATCGGGATTTTCAGATGATGTATGACAATGATGCCAAATACATCTATTTCCATTTGCTGCCATGATCATTCGCTGTCACTGTTCACAGTAATGCTGGCTTCACCTTCTGCGCTAACCATCACAGACACTTCGATGGGGCGGCAGCAAACCTGGCAATCCTCAATGTAGTCCTGTTGCCCGAGTGAGCTATCAACCAGCAGTTCAATCGGTTCTCCGCAATATGGGCAGTGCTCGGTGAGAAGTTGCTGGGATTCCACTAGGGGCTTACCTCGGTCAGCAAAGGTAGTCCGTCAAAATAGGCTGCCAGATTATCGATTACCAGCTGCCCCATGTCCCGCCGGGTTTCCCGGGTAGCACTGCCGATGTGAGGCAGCAGAATGATGTTGTCAAGCCTGGTAAGGGAAGCGGGAATTCTGGGTTCGTTCTCGTAAACATCCAGCGCCGCCGCAGCAATTTCCTTTTCGGCCAGAGACTGGGCCAGTTCTTCTTCCACAACACTGCTGCCACGGCCAATATTGATGAATAATCCATCTGGCCCCAGAGCCTGGAATATGTCTCGATTGAACAGGCCCCTGGTAGACTCACCGCCGGGAAGAATCCCCAACAGTATATCGCTGGCCCTGGCCAGGCTTTCGAGGCTGTCATGGTAACTGTAGTCAAGCTCTGACTGGCGCCGATTGTGATATGCGATATTCAGACCGAAGGGCAGGGCTCGCTCAGCGACCGCCTTGCCGATCCTGCCGAGCCCGGCTATTCCGAGGGTTTTACCTTGCAGACTGCGACCGAATGGAAATGGCCCTTGCAGCCAGTTGCCCTGGCGGGCATAGGCGTCAGCATTAATCAGGTTGCGACTGCCTGCCAGAATCATTGCCAGTGCCAGGTCGGCCACAGCATCATTCAATACATCGGGTGTGTTGCTGACACGAATACCATTGGCCCTGGTCTTGTCGAAATCTATGCCGTCGACACCGACGCCGAAGGCGGCGATGAATTGCAGTGATTCAAGCTCATATACCACCGGGTCCAGTTCCCAGGACGCCGAAGCGGCAGCAGAGCATTTACCACTGAGGGAGTTAATCAGTCCGATTTTGTCCCTGCCATCGGCTTCCCAGAGTTTGTGCGTGCGATATTGTTCGTCGAGCCGCGCGATGGTCTCGGGGTGAAATTCGTTTACAAGCAGCAGGTCGGTCTGGTCAGTCATGGGGCTTGAAAGCTTGTCAGCTGGTGATTGTTGTGAGTCCGTGGTGTGCCGGGATCAATTGCCATCATAACGAATATTGCGTAGATTGCCGACTCTATTGATACTTACTGGCACCGCCAGACTCCGATACAACCATGAATTCCAGGCAATCTTTACTCCGTCAACTACCTTCAGTCGATAGCCTGCTGCTGACTCCCAGTCTGCAGTCAGCTGCCACGGAATTTGGCCTTGATGAAGTCAAACAACATGTGCGGCAGGTATTGGCTGACTTGCGTAATTCACTGCGCAATGGTGATGCCGGTGCGGAGGTGGAGCTGCAAAAAGACAATATGCCGGACCTGATCAGTCAGCGGGTGTTGCAAGCCGTGCAGTTATCGGCAGTACCGGTTTTACGGCCGGTTATCAACCTGACTGGCACTGTATTGCATACCAACCTGGGGCGTGCCCGCTTACCTGAGCAAGCCTGTCAGGCTTTGTACAGTCTGGCGGCCCAGGCCTGCAATGTTGAGTATGACCTGGAAACGGGCAAGCGTGGTGACCGTGACAAGCACGTCCAGCAGGAAATGTGCAGGCTGACCGGTGCGCAAGCAGTGACTGTGGTTAATAACAACGCTGCGGCAGTGCTGCTTGTTTTGAACACGCTGGCCAGAGACAAGGAAGTGTTGATTTCCCGGGGAGAACTGGTGGAAATTGGCGGCTCGTTCCGAATACCGGCGGTCATGGAAGCCGCCCAGGCCTGCTTGCATGAAGTGGGGACCACCAATCGCACTCATTTGCAGGACTATCGCGAAGCTGTCAATGCCGCCACCGGATTGGTGATGAAAGTGCATACCAGCAATTATGCCGTACAGGGCTTCACAGCCAGTGTCGGTGAGCAGGAGCTGGCAGCTTTGGCGGCTGAGCATGGGCTGCCCTTCGTATCGGATCTGGGTAGCGGTACCCTGGTCGATTTGCAGCGCTTCGGATTACCACCGGAGCCGACGGTCCGTTCAGTCCTTGAAGCCGGGGCAGATATTGTCACCTTTAGTGGTGACAAGTTGCTGGGCGGGGTCCAGGCCGGCATCATTGCCGGGCGGGCTGATCTGATTGAGCGAATCAAGGCCAACCCCCTGAAACGGGCCCTGCGCGTCGACAAGTTGACTCTGGCGGCGCTGCTGGAAGTCCTGAAATTGTACCGGGACCCGCAAAGCCTGCCGGAAAAACTGCCGTTTCTGCGCGATATCAGTCGCAGTCAGCAAAATATTCGCGAACAGGCAGAGCAGCTCTTGCCGGCTTTCCGGAAAACTCTGGGCCCCGGGCTGGTGATTGAAGTGCGTGAAACCAGCAGTCAGATAGGCAGTGGTGCCCTGCCACTGGATCTGTTGCCCAGTGCCGCGCTGGTGATCAAGCCCGAGCCTGGAGCCACGGGGAGTGATGCGAAACTGACCGGGCTGGCCGCAGCGTTTCGAAAATTGTCGACACCGGTAATTGGCAGAATACACGACGGAGAATTCTGGCTGGATCTGCGTTGTCTGGATGAGTCTGAAGCGCTGCTGGACTTGTTGCCCGAACTGCTGGATCAGGTCTGAGCCTGGCGGGTCCCTGGCGGCAGAGGCACTCCCAGCCGAAAGCTGAGCATCGACATTACCGATGCTATGAGCATCAGCCCCAGCAATGGATATACGGTGCCATTAAAGATGACTGCCACCAACTGGGCTGCCACTGCCGAGAAAGCCATTTGCAGAAAACCGGTTAGACCGGAAGCGCTGCCGGCAAATTCCGGAAACTCATTGATAGCTGCTGCCTGGGCATTGGGCAAGGTTATGCCATTGCCAAAGACTGCCAGGCTGATGGGGGCAAACAACGCAATCGGCGTGTGCCAGCCGAGTACTTGCAGGAGTACCGCCAGGCCAATACCGACAAGGGCAATGCTGGCCCCGAGACCGATCATTCTGTCCATGCCCGTGGACCTGCCAAAATGACGAGCGACATAATTGCCCAGCATGAAACCCGCCGGCACCATGATGAAATAATAGCCGTACTCGGTGGGTGGTCGATTCAGGACCGATACCATGATTTCGGGTGCAGCGGAAATAAAACTGAAAAACACCACCGACACGAATGTCACACAGAAAGCGTAGCCGCAGAAAGCGCGGGATCTGAACAGCGTAACAAAGGTTCCCAGCATAGCAGTGACACCCTGAAACGGCACCGGGTTTTCCAGGGTCTCGGGAAGATTGAATCCGAGCAACAAAATCAATGCCACACTCAAGACCGCAATCACCACAAACACCGAGTGCCAGCCGAAACGGTGCATCAACTCACCACCCAGGGCCGGTGACAGCATCGGAATAACCACCATCACCATCACCAGGGTAGCGATCACCCGGGCTGCCTGTTCGGCGCCATAGACATCGCGGACAATGGCCCGCGCCAGCACCAGGCCAACAGCGCCGCCAAAAGCCTGAACGAAGCGGCCCAGAATCAGGGTTTCAATACTGTTGGCATAAAGACAAAACAGTGAGCCTGCCAGGGTAACTATCAAACCTGCAAGCATCACCGGCTTGCGGCCATATTTGTCGGACATGGGGCCGTAGACCAGGGTGCCAAAGGCGATGGCCAGCATGGACAGGCTCAAGGTCAACTGGGCAACGTCAGTGCTGACCGTGAAACTGTCCTTGATGACGGGCAACGCGGGCAGCAGAATTTGCATGGCCGCAGGTCCCATGGCGGACGTGGCAGCCAATAGCACGATCATCTGCCGTGAGAGTAATTCAGGTTTTTGCAATGCTTGGTTCGCTTCGTTGTCGATCAGCGAAGTCGGGCGTCAACGACCGAGAAAGGCATCCTGGCTATTGCGCATATTGGCATTGGTCTGAGAGCTGAGTATGACACTCGACCCTGATAGCCGAGAGCGCTGTGCCTGACTGATGTCAAAGCCAAGACCGAATAACTCAGAATGGAATGCCTGGCTGAACGCTGCGGCGATCTCGCCTGGATTGCCAGTGCCGGCTGACTCGCTGTCCGACATGGTGGACAAATCCAGAGTATAACACGCCAGGGGGCTTCCCGCCTGATTGTCCAGGCAGGCGACCGGATTTCCGTCATGGCGAATGCGCAGAGGCAGTCCAGTGTCAGCAACCTGAAAGCGGGGCGAGCGATCAAGAGCATCGGCGATGCTTTCAGTCAGGGAGTTATTGGCTGCGCTAATCTGCACCGGCAAGGCATCACCCAGTCTTCGCAGCAAGCCGGGATCCAGTTGCAGTACTTGCTCGTAAAGGCGCAGTGCCAAAGCCTGATTGCCGGTTTCCCAGGCTGACCTGGCCATTCGGGCACTGACCCTGGCTTGCACCAGGGCTTCTACATCTGGCAAGAGTGCCAACGCCTGTTCGCCATAGGCCAGGACCTGCTCATGCTCTCCTTCAAGCGCCGCAATCTCGCTGTTATAGGCGAAAAAATAGCCCTCGTTCAGCTGGAATGCGCCATTATCCCTTGCCTGATTGAGGGTATTGGCGACCACGCCGGTACCCACCAGTTCGACAATATGGGGTTCGATCCACTCCGGGATGTGAACATCCAGGGGTGAGTAAGGGCGCAGGCGGCTTTGCAGCACTTCGGTATCCGCAAACAGGGCTGCAGCGCGTCGGCCGCTGCGCCAGGCTTGCAGCCGCAAACTCTGGGCCTGGAGCTGACTGGCAAGACGACCAGGCAGGGGCTGGCTGGCGGCGTGTTCCATGGCCAGTTCATAGGCACTGCGCAGGGCTATGTGGTGGACCAGCGCGGCGTAGGAATCTTTCTGGGCATCATCGGCACTGTAGCTGCCATTGCGATCCGGTTGATTAAGGGCGGTTCCGGAGAGCTTGACGGCATCGTCTATATAGCCAGCCAACAACAGAAAATCGGCACTGACCATGAAATGCTCGGCCCGGTTCATCACATTCACTATGGGTTCCTGCTGGTCACGCCATATCAGCATCCGGTCCAGCGCCTGCCTGGCTTCGTCGTGCCTGGCCTGGCTCATTAACAAGTAGAGTTTGTAGACCCAGGGATCGGCAACGCTGTCGGGATTGAGATAACGGGTAGCCCGGTCCAGATACTGTTCCGCCTCATCCATGCGCAACAGGCTAAGTGCAACCTCCGAGGCATTGGTCAGATAGACAGTATCCACGGCACCGGACTGGGCGGCCAGGGCGTCATCTTCATTGATAGATCGCTCGCAAGCGCCCATGGATTCCATTGGCGCCAGACTGGCCAGTTCGACTGCACACAGGGTATTCCAGGCCCGGGCTCTGGCCATGCGATCATCGGAGTTTTCCAATACCCTGTTGGCACTGGCTCTGGCTTCATCATATTGCTTGAGCTTGATCAGGGGCCAGCCGCGGAATGATTCGATATCCTGGTCATAGATTTCATTGATCTTGTCCAGGTATTCCAGAGACAGCAATTGTTCGCCCATCAATTGATGTACATAGGACAACTGGCTCAGGGTCAGGTAATGCCACTGGATATTGCCGGAGTCCAGTGCCTCTTCAAAGCTGTCGTAGCCAGTGAGTTCTTCGGCGCGGTTGAGATGGAACAGCGCCCGAGGCATGTTACCTTCGATGGTAAAAAGAACTTCCGCCAGGGCAAACTGTGCCGCAGGATTGTCTGGTTCTTCACGAACCCACTGTTCGCTCAATTCCCGTGCTTTCACGTTTTCATTCAGATTGAGAGCATCGCAGACTGCCAGGGCACGGGGATTGCGGATATCGCGAAAGCCAAAGCACAGAGGCAGGCGCTGCTCGGGTATCTGTACCGAACCCAGTCCGGAATCGTCCTGGGCCAGACCCTGCTGATTCAGCAGGAGCAATCCGGCGGCCAGGAGTGAGGCCAGTCTGATCCCGAATTTGCTGGGCATTAGCGCAGGGTGCTCCTGGCCAGTTCATCCATGGGTTGGCGCATATTGTCCTTGAGTACTTTGCCAAGATCAGTGACACCTGGCGCTAGTTCGATGCGATGACCCAATACCCGTGGCAGGAGTTTTTCGACATCCTCAGCACTCACATAATTACGCCCCCGCAGGGCAGCACAAACCTGCAAGGCAGGCAACATCAGCACCATGGAGCGGGTGGAATTACCCTGCAATACGCGGTCGTCTTCTCGCAGGGCCCTGGAAATATCCACCAGGGCAGTCTTGATCGCCGGGCTGATCACCACGGCCACATCGATTTCCTGCCTGGCGGCAAGCACTTCACTGCGAGTGACACTGGCATGATCCTCACTGGTCTGTCGGCGCTGCTTATAGGTATCCAGTACGCTGAGTTCGGCATCCCGATCGATATGATCCATGGTGATCTTGAATAAGAAGCGGTCCAGTTGCGGCGTCGGCAAGGGGTAGGTACCTACCAGATCCAGCGGATTCTGGGTAGCAATGACAAAAAACAAATCGTCCAGTGGGTAGGTAACATTGTCCACCGTGACCTGCTTTTCTCCCATGGCTTCCAGCATGGCCGATTGCACTTTGGGAGAAGTGCGATTGATTTCATCCGCCAGTACCACATGGGCAAACAGGGGGCCGTGGCGAAAATGGAAGGCGTTGCTGTTGCTGTCGAATACCGGCACGCCGGTAACGTCTGAGGGCAGCAGGTCAGGCGTAAACTGAATGCGGCGGAAAGCCACGATATGATCATCCACTCCGCTTGCCTGGTCATTGATAATGGCCTCACCCAGGGCCTTGGCCAGGGTAGTCTTGCCGGACCCAGGATAATCCTCCAGCAAAACATGGCCGTCCGCCACCAGGGCAATGATCGCCAGTTCGATGACATCATCCCGGCCCAGTACCTGCTGTTTCACTGTTTCCATCAGGGTTTGCAGGGTATGGGTTGCCCTGTCGAGGCCGGAGCTAACAGCACTGTCTTCAGGCTGTTCGGTGGAGGCCGTGGTGTCCATGTCGGCGAGACTGTCAGAATTCATAATTACTTCCTGTGATGAGGCTTGGTCAGCCAGGTCGACTGCCTAGCGGCTAAGAAGCCAGGAGAAGGGGTTCAAATAGGCCAGCAGCATTTTCCAGCCTGGTGTATTGGTTTTGATTTGCTGGTTCACTTGCCGCGTCAAGTGCTGCCATTCAATCTGCGCAGAACTGCTCTGTTGCTGACCCAGAGTGCATTGCAAATGGGCCCGGGTCAGGCTGGTCATGGCAGGGCTCATGCTGCTGACTCGTTCCGCAAAAGCCTCCCGACTCTCGCCGATGCGTCGACGCATGCCTACCGCCGCCAGGGCATCCAGAGCCGCCCGGTAACTGTGTTGGTAAAGTCGGGCAGAACTACCGTATGCCGGGCTCAGCAGTCGATAGAATTTGACGCCATAGGCACTCAGCAAAATAGTCAGCAGCAGAACCGCCAGGCTGCGCAGAACGGCATCCAGATCGATAAAGCTGCTCTGCTGGGACTCGAGAAATTCCTGAAAGGCGGCATCGTCGCGCAACATGTCTCCCAGCAGTTGTTGCAGTTCATTCTGGGGGTCAGTGCTCATGTCCACCAGGGTCTGCTGTGGAGCGGGATCAACAATAACCCAGCCGATACCGCGGAAATAGATTTCCGGCCAGGCGTGGCCGTGGATGGCCTGAATCAACAATGAAGAACCGCCGGCGCGGTTAGTGGCTGGCACCGAATAGCCAATGCCTACCCGCGCAGGTATGCCAATGCTGCGGTACATATAGGTGGCTGCGAAGGCAAAATGCATGCAGTAGCCGGTCAGGTCGCCAAACAGGAAGGAGGCAGCAGGATCTGATTCATAGGCATGTTCATTCTTGAGGCTGTAAATGCCATTCTCATCAAGGTAGGACTTGATCGCCCAGGCTTTGGCAAAGGGATCGTCGGCATATTGCGGGCGCAGATTGGCAATTAATTCTTCCGCCAGATTCTGGTAGCGCGGGTCATCCGGCAGGGTCAGGTATTCCTGCCAGATTTCTTCTGACCAATCTTCATGACCCAGTTCGCGGCCCAGCAGATAATTAAAATCGTATTCCGGTGCCAGGGAGATGCTGTCATAGGTGCGCTTGAAACGCAGATTATTGGGATTGGGCTTGTCCTCATAGGCAATGGGGGAGGCCAGACCAAAGGGCGAGCGATGGGGTACCAGCATACCGATCGTGGCCCTCACCTGGCGGCGCTGATCCGTGGCGCCAGGCAACAACTCTGCTTCGGCCCGGCTGTTGGTGAAATTCCGGATCAGATCGCGGTCCATGCCGTTGCGACTACTGAAGTCCAGCATGGTGCCATTGAACTGTGAATAGGCGGATTCGCGGAAATAATAGGAACCGTTAAGGGGTTCGTAGTCATCGCGAAAAACCACTACCGCCACCGGGGCTTCCTTGTCGTCGGTACTGTTTTCACCGTCCCGGAAAGGATTTTCCTGGCCGCCGCTGGCACCGGCCGGTGCTTGCCCGGTCAGGCCCATATCATTGGTGATTTGTGGTGTTGGCAGCCCGAACAGGCGCACATAGGCGGCCAGGGAAAAACACAAGAGGCCCAGCACAACAAAGTGATAAGGCAGGCGCCGGTGGTTTTTCTCCATCATCAACAGGGCTGACAAGGCCAAAACCGCGCCGCAACCGAGAGCCATCAGAATGGTTGTCGGATCTATACCGCGGCTGATGGCGAAATCGCCGAGGAAAAAAGGGCGGTGAATCATGCCATTGCGGTGGGCCGACAGAGTGATGACAAAGGCTGCCGCGACAAACAGGATTTCCAGTATCGCACCGAAGCTGCTGCGACGGGCCATAATCCGCAGGGCAGTCGTGAGTGCCAGTGCCAGGGCAAACCATTTGCTGGCCTCACTGGCATCGAAGGCTGTCTTGGGTGATAGCAGATCGGCAACCAGGCGGGTATTGGCCAACAGTCCAGCCAGGCTGAGCCCAAGTAGCCAGATTGCCAAAGCGAACAGCAGCAGGGTAGAGAGCCGCAGTTGCTGTGCAGCACCGCTCTTGAGCCAGTGATCGAGGACAAAGCAGGCGAACAGGCAACCGGCAACTGCGGCGATGGAGCCGCTGAATACTGTCAGGGACAGACTCAGCAACCAGAAGCTGCCGGCCATAATGGCGGCCCGGATTCCGGTTGGTAAATGTTGCTGGGCACTGCTTGCAGAGAGAGTCATGGCTAAGCTTTCATATTTTGCGGAGTTGTTTGTCGAAACTGCTACCACTGTGGCGATCGACAACCTGTGTTGATTCTACAAGTTGGCCCATCTCGGTCAATAAACCAAGCAAATCCGCCTTTTTCGTCCTGCCGTTCATCTCTGTGGGGGATTTTTCTATGGATTTCAACAAGATACGTTTCCAGATCGGGGTCTGGATCGCCTCAGCAAAGCCATCTGTGGCCATTACCAGGGAGAATTGACCGGGAAAGGCCTGAAATGTGTTCTGCAGATGCCGGCGCCAGGGTCCTTCGCGGGCAGAACAAAAGACGATGCAGTGCACCCCGGTACCGGCATTGCGCTGCAGAAAACGGTCGAGTCCATAGACCGGTTCGCTGTCAATAGCCCGCGAGCGGGCTATTGCCAACAGTGCATCCGGCAGATTGTCACAGGCTTGCTCACTGCCATCGGCGCCGAAAGCCCAGTCCTCTCCCAGAGCTCCTCGCTCCAGTGCGATCCGGGCCACTGCTGCCGCCGCCTCATCACCGGGGCCAGCCACCAGATAGGCGACTGTGCGCTGGCTGTGAAAGACGCTCTTCTCTGCCAGCCGCACATTCAGCTGACCGCTGCGGGCATAAGCCTTCCACATGATGTCGCGCACGGAATCACCGGGGGCATAACGGCGAATCTCCATACGGTCGCCTTCCGGGGCGCCGGCTGGATTGGGAATGCCGTCTTCCGATGTCATGGAGCGCAACAAGGGCATGCTCTTCATGGTATTGGTCTGGGGCAGGGCGAGGCATTGTACGGTCTGGTTCTGGCGCCAGGAAAAGCGGCAGAAACCAAGCACGTCCGAGACCGTGAACTGCCGCGTGACCCGCTCGGTCAGGCAACGTTGCTGCGGTAGCAATTCTTCACTCATTTGCTGGTCGGCATTGAGACGAATCCTGGTTTCCACAGAGTCCGGATACACTACCCGCCAGTCCAGGCGGATAAGTGGCAGGTAGTTCAGGGCTGGCAGTTGAAAGCCGGATTCATTGGGGTATCCGCATTCAAGCCGGATGGGCTTGGCCGCAGCCTCGTTGGCAGCCATCAGCTTGCCTATGCGTCGCTGCATGATTACACCGGACAGGACTGCGCAAAACAGGCTGAAAACGAGAATCGCCAGAGCACAAATGGCCAGCGCAAATACCACCAGGTCCATTGAACCATAGCCGAATACGCTCAAGGCCAGCGCTGTTGCCAACAGAGTCAGGACTCCCTGCAATGTCAGTGGGAACAAGCCAAGCAGGCCGCGCAGGACTCGCCAGACAAGGGAGCGCTTGAGGCTGGCACTGAAGTTTAATTGCATAACTTGCATGTTGTCCTTGGCGACACCGGGGCTTGATGACCTTGGGGAATCCGGGAACAGCTTAGCTGTTATTCCCGGAGTCGATGGTAATTCTGGTGTGTACCGAGTTGGCAATAAAGCATCGCTCGTGGGCAGCATGGTGTAATGCTTCAATCTGCGTTGGCTCGGGGCTGGAGTCTGGTGAGAAGCGAATACTGGGCTGCAGGCGAACCTCGGTCATGGCAAGTTTACCATCACCCCGGTCAGCCAGCAGGCCGCTGGCAGTATCCTGGTATTCCTCCACCTGCCAGCCTCTGTGGGCCGCAAGGGAAAGGAAAAACAACATATGGCAGGAGGCGATGGAAGCAACAAAGGCTTCTTCGGGATCGACAAGATCGCCATCGGCCCAGGGTTCCGGAACAATATGCGGGGAGGCACTGGCGCGAATTGTCTGGCCACCATCAAAGCGCCAGTCATGAATTCGCGAATATTTGTTATCGAGAAAACCATCACCCTTGTGGGACCAACTGATAGTGGCATGGTACTCAGACATGTAATTGCCTCTGGTTGCCTATGACAACAGACTTAACGATTGGCGCGATTCGCGATTAGTTGTTCCACCACCGCAGGGTCAGCCAGGGTCGTGGTATCTCCCAGGTTTTCCAGTTCATTGGCCGCAATTTTCCGGAGAATACGGCGCATGATTTTGCCTGACCGGGTCTTGGGCAGGCCAGGGGCAAATTGCAGGATCTCCGGCTTGGCAAAGGCGCCGATTTCCTGGCTGACAAACTGGATCAACTCAGCGCGCAATTCTTCACTCTCTTCAATGCCGGTCATGAGAGTGACATAGGCGTAGATGCCCTGGCCCTTGATGTCGTGAGGGTAGCCCACCACAGCGGCTTCGGCGACCATATCATGCAGTACCAGGGCGCTTTCGATTTCGGCAGTGCCCAGGCGATGACCGGACACGTTGATCACATCATCAACCCTGCCGGTTATCCAGTAGTCACCATCCTTGTCGCGGCGGGCACTATCGCCGGTCAAATAGTAACCGGGGTAGGCGGAAAAGTAGGTGTGTATGCAGCGCTGGTGATCGCCATAGACGGTTCGAATCTGGCTTGGCCAACTCTGGCAGATAACCAGATTGCCTTCGCTTTCACCCTCCAGTTCATGGCCGTCTTTGTTCAGCAGCGCAGGCTCAACTCCGAAGAAAGGTTTGCTTGCAGACCCGGGTTTCAGATCCGTCACCCCGGGCAGTGGTGTGATCATGATGGCACCGGTTTCAGTTTGCCACCAGGTATCGACGATGGGGCAGCGCTCTTCGCCTACCACATGGTAATACCATTCCCAGGCTTCCGGATTGATCGGTTCACCCACCGAACCCAGAAGGCGCAGGGAACGGCGGGATGTGCTATTGACCGGCTCGTCACCGGCAGCCATCAGGGCGCGGATTGCAGTCGGGGCAGTATAGAAAATGTTCACCTGGTGCTTGTCGATTACCTGCCAGAACCTGGAGGCGTCAGGGTAGGTCGGGACCCCTTCGAACATCAGGGTGATGGCGCCATTGGCGAGTGGCCCATAGATGATATAGGAATGGCCGGTCACCCAGCCCACATCGGCGGTACACCAGTAAACATCGGAGTCGTGATAGTCGAACACGTACTTGTGTGTCAGAGCAGCGGCCAGCAGATAGCCGGCAGTGCTGTGCAATACCCCCTTGGGTTTGCCGGTTGAGCCGGAGGTGTAGAGGATGAACAGGGGATCTTCTGCGTCCATCAATTCCGGCTCGCATTCCGGCTCCGCTGCCTCGGTAGCCTGGTGGTAGCACACATCCCGCTGTTCCTGCCAGGGAGTCTGGGCATTGGTTCGTTTGACCACAAATACCGTATGCACTGCCGGGCACTCTTGCAGGGCTGCATCGACATTGGCCTTCAAGGGGATGCGACGTCCACCCCGGACGCCCTCATCGGCGGTAATGACGGTCTGGCAGTCGGAATCGAGAATGCGATCCTTGATGGACTCCGGCGAGAAGCCGCCGAAGACAACGGAGTGCACGGCGCCAATTCGGGAACAGGCCAGCATGGCATAGGCTGCTTCCGGAACCATCGGCATGTAGATACAGACCCGATCGCCTTTCTTGACCCCGCGAGCCTTCAATGCATTGGCCAGTCGGCAAACCTGATTGTGCAATTCCCGGTAAGTGATTTTTTTATCCTGGTCGGGCTCGTCTCCTTCCCAAAGGATGGCCGTTTGATCGCCACGTTTGGCCAGATGCCTGTCAATGCAATTGTAGGAGACATTCAGTTTCGCGCCTTCGAACCATTTGACATTGGCAGTGGCAAAATCGCCGCTTCTCACCTTTTGCCATGGCTCATGCCAGTGCAACATGGCGCCGGCCTGCTCGGCCCAAAATTCATCCGGGGACTCGATGGATTGCCGGTACATCTCCTCATATCGCGCTTTATCGAGATGACTGCGTTTGGCGACGACTTCAGGTACTGGATAAATTTTGTTGTCGGACATTGATTCGATCCTGCTGGACACTGATAGACTTTGTGATTGACGAGGCGAGCGACCTCTAAGGACAGGGCTTTGAGTATGCCTCAAAGACCTTGTGCTCTCAATAACAGGGGCAGTTCAGCTCATCAGGAGCAGCATCAGGGCAATGCGTCAAAGTGTCAGGCGCAGATTGTCGATCAGTCGACTGGGACCGAGAAAAGCTGCGGCCAGGATCACCAGGTTCTGGTCGTCAGCTGTAGCTGCGCGCAGATCGCAGGCATTGCAGATGGCGTAATAATCCGGTTGCAGACCAGCCGCTTCAAGGCTTTCCCGGGCTCTGGCTTCCAGAGCCTGGTAGGCTTTGTTGCCAGAGCGTAACTGACTGGCAGTTGTCTGCAGACATTGATGGATGGCAGCGGCCTGTTGGCGCTGTGCCGGGCTCAGGTAACCGTTGCGGGAGCTCATGGCCAGGCCATTTTCTTCCCTGACGATTTCGACCCCTATTATGTCCACGTTGATTGCCAGATCCTTGACCATCTTCTCGATAACCAGAAACTGCTGATAATCCTTCAGGCCAAAACAAGCCAGGTCCGGACTGCAAAGATTCAGTAATTTGCAGACGATGGTAGCGACGCCATCGAAATGCCCCGGCCGACTGGCGCCACAATAATTTTCCGAGACTCCTGGTACATGAATGCGGCTTTGTAGTTTCCTGTCATCGCCGTAGATTGCTTCCACCGAGGGAGCGAACACAGCGTCACAGCCGCCTGATTCCAGTAGCCTGCAATCGTCGTCAAATGTTCTGGGATAAGCCTCAAGATCCTCGTTGGGGCCAAATTGCAAGGGATTGACGAAGATGCTGGTGATCACAAAATCGGCTTTCTCTCTGGCCGCGGTGACCAGCGCCATGTGGCCGGCGTGAAGATTGCCCATGGTAGGTACCAGGGCAACCGTTTTGCCGTCAGCTTTGGCCAGCTCTACACATTCCAGCAGGTGGGCAGGATCATTGAGGATTTGCATCTTGTTCTAGTGAAAACAGTGTTCGTCTGCCGGAAAGCTCAGATTCTTGACGGCTTTGACATAGGCCTCGATCGCGCCAGGAATACCATTTTCAGATTCCAGCAGGAAGTTTTTGACGAACTTGGGGGTGATGGGGGAAATGCCCAGCACATCATGCAGCACCATGATCTGCCCGGAGGTATCTGGTCCGGCGCCAATGCCAATCACCGGAATCTCCAGTAGTTTCGTGACCTTGCTGGCCAGGTCGCGGGGCACACATTCGAGCAGCAGCAAGCTGGCACCGGCTTCCTGCAGCATTTGGGCTTCTTCAATGATGGCCTGGGCCTGCTCGGTATCGCGCCCTTGCACATGAAAGCCACCGATACGATTGATGGATTGTGGCGTCAGGCCCATATGGGCACAGACCGGGATGCCCCGTTCTGCCAATAATCGTGTGGTGCTGGCGATCCAGGCGCCGCCCTCGAGTTTGACCACATGTCCACCGGCACGCATTAGCCTGGCAGCGTTTTCCAGCGTCTGGGTTTCCGAGGCATAACTCATGAATGGCAGATCGGCAATCAGCAGGGATCCACGATTTCCACGTCTGACACATTCAACGTGATACACCATGTCTTCCATGGTTACCGGCAAGGTGCTGTCATGGCCTTGCAATACCATGCCCAATGAATCCCCCACCAGCAGAACTTCCACCCCGGCATTGCTGAGTATCTCGGCAAAACAGGCATCATAGGCGGTGAGGCAACTGAATTTTTCACCGCTATTGTGCAACTTGTTGAGTGTTGAGATGGTGATGCTCTTAGGTTTGCTTTGAGAACTCATGTCTATTCTCACCTTGGAGAAATTGGGGTGCTAATTGGCCCGCAGAGGCCAGGCTCCGGATTCAGATCAGGGAGGGACGTGGATTGAAATAATGCGTCCCACCGGGTACTGAAACAATATAGTCTACCAGTTGCTGATAGTCATTATCATTGCTTACCAGATCGATCTCGGCGCTGTTGACGATCAGCAGTGGAGAATTCTTGTAGAAATGGAAAAACTCGGTGTAGGCGGAAGTCAGTTTTTCCAGATAATCCAGTTCAATCAATTGTTCGGCAGCGATACCACGCTTGCGGATTCGCTCCAGCAGGATTTCCGTGGGGGCTTGCAGATAAATCACCAGGTCCGGACTGGGGGCATCGATTGTCAGGTGTCGGTAGACATTGAGATAGAGTTCATACTCATCTGCATCGAGGTTCTGCTGAGCAAACAAGCGGTCCTTGTCGATCAGGAAATCGGCCACCCGAACTGGTTCGAACATGTCTTCCTGCCTCAGTTCCTGTAGCTGCTGGGCCCGCTGGAAAAGAAAAAACAACTGGGTCGACAGGGCATGCCTGCGCGGGTCCTGGTAGAAACGCTCCAGAAAGGGGTTCTCATCGGCTTTTTCCAGCAGCAGGTCGTAATTGAAACTCTCTGCCAGTCTTCGGGTCAGGCTGGTTTTACCAACTCCGATCGGGCCCTCAACGGCAATATAACGTGGCGCTGATTGAGCCCTTTCTGTTGCCTGGTTCAAGACTGTTTTCCTGCTGATTTTTTACGCTTGCGTCGGCGGCGGCGACTGCCTGTCGTTGCCAGGGCATTCACCATGTCATTCTTCTGATTTGTATCACCGTTTTGGAATTGGGTCCACCAGTCACCCAGGCCATTGAGGTCTTCCCCGGCCTCTTCCCGCAGCAGCAGAAAATCATAACCGGCGCGAAATCTTGGGTGATTGAAGACGCTGAAGACATTGCGGCGATTGCGCCGTTCAAGTCTTCGCTGCATGTCCCAGATTTCTCGCGCACCGATGGTGAAGCGCTTTGGTATGGCAGTAAAATTCAGTTGCTCCAGCAGGACGTCGCTGGCAGCCTGGTGAAATATTTGCTGTGGTGCCTGTTGGTCATCATTTGCCTGCGCCAGGCGCAATTGCAACACTGGCCACAACAGGGCGGCGAAGAGAAAGGCCGGAGTCACTGACTTGTCCTGGCTCAGCCTTGTGTCTGTATTGCGCAGTGCCAGTTCTACCAGTTTCCCGGCCTCAGCGGAGCCATGCTTGAGGGCTTCCAGGGTGGGGGCGAAGAGGTAGTTCCCCAGGCCCGATTCGCCCAGCAAGTGAAAGGCTCTCTCGGCGTAGCCACAGGTCATCAGCTTGATGGTTTCATCAAACAGGCGCGCCGGGGAGATAGATTCCAGTAGCTCAGCCAGCTCCGCAATGGGTGCAGCGGTGTCCGCTGCGATATCAAAATCCAGCTTGGCGGAAAAACGGATGGCGCGCAGCATTCTCACCGGGTCTTCGCGGTAGCGCTCCTGTGCATCACCGATGATACGAATCTGCCTGGCCTGCAAATCTTCCATGCCGCCACAGAAGTCCAGGACCCGAAATCCCTGCGTGGTGTAATACAGGGCATTGACCGTAAAGTCACGACGGGCCGCGTCCTCATCGATGTCTCCATAGACATTGTCCCTCAGGATCATGCCGGCTTCGGAATGGGCAGAATCAAGACCTTTGATCTGCCGTCGGGAAACATGTTCGGGAATGGCATTGCGGGCTTCGTGGTGGGCACGAAAGGTGGTGACTTCAATGATTTCGCGGCCAAAGCGAATATGCACAATGCGAAATCGCCGCCCGATAATGCGGGCATTCTTGAACAGGTCGCGGATATCCTCCGGCGTTGCATCGGTGGCGATGTCAAAATCCTTGGGTTGCTTGCCCAATAATAAATCACGTACGCCACCACCCACCAGAAATGCCGCAAAGCCGTGCTCACTCAAACGGTAGAGCACCTTCAGCGCATTGGGGGCGATATGTTTGCGAGAGATGGGGTGTTGATCGCGGGCAATGGAAACTGCGTTTTCGATTCCCGGGAGAGTGTCGATTTCTGTCATTACTGGCGTCGAATATCCTTTGCTGGCCGGCTGCCGACTCGCTCAACTGAGCGGCATTGGCATGATACACAGGTACAGGCAAATTAAAACTGAGTATTCAGTCGGATGTTCAATTGAGGCAGGTAGCGGAGAGGGTGTTTGCAGGCCAGAAATAAATAGGGGGTGGTAAAAACCACCCCCTACCGGAAGTCACACTATTATTATTGTTATTACTATTGGTTATTTATTTATTATTTTTCTTAAACTGGGTGCCAACGCGGCGCCGCATAAGTCTCAGGTGGTTCGTTTGAGGCGGTAATCAATCAGATCACACAAACCGCAAACCCGACCTTATTATTATTGAGATGCACTAACCTTAGTCGTAAAACTCAGTAATGCTATTTTTGTTTTTATTGGATCTTATTATTGTTATTTATTGTTATTGTTATTCAGTACTTATAGAGCATTAACCATGCCAACAAATGCGAACCTTTTGATATCAATAGCTTAGCGTTTTCAGACTTGGCTTCCAGGTCATTTAGGACTCAAATATGTTACCGATGTTCTCTAATCTTTGGGTAGATGGGTAGCAGTAACAAATATTACAGTCTTTTAACATTTCCCCGGGAGGTCAAAATCCGGGAGTATTCCTGGCACATGCTGTGGTAGTGGTGTTATCTGCGCCTGTTTCTTACCCGAATATTGTGGGCGGCTACCGGGCCTGTAGTTCAAGCGGACAGAGGCCTGACGGTAAAGAGGGGGCTGCAATGCGACAGGACTTCGGCAGGGGGTGATCAGGCACTCTTTTTCTTGCGTGGAATTCCGAAGCGCTGGCGCCTTTCCCACAGACATTTGCGGCTGATACCCAGTTTTTTCGCCAGCTGGGTTTCGTTCATGGAATCCTGATGCTCCAGCACGAAGCGCTGAAAATAGTCTTCCAGTGACAACTCTTCGACAGGTTCAGCTGTTGTTTCCGGATCGGCGATTGGCTGCTGGCTGTCATCGCCAATTTTCGCCTGCATATCAATGGCCAGCAGTTCCTCGCCAATCTTGTCGCTCTCGGCCAGCACCACTGCGCGTTCGATAGCATTCTCCAGCTCGCGGACATTGCCGGGCCAGGGGTATTTGGCGATTGCCCGGCTGGCGCCGTCACTGAATTCCAGCATCGGGGTTTTCAGGCGCTTGCAGGTACGCTGTAAAATCGCATCCGCCAACTCGAGAATGTCATTGCCACGCTCGCGCAGGGGCGGGATCAGGAGGGTCATGACATTGATTCGATAATAGAGATCCTCACGAAACAGATTGTCTTCTACCAGCTGTTTCAAATCCCTGTGGGTCGCGACTACGAGTCGCACATCGACCTTCTTCGATTGAACAGATCCTACCTTGCGTATTTCATTTTCCTGCAAAACCCGCAGCAGTCTTGCCTGGGCTTCAAGGGGCAGTTCCCCGATTTCGTCAAGGAACAGGGTGCTGCCATTGGCCGCTTCCACGAGGCCAGTGCGGGTGGCGGTGGCGCCAGTAAACGCCCCTTTCTCATGGCCAAACAATTCTGACTCGATCAGGTTTTCCGGAATCGCCGCACAGTTTACCGAGATCATCTCGGACTCGTTACGGCTACTGAGCTTGTGGATGGCCCTGGCAACCAGTTCTTTACCGGTACCGGACTCACCATTAATCAGGACAGTAGAGTTGGTCAGGGCAACCTTGCGGATGCGGCGAAACAGTTCCAGCATCTGCGGGCAGCTTCCTATCATGCCATGCACCGGTGGTTCCGCCGATTCGGCGTCCTCATCGAGCACACGCGTGCCCTGGCCATGTTCGCGAATGATGCGACCTACGGTTTCGATAATCTCGTTGTGTTCAAAGGGCTTGGCAATATAATCCACCGCGCCCATTTTCATGGAATCGATGGCTGAGCGGATACTTGAATAGCTGGTCATGATCAAGACAGGGGTCTTGGTGGCCTTGATCAGGTCGGTGCCAGGTGCACCAGGCAGGCGCAGGTCACTGATGATGACATCGAACTCGTCCATGTCATAGTTCTCCAGCGACTCTCTCACCGATCCGGCTTCACTGACCTTATAGTCATGCCGTTCCAGCAGGCGCCTGAGGGAACTGCGGATAACTGATTCGTCTTCTACTACTAAAACCTGGTTCATCATTGCAATCTAAACACTCTACGGTCCAACACCAGATCGAACACCTTACTCGGATTCATCGAGGCTCGCCAGCCTCGGTCTCTGCTGTCTTGTCAATTTCAGAGTCTTTATTATTGTTGGAGTCTTGATACCAGGGGAAGCGCAGTATTACCTCGGTCCCTGACCCACGATTTTTATCGACTGGGCTGATTATATCAATTTCTCCCCGTAAATCTTCAACAATGCTGAATACCAGGGAGAGGCCCAGTCCGGTGCCTTCTCCGGCTTCCTTGGTGGTGAAGAACGGGTCAAACACGCGATCCTTGATTGCGGCAGGGATACCAATGCCTTCGTCAGTCACCGAAATCCTGACCTGTTCGCCTTCCACCACCGCGCGCATGGCAATGACGCTGCCGGGCTGGCTGGCGTCCCTGGCATTGTTGATCAGGTTTACCAATACTTGCAACAAGCGCTGGGCATCACCGCGCATGCGTGCGCGGGGATCGCAGTGGATGCTGATCTCCACATCCTTGCTTTTCTTGTCCAGTGACACCAGGGTTTTGGCTTCATCCATGCACTCTTCAACCGAGACGATTTCGTTCTCGTACTGGGTCTTGCTGGTGCCGGTGTGGGCGAAGTTAACCAGGGACTGCAGGATGCGGGAAGTGCGATCGGTCTGTTCAACAATCTGTTCCGCCAGCCCGGCGATCTCTTCGTTGTCATACTCATCACGAATAGTCTGGGCCAGGCAGGCGATGCCGGTAATGGGGTTGCCGATTTCATGAGCGACGCCGGCAGCCAGGCGACCGATGGATGCCAGGCGTTCACTGTGGGTCAGTCCCGCCTCGAGGATTTCGGTCTCGGTGATATCCTCAATCAGGATAATCACCCCTTCATGGCTGGAATCCTGATCGTCGTTTTTCGCAATCTGTGCCTTGTGCAGGTTTACTGCTTTTTTGTTGTCGTTGACTTCGAAGTAGTGTTTGTAGGAGTGATTGGAGTCTTCTTCCAGGAAATTGTTGAGCAGAGACAGCCAGGGCTCATTGAGGTCATTGAGCTGGGAACCTACCACTTCAGCCGCTTCAATCTCGGTGATCTTCTCCAGGGCGCGGTTCCACATGACAATTTCATTGTCATAGGACAGTGAACAGACACCGAGGGGCAAATTCAGCAGTATCTGGCGATGATAGCGACGCAGATTATCCAGGTCTGCGGCCATGCCGGACAGATTGCTGCGATAGGATTCGATGCGACGTTCGATGACATTGAGGTCAGAACTGCCATGTTGTGAAACGATACTGTAAGGCAGGTAGCCATCTATCAGTTCCCGGGCGATGGAGGGACCCAGCAGTCCTGACAGGTTGGCTTCCAGTCTCGCCCTCAACAGGCGCATGGAGAAGGGACGACGGTCTTTCATGTCCAGGCCAAGGTCTTTCAGGGCCTGTTTAACTTCCCGGCTGGCGGTACTCTGGCCAAGTGGTTTGCTTAAACTCTTAATGAACTCCTTCGGCGACTTCGCCACCAGGCCGCTACGCTTGCGTCGCTTGATGGTATCCAGGGCGCAGACATCGGCAGAGCTGCGTTCTTCATCGCTGGATTCGGTCCACAAAGACACGGAGACAAACAACAAGCTGTTGGCGATGAGTGACAGTGCCGCAATTTCCCGCCAGTTCAGAGCCACCAGGGACATGGGGTCGCTGTCGGCGAACAGCGGCAGCATCAGGAACACAAACCAGATACTGATGCCCGCAAGCAGGCCGCTCAGGAAACCTTTTTTGTTTGCCTCGGGCCAATACAGAATAGCCAGAATACCCGGTAAAAATTGCAGGCTGGCGGTAAAGGCCACAGTACCGATGATCTGAATGCCGGTGCGTTCATCGGGCAGAAAATGAAAAAGATAGCCGGCCCAGATCAATGCCGTGATGAGGGCCCGGCGATGCCAGAGCAGCCAGCGATAAATGTCCTGACTCGCCTTTGGTTGGTAGATCGGCAGAATCAAATGGTTCAGACACATATTGGACAGGGCCAGGGTCAGGACAATAATCAGTCCGCTGGCGGCCGACAGGCCTCCAAGATACGCGATCAGGGTGAAAATCGGGGCGTCATAGGCGGCCCCGATGACAACCGGGAAATACTCCACCGGGGCAGTGGAGCCGGCTTGCAGGCCAGCCCAGAGTATGGGGAGAACCGGCAAGCCAATCAGCAGAAAATAAAGCGGCACGCCCCAACTGGCGATTGACAGCGCCCGCTGGCCGCTGTTCTCGCTGAAAGTGACATAAAACATATGGGGCATGGCCACGGCAGCTGTGAAAAACAGTAGTGCCATCACGTGAAAGGAGCTGAAATAATCGGTTTCCTTCAGCCTGCCCAATAGTTCCGGTTGGGTTTGCAGCCACTGGTCGAGACCGTCAAACCCACCGAAGCCCCCATAGACCGCAAACAGCCCCACCACCAGAAAGGCCAGCAATTTCACCAGGGATTCAAAGGCAATGGCCATCACCAGTCCATCGTGACGATTGCGACCGGTCTGCCTGGAAGTGCCAAACAGAATTGCGAAGGCAGTAATGAGCACGCAAAACCCGAAGGCAATGGCACCCTCGGTAAGCTCTGCGGTCAACAGATTGGCGGTGTCGGCAACGGCACGAATCTGCAAGGCAATCAGTGGCGTGACCCCCACCAGAGTCACCAGCGTGGCAGCGGTGCCGGCCCAGGGCGAACGGTAACGGAACGCCACCAGGTCAGCCAGGGAACTGAGTTGGTAGGTACGGGTCAGTTCCAGCAGCGGTTTCAGCAGCAGGGGTGAAAGCAGAAAGGCCAGGGAGATACCAATGGAATGGGCCAGATAACCGTAACCATCCCGCAAGGCATTGCCAATCGACGTATAGTAGGCCCAGGCACTGGCAAACACGCCCAGTGACAAGACATAAATCAGCGGGTGGCGAACGATTTTTTCCGGGATCAGGCCGCGGTCGGTAGCGAAGGCCAGGGCAAACAGCGTTAGCAGGTAGCCACTGCCCAGGGCGGCCAGGGTGGTAATCTCAAAATTCATCGCTGTCTTTCCTGCGATGCATCCAGGCGGCGATACAGACCACCAGGAAACCGACGAAATAAGGGCGGTACCAGGCGCCTTCGGGCTGGTTGATCCAGTCGACGCTGACCAGAAACAGCAGATAGATGATGATCAACAGCGTCAATATGTAGCGGGGTATATACACAGCAGTCCTTCAGACAGATAGCTCAGGGATATTAGCCAACTTGGGCACGGCCTGTATATCCCAGTGCTCAATAGCCCAGACCAGCTGGGTCGCGCAGGGACTCGAAGCAATTGTCGCCGGCGGTTTCAGACCGAGGAATTTCAAGCCCTCATACAGGGCGCGGCGCGCATCTGCAATATCCACGGCCGCAGCAAAATGCTGTTTGCTGAGCTTCTGGCCCTGATCATTGACCAGTACCGGGAAGTGCGCATAATTCGGTCGAGGCAGGCCCAGCAGGGATTGCAGGTAGATTTGTCGCGGCGTGGAGTCCAGCAAGTCGTAGCCACGCACGACATCAGTAATCTGCTGATAGCCATCATCCACCACCACGGCCAGTTGATAGGCAAACAGGCCATCCTTGCGGCGAATCACAAAATCGCCGACCTCTGTCTCGATGGCCTGGCTGAATTCGCCCTGAATGCGGTCCATGAAGCCGACAGGCGCATCGCGGGTCTGCAGCCGTATGGCATAGTCTGCACCCGCGGCCGCGCTCTGCTTGCGGCAGTGGCCATCGTAGCGACCATCTAATTCCCTGATGCGTTGTCTGCTGCAGCTGCAGCGATAGAGCAGCCCGGCAGCATCGAGCTGTGTCAAGGCGGCGGCATAGGCATCCTGGCGCTGGCTCTGATAGAGCACTTCGCCATCCCAATGCAATTCCAGATTGCGCAATTGCTCCAGAATCTGTTCAGCAGCTCCGGGTGGCTCCCGTGGCGGGTCCAGATCTTCCATGCGTAGCAGCCACCGCCCGCCGACCGCTCTGGCGTCGAGGAAACTGGCCAGTGCGGCAATCAATGACCCCATGTGCAGGGGGCCGGTGGGCGAGGGAGCAAAGCGGCCAATATAGGATGCAGTATTGCCAGCCGGACAGGCGGCAAGCTTGTCAGGTTCGGCAGATGTGCTCATGACGGATCTGGTTGCAGCTTAAAGGAAGGCTGCCGGTGATGCTGGTCGACCTGATGGCCGACCAGAAGTGAAGCGGAATAGCCTGCAGGGCCTAGCTGCCCAGTTGCTTTTCCTTGATTTCGTCCAGGGTCTTGCAGTCGATACACTTGTTGGCCGTAGGGCGGGCTTCAAGTCGGCGAATACCAATCTCGATACCGCAGGAATCACAGAAGCCGTAATCATCCTGGGCAATGAGCTCAATGGTACTGTCGATCTTCTTGATCAGTTTCCGTTCCCGGTCACGAGTGCGTAATTCCAGGCTGAACTCTTCTTCCTGGGTGGCGCGGTCTGCAGGGTCCGGATAATTGGCGGCATCGTCTTGCATGTGGTGCACGGTGCGGTCCACTTCCTGCATCAGTTGCTCACGCCAGTTCAGCAGGATCTGTTTAAAATGCTCCCGCTGCTTTTCGTTCATATATTCTTCGCCCTTCTTTGGCTTGTAAGGGACGAAGTTCTTCAGAACGGGTTGCGATTCAGTGGTTTGCGCGTTGGACATGATTACCTATGCCTCGTGAAAATCTGCGCCAGCGCTTGTCGATGCCAACTTTGAAACAAGCAAGCCACGCTGGCCACAGCTATCTACAATATGCTGTCGTTCAGTGCATTAAGCGGGCCGGTGAGGACCCGTTTTCTGCTCCGCTTTTTGCCTGTAAATCGGCGATTTGCCAGGCTCGGATTTCAGAAAGCTGGCTAAGCTACCAGATTATTTGGGCCGATGCCATAAAAATAAGCGCGTTTTTTAACTACTATCAATGTAGCGTTCAGTGCCTTACCCTGCCTGTCACTCAGTCGAATGACTGCTCTATAATAGTCAGCTTTTGTGACAATTATGACCGTGACAGATTCAGCCAATCCTTCGCACAAGCCTGCTCCTGACGCTACCGCAGGCAGGCTCGACAACATTAACCCCTTTCGGGTGATGACTGTCATGCAGCGGGCGGCGGAACTGGAAGCCCAGGGCCGTAAAGTCATCCACATGGAAGTCGGTGAACCAGATTTCACTACCGCTGCGCCTCTCATAGCAGCCGCCAAGGCGGCGCTGGATGCCGGCCATACCGGTTATACTCCGGCGCCGGGCATTCCGGAGCTGCGCCTGAAACTGGCCATGTATTATCAGCAGAACTACGGGGTGTCGGTAGACCCCGGACGCATTTTGGTCACTCCCGGAGCCAGTGCCGGCCTGATGTTGCTGGCGCATTTGCTGGTTGGTCCCGGCGACGGCATTCTGCTTGGTGATCCGGCCTATCCCTGTGTACGCAACTTTATCCAGTTGGTGCAGGGTCGGCCTCTGCTGGTGCCTGTGGGGCGAACCGAAAATTTTCAACCGACTGTGGCACAGCTGGAAAACAGCTGCGACAGTCAAACCACTGGCCTGTGGCTGGCTTCTCCGGCCAATCCCACCGGCGCCATACTGGATCGTCAGCGCCTTGCGCAATGCTGTGATTGGGCCAGCAGCAGGGGGCTGCATGTGCTGGTGGATGAGATCTATCATGGTCTGCATTACGTGGATGATTTACCGACGGTGCTGGAGCTGGATGACAACAGCTTTGTAGTAAACAGTTTCTCCAAATATTTCGGAATGACCGGTTGGCGACTGGGCTGGATTGTGGTGCCCGATGCCTTTGTCGAAAAAGCCAATATCCTGGCCCAGAATCTCTATATTTCAGCGCCGTCTATCGCCCAGTACGCAGCACTGGCGGCCTTCGAGCCAGGCAGCCGCGAAATTTTTGAACAGCGACGACAGGCGTTTCGCCAGCGGGGTGATTATCTTCGCCGGGAGTTGACAAACATGGGCTTCGGGCTGGCCGATGCAGTGCAAGGCGCTTTTTACCTGTATGCAGATATCAGTCGTTTTTCCAGCGATGCCGAAGAATTCTGCCGGCAACTGTTGGAACAGGAAGCGGTAGCCATCACACCGGGCACTGATTTCGGAGAGCATCGTGCCCGGCAGACTGTGCGTTTCGCCTTCACCACCAGCATGGAAAACCTGGAGGAAGGCGTCGCTCGTCTGCACCAGGCCCTGGGGCAGTCATGAAACTTCCAGAGCAACTGCAAGCGGCGACGTTGCTGCGCCGCTACAAGCGCTTTTTGGCTGACATTGAATTGGCCGATGGCAGTCAGCTCACTATTCATTGCCCCAATACCGGCTCCATGAAAAATTGCCAGCAGCCAGGCAGTCGGGTCTGGTATACGCTTTCTGACAACCCCAAACGCAAATATCCCGGTACCTGGCAGCTGGTCGAAGTGGACGGGCGTCACCTGGTGGGGATTAATACCGGGCTCGCCAACAAACTCGTACGGGAAGCCATCGAGGCACAATGGGTGAGCAGCCTCAGCAGCTTTGATGCAATTCGCAGCGAGGTTCCCTATGGCGAACAGCGCAGCCGCATAGATTTGCTTCTGGAGGCCAATGACAAACAACCCTGCTATATAGAAGTGAAGAACGTCAGCCTTGGCCAGGGCAATGGTCAGGGTCTGTTTCCGGATGCCGTGACGCAACGGGGTCAGAAACATTTACAGGAATTAATGGAAATGGTGCGTCAGGGCAACAGGGCAGTCTTGTGTTTCTGTGTGCAGCACAGTGGCATCGACCGTCTGAGTCCGGCAGATGAAATCGATCCCGATTATGCCGATTTGCTGCGACAGGCCAGTGCTGCTGGGGTTGAGCTAATGGCGCTGCGCGCCAGCTTCGATCTGGATCAGTCGGAAATCAGTCTGACTGAAGAAATTCCGGTCCGCCTGTAGGGCGAGGTCTGCAATCAGGCCGGCGTGATTGGCTGCAGATATTTGTCTTCTACCATGATCAGGCCGTTTTCAATGATGAAGGGCACCGCCTGCAATGACTTGCCCTGACAGGGGCCCACCAGACAGTGACCGTCTTCGATCTGAAACAGCGCGCCGTGGGTTGAGCATTGAATCAAGGCTCCGTCGGCGTCGAGGAAGCGATCTTCTTCCCATTCCAGCGGTGTGCCCAGATGCGGGCAACGGTTCCAGTACAGGAACACCTGGTCGTCTTTCTTCACTGCAAACAAATGACGATTGTTGTGTTCAAGACCTTTGGAGCTGCCTTCTTCAAGCTCTTCCACTGCCAGCAGGGTAATCATAGTGCCAATGCCTCGCTGAAATCCGTTAACAAATCATCAATATCTTCAATGCCCACAGAGAAGCGAATCATGCTGTCGGCGATGCCCATGGACGCCCTGCGCTCCGGGCCCATCTCATAATAAATGGTATGGGCTACAGGTATCGCCAGGGTGCGTGTATCACCCAGATTACTGGAAGCTATCACGGTGTCCATGCGATTGAGCACTTCGAAACAGTCCAACTGGTCAACCAGGTCGATGCTGAAGATGGCACCAAACCTGGCGAACAGGGTTTTGGCCCGTTCGTGCTGCGGATGGCTGGGCAGGCCAGGGTAGTAGCATTGCTTCACCCCCGGGTGCTGCGCGCAAAACTCGGCCAGGGTCTGGGCGTTATCACAGGCACGCTCGAGACGCAGGGGCAGGGTTTCCGAACCCACTGCCAGGTGATGGGCTGCTTCCGGGCCGAGTGAAGCGCCCATATCCCGAAGTCCCTTTTTCTTGATCTGGGTAATTCCCCAGTTACTGGCATCACCCTGACGATAAGTGTCATAGATATTGTCATAAGTGGACCAGTCATAAAGTCCGCTGTCGGTAACAGCACCGCCGAGGGCATTGCCGTGACCGCCAATGTATTTGGTCAGGGAATTGATAATCAAACTGGCACCAACACTGCGTGGTGAAAACAGATGCGGCGAGGTCATGGTGTTATCGACACAGTAGATTATCTGTCGCTGCTGGCAAAGCTCGCCTATTGCGGCCAGATCCGCCACCTGGGTGACCGGGTTGGCAATGGTCTCCACAAACACCATGCGGGTATTTTCTTTCAGTGCGGCGGCAACATTGTCGGCATCGGTGGCGTCAACAAAACTCACCTCGATGCCAAAGTTGTTCAGAGTGCCGAAAAAACTGTTGGTGTTTCCAAACAGGAAAGCACTGGAGACGATATGGTCGCCTGCTCTGAGCAGACTCAGGCAACTGGCCGCTATGGCTGCCATGCCGGTGGCGAAGGCAACCGTGGCCTTGCCTTCTTCCATGCTGCTAATCCGGTCCTGAAGGGCGGTCACCGTCGGGTTTAACTGCCGACCATAATTGTAGCCTGCACGTTTGCCCTGGAATACTTCCGCCAGTTCCCGTGCATCCTCATAGCCATAGGCCACAGAGGGATGGATCGCCTTGTGCAGAACACCGTGCTCAGGTTTGCTCTTGCGATCGGAATGCAGATTGCGTGTTAAAAAGCCTTTTTTGGCCATGGTCAGACCTTGGGATTTACGGGCCGGAGTGATGAAGGCGGTTTTATACACCAGCGCCGGGGAGATTAAAAGCAGGGTTATTGCTGGTCAATCTGGTTTTGGCAGTTGATACACAAGGGTGTTTCGGGTCTTGCTTGCAGGCGCGCAAAGCCGATGGCTTCGTCACAGCGGCGGCAGTAGCCATAATCACTGTTCGCCATGGCTGCCAATGCCAGCCTGATGCGCTGCAGGCGCTGCTCGGCCTGGGCGCGGGTACTAATGGCCATTTGCTGTTGTTGCATGGCGTCTATACGGGACACCCGGCCCACCAGGGTCTGGTCCAGTGTAACTGCGTCGCTGGCACTCTTGTTGCCCTGCAATTGTTCATCAAGGCTGGCTTGCATGCCCAGCAGTGCCGTTTTCAGTTCCGCCAGTTGTTCTGCTGTCAGTTCATCCATCAGGAAAATCAACTCAGGGCAGGTTCTGGAACAATGGACGGGCGGCGATCAACTGTTCTATTTCACTCAGGCGGGCCTGATACTCCGGGCTGCTGCGGTCGGCATACAGGGCATTGAAATCATCTTCAGACAGGCCATCACGATTATTGCCTATTTCCGGCATGTAATCTGTTTCATCAGTCAGCATCGACAGCCGCTCCTGCATCAGCATGGCGGTTTGGGCGTCACGAGTGGCATAGCTTGCCAGCAGCGTGCCGGCGCTGTTGGCAGCCAGGTCCGAGAAACTGAAGCCGGATCTGTAGCGGGCGTCATAGGCTTCTTTGGTAATGGATAGCATATCGGCCACGCCGGCTCCTGCCGAGGCAGAGATGGCAGCCATGGATATCAGGTGGCGCGCCAGGTCCTGGCGACGGTGCAAGCGTACTTCCACAAACTTGGCTGGCGCCATCGTCAGGGCCGCCTCTTCGCCGATCAACTGGGCGATATTCTCATCGCTGACATAGATGGCGAGGGTTTGCAGCAGGGTACGGTTTTCTGCCACCGGATCACTGCCGGCCCGGGAGTTTTCCAGGGCCGTGCGGAACAATGGCACCAGAAAGGTATTGAGGGAAACAGCGCCGAGGTCGGCCGGGATGGCGGCTGCCTGGAGGCTGATTTGCCGGTAATAGGCGATTATGCGACGCCGGTCTTCGGCGCTGATAAACAATTGCTGGGCATGTTGCCCCAGCTGGTCCAGCAAGGCCGGATTCCAGTTCATCTGCACATTCATGGCGGTGGGGCTGATGGAGATGTCCTCAATGGTGTCCACCAGCGCGTAAACGTCTCCCAGGCTGCCTTCGCTGGCTTTGTTGTTATTACGCAATACGGCAAGGGCCCAGGCCGTCAAGGCATTGGGTATGGGCAGCTTGCCCGCCTGCAAGCTGCTCAGTTGCAAGCGACCGTCAGCTTCGCTCAGGGTCCCATGCAGATTGAGATAGAGGGAAAACCGGGATTGCAGCAGCGGAATGCTGAATCCGGCGGTCAGGGTCTGTTCTGCCATGGACAGGCTGGATCGCCAATCCGGCGCCAGGCCCAGAGTCTGGCTGCCATAGCGGGCCAGTAATTCCAGCTCCCCGGCACTCACCCTGACCCGGTGGGGGCCAGGATTGCCCGGCGACTGGGGGGTGGCTTCCAGAAAGAATTGCTCCAGACGTGCCATCTCGGCCGGTTGCAGGGCTTCGCTGGCAGGAATGGATGGCTCGGTCTCCAGAATCACCAGCAACAGGATGACAGGCATGCTGACCAGAAAAATCAGCACGGCCTTGATAAACGATTTCAGGAAGCGAGGGGATTTCATCGGCATTGCGTATACAGCCTGCCAGTGTGGGTGGCGGGGATGTGCAGTGAACCGGGTTGGCGGCTTGTTCTGGGCATGAAATTCAACGCGGCGGTGCCGATACACAGTCAATACAGAAATGTTTACTGATTTGGAGCTTCATCACAATCGTCAGTGCCTGAGTATGTCAAACTCGACATTTTCCGGCATTACTTCAGAAAAAAATTTATTAATCAAAAGCTTGGCGTTAATATCTGCCATATTACAACTGAATGCGCGCCTGAGATAGCCTCTGGCGGCGCCTTCAATGCCCCAGGGCACAGACTTTCCCTGCAAGTGACGAAGGTCTGATTGAAAACGGGATCCATAACAGGAGCTGGCTATGACTCTGCAAACTATCAACCGCCTGGACTGGCAAGCCGCGCGAATGGCTATCAGAACCCTGCTGGCCGCGCTCTTCATCGTGGTACTGGGTGCCTGTAGCACGCAGGCGGCCAGGGATGCAGAACTGGCTGAACAGGAAGCCGCCCGGGTTGCCGCGCAACAGGAAGCGGCGCGCGTGGCCGAACAACGCCAGCGCGAACAGGCACTGCAAGAGGAGCGCCAGCGTCAGGCAGAAGCGGCAGAACGGGCCCGCTTGCAGGCCCAGCGTGAGGCGGAACAGGCGCGTCAGGAAGCTGCAGCCCTGGCCCGGGCAGAAGCCGAGCGACGGGAGCAGGAACGGCAGGCGGCCATTGCTGCCGCGGAGGCGGAGCGTCGCCAGCGATTACAGCGCATTGCTGAGCTGGAGCAGCAGATTGCCAATATCCAGGCGCAGACAGCAGCGGATGAGCGGCGCACGGAATTACTGCAGGAAGCCATAGCCGCGGCAGAGGAGTTATTGGCAGTACTGACTGAAGAACAGGCCAAATATGAAAGTACCGACGATCAGGGCAACACAGCCGAGCCGCTGGCCAAGGAACTGATCGCCGAGTTGGAGGCACGCAAGGACAATCTTGTGGAGCAAATCGACAGTCAATAAGCGATGGCTGACAAAATAATAGACTTTCAGCGACAACGGGAAAGCCATGTGCACAAGCGCAAGGAAGCCCGTGTCGATGCCTTGCGCCGGGCCTTCCGGCGGGCGCGGGCAGGGCAGCCAGGCAGTGCTGCCTCTGGCAAGGGCAAGCGCCGCAAATAAGCCCTGAAACGGACTCCGCCGCCCCGGCGGATGCTCCTGAAAAACCCCCTGAGAACCGCGTGTTGTGGCACTTGCAGCGCCGCCATCATGCTTTGTTTAGCGTTTGTGTTGTGATACAGTCCAGCGCTTTGATTTCAAGCAACTATCTCAAATAAGCTCAAACAACCATCTCAAGCAACCATCGGGGGAGACATAGCTAAATGTCGGGAATAACAATTACAGTAACCACGATTCTGTCATTACTGGGGCTTGGTATTGCTTTCTTTTATATGAAGAAAGTGACCAATGTGCCGCTTGACCTTGGACTGGATCAAAAAGACGGGGACAGGCTGAAATTTATCCACGGTGCGATTGCCCGTGGTGCCATGGCCTTCCTGGCGCAGGAATATAAATTCCTCACCATTTTCATGGTGGTGTTCGCTGCGATCATCGCGATTCTCATCGACGACGCCCATACTCCCGATACCCGCGAAGGTATCTACACTGCCATTGCCTTTCTGTTTGGCGGTGCCATCTCCATTGCCTCTGGCTACATCGGCATGAAGGTTGCCACCCAGGGTAATGCGCGCACCACTGTTTCAGCCAAGAAAGACATTTCCAGCGCCTTCGACGTAGCCATTAACTCTGGTGCTGTCATGGGTTTCGCGCTGGTAGGTCTGGCCACTCTGGGACTGGTCATTGTTTATGTGGTAATGAGTGCCCTGTTGTCCGATCTGGGCCCCGAAAACAATCACATCCTGATGGAAGTCATCGCCGGTTTTGGTCTGGGCGGGTCAACCATCGCCCTGTTTGCCCGCGTTGGTGGTGGTATTTTCACCAAGGCAGCTGACGTAGGTGCCGACCTGGTAGGCAAGGTGGAGCAGGGCATCCCTGAGGATGACCCCCGTAATCCGGCTGTAATCGCCGACAATGTGGGTGATAACGTGGGTGACGTGGCCGGTATGGGTGCAGACCTGTTTGGTTCCTGTGCCGAGTCAACCTGTGCAGCCATGGTCATCAGTGCGGTGGCATTCGCGGCCGATCCCAATGCTCTGTTGTATCCGATCCTGATCAGCGCCGTTGGTATTCCCATCAGTCTCATCACCAAACTGCTGGTATCCGTGAAGACTGAAGATGACGTGGCGCCGGCCTTGATGAAGCTGCTGATTATCTCCAGTGTGCTGATGGGCATCGTCATGTACTTCTTTACAATGGCCCTGATCCCTGAGGGCTTCGAACTGGCTGGTGAGCAGTACAGCAATATGGGTGTTTATCTCTGCTTCCTGTCGGGCCTTGTTGCCGGACTGGCGGTGGGTCTGTTGACCGGTTACTACACGTCGGAAAACTACGAGCCGGTTAAAGAAGTTGCCCGCTCCTGTGAAACCGGTGTGGCTACCAACATCATTTATGGCCTGGCCCTTGGCTACAAGAGTACCGTGCTGCCCTATCTGGCTATTGCGGTCAGTATCTTTGTATCCTGGGATCTGGCTGGCATGTACGGTGTGGCCATTGCCTCACTGGGTATGCTGGGAACCCTGGTTATCGCCCTGACTATCGATGCCTACGGTCCGGTTGCAGACAATGCCGGTGGTATTGCTGAAATGGTCGGTCTGGAAAGCGAAGTACGTCGCCGTACTGACATTCTCGACTCCGCCGGTAACACTACCGCTGCCATCGGCAAGGGTTTTGCGATCGGTGCCGCCATTCTTACTTCCTTGGCCCTGTTTGCAGCCTTCATTACCGCATCCTCCACCCTGATGGGTGAGCCCATCGCCATGAGCCTGCTGGACCCGGTTGTTTACACCAGTCTGTTCATCGGTGCGGTACTGCCTTTCCTGTTTACTGCCATGACCATGAAGTCGGTTGGCAAGGCCGCATTCGACATGATCGAAGAAGTGCGTCGTCAGTTCAAAACCATTCCTGGCATCATGGAAGGCACTGGCGAGCCTGACTATGCCGAATGTGTCGCGATCTCCACCAAGGCTGCCCTGCGGGAAATGATCGCACCGGGTGTACTGATTATGGGTACGCCACTGGTGGTGGGCTTCCTGTTCGGTGTTGAGGCGGTTGCCGGCGTGCTGGCCGGTTCCCTCGTAGCCGGTGGTGTGCTTGCCATTGCTTCATCCAACAGCGGTGGCGCCTGGGATAATGCCAAGAAGTATATCGAGGCCGGTAATCTCGGTGGCAAGGGTTCAGAAGAGCACAAGGCTGCCGTAGTCGGTGATACCGTGGGAGACCCGCTCAAGGATACTTCTGGCCCGTCCCTGAATATCCTGATCAAACTGTCTGCTATTCTGAGCCTGGTGTTCGCACCATTCTTTGTTCAGTATGGTGGCATTCTGCTGGGTTAACAGGCAGAGAGTAATTAAAGAGTGATTAAAAAGGGGCCTTATGGCCCCTTTTTTTATGAACAAATTCGCGGCTGGCCGCGTGTCTGAAAGCGACTCAGGGTCGTCGGGACTCGAAATGAAACAATACCCATTCTTCTTTCTGGTGCCGGGTATTACTGTCGAGGTCAGTCCAGCTGGTTATTACAGTCTCTACGCACTGATAGATGCGGAAAGAGTCAGTGTCTTCAATAATCAGGCCGCGTACTGACGGGTTCAGGGTATAGTTGGAGATTTCCGCCAGCCGCCAGTTGTCTTCCAGGGTGCGACTGACACAATCGTCATTGCTGAGCAGGTCGATATAGGCGAGATCAGTTTCGGCATATCTGCCGGGCTGGATATCCAGATCCAGATCCATGCCGATGGCCGAATCAGGCTCACCATCCTTGAGAAACAGGATGGAATGCAGGCGGATCCGTTGTGGCGTCTGATTATTGACCACTATCCGCATGCCGTCATTGGTGTTGGCGCCCCAGGCACGGGAATAGATGGCGAACTTCAAATCAGATTCTTCCTGTGTTTCGGCGGCAAAGCCAGCTGCTGCCAGGAGCCACAGGGACAATATCAAATAGCGCATGGCTTCAATTCTAGCGACCGCAGCGCCGCTCTGTCAGCCTATTTTCTTTTGTCGGCAGATCACAGATAATCAGGGCGCCTTGCGATTTTATCCTCCATGATAAAAATACGTGTAAATTCAATGACAAACCCGCAATCAGCTTGAGTAATCTCGAAACAATCAAACATATAATTTGCGTCGCCTCGGGCAAGGGCGGAGTGGGCAAGTCCACCACCGCAGTCAATCTGGCGCTGGCGCTGTCAAATCGAGGCCACAATACCGGATTGCTGGATGCCGATATCTATGGCCCCAGCATTCCGCTGATGATGGGTGTTGCAGCGGGCACTCGTCCCCAGATACGTGAGCAGAAATACATTGTGCCTATTGTGGCCCATGGTATTGAATGCAATTCCATGGGTTTTCTTGTGGATGCCACCACTGCCATGGTCTGGCGTGCCCCGATGATCATCTCGGCCTTCAACCAGATTCTGAATGATACGGCCTGGTCCAACCTGGATTATCTGATAATCGACCTGCCGCCGGGTACTGGTGATATTCAGCTCAGCCTTTCCCAGTCGACGCGTCTCACCGGCGCCATCGTGGTGACAACACCCCAGGACGTGGCTCTGCTGGATGCCCGCAAGGGTATAGAGATGTTCAACAAGGTGGGGGTGCCGTTACTGGGTATCGTTGAAAACATGAGCACCCATGTGTGCTCCAATTGTGGCCATGAAGAAGCGATTTTTGGCAGTGGCGGTGGCGACAGCCTCTCGGCAGCTTATGGTGTTTCAGTACTGGGGCGGCTGCCGCTGTCCCTCGGCATCCGTGAGCACAGCGATTCGGGTATTCCTGTGGTAGCATCGGATGAGCAAGGTGCAGAGGCCCGGGCGTATATGGAACTGGCCGCAAACCTGGAGCAGCAGATTGCCGGGCTTGGTAGCCGTGAGGGCGGCCCAAGTATCAGCATCAGTGACGACTAGCTGTATTCTGACTGCCCGAGGAATACACAGATATTAATAATAACCGGCAATTCTGCCGGGCCCCGGAATCATTGGCTTGGCAACAACAGGGCTGAGAGGAGAGCGATGAATTCCGGTATATGTGACAACTGCTTGGGGATTTGATGTGGACGCAGTAAATGATTTTCTGATTTTTCTGGATGGCTTTTTAGGTAGCGCAATCTGGTTTCCTACTCTGTTGCTGGCGACAGGTATCTTTTTCACTCTCTATCTGGGCTTTCCCCAGATTCGTTATTTCAAACATGCTATAGGCGTTACCACCGGTAAATTCGACAAGGAAGGCGCGCTGGGTGATACCAGTCACTTCCAGGCGCTGTCCACGGCGCTGTCGGGCACTGTCGGCACCGGTAATATTGGTGGCGTAGCACTGGCCTTGCATCTCGGTGGTCCCGCGGCCCTGTTCTGGATGTGGATGACCGCGTTTTTTGGTATGACCAGCAAGTTCGTGGAGGTGACCCTCTCGCACAAATACCGCAGCCAGGTTGAGGATGGCTCCATGGCCGGTGGTCCCATGTATTACATGGAAAAAGGCCTGAATGCCAAATGGCTGGCGATCATCTTTGCCATTGCCACTGTTCTCAGTTCATTCGGTACCGGTAACCTGCCGCAGATCAATAGTATCGCTTCCGGCCTTGAGAGTACCTTTTCTCTCGATCCGCTTATCACGGCCAGTGTGCTGTCGATTCTGCTGGCCCTGGTGATTATCGGTGGTATTTCACGTATCGCTCATGTTGCCGCCGCTATCGTGCCCTCCATGGCGCTGATCTATCTGATCGGTGCATTCGCCGTGATAATTCCTAACATCGGCAATGTGGTACCGTCCTTCCTGTCCATCTTCAGTGATGCCTTTACCGGTTCGGCGGCCACGGGTGGTTTTCTCGGTGCCACTTTTGCGTATGCCTTCGATCGCGGTGTAAACCGAGGGCTCTATTCCAATGAGGCAGGGCAAGGCTCGGCGCCCATTGCCCACGCAGCCGCCCGTACCGATGAGCCTGCGGACGAAGGCATGGTGTCGATTCTGGAACCCTTCATTGACACCATTGTCATCTGCACTATCACCGGCCTGGTCATTTTGTCTTCCGGCGTGTGGATGGATAAATTCGAAAATGATTTCCAGCGTGCGGATATGAGCATTGTCGCTGGCAGTTATGAGGAATCCAATAGCGCCGATGCTGAAGCGCTGTTTTCCTATCTCAGCGGGGACGATTCTTCTGTGCAGGCCTATACCGGTCCCCTGCAGTTACAGAATGGTGTCGCCCAGAACGGGGAAGCCTTTACTATTCTGCATGCGAGATCCTTCGCCGAGAATGTGCGCTTCAGCCGTGATGGTGAGGCCCTCAATGAAACTGTGCAGGTGAATGACGGGCAACTGGTGGATACAGATATTTTGGTAACAGGGGATTCCCTGCTGCATTCGGTTCCGCTTACCACCCAGGCCTTTACCCGTGGTCTGTTTGGAGATTACGGGCAATACATCGTCTCTATCGGCCTGATGCTGTTCGCCTTCTCCACTGCCATTGCCTGGTCCTACTATGGCGACCGGGCCATGACCTATCTACTCGGGGCCAAGTCGGTTCTGCCCTATCGTATCGTTTATGTGATGGGTTTTTTCTACGCGGCTTTGGCGGATACCACTATCGTCTGGAATGTCTCTCTGATTACCATTGTGCTGATGACCGCACCAAACCTGGTCGGCCTGTTGCTGATGCGTAAGGAGATGAAGCAGACGGTAAACGAGTACTGGGAAAAAACCGAACACGGAAAACACGGTACCTGACCGAAGGATCAGGCCGGGTTTTCCGTTCTGATTGCTGTCTTGTCTGGCTCGCCGGGCAGGCGGATATCTGCCACGATATTCTGTACTGCCTCGGGCGGGTCCTCGGCAAAGCGTGCCACTGTCAGGGCTACCATGAGATTGATCAGGGTGCCCAGAGTGCCGATTCCTTCCGGTGAGATACCAAACAGCCAGTTCTCGGCGTTATCCGCTGCCGGATTAATGAAACGAAAGTAGATGATATACAGCGCCGTGAAGCTGAACCCGGCGATCATGCCGGCGATAGCCCCTTCCTTGTTCATGCGTTTGTTAAAAATCCCCAGCACGATAGCCGGAAAAAATGACGCCGCCGCCAGGCCAAAGGCAAAGGCCACTACCTGGGCGACATAGGCCGGTGGGTTGATGCCGAAATAACCTGCAATCAGCACCGCAACAAATATCGCCATGCGCGCATAGCGCAGTTCCTGCTGTTCGCTGATATCGGGCATGAAACTGCGTTTCATCAAATCGTGTGAGACCGCCGTGGAGATTACCAGCAATAAACCGGCGGCGGTGGAGAGGGCGGCCGCCAATCCACCTGCAGCCACCAGGGCAATAACCCAGGCCGGCAAGCCGGCGATTTCCGGATTGGCCAGCACCATAATATCGCGATTGACTTCTAACTCATTGATATCGGGGTCACCGACATACTGAATTCGTCCATCGCCATTCTTGTCGGTAAAGCTGATCAGATTGGTGGCTTCCCAGGTGGTAAACCACTCCGGTACTTCTGAGTATTCGATGTTGTCGACGGTGTTAATGAGGTTGGTGCGGGCAAAGGCAGCGACCGCCGGGGCCGTGGTGTAGAGAATGGCAATAAAGATCAGTGCAAAACCGGCCGAGCGGCGCGCATCCCTGACATTGGGCACAGTGAAAAAGCGAATAATCACATGTGGCAATCCGGCGGTGCCGAACATCAGGGCAGCGGTAATAAAGAACACATCCTGGGTGCTGCGCTGGCCTTCGGTATAAACACCAAAGCCAAGCTCCTCACTCATGCCGTCCAGGCGATCAAGCAGATAGCCGCCACCAAATTCCGGCGTCAATTCGGAACCGAAGCCAAGTTGGGGGATGGGATTGCCAGTCATGAGAATGGATATGAAAATGGCCGGCACCATGAAGGCAAAAATCAGTACACAGTACTGGGCTACCTGGGTGTAGGTGATACCTTTCATGCCGCCAAGGACCGCATAGAAAAAGACGATGGTCATGCCAATGATGACCCCGGTGGTGATGTCCACTTCCAGAAAGCGGGAAAATACAATGCCGGCGCCCTGCATCTGTCCGCAGACATAGACAAAGGATACCGAGATGGCGCAGAAGACGGCAATCAGGCGGGCGGTTTTCGAATAATAGCGATCGCCGATGAAATCCGGCACGGTGAATTTGCCGAATTTGCGTAGATAAGGCGCCAGCAAGAGTGCCAGCAGCACATAACCGCCAGTCCAGCCCATCAGGTAAAAGGTGCCATCACGCCCGATAAAGGAAATGATACCGGCCATGGAGATGAATGAAGCGGCAGACATCCAGTCGGCGGCTGTTGCCATGCCATTGGCCAGGGGCGGTACACCACCGCCGGCGACATAGAAATCACTGGTGGAACCGGCCCGCGACCAGATGGCTATGCCGATATAAAGCCCGAAACTGAGGAAAACGAAAATAAAAGTCCAGATCTGAACGCTCATCGGGCTTCCTCCTCGTCCCCAGCATTGCCGCCATTATCCACGTTATAGCGATCATCCAGTTTATCCATGAGACGAATGTAGACAAAAATCAGAACCACGAAGACAAAGATCGAGCCCTGTTGGGCAATCCAGAATCCGAGTTTGAAACCGCCGATGCGGATAGTGTCGAGTGCATCGACAAAGAGAATGCCGCAGCCAAATGAGATGAAGAACCAGACGGCCAGGAGGGAGAGAACTATGCGAATGTTGGATTTCCAGTATTCATGGGCTCGGTTCTCAGGCATCGTTCCCCCTTGTTTCTTTATTATTTGTTTTTGGAGTATTGCTGGCTGCGGTGCAGCTTGTCTTGTTATAAGCCTGTGCCGTCAACAGAGAGTCTCTGCAGGCAGGCTTGCCGATGGTATCACTTAATCTGAAAAGCGTATAGCGAGCCGGCTGGGGCTGGAATCAGCCGGTTTTCACTGACAAACCGAGTCCAGATAGTCGCGCAGGCGACTGAGGGCAGTGGCCTGTTTTTCTGTGCTGGCCTTGTTGTAATTTCTCAGCAGTTGCCGGAGTTTCTGGCGATCCAGTTCCGGATGTTGCTCCAGCAAGGACTGGATACCGGGATCTCCCCGGGCGAGAAGCTGCTCACAATACTGATCAACTTTGGATTTTTCGCGAGCCTGGCCAGAAGTCTGCTGCGCGGTCAGGCTTCGCAATTGCAGCGCTTGTTCTATGGCCTCGGTATCGCAAGCCCGAATCAGGCGACCGATATATTGCCGCTGGCGTTTGACTGCTCCATGCCTGGGCGGAATGCGCTGGAATTCGTGAATGGCAGCAAGCAGAGGCTCACTGAGGGGCAATTCCTGCAAGACATCATGAGAAAGGGTCGTGAGTCGTTCACCCAGTTCCTGCTGGGCCAGGGCCTCTTTCTTGAGCTGGGTCTTACTGGGCGCTTCCGGCTCGTCAGCCGAATCAAAATCATCAAAATCCATGTTCAGGGACCGGGTTGGTGCAGAATACTGCCGCCTTAGAGATAAAAAATCTGGGCCAGGCCCAGAAAGGCAAAGAAACCAATGGAGTCGGTAACAGTTGTCAGTGCCACGGAGCCGGCCAGAGCCGGGTCTATATTGATTTTTTTCAGGAAAATGGGCAGATAGGCGCCGGCGACCGCAGCCGTAATCAGGTTGATCATCATGGCGGCGGCAATGATGTAACTGATTTTGATATCGCCGTACCAGAGAAAGGCTACCACTGAAATTACCAGGGCCCAGAGCAAGCCATTGAGACTGGCAACACCAAGCTCCCGCACCAGAAGCCAGCGACTGTTGGAGGGGCTGATATGGCCCAGGGCGAGACTGCGTATAACCAGGGTCAATGTCTGGGTGCCGGCCACTCCGCCCATATTGGCAACGATTGGCATCAGTACCGCCAGATAAACTACCTGATCAAGCGTATCCTGAAACAGATAGATCACCATTGACGCCAGCACTGCTGTCATCAGATTGACTCCGAGCCAGACAGCTCGTCTTTTTGCCGTTTTAAACACCGGCGCGAAGGTATCATCTTCCTCATCCAGGCCGGCCATGCTCATCAGTGAGTGCTCTGTACTGTCCCGAATGACATCCACCACATCATCAATGGTGATGCGGCCAACCAGTTTGCCGTCATTGTCTATTACCGGCGCGGATACCCAGTCGTGCTGCTCAAATAACTGCGCCACGTGGGTTGCCTCCATATCAACGGGTATGGGGTGAATGTCCTCGCTGAGAATCTCGGATACGGTGGTATTGGGATCGGAAACCAGCAAGGCCCGCAGCGGTAGCACTCCCTGTAATTCATCTTTGCGATTGACCACCAGAATGTTGTCGAACATCTCCGGCAGGGATTCATGGCGGCGCAGATAGCGCAATACCAGCTCGACAGTATGATTGCGGCGTACCGTTACGGTATCCGTATTCATCAGGCCGCCGGCGGTATCCTCGTCGTAGGAGAGGATGGACTCAACGCGATGACGGTCCTGCTGGTCCATGGCCTGCAGGACTTCAGTGGTAACCTGTTGTGGTAGTTGCTGGAGGATGTCAGCCAGGTCATCGTCCGCCAGTCCCTCGGTGAGTTCGTAGACCTGGGCGGCGTTCAGCTCACGAAGAATGTCATTCTGCAGGTCTTCGTTCAGATACTGAATGACCTCGCCTTCGGCGTCTTTGTCGATCAACTGCCAGAGCACGCCACGGGTACGGGGCGGAGAAGACTCCAGCAAATGGGCAATTCCCGCCGTTGGCAGAGTCTTGATCATCTGCCGGACCTGATAGAGCGAGCCGCTATCGATGGCCTGGGTGAGTTCCAGAACAGGATCGTTGCTGCTTTGTTGTTCTTGTGTCTGGGACATGGCGGCTACCCAATACGGTTTGTCAGGTACATGGACTCTGCTGGCTGCTGCTTCAGTAGCCAGACAAGCTGCTGAGAGTGGCTGCAATCGATCTGGAACAGGTGCAATTCTAACGCCATTCAGGCGCTAATAAAACGCAGTGGTAGGCAAGTTGAGTGTGGAAACTCACTGGAAGGGTTCAGACACCTTCGCCGAAACGGTCATCAATCAGGGCAACTATGGCCTTGAGAGCCTTGTCTTCGTCGTTCCCGTCTACTTCGATGTTGAGCTCGGTGCCTTTCACGGCCGCCAGCATCATCAGGGAAAGGATGCTTTTACCGTCCACCATTTTTTCGTGACCAATTTTGATATCACAGTCATATTTGGCAGTCAGTTGAGCCAGTTTCGAGGCCGCCCTGGCATGCAATCCGGCCTTGTTGATAATGGTGACTTTTGTTTTCTGCATGAATCTGTGCCTACTGCCCCAGTTCCCGATGGCGAACCAGGATGTTGCGAATATGGCCGGTAAATAGTTTGCCAAGCTTTTCACTGATATACACCGAGCGGTGCTGGCCGCCGGTACAGCCTATGGCGACAGTGATATAGCTGCGGTTGTTCTGTTCAAACCTGGGTAGCCAGCGCTCCAGGTAGGTTGATATATCCTCGATCATTTCCTGCACCTGCGTTTGCTGGTCCAGAAAGTCTATCACTTCGCTGTTCAATCCAGTGAGGGAACGCAGGCGGGAATCCCAATAGGGGTTCGGCAGGCAGCGCACATCATAAACAATGTCAGCATCCACCGGCACACCATTTTTGTATCCAAAAGACTGAAAAAGCAACGCCAGACCGGTCTCACTGTCTTCCACTACGCGTTTCTTGACGGCATCGCGCAGGGTATGCAGGGACATATTGCTGGTGTCTATGCTCAGGCTTGCGAGCATGGACAGAGGTTCCAGTAATTCCGACTCCTTGTCGATAGCCTCCCGCAGGCCAGTCTGGTCATTGGAGAGTGGGTGCTTGCGACGGCTTTCACTGAAACGGCGCAGCAGGGTCTGGCTGTTGGCATCCAGAAAGATGACCTCGGTATGCAGGTCTCTTGCTTCGAGATCCTTGATGATGCCGGGAACCTGTTCCAGATCAGAGGAGATATTACGGGCATCGATACTGACAGCGACATTGGGAATGCCGGACTCTTCAGCTTCGATCCGGTCGGCCAACGCGGGCAATAATGCGGCTGGCAGGTTGTCGATACAATAATAGCCCCGGTCTTCCAGAATATGTAAAACCGTACTCTTACCCGATCCGGACCGGCCGCTGATAATTGTCAGTTTCATAGTGAAAATCCAGTTTGGTTCGGGCCGGATTGCTTGTGGATTTCTGGCTCAACCGCCTGCTGGCTAATAGGTAATGGCAATGTTGTACATGTCTTCCGCGTCCGCGGTCTGCCTCAGCGTGAAGCAGAAATCTTCATCGCTGAATAATTCCGCCAGCGATGCCAGGGTTTTTACGTGTTCGTCAGTTTCTTCTTCAGGCACAACCAGCACAAACAGTATATCAACAGGTTTGCCATCGATAGCGTCAAAGTCGATGGCTTCTTCCAGGGTTATCAGCATGCCGATAATGGCTGGACAACGTGGCGCACGGCAATGTGGGATGGCGATGCCATTACCCAGGCCGGTACTGCCCAACTGCTCGCGAGCCATCAGGGCATTAAACACAGTATTGGCATCCATGGCCGGCACCTGTTGCGCCATAAGTTCACTGATAATGGTCAGGACGCGTTTTTTGCTAACACCATTGATGCGGCTGTGGCAGCGCTGAGGTGTAAGAATTTCTTCCACTTGCATGCTTTTAATTACTCTTTAACTTCCGAGTCGGTTCAATAAATTCAGTCTGGATAACGCTGGCCTCAATCGATCAGGCGTTTGCGTTCGTTAGAGGGCGGAATAGACAGGGATTCGCGGTACTTGGCGATGGTCCGGCGAGCGACATTGATCCCTTTCTCTTCCAGTAACTGGGTAATTTTGCTGTCACTGAGGGGCTTGCGTGCATTTTCCTGGGCGATCAGTTTCTTGATGATGGCACGGATGGCGGTGGACGAGCACTCGCCACCCCCGGACGTGGATACATGGCTGGAGAAGAAATATTTCAGCTCAAAAATGCCGCGGGGAGTATGCATGTATTTCTGGGTGGTGACCCGGGAGATCGTCGATTCATGCATCTCTACAGCTTCGGCGATGTCATGCAAAACCAGCGGTTTCATGGCTTCTTCACCATATTCCAGAAATCCCTTCTGGTGCTCAACGATGCGCGTGGCCACTTTCATCAGGGTTTCATTGCGACTCTGCAGGCTCTTGATAAACCAGCGGGCCTCCTGCAGGTTGTCGCGCAGATAATTATTGTCATCACTGCTGTCGGCACGTTTCACCAGGGAGGCATAACTGTTGTTGATGCGAATCTTCGGCGCTGTCTCGGGATTCAGCTCCACTTTCCATTTGCCCGATTCAGCGTCCTTGGACACGATGACATCGGGCACAATATAGTTGGTCGATGGCGGCGCAATATTGGCACCCGGCCTGGGGTCGAGGCTTTCAATGATGGCGATGGTATCCCTGAGCTCGGCTTCCTTGAGCTTGGTCTTGCGCATCAGTTGGGCGTAATCACGATTGCCCAGCAAGCTCAGATAATCACGGATCACCAGCTTGGCATTCTCAATTGCTTCTTGTTTGCCCGGAATTTCCAGTTGCTGCAATTGAATTAGCAGGCATTCGCCGAGATCGCGATAGCCGACCCCGATGGGATCGAATTGCTGGATGCGGTGCAGAACTGCCAGGACCTCGTCTTCCTCAATCTCTGCCTCCGGCTCGAATGAGGAGTGGATGGATTCGATATCCACCGTCAGCATGCCATTGGCATCAATGGCATCGATAATGGCCATCGCAATGGCTTCGTCCTGCTCGGACATGGGAGTGAGGTTCAGCTGCCAGAGCAGATGATCCTGCAGGGTCTCTTCGGCGGAATTTCTGGACTCGAAATCAAAGCCATCGGAGTCGGGTGCGGCACTGCTGGTGTAGTTATTGGGGTAGATGTCGTCCCAATTACTGTCTACGGAGAGGTCGCCAGGGATGTCATCTTCCCATTTATTGTCGTCGCCATTGGCCTCCGACGACTGAGTATTCTCGCTGAGCTCGGACTTCAGCTTCTCAAATTCTGATTTGTCTTTCTCATCAGTGGGCGAGTCGTCCTCGTCATTGCCTTCGATCAATTCCAGCATGGGATTGGATTCGAGGGCCTGATGGATTTCCTGTTGCAGGTCCAGCGTTGAAAGCTGCAGAAGACGGATTGCCTGCTGCAGCTGGGGGGTCATAGTCAACTGCTGACCGAGCTTGAGCTGTAGCGACAGTTTCATTACTTATGCAGACATTGACCTGGCAGTATCAGTAAATTAAGAGTTCGCGGAGTCGCCGTGGCGCTTCGCATTTCGCCACAGTATAGCAAATATCGTGCCCATCATGCATAGCAAAATCGCAGACCGGCTGACTGCCACCAGTTCGGTGGGCGGGGCGGCTGGAGCTGGCGGTGGGAGTCCGGGACCGGACCTCGGGAAGGGACTTCAGATGCGGAACTGTTCACCCAGATAGACCTGCCGAACCCGTTCATCATTGAGGATTTGCTCGGCATCGCCTTCGGCGATGATCTGGCCTTCGCTGACAATATAGGCCTTTTCACAGATATCCAGGGTTTCACGAACATTATGGTCAGTCAGCAGTATGCCAATACCGCGGCTCTTCAGGTGCTGGATAATGGTTTTGATCTCACTGACCGAGATGGGGTCGACACCGGCAAAGGGTTCATCCAGCAGGATAAATTTGGGGTCTGTGGCCAGGGTGCGGGCGATCTCTGTGCGCCGTCTCTCACCGCCGGAAAGGCTCATGCCACGATTTTTGCGGATGTGGGTAATATTGAACTCGCCGAGCAGGGCTTCGAGCTTTTCCAGCCTTTGGGGTTTATCGAGATCCTGGCGCGTTTCCAGAATCGCCATGATATTGTCTTCTACCGACAGGGTTCTGAATATGGAGGAGTCCTGTGGCAGGTAGGAAAGGCCTGCCCGGGCGCGTTCATGGATGGCCTTGTTGCTGAGGTCGGCCTGCCCCAGTTTGATAGTGCCGGAATCGGCCTGTACCAGGCCCACAATCATGTAAAAACAGGTGGTTTTGCCGGCGCCATTGGGGCCCAGCAGACCCACCACTTCCCCCTGCTCGACACTCAGGGAAACATCCCTTACCACATCGCGGGATTTATAGCGTTTGGCAAGATTGCTGGCGATCAACATCAGTTTGAATTTGGCGTTAATGAGCCCTGACAGGGGCCGGTGGCTTCTCTGATGAGGTTGCTGTCGGCCAGATAGACTATGGCGGCACAATGCATTTCGGTATCGGGAGAGACAATACTGGCCTCACCGGTAAACTCTAGAATGGTTTCCTGTGTACCTTCCTCCCGATGCAGCAGCACACTGGCACTGGAACCACTGACAGTATTGCCGTCTTCATCCAGTTGTTGCTGGTAATTCACGGGGCTGCCATGCACAGTGACGCGCAATAGCTGATTACTGTCGGCGTCATACTCGAATCGTGCCTGGTCACCAAGAATTTCGAGAGTGCCCTGTGTCACTTTTACGTTGTCTGACATCTCCAGTATGCGTAATCCGTCTTCCAGACGGGTCGTGACGTTGCCTTCGGCATTCCACGCCACTGCCTCATTGCGGTCAGCTTCGAGACTGAGGCCGGTCGCGGATAACATCAGCAGGCTGACGGCCAGGGCCCGGGAGGCTGTCTGTCTAATTGGCGGTTTGTACATACCGTCCTTCACTATTGCCAAGAAATACAATTTCGTCACTGGCCAGATTGGCACGCATTCCCAGGGAAGTCTGGGAAATCTGTTGCATGCTGAAATCTACCGGTAGATCTGTCTCGGCGATTTCGGTCGCTGGCAGGAAATCTACCGATTCGGTAGTGATCAACAGCGTCTTGCCGTGTTCATCAAGACTGCGAATTTCTACATCGCCGGCCATGGTGATCACGCGTGTGCTGTCTGCACCAGCCTCGGCAGGCGCAGAAATTGTGCCGGAATCAGCCTCTATATTCCAGTTCGAACGGGAATTGCGGTAGACGCGAATCAGCGGGTCTTCCAGTTCGCTGCTATCGTCATCCAGCTGTATCTGGCGACTGGCATTCATGGTGTAGCTGAGCTGGCCCTGTTCATCATACAGCTCAGTGCTGATTCCTTCGGCGAAAGCGACGAATTCCCTTGCAAACTCGTTCTCTGACCTTTCGATACTGCTGTCGCGGTCATCAAAACTGCTGATTATAAAAAACAGTGCAATGGCCAGCGAGCCGGGGAGTAACAGATAGGAAATCTTGGGCATGTCTTTAACGTCCTGATAATGCCGCCGAGCTTAGCATGAATCGGGCAAACAAGCGGAGGGCGGTCTGACGAGGCCAGGGTTCAGGGAAGTAATTGTTGGTATTTGTCCTGGCATTGCAGGATGAAATCGCCGATTTCCCGCACGGCGCCCAGTCCGGCTTCAGCATCAGTAATGGCGTCTACCCGCATACGAACATCCGGGTGGCCGGCGGGAACGCTGAAGCTCAGGCCGACAGCAGTCAGTACCGGCAGGTCGGGAAAATCATCGCCGGCATAGGCAATCTGCTCGCGACTCAATTGTCTTTCGGCAAGAATGTCTGCAAATACATTGAGTTTGTCTTCTCGCCCCTGATAAAGCAGGCTGATACCCAGTTCGGCGGCGCGGCGGGCCAGCAATTCTGATTGGCGCCCGGTAATGATGCCAACTTCGACGCCGTTTTGGCGCAGCATTTTGATGCCATGGCCATCCAGGGTGCTGAACGCCTTCATCTCTTCACCGCTGTTGCTGTAATAGAGGCGGCCGTCGGTCAATACGCCATCCACATCCAGTAACAGCAGCTTGATTGCGCTTGCGGCATCCCTGACGGTTTGTTCTGTAGCATTGAATTTCATGGTCAGACCACATTCGCCTGTAACAGATCATGCATTTTTATAATGCCGGAGATGGGGTCGCCTTCGTTCTTCACGATCAATACATAGACATTGGCATCCTGCATTGCCTTGACGGCTTCCACTGCCAGAGCGCCCGGCGCGATACTGACAAAACCGGAGGACATGACCTGGCTGATACTGGTGTTCTGCAGATCCTTGCCTGCATCCAGCGCCCGGCGCAAATCACCATCGGTAAAGACGCCGGTGATATTGCGGTCAGCGTCAGCGACGGTGGTGAGACCGAAACCCTTGCGACTCATTTCAATCAATGCCTCACTCAAGGCGGTGTCGGCACTGACCATGGGGATCTCATCGCCGCTGTGCATCAGATCCTGCACCCTCACCAACAGACGTCGGCCGAGTTTGCCGCCCGGGTGAGACATGGCGAAATCATCATGTGTAAAGCCGCGTGCTTCCAGCAAGGCCATGGCCAGGGCATCACCCATTACCAGAGTGGCAGTGGTGCTTGAGGTGGGTGCCAGACCCAGGGGGCAGGCTTCCTCACTGACGCTGATATCCAGCACGGCATCGCCCGCACGCGCCAGTATTGAGTCGGCATCGCCGGTCATGCTGATGAGCGGTATATCCTTGCGCTTGAGGGCTGGTAACAGGGAAGTCAGTTCTTCTGTGTTTCCGGAATTGGAGATAGCCAGAACAATATCGCTGGCGGTTATCATGCCCAGGTCACCATGGCTGGCTTCGGCGGGATGCATGGCCATGGCAGGAGTGCCGGTGCTGGCCAGGGTCGCGGCAATCTTGTTGCCGATATGCCCCGACTTACCCATGCCGGTTACCACCACGCGACCCTTGCTGGCAAGTATCAACTCGCAGGCCTTGATAAAAGAGGCGTCAATGCGCTCGGCCAGAGTAGCCACCGAATCCTGCTCGATGCGGATGGTGCGAAGTGCGCTCTGAATGAATGCGTTGGTGTCTGACATAGTTATAGTGGATCTCAGGCTTGCGGGTGCCGATCAGACGCTGTTGCCCTGCTGCACCTGCAGAAACATGACGGTGAACCAGGCTGCATATATTAGCAGGAACGCCAGGCCATTGGCGCGGCTGATCATCTTGTTGCGCTTGATGCCAATGTAGCAGAACAGGGCCAGCAGTACAGTCAGCCCCAGAACGAAAGAATAGTCTCTGTAGAAAAGCTGGGATTCCACCGCGCCGGCACTGAACAGGCCGGGAAAGGGCAGCACTACCAGGAGATTTAGAATGTTTGATCCAACAATATTGCCGATGGCCAGATCATGATGATTGCGCAGCACACAGGTAACCGAGGCTGCCAGTTCCGGCAGGCTGGTGCCCAGTGCCACAACGGTCAGTCCGATGATGGCAGTGGAAACTCCGAGGGTCTCGGCGATGGCTGAGGCAGCCTGGACCAGGGCCTCGGCACTGAGAATCAATAGCACCAGCCCCAGGATCAGATAGGCGATAGCCTGCAGATTGTTGACGTCGGAAATTTCCTCCTCATCCAAATCACCAATGGCGCCGGTCTTGACCCGCTTTCTGAACAGGCGATAGCCGAAATAGGCCGTGATGCCTATCAGAACGATGGCATCGAAAACACCAAGATACAAATCGAACAGCAATGCCCCGGTAGCGAAGGTGACCAGCAGCAGCGCTGGCAATTCCTTGCTTATCAGGGAGACAGGCGGACGCAGGGGACTGATCAGGGCTGCTACGCCGAGAGCGACACCTACATTGAACAGATTGGAGCCCAGCGCGTTGCCAATGGCCAGCTCAGGTTTGTCTTCGAGCGCGGAAACAGCAGAGGAAAATATTTCCGGGGCGGACGTACCAAAGGCGACGATGGTCAGCCCAATCATTAGCGGTGACACTCCCAGGTTTCTTGCCAGGGCTGAGGCGCCGAACACAAACTTGTCCGCCCCCCAGATCAAGCCAACGAACCCGAGGACGATGATAATCGTGTCGAGAAACATGCAGTTTGGAGTTTTGTACTTCCGGTAAAGCGCCCAATTAGAAGGGTCTTTGGTACGCTTTGCAAGTAATAATTTATTGCGTCTGGCAATTCATGTAAACTGCAGCTTCTGTCCCGGGTTCAGTCCCGATTAAGACTCAGATTCCCATACTGACGCATGCGTGGGGATTGCTCAGACTGACCCAGTAGTACTTCCCCCGGCACCGGCAAGCGCCCGTCCAGTGGGTTGAAATGGGAGATAAGATAATGAAATCGTTGAAAATATTGCTATCCACACTGACCTTGCTAGTGGCACTGCCGTTGCATGCCCAGCAAATGACCGCGGCAGAAACCGCTGAAGTCGGTGTGAATACGCTGCTGGAAACAGTGGCTGAGGCCAAGTCCTATTTCCTGTCTGACCGGGACCGCTATTTCCGTGAAGTTGAGCAGGTGTTGAATACATTCGTTGATTTTAATGCCGTGGCTGAAGTCGTGATGTCCCGCTACGCCAGCCAGGCTTCTGAGGCGCAGAAGCAACGCTTTGCCGATATTCTTAAAACCACACTGACGCGTTTCTATGGCGCTTCCCTGGCTTCCTATGAGGGTCAGGAGCTGGTATTTCTGCCGCCGAGAAACCCGGATTCAGACCCCCGGGCTGACAAGGTAGTGGGCATGGAATTGCGTGGCGACAGCAGCATGCGCCTGCAGTACCAGATGTTTCTGAACGAGAATGATGAGTGGAAGCTCAAGAACCTCAGCCTGGCCGGTATCAATCTTGGCCGGCAGTACTACACCCAATTCGCCGCCTTGATGTCTGAACATAACAATGACATCGATGCCGTGCTCGACAACTGGCAGTAATTCAGGGAATCGATTTGCAGCCCGATCAGATCAAACAGCTTCTGGAAGCTGAATTTACCGATTGTCGCATCGAAGTTGAAGGTGGTGATGGCAAGTACCTGGTCACCATAGTCGGCGATGTGTTCGAAGGCCTGAATGCGGTCAAGCGTCAGCAGGCGGTCTATAAGGTACTCAATCCTCACATCAGCAGCGGCGCAATCCATGCTGTGTCCATGCGCCTGTCGACTGACGCAGAGAACACCTCCCACTAACGCAAGCCCAGCCCAGAGCGACTATGGATAAACTGATTATCAACGGCGGCATCAGCCTCGAAGGCGAGATTCGTATCGCCGGTGCCAAAAACTCAGCGCTGCCAATTCTGGCGGCAACCCTGTTGACCCACGATACCGTGCAGGTCTGCAATCTGCCGCATCTTTATGACATTACCACCATGCTGGAATTGCTGGGATGCATGGGCGTGCAGCCGGTAGTGGATGAAAAGCTCAACGTCGAAGTGAACAGCAGCACCATCAAACACTTCAGTGCGCCCTATGAGCTGGTGAAGACCATGCGTGCATCCATTCTGGTGCTGGGCCCGCTGCTTACCCGCTATGGCCAGGCCGAGGTAGCCCTTCCTGGTGGTTGTGCCATCGGCAGCCGTCCGGTGAATTTGCATATCAACGCCCTGCAGGCCATGGGTGCCACGATCGTCGTTGAAGACGGCTATATCAAGGCAACGGTCGACGGCAAGCTCAAGGGCGCCCATATCTTTATGGACCTCGTGACTGTTACCGGCACTGAAAATGTCATGATGGCTGCCACCCTGGCCGAGGGTCAGACCGTCATCGAAAACGCAGCGCGCGAGCCGGAAGTCGTGGACCTGGCCAATTGCCTGGTCAAGATGGGCGCCAGGATCAAGGGGCAGGGCACTGATACCATTATTATCGATGGCGTGGACAGCTTGCATGGCTGCAGCTACTCGGTGATGCCAGACCGCATCGAAACCGGTACCTACCTGATTGCCGCAGCGGCCACCCGTGGCCACATCAAGGTAAAAGATACGCGCCCTGATATTCTCGAGTCTGTGTTAAGCAAGCTCGAACAGGTGGGGGCCGAGATCAAGGTGGGAGAGAACTGGATCGAACTGGATATGCGCGGCAAGCGCCCCCGTTCCGTCTCTCTGCGAACTGCGCCTTACCCGGCTTTTCCCACAGATATGCAGGCCCAGTTTACCGCCCTGAATACCGTGGCAGACGGCACAGGTTCCATCACCGAAACCGTCTTTGAGAATCGTTTTATGCATGTGCATGAGATGAATCGTATGGGAGCATCAATCCAGGTTGAAGGTAATACCGTAATCGTTGAAGGAGTGGAAAGCCTGAAAGGGGCGCCGGTAATGGCCACCGATCTGCGTGCCTCCGCCAGCCTGATTATCGCTGGCCTGGTTTCCGAGAATGAAACCAGCGTTGACCGGATTTACCATATCGACCGTGGATATGAGTGTATTGAAGAGAAGTTGCAATTGCTCGGCGCCAAGATTCGTCGCGTGCCTTCCTGATTGCCACTGATTCATCCCTGAATACCTAGCAAGTAACTATCATGAGTGCCGCCAATATCGTCATCGCCCTGACCAAGGGCCGAATCCTTGAGGAAACCCTGCCGCTTTTTGCAGCAGCAGGCATTGAACCTGCCGAGGACATTTTCAAAAGCCGCAAGCTGTTGTTCGATACCAATCTGGATAACGTCAAGCTGATGGTGATTCGTGGATCCGATGTGCCGACCTATGTGGAGTTCGGCAGCGCCGATATGGGCGTGGCGGGCAAGGACCTGATTCTGGAATATGGCGACGAAGGTTTCTATGAGCCACTGGATTTGAAGATTGCCACTTGTCGCCTGATGACTGCCGAGCCGGTGAACAAGCAGCCGACACTTGATCGACTGAAAGTTGCCACCAAATTCACCAATATCGCCAAGCGCTATTTCGCCGAACAAGGCAAGCAGATCGAGTTGATCAAATTGAACGGTGCCCTGGAACTGGCGCCATCCCTTGGTCTGGCGGATGCCATTGTCGATATTGTGGACACTGGCAGAACACTCAAGGCCAATGGCCTCGAGCCCAGGGATCTCATAGCCGATGTCTCATCCAGGGTAATCGTCAACAAGGCCGCCATGAAAATCAAACATGCCGTGATCCGGGACATTCTTGGCAAGTTGCGCCAGGCTGTTGAGTCCAGCGACTAAGGTCGAAGCTAGCGGGTTAATTCCATGACTGAAAAAGCACTCTCCATAAGTCGACTCAGCACTAGTGCGGCGGATTTCGAATCCCGGCTGCAGACTCATTTGCAGCGGGAAATGCTGGTTGCAGAGGAACTGAGCCGGACAGTTGCCGAGATTATCGCCGACGTTCGCCAGCGAGGAGATGCGGCACTGCTTGACTACAGCAATCGCTTCGACGGCTTTGCTGCCTCGAGCATGGATGATCTGGTGGTCAGTCAGGAGCAGTTGCAACTGGCTCTCGATTCAATTCCTGAATCGCAACGACAGGCGCTCAGTCATGCTGCCGAGCGGATTCGTCGCTATCACGAGAAGCAGAAACAATCCTCCTGGCACTATGAGGAAGCGGATGGCTCGGTATATGGGCAGAAAGTGAGCCCGCTGGAGCGCGTCGGTGTTTATGCGCCCGGCGGCAAGGCCAATTATCCTTCTTCGGTGCTGATGCTGGCTATTCCCGCCCAGGTGGCAGGAGTGAAGGAAATCATTGCCACTGTGCCGACGAAATTTTCGGAAGCGGGCTATCTGGTTTTCGCGGCCGCAGCACTGGCCGGTGTGGACCGGGTCTACAGCCTCGGCGGTGCCCAGGCAATTGCGGCCCTGGCCTATGGTTCCGAGACTTTGCCGGCGGTAGACAAGATCACCGGTCCCGGCAATGCCTATGTCACCATGGCCAAGAAACAGGTGTATGGCGATGTTGGTATCGATATGCTGGCAGGCCCCTCAGAGCTGACGGTCATCTGTGACGGTGAAACCGACCCGGACTGGATTGCCATGGATCTGTTTTCCCAGGCTGAACATGACGAACAGGCTCAATCCATTCTGATCAGCACCAGTGAGTCTTTCCTGAACCAGGTGGAAGACAGCATCAACCGCCTGCTGCCATCCATGGACAGGCGCGCCATCATCACCCAGTCACTGGAGTCCAGAGGCATCTTTATCCTGGCGGATGATCTGGCAGCTGCGGCCAGAGCCAGCAATCTGATCGCACCGGAACACCTGGAGCTCTCGGTGGCAGACCCGGAAGCTTTGGTGGAACTGATTGACCACGCTGGTGCTATCTTTATGGGGCGCTACAGCGCCGAAGCCCTGGGTGACTATTGCGCCGGCCCAAGCCACGTGCTGCCCACCTCCGGCTCCGCACGCTTTTTCTCCGCACTCGGGGTTTACGATTTTCAGAAGCGCAGCTCTATCATCAACTGCTCGGCAGTGGGAGCCAACAAACTGGCAGCTACAGCCTCGGAACTGGCGCGCAATGAACATCTGCAGGCCCACGCCCTGTCAGCAGAGTATCGTCTGAATCCGGAATTGGGCCCTGAATCGCAGGACAGCTGATTCAGGGTTTGAGGTCAGGGTTCAATAATAATAGCCTGGCCAAAACCCAGGGTGGTTGGCAGGGTGAATGTCTGGCCGTTGCGGTAGATTTGCACCTCGATAGTATCGCCGGGCTTTTTATTGCGAATTTCCATCATGATGTTCTGGGCGTCAGTTACCAGAGTCTCTCCGACCCCGGTGATCACATCGCCAGGCTGAATACCGGCTCGCTGGGCAGCGCCACCCTCATCAACATTCTCCACCAGAATGCCGCGAATATGCTCAACGCCAAAGAACAATTCGCTGGATTGTTCATTCAGCGCTTCCCCGGTGAGTACCCCCAGATAGCCTGAATTGGCTTCTATGGCCTGAACTATCATTTCCTCCATGGCGGGCACCGCAACACTGGCCGGTGTGGCAAAGCCGATACCTTCGAATCTGCCGGATTCGGAGACAATGGAGGAATTAATGCCGATGAGCTGGCCCTCTGAATTGATCAGCGCGCCACCGGAATTGCCGGGATTGATGGCAGCATCGGTCTGGATAATGGGCAGCGTGTTGCTGTCGCTGCCAGACACGGCGCTGACAATTCCCTGGGAAACTGCCTGGCCAATATTGCGCGGGTAGCCGATGGCAAACACGATGTCGCCGACATGAACAGAGTCGTCTTCACTTATCTCAATAGGTGTCAGGTCATCCATATTGATGTGTAAAACCGCCAGGTCATTGGTCTTGTCCCAGGCTACAACCGTGGCCGGGGTTCTGCGGCCATCGTGGAGGGTTACCTGGGTATCGAAGGCATCGAACAGCGTGTCCACCACGTGCAGATTGGTCAGAATAAAACCTCTCTCATCGATGATGACGCCTGAGCCAAGGCTATTGGATTCACCCAGATAAAGATTAAGGCGATCCTCAGCGGCGCGCTCGACAGATTCAACATTCACGCTGGTGGCATTGATGCTCACCACCGAGGGTGCGGCCCGGCGAATTGCCTCGGCATAGGAGGTAACCGCCTGGGGCACTTGCTGGATGATAGGGGCAGGGTTTGATTGCTGTCTGGCAAGTTCTTCGAGTTGGCGATACTGCAGGTACACCACGGCAATCAGCACGCCGCAAACGACGGGCCAGCCGGCAAACTGGATCAATCGCAGTAATTGGCTCAAGCGGGTGCTCCTCGGGCTGCCTGGGGTGTCTGTGTTATTATCGCAGCCGCTATCAATATACAGCCTCGGAGTAGCCATTCCAATGCCCACAGATCGTAATCGCATCCAGTGTGAACTGGATACACTGCTGGAGCCGCAACGCTTTCGTGATTACTGCCCTAATGGTTTGCAGGTAGAAGGCAAGAATGAGATCGGCAAAATCGTCTCCGGTGTCACAGCCAGTCAGGACATGATCGAAGCAGCGATTGCTGCTGATGCAGATATGCTGCTGGTGCACCATGGCTATTTCTGGAAGGGCGAGGATGCCGCGATAAGCGGCATGAAAAAACGCCGCATTGCGCGTTTGCTGGAATCCGATACCAATCTCTTTGCCTACCACTTGCCTCTGGATGCTCACCCGGAACTGGGAAACAATGCCCAGCTTGCAGCGGTACTGGGTTTTTCCGTGGAGCGGCGCATTGCCAATGCCGGTGAGTCACCGCTGCTGTTCTGCGGCAAGCCGGAGTCAGTAATGGACCATGAGTCCATGCTGGCGCATCTTGAGTCACGCCTGGGCCGAAAGGCACTGGGTATCAAGGGTAGCGACAAGGCGATTGAAACGGTGGCCTGGTGTACTGGAGCCGCGCAGGGCTATATCGATCTGGCCGTGGCTGCCGGGGTGGATGCTTTCATCAGCGGTGAGGTCTCGGAACAGACCTACCATAGCGCCCGGGAATCAGGAATTCACTATTTTGCCGCCGGCCACCATGCCACCGAGCGTTATGGTGTTCAGGCGGTAGGTAATTATCTGGCAGAGAATTTCGGCCTGGAACACGAATTCATCGATATTCACAATCCTATCTAGAAAGTCTGCGGACAGGCAATGGCTGGCCGGGTCCTGGGTTGATTGGCCCGACCATGCTGGCAGTGGCTAGATAATCTCTTCGCTTCGCATCAGCTTGATCACCTGATCCACACATTCCTCGACGCTCAAACTGGAAGTGTCCAGTTCCAGGTGAGCCTGTTCGGGTGCCTGATAAGGGAAAGAAATGCCGGGAATATCGTCTGAATCATTCGCTTCGCTGGAAGCATACAGACCGCTTGGGTCGCGCTGCATACAGACGTCCATGGGCGGATTGAGATAGATGATGTAACAGTTGTCTTTGCCGATTACGCTGATGGCATGTTCTCTGGAGTCAGCACTGTGGGCGACAAAGGAGGCACAGCAGATAAGGCCCGAGTCATTGGCGAAGCGGGCAATATGGGCGCTGCGTCGCAGGTTTTCGGCTCTGCCCTCGGCATCATGGGGCAGGCCCTTGCTGATTCCCAGGCGCATGGTCTTGCCATCCAGTACCGTGCTGACACGACCAAGATCGAACAGCCGTCGCTCCAGGCCATGGGCGAGGGTCGATTTGCCGGATCCGGAGACGCCGATAAACATGATCGTTGCCGGTTTCTGGCCGAAGCGGGCGGCCCGCTCTTTCTTGCTGACATGCTGGTTATGCCGCTCGCCGCGTGGCTGCTGCACCTGCCTCTGGTCGGCGATCATGCCAGCGCCGACAGTCACATTGCTCAATCGATCAATGACAATAAAGTTACCCGTGGCACGGTTATTACGATAGCCATCGAAGCAGACTTGCTGATCGACACTGATCTCAAGCAAGCCTATTTCATTCAATTCCAGTGACGGTGACGGCCGCGTTTTCAGCGTGTTGACATCAATCTGATGGCGAATGCTTTTTACCTGGCCGGTAACGGTGCGGGTACCCAGCTTGAAGTCATAATCCTTGCCAGGCAGCAGTGCCTGTTCTGTCATCCACACCACTGTGGCTTCAAAGCTGTCGGCCGCCGCCGGCAGATTGTCACTATGGGCAATCATGTCGCCACGGCTGACATCGATCTCGTCTTCCAGGGTCAGGGTGATGGCCATGTCGGCATGGGCCATTTCCAGTTCCTCGTCAAAGGTGACGATGGATTTGACGTGGCTGGTCTTGCCGGATGGCAGCACCATGATTTCATCGCCCTTGCGCACCACGCCGGAGGCGACGGTTCCGCAGAAACCGCGGAAGTTGAGATTGGGCCGGTTTACATATTGTACCGGCAGACGAAAATCATCGAAGTTGCGATCACCGGCAATTTCAACCTGCTCCAGCAGCTTCATCAGGGTATCGTCTTCGTACCAGGGCATATTGTCGCTGTGATTGACGACGTTATCGCCATTGAGCGCTGAAATCGGAATGAAGTAGAAATCGGCTTTTTCCAGATTTTCGGAAAATTTCAGGTAATCTTCCCGGATCGAGTCAAAGACTTCCTGGCTGTAATCCACCAGATCCATTTTATTGATGGCGACGATAATATGGCGAATACCCAGCAGCGAAGCGATGAAGCTGTGGCGCCGGGTCTGGGTCTGCACACCGTGGCGGGCATCGATCAGAATCACTGCCAGGTCACAGGTTGAGGCGCCGGTGGCCATATTGCGGGTGTATTGTTCGTGGCCGGGAGTATCGGCAATGATGAATTTGCGTTTGGCTGTGGAGAAATAGCGGTAGGCGACGTCGATGGTTATACCCTGTTCGCGTTCGGCCTGAAGTCCGTCAACCAGTAGTGCCAGATCGAGTTTGCCGCCGGTAGTGCCGGATTTGACGCTGTCAGCTTCGATAGCGGCTAGCTGATCCTCGTAAATCATTTTTGAATCGTGCAGCAGCCGGCCAATCAAGGTGCTCTTGCCGTCATCAACGCTGCCGCAGGTTAGCAGGCGCAGCAATTCCTTGCGCTCGTGCTGGGCCAGGTAGGCATGAATGTCAGTGCTGATAAGTTCCGATTGATGGGACATTGAAGTCCGCTCCCTAAAAATAGCCTTTGCGTTTCTTGTCTTCCATGGATCCGGCTTTATCAGTATCGATCAGTCGACCCTGACGTTCCGAGCTGGTGGTTAACAACATTTCCTGAATGATTTCCGGCAGTGTCGTGGCAGTGGATTCCACGGCGCCAGTGAGTGGGTAGCAACCCAGAGTGCGAAAGCGCACGGTTTTGGTTTCAATTTTCTGGTCATCGCCGATGGGCATGCGTTCGTCGTCCACCATGATGTCGACGCCATCGATGTTGACCACCGGGCGCGGTTTGGCGAAGTACAGAGGAACGATATCGATGTTGTTCAGGTAGATGTACTGCCAGATATCCAGCTCGGTCCAGTTCGACAGCGGGAATACCCGAATGCTCTCACCCTTGTTGACCTTGCCGTTGTAGATATTCCACAACTCCGGACGCTGGTTCTTGGGGTCCCAGACGTGGTTTTTGTCGCGGAAGGAAAACACCCGCTCCTTGGCGCGGGATTTTTCCTCGTCGCGACGGGCGCCACCGAAGGCAGCATCGAATTTGTATTTGTTCAGGGCCTGTTTCAGGGCCTGGGTTTTCATGATATCGGTGTGTTTTTCGCTGCCGTGGGTAAAGGGCCCAACGCCGGCTTCCACCCCTTCCTGATTGATATGGACAATCATATCCAGTCCCAGCTCTTCCCTCTGGCGATCGCGGAACTCGATCATCTCCCGAAATTTCCAGGTGGTGTCCACATGCATGAGGGGGAAGGGCAGTTTGCCCGGATAGAAGGCCTTCAGGGCCAGGTGCAGCATTACCGAGGAATCCTTGCCGATGGAGTACAGCATCACCGGATTGTCGAATTCGGCGGCGACTTCGCGAATGATATGGATACTCTCAGCTTCCAACTGCTTGAGATGCGTCAGACTGTATTCTGCCATGTTCTGGAGGGGCTCTATTGCGATATTGATAGGTCGGGATGGCGAACAAACGGAGTAGCTTGCTCGCTAGCTTGCAGATTTTTCCGGTTCGGATTCTTCGTCCTGTTCTTTGTCGACACGGGTTTTATCAATGCCGAAATCTTCAGCCAGGGCGCCCTTCTGGTCGGGACTCTGCTTGGCGGCATAGTCCCTGGGTGGAATCAGTTCCTTTTCTTCTTCGCTGGCCGGGTTGTTGTCGAACACGGCATCGGAATCTGTCGGCAGCAATTTGTTGGCGACTTCACTGGAACAAAGATCCTGGGCGCCGGAGGCCAGATGCTGGTACATCTCACGATAGCTCTCGGTCATATGCTGAACCAGTTCGGCGGTCATGCTGAAATGGTCGCTGACACTGTCTTTATATTCGCGGTGATTCTCCTTCAGGCCGCGAATCTGGTTTTCGAGTTCACGCACCCGCGACGGGGAGTTGTTCAGACGGCTGGCCCCCACGACCCCAACAACAACTCCAATGGCTAAACAACCTATTGCCACTAACCAGATCATGTACCAGTCTGCTCCTTGCTTGATTTGAAGATTTGCCTGTTGCGCGCAAGTATACCTTAAAAGCGGCCCAACACTGTAATGCAGTGACAACCCGTCGAAATTTTCCTGGCCGGGGAGGCTGCTTCTGGCATGGAAAGCCATTAGTGCCTAGAATGCCGCCAGTTTTCCTGCTTGTGAGTCACCATGACAGCCACTGAAAAATATCTTGCCGACCTGCAATCGTCTGCAATCAGCGATGACCCGGAGCAGCGGCGTATCCTGGCCCTGCTGGATACGCTGCAGCAGGACATCGAGCGAAGCGGGTCAGTCAACAGCGGACTGCTGAGCCGCTGGATTGGCCTGGCGGCCGGGAGTGGCACTGAAAAAGTGCAGGGCTTGTATCTCTGGGGTGGCGTGGGGCGTGGCAAGACCTACCTGATGGATCTGTTTTTTGAGAGCTTGACCGAGAGTCGCAAACTGCGCACCCACTTCCATCGCTTCATGCACCGGGTGCATCAGGACCTGGCCCGGCACCAGGGCAGCAAGGATCCGCTGCAGTTGATCGCTGACGAAATCGCCGACCAGGCCCGGGTGCTCTGTTTCGACGAATTCTTTGTGCTGGATATCGGCGATGCCATGATTCTGGCCGGCCTGCTGGAGGCGCTGTTCTCCCGGGGGCTGATTCTGGTGACGACATCGAATATCCATCCTGATGGCCTGTATCGCAACGGCCTGCAGCGACAACGATTCCTGCCCGCTATTGAGTTGATCAAGGCCAATACCCGGGTCGTGAATATGGCTGACGGCACCGATTACCGTCTGCGCATTCTCAGTCAGGCCAGTTTGTATCATAGCCCGGTCACAGAGCAGACCGAGGCATTGCTTACTGACAGCTTTGCCAGCATTGCCACGGACAAACTGGACTGGCGCAGTGAGTGCCAGGTCGAAATTCTGGGGCGCCAGATTCCGGCCCGTCTCTGTGCCGGTGACGCAGTGTGGTTCGAGTTCACTGCCATTTGTGACAGTCCGCGCAGTGCCTTCGATTACGTGGAAATAGCGCGTCTGTTTCACAGCGTCATAGTCAGCAATGTGCCCGCCATGGCTGATCAGCAAAATGACCAGGTGCGGCGCTTTATTAATCTGGTGGACGCGCTCTATGATCGTCAGGTGAAGCTGATAGTCTCGGCTGCGGTGGAGATAGACCGGCTCTACAACGGGGAAACCCTGGCTTTTGAGTTTGAGAGAACCCGCTCCCGACTGGTGGAAATGCAGTCCCGGGATTACCTGAGCGCCAGTCATGGCGGGTGATGGAGAATGCCACAACAAAGGCGGGATAATTGTGATGCTGAATTCTGCCTTTCAGGGCACGAATTTCCTTGAATCTTGCCTGTTGCTCCGGTAGTATTCGCGCTCCCTGAACTTAAGCCCGAATACGAGTAATGAAAACATACAGCGCCAAACCTCACGAAGTCGACCAGAACTGGTTGCTGGTGGATGCTGAAGGCCAAACATTGGGTCGCATGGCTACCGAGATAGCTACGCGCCTGCGTGGCAAGCATAAGCCGGAGTACACCCCGCACGTCGATACTGGTGACTTTGTAGTGGTTATCAATGCCGAGAAAGTCCAAGTGACCGGCAAAAAAGCCACGGACAAGATGTACCATGCCCACTCCGGTTTCCCCGGTGGACTGAAGAGTATGTCTTTTAACAAATTGCAGGAACATTCGCCGGAGAAGATCATCAAGCTGGCGGTTAAAGGCATGCTGCCGCGCACTCCGCTGGGCAGGGCAATGTTCAAGAAACTCAAGGTGTATGCCGGCTCCGAGCACCCCCATGGTGCGCAGCAGCCGCAGGCACTGCAACTATAAGGCAGAGCACGGATTCCCATGGCAACTGAACAATATTACGGTACCGGACGTCGCAAAACTTCCACGGCTCGTGTTTATCTGAGCAGCGGCAGCGGTGAGATCATCGTCAACCAGCGTCCGCTGGACAGCTATTTTGGCCGTGAAGTGGCACGCATGATTGTGCGTCAGCCTCTGGAACTGGTTGAAATGATTGAAAAATTCGACATCAAGGTGACTGTTCGCGGTGGTGGTAGTTTCGGCCAGGCCGGCGCCATTCGTCACGGCATCACCCGTGCCCTGATGGAGTACGATGAGGAACTGCGTCCGACCCTGCGAAAAGCAGGCTTCGTGACTCGTGACGCCCGTGCGGTTGAACGTAAGAAGGTTGGTCTGCGTAAAGCACGCAAGCGGCCCCAGTTCTCCAAGCGCTAAATCGGGATCGATCAGTAAAGCGCCAATCTTCGACAGGAGGTTGGCGTTTTTTTTTAACGAGAAAAATCATTATTTTCTTTAATAATCAGCAAGATAAGCTGGATTGGCCGGGGCTGGCGGCTTGCCAAAATTGGCAAAATTGACTAGTATTGCCGCGGTTTGCCGACCTCAAAAGGATGCTTCGCTCAAATCCCGCTGTTTGGTTGCTGACTTCCGCCTGTTGGCGGACTTTCAATTGAAATTTGCATGTCCTCAAGGAGAAATGAACGGTGACTGACGACAGTACTAATACTGGCCGCAGGCGTTTTCTGGTGGGTTCTACCTCTGTAATGGGTGCTGCGGGCGTTGTAGCCGCTGCGGTTCCCTTTGTTGGATCCTGGAATCCCAGTGCCAAGGCACGTGCGGCGGGTGCGCCGGTGCGTGTGGATGTAAGCCGACTGCAACCGGGTGAAATGCTTGGCCCTATCCCTGCCTGGCGTGGCCGACCGATCTTCGTGATTCGCAGAACCGAAGAGGCTCTGAATGTCCTCAATGAAGATCCGGGCCGTCTGGCTGACCCCAATTCAGAAGATCCGGAGCAGCCTCAGTATGCAGCCAACGAGACCCGTTCCCGTGAGCCGGAGATTCTGGTCCTGGTTGGTCTTTGTCCGCATCTGTTCTGTTCTCCCACACCCCATATCGAAGTGCGTCCGCAGCCTTTCGACTCCGAATGGCGTGGTGGTTTTTTCTGCCCCTGTCATGGCTCTCGCTTCGACCTTGCTGGTCGTGTGTATGCGGGATCACCGGCATCTCGCAATATGCAGGTACCCCCTTACTCCTATGAGAGTGAGAGCGTACTTGTCATTGGTGTAGACGAGGAGAATGCGGCATGAGCGATATGAGCAATGTAGACAACAACAAGAGCCAGGGCCGTTTCATGGCCGGTATGATCGGTCTGCGCGACTGGGTCGATGCCCGCCTGCCTATCATGGAAGCCTGGCGCAAGCATTTGAGCGAATACTACGCACCCAAGAATTTCAATTTCTGGTATTTCTTCGGTGTTCTGTCCATGGTGGTCCTGGTCATGCAATTGCTGACCGGCATCTGGCTCACCATGAACTACACGCCGAGCGCGGAAGCGGCCTTTGCCTCCATTGAATACATCATGCGTGATGTGGAGTACGGCTGGATTTTGCGTTACCTGCATTCCACCGGTGCCTCGGCTTTTTTCTTTGTGGTCTATGTCCACATGTTCCGTGGCCTGATGTATGGCTCCTACCAGCGTCCCAGAGAGTTGATCTGGGTGTTCGGCATGGCGATCTACTTCGTGCTGATGATGGAAGGTTTCATGGGCTATGTACTGCCCTGGGGCCAGATGTCTTACTGGGGTGCCAACGTGATCGTTTCCCTGGCCGGTGCCATTCCGGTGATTGGTGAAGACCTGCTGGTGTGGGTACGTGGTGACTTCCTGATCTCCGGTGCCACCCTGAACCGCTTCTTTGCCCTGCATGTGGTGGCCCTGCCCATCGTGCTGATTGCCCTGGTGGTGCTGCATATTCTTGCTCTGCATGAAGTGGGTTCAAACAACCCCGATGGTGTGGAAATCAAGGCTAACAAGGGTCCCGATGGTGTGCCGGTTGATGGTGTGCCTTTCCATCCCTACTACACCATGTATCACGACCTGGCCGGCATTGTGCTGTTCCTGTTTGTGTTCTGTGCCATCGTCTTCTTTGCGCCGGAAATGGGCGGTTATTTCCTTGAGATCGCCAACTTCCAGGAAGCGGATCCGCTGAAGACGCCGGAACACGTTCCGCCAGTGTGGTACTACACACCGTTCTATTCCATGCTGCGGGCGGTCACCGTACCCCTGTTTGGCATCGATGCGAAATTCTGGGGCATGCTGGTGATGTTCGGTGCTATCGCCATTCTGTTTGTGCTGCCCTGGCTCGACCGCAGCCCTGTACGTTCCATGCGCTACAAAGGCTGGTACAGCCGTATCGCCCTGTTGCTGTTTGTGGTGTCTTTCCTGATTCTCGGTGTGCTGGGTACCCAGTCCGTGAGTCCGGCCAAGACCCTGCTGGCGCAGATCATGACCGTGGTGTACTTCGCCTATTTCATTCTTATGCCCTGGTATACGAAGAAAGAGAAGACGGCACAGCCGCCAGCGCGACTGACTGGACGCTTCATCTCCATTCCGCAATTGATCGGCAGCATTCTGCTGATTATCTTCCTGGTAGTTCTGCCATTGATGATGGTTTCCGGCAGCGCCGAAGCCGCCTCGGCAGGTAACCTGGATCTGGAGCATGTGGAGACGGATTTCGATGACAAGGAATCTCTGCAACGCGGCTGGAAAACCTATATGAACTACTGCGTTGCCTGTCATGAGCTGGGCTATGCCCGCTATGAGCGTACCGCTCTGGATCTGGGGCTGGACAATGACCTGGTGATGGCCAATCTGGTCTTTGATGATTCCCATTTGATTGGTGATCTGATGACCAATGCCATGACCAAGGACAATGCCCAGAACTGGTTTGGTGCCGCGCCGCCGGATTTGACCCTGGCGGGTCGTGTACACAGCCCGGATTGGCTCTATACCTATATGAAGTCGTTCTACAACGATGACAGCAGACCTTTCGGCACCAACAACAAGATATTCCCCAATGTGGGCATGCCTAATGTGCTCTACAGTCTGCAGGGTGATGTGACCTGTGACGATCACGGTGCCGACGATCCGACACAATGTGAATTGCACCATGTTGAAGGAAGCGGCGCACTGTCACCGGAAGAGTTCGACAATACCGTGGCCGATCTGGTGAATTTCCTTTACTACATCGGTGAACCGATGCGCGATCGACGCCAGGAAATTGGTGTCTGGGTGCTGCTGTTCCTGGGAATCCTGTTCGTGCTGACCACCTGGTTGGGCCGGGAATTCTCCAAGGACTATCACTAGGCATAATTGCTAATCGGTAAATCAAGAATCACAACAGAGGAAACACTATGGGTGTGGTAGCGAAAAGATCGTCCATGACCTTTTATTCGGATGGAACCAGTCATTACAGTCATCGCGTGCGAATCGTGCTGGCTGAGAAGGGCGTAACTGTCGAAACCATTGACGTCGATCCGACCAACAAGCCGGAGGATCTGGCCTCGTTAAACCCTTATAACTCCCTGCCGACCCTGGTAGACCGGGATCTGGTGCTGTATGAAGCGGACATCATGATGGAATATCTTGATGAGCGCTTTCCACATCCACCCCTGTTCCCGGTTTATCCGGTGGCCCGTGCCCAGTCCCGCCTGTGGATTTATCGCATCAAGCAGGACTGGTGTGCTCTGGTGGATGCCCTCATGGCAGGAGACGGCACCCCGGCGCAGCTGGAGAAGAAGCGCAAGGAACTCAGGGAATCACTGGTTTCTATCGCACCGATATTTGGTGAAAAGCCGTTCTTCATGAGCGACGAATTCACCATTGTCGATTGTGTGGTGACTCCGATTCTCTGGCGCCTGCCGGAAATGGGAATCGAGTTGCCCAAGAACAAGACCACCAAGCCATTGCTGGAGTACAAGGATCGGCTATTCGAGCGGGATTCCGTCATAGCCAGCCTCTCCGAACAGGAAAAGGAGATGGTCTAGGTCAGGGAAACCTGCCGGTCCGCTTCTGATTCATGACCATGACCTCAAGCCGCCCGTACCTGCTGCGGGCTCTTTACGAATGGATTCTGGATAACGACTGCACACCCTACATCCTGGTGAATGCCATGGGAGAGGGTGTCGACGTGCCAGATGAACACGTCAAGGACGGTCAGATCGTTCTCAATATCTCGCCTACAGCGGTCCAGAATCTGCTGATCGACAATGACAGCCTGTCATTCGATGGCCGCTTTGCTGGCCTGGCCAGGCCGGTGTTCGCCCCCATTAATAATATTCTGGGTATCTATGCCCGCGAGAACGGACAGGGCATGATCTTCGACAGCCAGGGTCTGCGGCCGGGGCCTGACGGAGGCGGTGATGGTGGCAACGATGGCGGCGACAAACCGAAGCGCGAAGCCGAAGAAAAACCCAAAAAGCCAAGTTTGCGCGTGGTCAAATAACCGCGCCATCAGCTCTTTCAGTTGATGTATTCAAACACCTTCACGACACGATTGACCCCGGAAACATTGCGCGCCAGATTGGCGGCATTGTCAGCTTCCGGCTCACTGATCAGTCCCATCAGATAGACCGTACCATTCTCGGTAATAACCCGTACCTGCCCGCTGGGTACTTCAGAGTCGGTCAGCATCAGGGTTCTGATCTTGGTGGCTATCCAGGTGTCATTGCTGCGCGCCAGAAAACCGCTTTTACCTGCCACTTCCAGTTCGTTGTGAATGCGACGAATCTTGGTGCTGGCCTGGCTGGCAATTTCGGTGGCGCGGGACTTCATAGCCTCACTCTCCACCTGGCCCACCAGCAAGACCACGCCATTGTGACTGACAACATCAAAATGGGCATTGCGGAAGGCCGGCTCCTGGGACTTCATGTTCACCTTGATCTTGGTCTCGATGGATTGATCCTCAATGACCTGACCGGTGGTGCGGGAAGTGGGGTCTTCCTGGATGCCGTCTTCGCCGGTTGCCTCAACCAGAAAGGCGGTACAGGCGGTATTCACAATCAAGAAAAGAACAGCGAGGGGCAGGCGTAAGGCTTGCATGACTAGTCTCCTCCAAAAAGCTGGGTATCGATAAAATCACAAAGACAGTGGATGACCACCAGGTGCACTTCCTGAATTCTTGCCGTACGGTCAGAGGGAACCCGAATTTCAATATCATCCGGACCCAGCAGGTCGGCCATTTTGCCGCCGTCCTTGCCGGTCAGGGCCACGGTCAGCATTTGCCTGTCCCGTGCTGCCTTCATGGCTTCCATGACATTGGCGGAATTGCCGCTGGTGGAAATGGCCAGCAATATATCACCCTGCTGGCCAAGAGCACTGACCTGTTTGGAGAAAATTTCATTGTAGTCATAGTCGTTGGCAATGGCGGTCAATGTCGATGTGTCTGTGGTCAGGGCCAGGCCGGGCAGTCCCGGGCGTTCCTTTTCAAAGCGATTCAACAACTCGGCTGAAAAATGCTGTGCGTCGCCGGCCGAGCCGCCATTGCCACAGCTCAGGATCTTGCCTTCGTTGAGCAGGCAATTGACCATGGCGGCACCGGCGGCCTGAATGGCGGCGGGCAGAACATCAGCTGCGCGTTGTTTGGTGCTGATGCTTTCTGAAAAATGTGCTTGTATCTGTTCCAATAAATCCATACTTACAACCTCGGGCATTCGACCTCTATATCGGCAATTGCAGCGGCTTTCTTACCACGCCTGGCGCTTTTTTACGCGCCGGTCCCAACAGCAGCAGTTCTGCATGTAGACCGTGATGGCAGTGCAAAAATTCTATTATAAAGCCTATTGAAAGGCATTCTGGAGCCAGTCTATTCTGCCAGCCTGTTGCCGCTGAGCTGTCTGGATAGCGATTACATCGAAGCGCGCTGGTAACTGCTGAAACCGGGTGTGCGAAGCGAGAAAGCTGGCAGCAGCCTTGCGAATCTTTTCCTGCTTGTGTCTGTCGATTGATTGCAGTGCCGAGGCGAAATCCGAATCTGAGCGATACCTGACTTCCACGAAGACCAGATGCCGCTGGGCGTCGACCATAATCAGATCGATCTCACCGAATCGGCAACGGTAGTTGCGTTGCAGCAGGCGCAGGCCCTGCTGCCGAAGATAGCGCTCTGCCTGCCGTTCTGCCCTGATACCGAGCCAGGCACGGCTGTTATTGCTTGCGAACATAGCGGGTCTTCCCTGACCGGCAGTTTTTCGGCATTACTCTCCGGGATTGGCGTTTGTCATTGGCATCGCCACCGCAACACCCTGCTCGAAGCGAGCCATCTGCAATTGTCTTTGCAGGCGGCGCTCCGGACTAAGGCTCAGCATGCCTGTGGCGCCACGCAGACTCTGCAACTGCCCTGATTCAAACTGTTGCAGGCGGGCATAGAGCCGGTAGCTGTCGATGCCCAGGGCGCGAAGGCGCTGCAAGGGCCCCTGTACGGGGCGCAAACTGGCCGCAAATCCTGCTTTCAATTCATCGTCGCTGAGCAGCCAGGGTTCTACCGTGAAAACAATGCCATCGAGGTCCTGGTTGGCACTCTGGTTATCCAGGCCATCATAGATTGAAGGCATGGAGTAAACGGGAACGTCTTCTGCGAAATAGAAAGCCAGGGTGGGTTTTATCTGGCGTCCCTGCCTGGGATTGGCCATCAGGAATATGAAGTCGATATCGGTCCGCCGTCGTGGCGTGAATTCCATATTATTGCGCGGCAGTATCTGCAACAGGCGTTCGGCCCTGGATTCGCTGGAATCAATGGCCATCAGACGCTTGATGACACTGGTAAAATCACTGTCCCCGGTAAATGTGCTGCGACTCACCAGATTTCCGCCGAGATCGTTCCAGGTGTCGGTAAACACCGTTTGCAGGCGATCATAATTGGCGCCAGCCGGAGTCAACAGGGCTGCATTGCGGTGCCCCTGTTGCCAGGCTGCAAAAACTGCCTGGGTGATTTCATCCTCGGGGGCCAGGCCAAACTGATACAGATTATCTGGGCCCGGGCCTGGTGAGTCAGCGTAATTCAGGGCAAGCGTCGGCACAGGCAATTCATCCAGGGCATGCAGGCGGTTGACAAAATCCTTGCTCAGCGGGCCGATCACCAATTCTGCGCCATCGTCTACGGCCTGATTATACAGGCCCTCAATACTGCTGATGTTGCTGCTGTCATACACCGAGATCGAGGGGACATCGCGGCTGATCTGTAGTGCCTGATAATAAGCGCCCAGAAATCCTTCCTGGATTGCCATTCCGGCAGGTTGCTGCACAGGCAGGAGCAGGGCAATACGCTGGGGTCGGTTGTCCCAGATAGAGGACAATTCCTGAAGTGGTGAAGGAAGCATGGCTACAGCGTGGTGTTGTGCCCAGATACGCTGCCACTGGTTTATGGCATCGAGCTGCCCGCGAATGCTCAGCTGCTCACTGCGCGAGACTCGCGCCAGTTCGACCCAGCCCCGAGCCGCATAGCTGGCAGAACCGGTAGCCAGATTGCCGAGCTCAGTGTTGCTTTGACTCTGCAGCAGCTCCCAAATCGAATCGCTCAGCTCGCTACTGAGCTGCTCCGCTTCGGCGGCGCTGATGAAGGCATCAAGGGCAGCGCCGGATTGACCCACAGCCTGCAGGCTGTCGCCCAGCTGCTGGTAATACTGGCCCAGCAGGCGCGGCGGTATGGTAAGGTTGCCGGCATCGAGCGACTGCAACAGGTTCAGGGCCCGGCTATAATCATTCTCCGTAGCGGCTGCCCGGGCTGCGAGCAGGGCTATTTCGGTTTTCAGAATCGGGTCATCCAGATTCTGAAAGTCGAACTCTTCGAGTTGCAGATCCGACAATTCATAGACTGGCGAGCTTTCTATCTGCCCGGCCGCAAGCAGACTGAGCTGAGCGCGTTGTTCGCCGTCACTGGCAATGACTTCGGCTATTAGCGCCCCTGTCGAGTCTGGGGTAGACTCGCTGAGCAATTCATCGTCTGCGCTTCTCGCGCTGTCGTTGCTGGCACAGGCAGACAGCAGAGCGCTGACCAACGCCATTATTGACAAGGACCGGGGCAGGCAGGAGCGGCGAGCCTTGCTGCCCAGCTTGGTTTTTTGCATAGGGAATCTGCTGGCAGGGAAGAGTTAAATACTTGCTATCTAGAGTAATACAAGTGTTGAGGTCGGGCAATTTTCGAGCCAAAAGAATTGCCGGAACCCGGCAGGTAACTGCAACAAAATTATGACACCAGAAAATGCCACACTGTATGTAATTGCAACGCCGATCGGTAATCTCGAAGACATGACGGCGCGGGCAATAGAAATCCTTGGGCAGGTGGACCTGATTGCCGCTGAGGACACCCGCCACAGCAAACCCCTGCTCGACCATTTTGGCATCGACACGGCCCTGCGGGCTTATCATGATTTCAGCACAGGCAGTGCCATAGCTGCCCTGGTTGCCGAGTTGCAGGCGGGTCGATCGCTGGCGCTGATCAGCGATGCCGGAACCCCATTGATCTCTGATCCCGGTTACTCCCTGGTGAAAGCCGTCAGGGAGGCGGGCTTTGACGTGATTCCGGTGCCTGGCGCCAGCGCCCTGACTGCGGCCCTCAGTGTGGCAGGCATAGCCACTGATCGCTTTTGTTTTGAAGGTTTTCTGCCGGCCAGGACCGGCAGCCGCAAGAACCGCCTGGCGCTATTGCAGGCCGAGCAAAGAACTCTGGTGTTTTACGAATCGCCACACCGCATCAAGGATTCGATCAGCGACTTCGCTGCGGTATTTGGCGCTGACAGACGGATCTTTGTTGGTCGGGAGTTGACCAAGAAATTTGAGACCCATTTTCATGGCAGTCTGGACGACTGCCTGCACTGGCTGGCAGCAGACAATAACCAGCAGCGCGGGGAATTCGTCCTGGTGGTGTCAGGCTGCAGTAATGATGAACTGGAAGCTGACCGCCTGAAGGCGGCCCTCGACTGGGTCGAGAGATTGCGGGCCGAGATGAGTACCCGCAAGGCGGTGTCGCTGGCCAGTGAGATCACCGGGGCGCGCAAGAACAGTTTGTACGATGCTGTATTGAAGGCGGGCCAGCAAAAATAGCCCAACTATTGATTGAGTTGTCTGGCCGGGTGCATTAATCTTGCCGCCGAGTCAGCCGGGCAATCGCTGTCTGACCACTCAGAACCTTGTCGGCCGGTGCAGGCGAGTTTCTGAGTGGTCAGATAGAGGAAAGTCCGGGCTCCGCAGAGCAGGGTGCCAGGTAACGCCTGGGGGGCGCAAGCCCACGGCCAGTGCAACAGAGAGTAGACCGCCCGCTTTTTGCGGGTAAGGGTGAAAGGGTGCGGTAAGAGCGCACCGCGCGGCTGGTAACAGACCGTGGCATGGTAAACCCCACCCGGAGCAAGGCCAAATAGGAATCCATCGGTGTGGCTCGCACTGGATTCGGGTAGGCCGCTACAGGCCTGTGGTGACGCAGGCTGCAGATGAATGATTGTCCTCGACAGAACCCGGCTTACAGGCTGGCTCAATTTTTTTTTCTTCTGCACTCAATCAGTGCAGCGCGCAGCCTGACAAGCAGATTCGGGCTGCCTATTCTTAATAAATCACTTTAATTTGTGGCCACAATTTCCTGAAAAGACTCAGGATGGCTGGCGATGAACCTGACTATTTCCTGCTCTGTTCCCGTCTTTTAGCGGCAAGTTCCCGTAATTTCTTGAAAAAACAGGCGAATAAGTGCTTGCACTGGGGCAGGCCAATGCCTATAGTGTCCAATAGTGGAGAAAAGTGGAGAAAGTTGTCTTTTGGTGGAGCCAAGTGGTGCTCAAGGACAACAAACTTCACAACTATTGGGGACAAACTCGTGTTTCGCGGCATCAATACCATTAATTTGGATGCAAAAGGGCGAATGGCACTGCCTGCGCGCTACCGTGAGCAATTGCTGAACAATTGTAATGGCCAGCTTGTCGTTACCATTGATACCAATCACCGTTGTCTGTTGCTTTACCCCCTTGCCGAATGGGAACTGATCGAACGTCAAATCGAGTCACTGCCCAGCTTCGACCCCACCTCCCAACGTGTCAAGCATCTGCTGATCGGCCACGCCAATGACCTGGAAATGGATGGCAGTGGTCGTATCCTGCTGCCGCAGGAACTGCGCCAGTATGCCGGCCTTGAGAAGCACGTCTGTCTCATTGGGCAGGGCAAAAAGCTGGAAATCTGGGATCAGGGCAATTGGGACGAACAGCGTAACCAGTGGCTGAGTGAATCTACTGCCGCTGGCGAGTTACCCGACAAGCTTCAGAATCTGGCGCTGTAGGGAGAGTCATGACTACCCCGGCCCAACACGAGACCGTACTTCTGGAGCAAGCGGTAGCGGCGCTGTCCATCAAGCCTGCTGGTTGCTATGTCGATGCCACCTTCGGCCGCGGCGGTCACAGTCGAGCCATTCTTGAGCAGTTGGGGTCAGGTGGACAATTACTGGCCTTTGACCGGGATCCCCGTGCCATTGAAGCGGCTGTCGAGCTGGGCAATTCGGATCCACGGCTGCACATCAGGCGCGCTCCCTTCAGTTCCCTGCAATCGGTGGCGCGGGAGGAAGCCATTGAGGGCCAGGTCTCGGGAGTCCTGTTTGATCTGGGTGTTTCCTCGCCGCAACTGGATGATGCCGAGCGCGGATTCAGTTTTATGCGGGACGGCCCACTGGATATGCGCATGGACCCGGATGCCGGCATCAGTGCCGAGCAATGGATAAACAGCGCCGCGCAGCAGGAAATCGCCGATGTTCTTTATAACTATGGTGAGGAGCGGCATTCCCGGCGTATGGCCAGGGCCATCGTCAGTTATCGCCAGGAGCAGCGCATTACGCGCACTGGCCAGCTGGCAGAAATTATCAAGCAGGCCAATCCGGCCTGGGAAAAAGACAAGCATCCAGCGACCCGCGCATTTCAGGGTATTCGCATTTTTATCAATGGCGAATTTGATGAGCTGGAGAAGGCGCTGGAACAGGCGCTGGCGGTGCTGGCGGTCGGAGGTCGGCTGGTGGTCATCAGCTTTCATTCGCTTGAGGACCGAATAGTCAAGAAATTCATCGCCTTGCAGACTAAGGGAGATAATTTCCCCCGAGACCTGCCGGTGACCCAGGAAATGCTGAATCCAAGATTGAAAGCTATCGGCAAGGCACAGCGGCCCACTGCCGCTGAGGTCAATTTTAATCCCCGTGCCCGCAGCGCTGTAATGCGGGTCGCTGAGAAGATTGCTTGAGTCGCAAATGAGCAGAAAACAGGCTGTCAAAAGCAAGCAGCGCAAGTCCATGGGCCAGCAGTCTCCGCTGCTGGCGGTGCTGCGCTGGTCGGGGCTGATGAGCCGCAGCTCATTGCTGTTGTTTGTCTGCATGGCGGTGGTGTTGGCAAGCGGCCTGCTGGTCGTGCGCACCACGCACCAGAACCGGGTGGCCTTTAATGAGTTGCAGCAGCTCAAGGATGAGGCCGTGCAGCTGGATGTGAGCTGGGGTCAGCTGTTGATTGAACAGAGCACCTTCGGTGTGGAAGGTCGCATCGAGCAGAAGGCGGTGGAGCAGCTGGACATGCGTGTCCCGGAAGTTGCAGACATCGTAATGGTGGGCAAACATGAGTGAATCCAGATTATCAGGCCTGCTGCAGCAATGGCGCCTTTATCTGGTGCTGTTCATGATGTCCCTGTGCGTAATGGCAATTGTCTGGAAAGTCAGCAGCTTGCATATCACAGAGCGGGATTTTCTGCAGGGCCAGGGTGATGCCAGAACCATTCGCACGGTGCCGCTGGTCGCAAATCGGGGTTTGATTACTGACCGCAATGGTGAGCCCCTGGCGGTTAGCACACCGGTAAAGTCCATCTGGGTTGATCCGGGCGATTTGCTGGATTCACCGCAATCGATTGCGGTGCTGGCTGAGCAACTGGAGCTCAATGCCGAGGTGCTGGCAGGCAATATCCGCAAGCATGCGGCGCGGGAATTCCTGTATGTGAAGCGGCGACTGCCTCCGGCCGATGCCGATGCCATTCTGGCGCTGGATCTGCCAGGCGTGTATGCCCAGCAGGAATATCAGCGATTTTATCCCCAGGGCGAGGTCACGGCCCATCTGGTTGGCTTCAGCAATGTGGATGACATCGGTCAGGAAGGTCTGGAGCTGACCTATGACGAGTGGCTGCAGGGTGTGCCGGGCCGCCGTCAGGTGATGAAAGATCGCCGCGGTCACATCATTGAAGAGCTGAATATCCTGCAGCCGGCTCAGCCAGGAAACAGTCTTGAGCTCAGCATCGATTTTCGAATCCAGAATCTTGCCTATAAGGAACTGAAGGCTGAATTTATCACCCGCCGCGCCAAGGCCGCCTCTGCGGTAGTGCTGGATATTCGCAGTGGGGAAGTGCTGGCCATGGTCAATCAGCCTTCCTATAACCCGCACAACCGTGCCGGTCTCACAGATTTCAGTGTGCTGCGCAACCGGGCTATCACCGATGTATTCGAGCCCGGCTCCACCACCAAGCCCTTCACCATTATCGCTGCACTTGAATCAGGGCTTTATACCCCGGGCACCGTTATCGAAACCGGCCCCGGCTGGATGATGGTCAGTGGCGATGAGGTCAAGGATATTGCCAATTATGGCACCCTCGATCTTTCTTCGGTGATTACCAAATCCAGTAATATCGGAACCAGCAAGATTGCGCTGAATATCGGCCCGGAGCCTATCCGCGATGTGCTGGAACGCGTTGGCTTTGGTCAGATGCTGGGTACCGGCTTTCCCGGTGAGCGCGGTGGCGTGTTGCCCAATCCGCGACGCTGGAGCCGGATTGAAACGGCAACTCTTTCCTACGGCTATGGCCTTTCCTCCAGTGCACTGCACCTGGCCCAGGCCTATTCTGTTATTGCCGACCACGGTCTTCGCAAGCCTGTTTCCCTGCTAAAGCTGGATGAGGAGGCGCTGCAAACACTGCCCACTGAACAGGTTGTGTCAGCACAACATGCCGACGAAGTGCTGGCCATGTTAAAGACGGTGGTGGATGCCAGTGCCGGCGGTGCTGCCACGGATGCCAATGTGCCTTTTTATCAGGTGGCAGGAAAGACCGGTACTGCCCATGTGGTCGGTGAGTTCGGCTATGAAGAAAATCTGCATAATTCCCTGTTCGCCGGTCTGGTGCCGGCTTCTGATCCCCGTCTGGTTATAGTGGTGATCGTCAATGAGCCCAAGGGTGATGAACACTACGGCGGTCAGGTAGCAGCGCCGGTATTTTCCAGAATAGCCTCTGGCGCCATGCGGATTCTGGATGTATCGCCTGACAAGCCTGAACCCAGGCTCGAGTTGAGTACAAGATGATGGAAACTGCTGCTGCGCGACAATCAGTTGTAAGCCTGGCCAGCCTGCTGGAGGGCTTCTCTGGCGTGCCGGAATTACAGGGCAGTCTGGCCGCACTGACCGTCAGCGGAATCAATCTGGACAGTCGTCTGGTGTGTGCGGGCGATCTGTTTATTGCCTGTTTTGGTAAAAATCATGACGCCCGTGAATTCATTGATGAAGTGGCGAAGCAGGGCGTGGCCGCAGTATTTGCCGAGTCCGGTGGTCAGTGGCAGGGCGTGCAGGAACGTCATGGAGTGCCGGTAATTGCCGTAGACAAGCTGGCTGCCCGGGTCAGTGAGATCGCGGCCCGTTTTTATTCCCATCCCAGTCACAAGCTGACCGTGATAGGTATCACTGGCACCAATGGCAAGACCAGTTGCAGTCAGTTTATCGCCCAGTCCCTGATGAGTCTTGGTTATCGAAGTGGCGTCATCGGCACTCTGGGCTACGGTGTCTTTGGGGAATTGAGTCAAACCAGCCTGACCACGCCGGACCCGGTGTTTACCCAAAAGGCACTGGCTGAGATGGCGCGCGATGGCGTTGACCCGGTGGTGATGGAAGTGTCTTCCGTGGGTCTGCATCAAAAGCGGGTCGCGTCAGTGCTGTTTGATACAGCTATCTTCACCAATATCAGTCGTGACCACCTCGATTACCACAAGAGTATGGAGCATTACGGCGCCAACAAGAAAAAGCTGTTCACCTCCGAAGGGCTGCGACATGCCGTAATCAATCTCGATGACCCCTTTGCCCTGTCGATTATTAATGAAATAGCCAGCAATGTTGAAGTGTCTACCTACAGCTTGCGAAACAGTGTGGCCACGGTCTATGCGCGCGAACTTGCGTTGACACGCAGTGGTTATCAGGCGGAAATCGTCACTCCCATCGGCAGTGGCCGAATCGCCGGGCGCCTGCTGGGTTCTTTTAATTTTTCCAATTTGCTGGCGGTCGCCGCCAGTTTGATCAGTTATCTGCAAGTGCGCAGGACGCTGGATATCAATGAGCTTTGTGATTTGTTATCAGCACTGCGTCCTGTAGATGGGCGAATGGATATTGTCGGCGATACCGACGATATCACGGTCGTGGTGGACTACGCCCACACGCCGGATAGTCTGCAGAGTGCCTTGCAGGCATTGCGTGAGCATTTTGACGGCAAGATCTGGTGCGTGTTCGGTTGTGGCGGTAATCGTGACCAGGGCAAGCGCCCGATGATGGGGGAAATCGCTGAAGCCTGTGCCGATCGCATCATCATTGCTGATGACAATCCGCGCAAGGAACGTGGTGATGACATCGTCCAGCATATTCTCAGTGGCATTCGCCAACCCGCAGAGGTGCTGGTGATTAGGGACCGGGCTGAGGCCATCGATTATGCCGTCAGCAAGGCGGCGCCGGGTGATGTGGTGCTGGTTGCCGGCAAGGGGCATGAAAACTATCAGGACATTGCAGGCGAACGAAAAATATTCAGCGATGCCAGTCAGGTACGCTTGTCCCTGAACAACAGGAAGCAGGCATCCGGAAACAAAGCCGGGGAGAGGGAATCATGATTGGCTCCATGTCTCTGGCAAACCTGGCCCAGCAACTGAATGGTCAACTGACAGGTGGTGATGTGTCTTTCAATAACCTGTCCACTGACACCCGCAATATTCATCCGGGAGATGCTTATCTGGCCCTGGTGGGTGAGCGCTTCGATGGCAATGACTTTGTTGCTGACGCCTGTGAGCGCGGAGCCGCGGCAGCCATAATCAGCACTCCCCAGAATGCGGATTTGCCGCTGTTGCAGGTAGCCGATACCCATCAGGCACTGGCGCAAATTGCGCTCGGGAATCGACTGCGTAGTGAAGCCAGGGTAATTGCCCTGACCGGTAGCCAGGGTAAAACCACGGTCAAGGAAATGCTGGCAGCGATTCTGGCCAAGGCCGGGCCGACGCTTTATACCAGTGCCAATCTGAACAACACCATCGGCGTGCCTCTGACCTTGCTGCGCCTCGATAAATCCCATCGCTATGCAGTGATAGAAATGGGCGCCAACAGCCAGGGCGAGATTGCTTTCAGTGTCAAGGCAGCCAGGCCGGATATGGCTCTGATCACCAATGCCAGCGATGCCCATGTAGAGGGCTTTGGCAGCTTGCAGGGTATTGTTGAAGCCAAGGGCGAGATACTTGACGGGCTGCAGGGTGAGGGCAAGGCCCTGTTAAATGCTGACGATCCCAATGTCGGTCAGTGGATCAAGCGTGCCGGGGCTCATCATGTGGTGCTGTTCAGCTACGACAACAAGTCCGGACAGGCTGCCTATTATGCCCGCAAGGTCAGTATTGGCGAACAGGGTCGAGTCGCTTTTGAATTGCAGAGCCCGCTTGGAGCGCAAGCTGTCAGTCTGCGCCTGTTGGGCAAGCACAATGTCTTTAATGCCGTCGCTGCTGCCGCTGCCGCTATCGAGACTGGCGCCAGTCTGCAGCAGGTGGCGGACGGACTGGCTGACTGCGAGGCAGTGCCTGGCCGTCTGATGCCTCTGACCGGTATCAATGGCAGCACCATCGTCGATGACAGCTATAACGCCAGCCCCGCTTCCTTCTTTGCAGCCATTGATGTGTTGATGACCTTCAAAGGTAAAAAAATCCTTGTTGCGGGCGACATGAAAGAACTCGGCAGCAATTCGGCCGAGGCTCATTTTGCGGTCGGTAATTACGCCCGGGAGGCGGCCGTTGATGAGCTGTGGGCCGTGGGGGAGGCGAGCCAGCAGACCGTTGCCGGATTTGGTGCTGCAGGCAGGCTGTTTCCCGGCCAGGAAGAACTAATAAAAGCAGGCGAAGCAGTAGCCGATGAGAACACGGTGTTTCTCATCAAGGGCTCCCGGGGTTCCCGGATGGATGTGCTGGTCGAAGCCCTGCGCAAAAAAGGAGGCGAGTAATGCTCGTTTGGCTTTCTGAATATCTTATGCAGTTCGACAGCAATTTTGCTGTTCTCCAATACATCACTGTGCGCGGGATTTTCAGTGTCCTGACTGCACTGGGTGTGTCTCTGTTGATTGGTCCGGCGATGATTCGCAAGCTCAACTATCATCAGATTGGTCAGGTGGTTCGTGATGACGGACCGGAGACCCACTTTAGCAAGGCCGGCACTCCCACCATGGGTGGGGCGTTGATTCTGGTGAGTATTGCCATCAGTACCGTGCTCTGGTCAGACCTTGAGAATCACTATGTCTGGATTGTGCTGCTGGTGACGGTCCTGTTCGGTGCCGTCGGCTGGGTTGACGACTATCGCAAAATATTTCATCAGAATCCGGTGGGCCTGTCGGCTCGCTGGAAGTATTTCTGGCAGTCGATTATTGGTGCAATTGCAGCGCTGGTTCTTTATTACAGCGCTGTCAGTCCGGTGGAAACCCAGTACATCATTCCGTTCTTCAAAGATGTGGCAATCGATATCGGTATTCTTTACGTGGTGATCAGCTACTTCATGATTGTGGGTTTCAGTAATGCCGTCAATCTGACCGATGGCCTTGATGGTCTGGCCATTCTGCCTACGGTAATGGTCGGTGGTGCCCTGGGTGTTATTGCCTATCTGGCCGGGCACAGCGAGTTTTCTGCCTATCTGAATATTCCCTATGTGGTGGGTTCCGGTGAGGTGGTCATCTTTGCCGGCGCACTGGCGGGCGCCGGCCTGGGTTTTCTCTGGTTCAACACCTATCCGGCACAGATTTTTATGGGTGATGTGGGAGCCCTGGCATTGGGAGCAGCCCTGGGAGTGATGGCTGTTGTTGCCCGGCACGAAATCGTCCTGTTCATTATGGGTGGCGTGTTTGTGATGGAAACCGCCTCGGTGATTCTGCAGGTGGCCTCTTTCAAACTGACCGGCAAGCGCATCTTTCGCATGGCGCCACTGCATCACCATTTTGAATTAAAAGGATGGCCGGAGCCCCGGGTTATCGTCCGCTTCTGGATTATTACGGTGATGCTGGTGCTGTTTGGCCTGGCGACACTGAAACTGCGCTAGAAAGTGCGCCGCTTGTGAATGACTTGAATGAGCAGAAACTGACAGTCGTGGTAGGGCTTGGCGCAACCGGCCTGTCCTGTGTCCGGTATCTGGTCAGTCAGAACCAGCCCTGCATGGTGGTAGACAGCCGCAACAATCCACCCGGGCTGGATGAACTGCGCAATGAATATCCGCAGGTAAAGGTAGAGTTGGGCGGTTTTAACGAGACAAGTTTGTCTCAGGCAAAAGAATTAATGATGAGTCCAGGTGTCAGCTTGCAAACAAGAGAAATAGCCAATGCCATGGCCAGCGGTGTGCCGGTGACGGGCGATATTGACTTGTTTTCCCGCCTCGCCAGAGCACCAATCGTTGCGGTTACCGGCTCCAATGGTAAAAGCACCGTGGTGGCCTTGCTGGCAGAGATTCTCAGGACAGCCGAACGCAAGTTTGCAGTGGGCGGCAATCTGGATTCGGAGTTTGGTCAACCGGCCCTGGATTTGTTGATGGAACCTGGCAAGGATTTGTATGTGCTTGAGCTCTCCAGCTTTCAGTTGGAGACAACTGAAAGCCTCGGTGCAGAGGTGGCCGTCATACTCAATGTCAGCGAAGACCATATGGATCGCTACGCCGACATGAGCGATTACCTGGCAGCGAAGCGGCGGATTTTTCGTGCTTGTCGCAAGTTGGTAGTGAACAGGGATGACGATGTCAGTGGCATTGATCCGGATTCTGCGCTGCCGCGCTGGAGTTTTGGATTCGGCGTTCCGGGCCAGCGCGAGGCAGGATTGAGTATGGTGGCTGGCGAGCAAACAATCTGTTTTGAGGATCAACCGGTTATTGCAGTGTCGGAATTGAAGATTGTCGGGCGTCACAATCTTGCCAATGCGATGGCGGCTATCTGCCTGGCGCTGGCACTGGATGTTGACCTGCCATCCATTCGCCGGGGCCTGAAGCGTTTCCCCGGATTGCCACATCGCTGCCAGTGGTTGGCCACTGTAGACGGTGTCGATTATTACAATGATTCCAAGGCCACCAATGTGGGGGCCGCCATCGCTGCTGTGCAGGGACTGGGTGAAAAAACCGCAGGCGGACTGCTGCTGATTGCTGGCGGCGATGGCAAAGGCGCTGATTTCAACGTTCTGGCGCCGGTGCTGAAGCGCTGGCTGAAAGGCCTGATCCTGATTGGTCGCGACGCCGAGCGCATAGCCGCCGTCATGGATGGATCTGTGCCAATTCAGTTTGCCGACGATCTGGAGATGGCAGTGCGGCAGGCAGCCAGTCTTTCTGAGGCAGGGGACGCGGTATTGCTTTCGCCGGCCTGTGCGAGTCTGGATATGTTCGCCAATTTCAAACAACGAGGCACTGCTTTTATGCAGGCAGTGAAAGCATTGCAATGAGCGCATTGGCAGCTAACAGGAATATGTCGCAAGCAGAGCAAAGCACTAATGGCTTGAACTCGCTGTTGTTGATTGTAGTGATTTTGCTTACTACCGGTTTGTTGATGATGACCTCTGCCTCGGTGGAAGTGGCCAACTCCCTGGCCGGTGACCCGTTTTTCTATTTCAAGCGACAGCTTGTTTTTGCCGTCATGGGAATCGCCGGCCTGTTGATTACCCTGCATATTCCCATGTACTTGTGGCGACGTATGAGTTGGTTTGCCCTGATGGCTTCCTTTGCGTTGTTACTGCTGGTGCTGGTGCCAGGCATCGGGACGGTGGTCAACGGCAGTGCCCGCTGGATCGATCTCGGCTTGTTTCGCCTGCAGCCTTCTGAACTGGCCAAGGTGTTTATTGTGATGTACATGGCTGCATATCTGGAGCGGCACCTGGATGAAGTGCGTGAACACTGGTCCGGTTTTCTCAAGCCCATGCTGGTGATTGGGGCGGCAGTGGTGTTATTGCATCTGGAGCCTGACCACGGTGCCATGGTGATTCTGTTGTTGACCGCTTTCTGCATGATCTTCCTGGCCGGGGCCAAGTTGCATCGCTTCGCATTGCTGCTGGCAATTTGTGTCGGAGCGATCACCTTTCTGGCCATTACCAAGCCCTATGTCATTGTCCGCTTCTCATCCTTTCTCAACCCCTGGGCTGCCGAAAATGTCTACGGCGGTGGTTATCAATTGACCCAGGCCCTGATTGCCTTTGGCCGGGGCGAGTGGTTCGGGGTGGGGCTCGGCAACAGCATTCAGAAGCTGTACTTTCTGCCCGAGGCCCATAATGATTTTGTGCTGGCCATTATTGGCGAAGAGCTTGGCCTGGTGGGTGTGTTGTTTGTAGTGGCACTGTTCTCGCTATTCGTATTCAAGGCTTTCATGGTGGGTAGAAAGGCCCAGGAACTGGGTCAGTTATTCAATGCCTTCGTTGCCTATGGCCTGTCCCTGGTGTTTGCCGGTCAGGCGATGATCAATATCGGTGTGAATATCGGCTTGTTGCCTACCAAGGGGCTGACTCTGCCTTTTCTCAGTTATGGCGGCGCCAGTCTGATTATCAGTTGTTTCATGGCGGCATTGCTGGTGCGTATTCAGTTTGAAACTGACAATCCGGACCTGGCTGATGCGCCCCGGGGCAAGTGACCATGGGGGGCGAAAACACCAGGGTACTGATCATGGCCGCTGGTACCGGGGGCCATGTATTTCCGGCGCTGTCCATTGCTCATTGCCTGAAGGAAATGGGGGCCGAAGTGCACTGGCTGGCGACCCATGGCGGCATGGAAAATGAATTGCTTAAAGACACAGAATTCAATCTGCACAGGATATCCGTCAGCGGACTCCGTGGCAGTGGAATAAAACGAAAATTGACGGCACCCTTTATGTTGTTCAAGGCATTCAGACAATCGATGGCAGTGATTCGCCAGCTGCAGCCTGCCTGTGTATTGGGCATGGGTGGCTTTGTCTGTGGTCCGGCGGGGCTGGCGGCGAAATTGCGATCGGTGCCGGTGCTGATTCATGAGCAGAATGCCGTGGCAGGGCTGACCAACCGGGTGTTGAGTCGCCTGTCGCAAATCAATTTTGAGGCCTTCCCCAATACATTTCCTGCCTCGCCAAAAAATCAGTTCACCGGTAATCCCCTGCGCCAGGAAATCGTTGCCCTGCATCGGCAAGAGCGCATGGACACTGACCGTTACCGGCCGCTGAATATTCTGGTGCTGGGGGGTAGTCAGGGGGCAACGGCAATCAACAAGGTGATTCCGGAAGTGCTGGCCAACTGGGGCGGTAATCTGCCGGCAGTGCTGCACCAGAGTGGTCGTCGCAACCTGGAGGAAACCAGGCAGTTGTACCGGTCGCTGGCGGTAGAGATGGGTGACAAGTGCCGGGTAGAGCCTTTTATTGACGATATGGCTGCCGCCTATCAGTGGGCTGATCTGGTCATTTGCCGTAGCGGCGCCAGTACGGTCAGTGAACTGGCCGCAGCAGGATTACCGGCCATTCTGGTGCCTTATCCCTATCACAAGGATCGTCAACAGTATTTCAACGCCGCCTGGATGGTGGATGCCGGTGCCGCCTGCCTGCTGGATCAGCAGGAATTCAGTGCCCGCACGGTACTGCCGCTTTTGAGGGACTTTGATCTGCACCGGGACAAGTTAGGGGCCATGCAGCAGGCAGCCCATGACCTGGCAGTGGTGAATGCAGCAGAGAAAATAGCAAGGCAATGCCTGGAGGTAGCCCGTGGCTGAATCACCCAGTATTCATGTGATCCCGGAAATGCGCCGCATCAAGTGCATTCATTTCGTTGGTATCGGCGGTGCCGGCATGTGCGGTGTGGCCGAGGTGCTGCTCAATCAGGGCTACAGGATCACCGGCTCGGATATCAAGCGATCCAGCAATACCGATCGCCTGAAGAAAATGGGTGCCAGGATTTTTATCGGCCATGAAGCGGCCAATGTGGCCAAGGCCGATGTGGTGGTTTATTCCAGTGCCATCAACAAGCGTAATCCTGAAATTCGCACTGCCATCAAGGAGTCAAAGCCCCTGATTGCCAGGGCGGAAATGCTGGCGGAACTGATGCGTTATCGGCATGCCATTGCCATTGCCGGTACCCATGGCAAAACCACCACCACCAGCCTGGTGGCCTCGGTACTGGCAGAAGGCGGGTTTGACCCGACTTTTGTGATTGGTGGCCTGCTCAATAGTGCCGGCACCAATGCCCGGCTTGGCGAGAGTCGTTATCTGGTAGCGGAGGCGGATGAGAGTGATGCCTCGTTCATGCATCTGCAGCCCATGGTTGCCGTGGTCACCAATATCGAAGCCGATCATATGAGTACCTATGAGGGTGACTTCGACCGGCTGAAAGACTATTTCGTTGAATTTCTGCACAACCTGCCTTTCTACGGGCTGGTGGTGCTCTGTCTCGATGATCCGGTCGTGCGGGAGATCCTGCCGAGAATTTCCAGGCCGAAGCTGACTTATGGTTTTTCCAGGGACGCTGATTTTCGACTCAGCGATCTGGAGCAGAGCCAGGGCATGATCAAATTCGCGGTGCATCGGCCTGACCGCAAGCGGCCGCTGAAGATCAGTCTCAATATGCCGGGTCGCCACAATGCCCTCAATGCCGCAGCGGCTGTGGTGATCGCCAGCGATGAAGGCATTGCCGACAAGGCCATTCGTGAGGGTATCCGCAAGTTTTCCGGTGTTGGCCGACGCTTTGATGTACAGGGTGAATTTCCGGTGGGTGATGGCAGCGTCATGTTGATTGACGATTATGGCCATCATCCCACCGAAGTGGCTGCGACCTTGCGGGCCCTGAGAGAGGGGTGGCCGGAGCGTCGCCTGGTGATGATCTATCAGCCGCATCGCTACAGCCGTACCAAGGATCTCTATGAAGATTTCGTGGATGTGCTCACCGAAGCGGATGTGTTGTTGCTGCTGGAAGTGTACTCCGCCGGTGAGAAGAAAATCCCTGGCGCAGACTCCCGCAGCCTATGCCGCTCGATTCGTCTGAGGGGCAAGGTTGACCCGGTTTATGTGCAAAAAGAAGGCGATGTTCGGGGAATTTTGGTCGATTTGCTGAAACCGGGTGACATCGTGCTGACCCAGGGTGCGGGCAGTGTGGGCGGGCTTGCCAAAGAGTTGGCGAGCAAGGGTTTTTCGCAAGACTAATATATTGATTTTTATAGAAGATTTTCGCAAAGAGCATTAAGAATTCTGGCCATGAGAACGATAAATAAAGAGGAAATACTCGCAAAGGCGGGACAGGTCCTGGTCCTCATGGGCGGGCAGTCATCGGAACGTGAAATTTCCCTGATCAGTGGCAAGGCCGTCAGTGCAAGTCTGCAAAGACTGGGCATAGAAACCAGCACCATTGATGTAGGGGACGACATTGTAGCCCGGCTGCAGGAAATGCAGCCCGATCTGGTCCTCAACATGCTGCATGGCAAGGGCGGAGAAGACGGGCTCATGCAGGGCTTGCTGGAAACCATGGGGCTGAACTACAGCGGCAGTGGTGTACTGGCTTCGGCCCTGGCCATGGACAAGGTGAGGAGCAAACAGCTCTGGGCCCATGCCGGCTTGAATACCGCCGAGTACACGGTACTGCAGGACGATAGTGACTGGCAGGGCATTATTGCCAGTCTGGGCAAGGTTGTGGTGAAGCCGGTCAGTGGTGGTTCCAGCCTTGGCATTGCCATTACCGATGACGCTGAACAATTGCAGCAGATGTATCAGGCGGCCGGGGCTTTTGATACCCAGATCATGGCAGAGCGTTATATCGCCGGGCGGGAGTTTTCCACCGGTGTGCTGGGTGAGGATTTGTTACCAACCATTCAGTTGGAAACAGAACGGCAATTTTTTGATTTCGAAGCCAAGTATGTGGACGAAGCTACTCGCATCATTTGTCCGGCGGAACTGGAAGCGGAGAAATTGCAGGAACTGGAAACCCTGGTGCGACAGTCCTACGACTGCCTTGGATGTCGAGGTCTGGCCCGGGTGGATGTGATGCAGAGTGAAGCAGGGGAGTTTTTCCTGTTGGAGTTGAACACGATCCCCGGCATGACTGAGCACAGCTTCGTGCCAACTTCGGCCCATCGCATCGGCATAGACTTCGATGAATTGGTATTACGCATACTCGATTGTGAACTGAACAGACAGAACGATAGCAGATGAACATGGAAACAATGTCAGGAATTCGGGCAACGCGACCACGCCAGGTCAAGAGCAAGCGTCCGCTGCAGCCGAAAACAAGCATCAGGGTCATGCCGGTATTCGCGGGCGTGATGCTGTTGACCCTGGCTGTGCTCCTGGTAATGAATTTTTCCAGCGTCGCGGGTTTCGTGAATCGACCGGTCACCAAGGTGCGCATGGAGAATCAATGGCAGCAGGTCAGCGAAATGGAAGTGAGTCGCTTGCTGGCGGGCTACCTGGGTGCCGGCTTCTTCAATCTTGAAGTGGCGGCACTGAAACAGGAACTGGAAACCTTGCCCTGGGTGCGGCAGGCAGAAGTCACCCGCTTGTGGCCCGACAGTCTGTCGCTGAATCTGCAGGAAGAGATTGCCATCGCCCGCTGGGGCGAGGATGAATTGCTCAGTCAGCAGGGGCAGGCTTTCAAGCCGGCCAATGCTGCGCTCTTGACCAGCCTGCCCAGGCTGGCGGGCCCGGAAGGCAGCCAGATCGATGTCATGCGCCAGTATCAGCGGCTGAATGAATTACTGTTTCCTGCTGGCCTGCGTCTGTCTGCATTGACTCTGAGTGAGCGTGGCAGTTGGGAATTGAATGTCAATAACGAGATTGAAATCGCGGCGGGCAGAGAAAAGCTGGTTGAGCGCATCAACCGGTTTATCCAGTTTTACAACCAGAGTCCGGATTATGCGAAATCACAAATAGCCTCGGTGGATCTGCGTTACGACAACGGCCTGGCCGTTGTGAACCAAACGCAGGAGACGGCTGAGGTGGCAGCGCGATGAACAAAATAGCAGGACAAACTCGGACCGTCCCAGAGGGCGCGTTATCCGGAGAGCAACAACAATGAGTGATGTGGTGAATGACAACATGATAGTCGGTCTCGATATTGGTACTTCCAAAGTCGTGGCGATTGTCGGCGAAATCAATGCGGACGGTAGCCTGGATATTGTCGGTATCGGTAGCCATCGTTCTCGTGGACTCAAGAAAGGCACGGTGGTCAATATCGAATCCACCGTGGAGTCTATCCAGCGCGCCATTGAAGAGGCGGAGTTGATGGCGGGTTGCCAGATTCAGTCTGTCTATGCAGGGATTGCCGGTAGCCATATTCGCAGTATGAATTCTCATGGCATCGTCGCCATTCGCGACGGCGAAGTGATGAAAGCCGATATCGAGCGAGTCATTGATGCAGCCCAGGCGGTAGCGATTCCTGCCGACCAGAAAGTGCTGCATATCCTGCCGCAGGAATACATCATCGATTCACAGGAAGGGGTGAAAGAACCCCTGGGAATGTCGGGTGTGCGCCTGGAAGCCAAGGTCCATCTGGTGACCTGTGCAATCAATGCCGTGCAGAATATCGAGAAGTGCATCAAGCGTTGCGGTCTGGAGACAGACGAAATCATTCTCGAGCAACTGGCATCAAGTTATGCGGTGCTGACTGAAGATGAGAAAGAACTGGGCGTCTGCCTGGTGGATATCGGCGGTGGCACTACTGATATAGCTATCTTCACCGACGGCGCGATTCGCCACACCGGCGTGATCCCCATAGCAGGTGACCAGGTAACCAATGATATTGCCATGGCCCTGCGCACACCGACCGAGAACGCCGACGAGATCAAGATCAAATACGCCTGTGCACTGACCCAACTGGCCAGTGCCGATGAATCTATCAAGGTCCCCAGTGTGGGTGACCGGCCACCCCGGGAATTGTCACGCCAGGCCCTGGCCGAGGTGGTGGAACCCCGCTATGACGAATTATTCACTCTGGTGCAGGCGGAGTTGCAGCGCAGTGGTTTTGAGAATCTGCTGGCTGCCGGTGTGGTGCTGACAGGTGGCACCAGCAAGATGGAAGGCGTGGTGGAGTTGGCCGAAGAAATATTTCACGCGCCGGTGCGCATAGGTGCGCCTCATAATGTAAATGGACTAGCCGATATTGTAAGAAACCCGATCTATTCTACTGGTGTTGGGTTACTACTGTATGGGCTGAAACAGCATCAGGAACATGATGGTGTGGACTCACGCAAAGAGCCTCAAGTGCATATTGTGGATAGAGTCAAAAGCTGGTTTCAGGGAAATTTTTAATCAACAGTATAAAACTTAATACAGTCAAGAATAGCAACATCAAGGGGGCTATATGTTTGAATTAGTCGACAACATACCGCAGAACGCCGTCATTAAGGTGATCGGTGTCGGTGGTGGCGGTGGCAATGCCGTTCATCACATGATCTCCAATCAGGTGGATGGTGTGGATTTCGTCTGTGCCAATACCGATGCGCAGGCTCTCAGTAATCTGAAAAGCAAAACCATCCTGCAATTGGGTAGTGCCATAACCAAGGGTCTTGGTGCCGGCGCCAATCCGGAAATCGGTCGGCAGGCTGCACTGGAAGATCGGGATGAAATTGCCGAAGTGCTGGCGGGGGCCGATATGGTCTTCATCACTGCCGGTATGGGCGGAGGTACCGGTACCGGTGCGGCTCCCATCGTGGCAGAAGTGGCGAAAGAGATGGGGATTCTCACCGTGGCTGTAGTCACCCGCCCCTTTCCTTTCGAAGGCAAGAAGCGTTCCGCCATTGCCGAGCAGGGCATTCAGTCCTTGTCCGAGAATGTGGATTCCCTGATCACCATCCCCAATGAAAAATTGCTGGATGTGCTGGGCAAGGAATCATCCCTGCTGGAAGCCTTCAAGGCAGCCAACGATGTGCTGCTGGGTGCGGTCAAGGGTATAGCTGATTTGATCATGAACCCCGGCATGATCAATGTGGATTTTGCCGATGTGAAGACCGTGATGTCGGAAATGGGCATGGCGATGATGGGCACTGGCTGTGCCACCGGCGAAGACCGGGCTCGCGAGGCGGCTGAATCAGCGATACGCAGCCCGCTGCTCGAAGATGTCAATCTGCAGGGCGCGCGCGGTATCCTGGTGAATATCACCGCTGGCGAGAACCTGTCATTGGGTGAATTCTCTGAAGTGGGCGACACAATAGAAGAATTTGCGTCCGACGATGCCACCGTTGTGGTGGGCACAGTCATTGATCCGAGTCTGGATGATGAGATCCGGGTGACGGTTGTGGCTACCGGTCTGGGTGGGCATATGCAGAAGCCCACAAAAGTCGTGGATAATACTGCCCGTACCACGGAAACTGACTATCGGCAGTTGGACAAGCCTGCTGTGCTGAGAAACCGCGCCAGCTCTGCTTCGGCCGAGCGAGGCGCTGCCATGGCCAAGGCTGTGGGGGCAGAGCCGGATATGGATTACCTGGATATCCCGGCATTTTTGCGCAAGCAAGCAGACTGACAGGGGCCGGCCCAGAGCCGGCCCGTTCCTGATGGCAAATTGGCAGTCATGGCAAGAGCAATATTGGGAAATAGCCCCAACTCTGTTACCATGCTGCGGTTTTGCACCTGAGGCAAAGTCTTGATGCCTGATTTCTGGTGCCGAATCTGTGAAAAGACCCGGTTGGCGGGCCCGGCAGTGTCTGGGCAGGGTGCTCAGTGGCAGTTGTCACTGTGGCTCTGAGTATATAAAGAATCAAGAATAAGACGCGCTATCCCGGGTAATTGGTCAAGCACAGAATTCATTTTTAGGACTGGCGGAACTGAGGGGTTATTCCGTAGTCATATAAAAAAGGGCCCAAAAACAAGCTATGCTTAAGCAAAGAACCTTGAAGAATGTAATCCGGGCTACGGGTGTCGGATTACATACTGGTGAGAAAGTCTATCTCACCCTGCGACCCGCACCGGTCAATACCGGTATTATCTTCACCCGCGTTGATCTTGATCCAGTTGTGCAGATTGAAGCACGTGCTTCCAATGTGGGCGACACCACCCTTTCTACCTGTCTCGTCAAGGATAATGTCCGCATCTCGACAATCGAGCATTTGATGTCGGCCATGTCGGGGCTGGGCATTGATAACTGCTATGTCGATGTAAGCGCTCCGGAAGTGCCGATCATGGATGGCAGTGCCGGGCCATTTGTCTTCCTTATCCAGAGTGCCGGAATCGAAGAACAGACTGAACTGAAAAAATTTATCAAGATCAAAAAGCCCCTCAAGCTTGAACAGGGCGATAAATCTGTAAGCCTTGAACCATTTAACGGTTTCAAGGTGAGTTATACCCTACTGTATGATCATCCTGTGTATAAAAAGTACACAAAGAGTGCATCCATCGATTTTTCCAGCACCTCCTTTGTCAAGGAAGTGAGCCGGGCACGAACCTTCGGTTTTATGCATGAGTTTGAAGAATTGCGAAATCGGAACCTGGCGCTGGGCGCCAGTATGGACAATGCCATTGCAGTCGGGGACTACAAGGTCCTGAACGAAGATGGCTTGCGCTATGAGGACGAGTTTGTGAAGCACAAGATTCTCGACTCCATCGGCGATCTGTATTTGTTGGGTTACAGCCTGATAGGGGAGTTCAACGGCTATAAATCTGGACATGCCCTGAATAATGCATTATTAAGGATGCTGGAAGTAAACGAAGACGCTTGGGAAATCGTCAGTTTCGACAGTGATTCCAATGTGCCGATTTCCTACATGAAACCTGTGCTGGCAGCTTGAACCAATCCAGCCAGGCAATGTCTGGCTGGTACTTTAGCGTTCAAGGCGTTGCAGTTTCCCGGGCCCCGAGCGTAAACAGGACTTAGCGGAAAAACGCAGAGCAACAGTTAATGAAAGTAATTCTGGTCGACCAACGTCATGGTCACACCAAAACCATTGTCCTGAAAGGTTGGCTGAAAGGCCTTCTTTCCCTGTGCCTGCTTGGCGCCCCCGTTGCTCTTGGCTATTTTGGCTATCAATTGGCCGTCTCCCAGAATGAAGGCATCTTCAGTGAAGAATCTGCGCAGAACTGGGAGCGTCAGATTAAACTTCAGGCCGAACAACTGGCCGAAATCAAACAGGATTCAGAACAGCAACTCGAAGCTCTGACATTGCGGCTGGCTATGTTGCAGGCCAGACTGGTGCGCCTCGATGCAGTCGGTGAGCGCATTACGTCTATCGCCAATCTCAACACCGACGAGTTTGACTTCAGTCAGCCGGTTGCAGTTGGTGGCCCGGATCTGGGCAATTCCCAAACCTACAGTTCATCCGGCCTCGTGGATGCAGTCAGTCAGTTGGAACAGCAACTGGAAGACCGGCAGCAGCAACTGGAAATTCTCGAAGGTCTGATGGCCGAGCGCAAGATCCAGTCCGATGTATTCATTGCCGGGCGTCCTCTGGATCGGGGCTGGATATCTTCACGCTTTGGTCAGCGTCCTGACCCCTTTACCGGGCGCCTCAGTTTCCACCCTGGAATCGATTTCACCACCGGCAAGTCCGGCGCCGAAATCAATACCGTGGCGGCAGGAGTCGTCACCTGGTCGGGGCCTCGTTCAGGCTATGGTCTGATGGTAGAGGTCAATCATGGTAATGGTTTTGCCACCCGTTATGCCCATGCCGAAAAACTCTTTGTGGAAGTGGGTGATATCGTCAAGAAAGGCGAAAATGTCGCCCTGGTTGGCTCCACCGGTCGCAGCACTGGCCCACATGTGCATTTTGAAGTCTACAAGAACGGTCGCGTAGTCGATCCGGCTGCCTACATCCACCGCACCGCCCGCTAATTCCCCAGATTACAAGTTCCCGGATTGGTCGCCACAGCGACCGCTATCTTCCTGTCCTGTGTGGCGGGTTTCATTTATTCAGTAAGTGTAATTTATGACTATTCTCAGCAAGCTGTTTGGTAGCAGCAACTCTCGCAAACTCAAGCGCATGCAGCGCACGGTATCACTCATCAATAACCTGGAAGAGAGCTTTCAGGCGCTGTCTGATGAAGAACTGAAACAAAAAACCGACGAATTTCGTAGTCGCCTCAAGAATGGAGAGGAACTGGATGCCTTGTTGCCGGAGGCATTCGCCGCCGTGCGGGAAGCCAGTAAAAGAACTCTCGGCTTGCGCCATTTCGACGTGCAGCTTATCGGTGGCATGGTGTTGAATCAGGGCAATATCGCCGAGATGCGAACCGGTGAGGGCAAGACCCTGGTGGCCACTTTGCCTGCCTATCTCAATGCGCTGACCGACGAGGGCGTTCATGTTGTTACAGTGAACGAATACCTGGCGGAACGTGATGCCGGCTGGATGGCACCGGTCTATGAGTTTCTGGGTCTTAGTGTCGGAGTCATCAAGTCTGGACAGAATCCGCAGGAAAAGAAGGCCGCCTATGAGTCTTCCATTACCTATGGCACCAATAATGAGTTCGGTTTCGATTACTTGCGAGACAACATGGCGTTTCGCCTGGAAGACAAGATGCAGCGGCAGCTCAACTTCGCCATTGTCGATGAGGTTGACTCCATCCTGATCGACGAAGCGAGAACGCCCCTGATTATCTCCGGTGCAGCAGAGAACAGTTCCCAACTTTATCTTGCCATCAACAAGCTCATCCCGAGACTGGAAAAAGGCGAGAAGCAGGAATTGAGCAAGCTGGAGATGATGGACAAGAATAATGTCCCGCAGGAGAGCGGGCATTTTACTCTCGATGAGAAGAGTCGTCAGGTGGAGCTCACCGAATCGGGGCATGAGTTCGTGGAAGACTTGCTGATCAAGCAGAAACTGCTGGATGAGGGCGAGTCTCTCTACGCCGCCACCAATCTGTCCCTGTTGCATCATGTGCATGCAGCACTCAAGGCGCATCATTTGTTTCATCGCGATGTAGAGTACATCGTTCAGGACGGCCGAATTGTGCTCATTGACGAGCATACCGGTCGAACCATGGAAGGGAGACGTCTGTCGGAAGGTCTGCACCAGGCGCTGGAAGCCAAGGAGGGGGTTGAGATCCAGAGTGAGAGTCAGACCCTGGCATCGACAACCTTCCAGAATTATTTCCGGCTGTATAACAAATTGTCCGGCATGACCGGTACTGCTGACACGGAAGCTTTCGAGTTCAGCCAGATTTACGCACTGGATGTGGTGGTTATCCCCACCAACAAGCCAATGATTCGCGACGATGCCAATGACCTCATCTACCTGACCCAGGAAGAAAAATTTGAAGCGCTGGTAAACGACATCACCGAAATCAGCAAGGCCGGTGCGCCGGTGCTGGTGGGTACGGCGTCGATTGATACTTCGGAAATTCTGTCCAAATTCCTCACCAAGAACAAGATCAGCCATGAAGTGCTGAACGCCAAGTTCCATGAGAAGGAAGCCGAAATTATTGCCCAGGCGGGACGTCCCGGTGCTGTGACCATCGCCACCAATATGGCAGGTCGAGGTACCGATATTGTGCTCGGCGGTAATTGGGAAGCCGAATTGGCGAAGATGGACAATCCCAGTGAAGAGCAAATAGAAAAAGCCAAGGCTGAATGGCAGCAGCGTCATGACCAGGTACTGGCAGCCGGTGGCCTGCATATTATCGGTACCGAACGGCATGAATCGCGCCGCATTGACAATCAGTTGCGTGGCCGGGCCGGCCGCCAGGGTGATCCGGGTTACTCCCGTTTCTATCTGTCCATGGACGACAATCTGATGCGCATCTTTGCATCGGACGGAGTCAAGAATTTTATGCGCCGCCTGGGAATGGAGCGGGGTGAGGCCATTGAGCATGGCATGGTTACCCGCTCCATCGAAAAAGCCCAGCGCAAGGTGGAAGGGCGGAACTTCGATATTCGCAAGCAGTTGCTTGAATATGACAATGTCGCCAATGATCAGCGCACGATTATTTATCGCCAGCGCAATGAATTGATGGCCAGGGATGATATTTCCGACCTGCTGGAAGAGATGCGCGAGGAAGTGGTGGAACAGCTGGTGGATGAATATATCCCTCCCCAGTCTGTGCCGGAGCAGTGGGATATCGCCGGCCTGGAGACGGCCATTGAAACGGAGTTCGGCAGCCAGCAAGCTATCCAGCAATGGCTGGATGAAGACGATCAGCTTTTCGAAGACGACCTGAAACGCAAGATCTATGAAATCCTCAGTAAAGAATATGAAGAAAAGTCGGCACTGGTGGGAGACAAGATGCGGGCATTCGAAAAGCAGCTAACCCTGCAGATTCTGGACAATCTCTGGAAGGAACACCTGGCTACCATGGACCATCTGCGCCAGGGTATTTTCCTGCGCAGTTATGGTGGCAAGAACCCGCGACAGGAGTACAAGCGCGAAGCCTTCGCGCTGTTCACCGAATTACTGGCCAGCTTGCAGCGTGAAGTGATCAAGGTGCTCAGTCATGTGAAGATTCGTCAGGAAGATGCAGCGGATGCCATCGAGCGCAAGCGTGAAGAAGAAAAGGCCAGAGCCAGGATGAATTTTCAGCATCAGAATGTTTCTTCTCTGGCCGGCGCAGAGCAGGGCGCAGACCCCGAGCAAGCCCAGGAACAGGGCCAGGGGCGCAAGACGCCCTTTGTCCGGGACGTGCCCAAAGTTGGCCGCAACGATCCCTGTCCCTGTGGTTCCGGCAAGAAATACAAGGTATGTCACGGCAGGATCGCCTAGAGCGCGCATAGAGAAGGACGGATCAGCAAGCAATGAGTGTAGGAGAAGACAAGCCGGTTCAGTGCCGGCCAGTGGCGGGGCTGCGCCTGGCGGCCTGCAAGGCAAATATACGCTATCCCGACAGGCTGGATCTGGTATTGATGGAACTGGCTGGCGGCACGCAACTGTCAGCTGTGTTCACCCGCAATGCCTTCTGTGCGGCGCCGGTAATTGTTGCCAAAGAGCATCTGGCCAGCCAGACAAGCGAGATTGGAAACAAGAGTTACCTGCTCACCAATACCGGCAATGCCAATGCCGGAACCGGACAGGCCGGACTCGATGCGGCGCGACAGTGCTGCCGGGCGCTGGCAGAGCTGAGCGGCGTCGAGGCCGCCAATGTTCTGCCATTTTCCACCGGGGTTATTGGCGAGTTACTACCGGCAGACAGACTCGTTGCGGCGCTGCCGACAGCACTGACGGCACTGGACAGCAATAATTGGGAGCTTGCTGCCCGTGGCATCATGACCACGGACAGCCGGCCCAAGAGCAGTTCGGTGGAAGTGGCCTTGTCCTCCGGGGCGGTGGTAATCAGTGGTATTGCCAAAGGTGCCGGGATGATCAAGCCGAACATGGCTACCATGCTGGCCTATGTGTTTACCGATGCAGAAATTGATAAAGCGCTGCTGGATCAACTGCTGGTCGATGCTGTGAACCAGTCTTTCAATCGCATCACTGTGGACGGCGATACGTCCACCAATGATTGCTGCGTGCTGGCGGCCACTGGCCAATCCGGGGTTTCACTGGAGTCAGCCAATCAGGGAGACCTGGATACTTTTAGCAAGGCATTGAAGGAACTCTTTCAGGATCTTGCCACACAGCTGATTAAAGATGCCGAAGGGGCCAGTAAATTCATTAGCATCGAAGTTTCCGGTGGTAACGACAGCCATGAATGTTTGCAGGTAGCCTACTGTGTGGCTGAATCGCCGCTGGTAAAAACCGCCTTTTTTGCCTCTGATCCCAATTGGGGGCGAATTCTTGCCGCCATCGGGCGCGCCGGTATTGATGCATTGCAGCTGGACAAGGTGCAGATCCGGCTCGGCTCGGTACTGCTGGTGGAAAATGGCGGCTTGTCTGCCAGTTACGCTGAGGAGCAGGGGCAGGCCGAAATGGACAAGGATTGCATTAATATCCATATCGAGCTGAACCGCGGTACAGTTCGGGAAACAGTCTGGACCTCCGATCTCTCCCATGAATATGTGCGCATCAATGCCGAATACCGGAGCTGATTGAGGTCTTGCCTTGACCGAAGCCGGCCTAGTTCATGTTGCAGTCGCTGTGATCGTCGATGACGAGGACAGGGTGTTGGTATCACGCCGGCACGAACATGCCCATCAGGGTGGTCTCTGGGAATTTCCGGGTGGCAAGCTGGAAGCGGGCGAAACTGTCCTGCAGGCGCTGGAGCGGGAACTGGCCGAAGAGTTGGGGCTGGTGGTAGAAGCGGCGCGGCCATTCACCCGGATCCGGCACGATTATGCCGACAAGTCTGTTTTGCTGGATGTCTGGAAAGTCCATCACTTCAGTGGCCAGGCGCAGGGGCTCGAAGGGCAACCCATTGCCTGGCGGCACTTGCCGGAGCTGCGCGCCGCAGAATTTCCGGCTGCCAATCTGCCCATAATAAGACGCCTGAGCCTGCCATTCTGGATGGCCATTACGCCACAACTGGACTCCCTGGCGCAGCTGCATAGTCTGCTGGATCATTATTTCAGTGCCGGAATCGGTCTCATTCAGCTACGCCAGAAATCCCTGCCCGAAGTGGACTATCTGAAGTGGTTTCACGCGGCTGCAGAACGCTGCCGGGTCGCACAAGTGCAATTGCTGTTCAATCATGACATTGCCAGCTGCCCGGCCGGGATTGGTGCTGGCCAGCATTTGTCTTCACGGCGTTTAATGGCCTGCAGCACTCGACCTGTCACCGGGCACAGCCTGCTGGCTGCCTCCTGTCACAACCTTGAAGAACTGCGCAAGGCCGAAAGTCTGGGTGCCGATTTCGCAACCCTCTCGCCAGTGCTGGCAACCAGGGATTATAGTGAAGATCAATTGCTGGGTTGGCCTGCATTCCAGTCGCTGCGGCATCAGGTGCAGATTCCTGTTTATGCCCTGGGTGGCCTGTCCAGAGAAGATCGCCAGCAGGCCCGGGATGCCGGGGCCGATGGCATCGCGGGAATCTCCCTTTTTGCCAGCCAAGGCCCGTAGCCGGAGGGGCAGCTGCGAATAATTCTCATGTTTTATGGTTGCATAGCTCGCTTAATTTATTGAAATTATTCACTATTGGCGGCAAGCTACTGAAATTGATCAATTTAGCACTTTCTGGCGAGGCCGGATTTTTAAGGCTAAGTGATAAAGTATTCCTTTTTCAGGCAGATACAGCTTGCAGACAAGGGAAAAACTGCAGTGATTTGCGGGATCTGTTCATAGTGTGATCCGGCTCACTGAGATTTTTCCTAACTGGCTGAAAATACATAAGTTATCAATTTTGAGAGCACCGCGATGAGCCCCTTCCAGTCCCCTATTCCCAGTCTGAAGATAGTGCTGCTGGTCAGTAGCCTGCTGCTGCCGACCGTCACCCAGGCAGATTTCGCCATTCTTTTTGATCAGGCGGTGTTGGTAAAACAGAATCCCGAGTCAACTGACCAGAATGTTGAAGACGTCGACGACGGTGATGATGAAGGCGGTGAGGGCGACGGCTCTGGCTCTGGTGGCGGCGGCAACAACGACGATGATGATGCCGGGAAGGCCAGCTATGTCAGCACCGGTGGTTGGGCAGTGACGGGGGCCGATTTTATTGATGCAGCCACTGTGGTATTCGGTTTCGGTCAAACCACTTCAGTATCCCAGGCGACCTTGCGTCTGCCCATTCGCGAGATTTTTCCCCAGAATGGCTTTGCCCCTGTCTCCATCTCCTTTTTTGCCGATGATGGGGTCATTGAATTTGATGATCTGGGGATTGGTTTTGTTGAGCCCCTGGCCAGCATTGAAGCTGCTGGTCTTACGGAAATTGTTCTGGATGTCACTGGTGCGGTCAATGCGGCGCTGCAGAGCACCGGGTTTATCGGTTTCCGCGTCACCAGTGATGTAGAGCCAGGTTCGGTCGAGAGCGATCTGTTTCCCGCCTATACCGGTGTGCGCCTGAACACCAATCCCAGCCTGGAATACACGCCGGGGGCTGCGCCAATTCCCGCCAGTGATGCCACTGCTTTTGATGGCTATACCCTCAATGTGCCGGCCATGGATGCGGGGTCGGTAGGCGAGGTGGCCGCGACTTTTCAGCTGGTGGAGCCCAATGAATTGACCTTTCAGCTCACTGCTGCCTCAGTGGTGAGCGCCGGTGGCAGCACCCCGGATTTTTCTGGTCTGGAACTGCTGGATTGTGATGCTTTCTCTGCACCCGAGGTGGTTGGTGTGGCGGAGGGCGTGGCCAGCTATTCGCTGTCATCCGGTGTGCTGGATATCCCCAGTGTTAACCTGAATGGCAAGCAGGTGGCCATGCGCCTGGAATATATCGAAGGCACCAATCCCTGGTTGTTTGAAACCCTGAGTGTGACTACCGTGCAGTCAGGCCCCTCCGGTTCCACTGTATCCGATTTGGCCGGTGGGCTGCTGGTCGAGCCGGCCCAGGACTTCGTGCCCCTGTGTCATGGCTGGGTATTGGTGGGCGACTTTATTCGCAACCGCATCGTTGAACGCAATCTGATTACCGGCGAGACCGGTGCGGTTTATCAATTCAATACTTCGCCGGGCCGGTTTATCCTGGATGAAGCCAATGGCGTGGTGCATTTTACTGTGCACCCTGTTTCCGAACGTATCTATACTCTGGATCTGGCGACCGGTGATATTGAGCATGACCTGATCTCCTACACTTTCGATAACGGTCTCGGCTTCCAGTACACCTATGGTTACTCCCTTCGCTGGCTGGCCCTGGGTGAAAATGGCAATATCTTTTCGGTCATGCTCGATGGTGAGGGTGTGGACCCTGAGCGCAATATTCCTTTTACGGATACGCAATTGTGGCTTGGTCTGTTCGATCCAGACGGCAATTTCCTGAGCCCGCCCATCCCCCTGGAAGAGCCTATCCGGGTGGAATATGAGCCGGTACAGGATCGGGTATTTCTCACTACCCAGTCCAATCTGGCAACCTTTCATTATGATCCGGGAACTCATGCGCTGAGTTTTGTTGAAGGTACGGATGTCGCTGTGGGTACCAGCTGTACAGACTTTACTTTTTCACCAGACGGTAATCGTCTGGCCTATACCTGCCCCAACGGTAACTATCCGGAAGATCCAGAGCCCAGCATTGCCGATATGGATCCGGATAATTACTACAATAACGACGGCGAATGGTATTTCGGTAGTGCTCCGGTAAGTGCCACGTTCAATCAGGACGGTACCCTGCTGGTGGGGGTGGACAACGAGAAACTGTATGTTTTCGATGTCGTCACTCACCTTATTCTGGAAGATTACGATTTGGGGCTGCTGGAAGGGGAAACTGTGCGCAAGGTGAGATTCTCCAAGGACGGTGAGCTGATCTACCTGATGCTGGACAATGACAACCATATTGATAACAGCAAGTTTTACTGGATGCCAACACCGAATATCACCGGCACTCCGCTGTAAAGAGTCATCAACTGTTCGAAAGAGTCATCAACTCTCTGAAAGAGTCATCAACTCTACTTCAAGAACCATCAACTGCCTGGCCGGGTTGACTCAGACCCGGTTCAGGCGAAAGCTTCGCAGGCTATTGTAAGCCCCCGTCCGGATCCTCTTCGGGTGGGAATGCAGGCTCCCCCGCAATGGCGTGTTTTTCTGTCGCCCACTCACCAAAATCGATGAGCTGACAACGCTCGCTGCAAAAGGGTCGGTATTTGTTGCTGTCGATCCAGGCCACGCTTTTTCCGCAGCTGGGGCATTGAACCTGGCGCTGTTTTTGTTCAGGCATAGTGATTGGATAAATAATATTCAGTGGCTGTAATCAGGCGGATCGGGCGAGTTGCAAATAGCGTTCATGCAAAGTTTGCACTTGCTGCTGCAACGCCGACACCGGCTTTTCATTGTCGATGATATCGTCTGCCGCTTGCAAGCGGCTGTGGCGATCAATCTGGGCAGCGATGATGCCACGGATGGTTTGTTCGTCGCTACCGTCCCGGGCCATGGCTCTGGCAAGCTGGGTTTGTTCGCTGACATCAATCACGATAATGCGATCCACCAGTTCTTTCTGGCTGGTTTCCAGCAGCAGCGGTGAGACAAGCAGGCAATAGGCTGACTGGCAGTCTGCCAGTTGCTGGCGCAGCAGTGCATTAATCAGGGGGTGTAAGAGTGCTTCCAGCCAGAGTCGTTGCTCCTCATTGGCAAACACCAAAGCACGCAAGGTGCTGCGGTTAAGGCTGCCATCGGCGAGCAATATGTCCTCACCAAAATGCGCAGCGATTTCAGCAAGGGCCTGGCTGCCGGGCTTGACCACATCCCGTGCGGCCTGATCGGCATCGACCAGGTCCACACCCAGCTCGGCGAAGCGGTCGGCAACCGTGGTTTTGCCGCTGCCGATACCACCGGTGAGTCCAATAGTGAGCATGGCGGATAACTGGCCTAGAGAAAGTTGTTGATGTAAAAGGCGCTCAGCTGCGGACCCCAGATCAACATGATAAAGCCGGCGCCAGCGAGATAGGGTCCGAAAGGCATGGGCTGGGAACGGTCACGACCGGCGATAAGGATCATGGCAATGCCGTAGACGGCACCCACCAGCGATGACAGGATGACAATCGGCAACAGACTCTGCCAGCCCATCCAGGCTCCCAGTGCCGCCAGCAGTTTGAAATCACCATAGCCCATGCCTTCCTTGCCGGTAGCAAGTTTGAATATCCAGTAGAAGGTCCACAGCGATAAATAGCCGGCAATAGCGCCGATCACTGCGTCACGAAGACTGACTCCAAAGCCCAGATCGATGGCGTTGACCAGCAATCCCAGCCACAGCAGCGGAATGGTGATGTCATCGGGTAGCAGCTGATGATCATAATCTATGAGGGTCAGGGCAAGCAGGGCCCAGGTGAAGAACAGCAGCGCCAGGGTCAGCCAACCTGGCCCGAAGCTGTAGGCAACCAGGCCGGACAGCAGGCCCGCCACCGCTTCCACCGAGGGGTAGCGCAGGGAAATTTTCTGTTTGCAGCCGGCGCACTTGCCGCCAAGCAGCAGATAGCTCAGCACCGGAATATTCTCCCAGGGGCGGATCTTGCGGTTGCAGTTGGGGCAATGGGAGTCAGGTGTCTGCAGATTGAAGCGGCTGAATTTGGCAGTGGCCGGATTGCTGTCCGGCTCACTGTTTTCTATCTCGAGGTATTCACAGCACTGTTGCTTCCAGTCACGCTGCAACATGATGGGCAGGCGATAGACAACCACATTGAGAAAGCTGCCCACCAGCATTCCGAGAATGGTGGCGGCAGCAATGAGAAAGGCCGGGCTGGTATTGATCAGATCGATGATGGTCATGCCAACGGGGATGCTTTACATCACAGATCCCAGTTGGAAGATTGGCAGGTACATGGCAATCATCAGGCCACCGACCAGGATGCCCAGAACCGCCATGATCATCGGTTCCATCAGCGCGGTGAGGCCATCTACGGCATTGTCCACTTCGGCCTCGTAATAGTTGGCGCATTTGTCCAGCATGGAATCAAGCGCACCTGATTCTTCACCGATACCTACCATCTGTACGATCATGACCGGAAACAGTGTGGTGTTCTTGATGGCGAAGGCCAGTTGTTGACCGGTGGTGACGTCATCCTTGATCTTGCGGGTGGCTGAGGAGTACACCACATTGCCAGTGGCTCCAGCCACGGAGTCCAGCGCATCCACCAGAGGCACACCGGCGGAAAAAGTGGTCGACAGTGTGCGGGTAAAGCGGGCATAGCAGGAGGAATTCAGGATCGGGCCGACGATGGGCAGTTTCAAAGAGATGCGGTCTATGCTATCGCGCACGGCCTGGGAACGAAGCTTGGCCTCGCGAAAAACATAGGCGAAGATTCCCCCGCCAATGAGTACTTTCCACCAGTGGGCAATGGCCAGATCAGACAGGTTGAGTACGAACAGGGTGAAGGCCGGCAATTCCGCGCCAAAACTGGAAAAAGTTTCGGCAAACTGGGGCACCACCTTGATCAGAAGAATACCGGTTACCACGATAGCGACCGCCACAACCGCAATGGGGTAGTTCATGGCTTTTTTGATCTTGGCTTTCAAAGCCTCGGATTTTTCCTTGTAGGTGGCCAGGCGATCCAGCATGGTCTCCAGGGCACCGGACTGCTCACCGGCATCAATCAGGTTGCAGAACAGGTCATCAAAATAACGCGGATGTTTGCGAATACAGTCGGCGAAATTATTACCGGAGGCCACATCGTCCCTGATTGAACTGACCAGTGTGCGCATGGACGGGTTTTCCAGGCTTTCCCCGACAATCTCGAAGGACTGCACCAGGGGAATACCTGATTTCATCATGGTGGCAAGTTGGCGGGTGAATACGGCGATATCACCGGGGGTGATTTTCTGCTTTTTGGGGCCAAACAGATCCTTGGGCTTGCGTTTGACCTTGGCGGGCATAATGCCCTGCTTGCGCAACTGGGCCTTGGCCAATGCCTGGCTGGCACTCTGTATTTCACCCTTGGTCTTGTTACCGCTTTTGTCGGTACCTTGCCAGATGTATATATTATGTGCGGCTTCGGTGGCCATGGGACGCTCCGTAGTAAACCTTCAATAACGCTGGCCTGATGGGTCAGATCAGGGGCGATGGGCCGGTCAGTTGCAGGCACTGCCAGCATCGACCTACTATACCATGTTTGCTAAATTTGTGAATTAAGTCAGCCTGTTAGCTTCTTCCAGACTGGTCACTCCAGCGCTTACTTTATTGAGTGCTGCCTGCCTCAGGCTGACATTGTCGGCGATCGTCGGCAGCAAACTGCCTTCAGAACTGCCGCCGGGGTCCATAATACGCCGGGAAAGCTCTGCAGAAACAGGAACTACTTCATAAATTCCCACTCTGCCTCGATAGCCACGGTGACAACGGTCACAGCCAACCGCCCTGTACAGGGGATGATCGGGGCCCGAAGTGGGCTCAAATCCCTGGCTACTTAATACGTTTTCGGGAAGCTGCTCGGCTTCTTTACAATGCTCGCAGAGCCTTCTGAGCAGCCTCTGGGCCAGCAACAGGCTCAGGGAGGCGGCCAGGTTGTATCTTGCCACCCCCATGCCTGCCAGACGGTCCAGGGCCTCTGCAGCACTGTTGGTGTGCAGGGTAGACAGCACCAGATGTCCGGTCTGGGCCGCCTTGCAGGCAATATCGGCGGTTTCGGCATCGCGAATCTCGCCGATCATGATGACATCCGGATCCTGTCTTAACAGGGCGCGCAGTATGCGGGCAAAATCCAGTCCACTGGCAGTATTTACGGCAACCTGGTTGATTCCCTCCAGGCTTCGCTCTACCGGATCTTCTGCCGTGGCCAGATTACGTTCAGCACAATTGAGGGCATCCAGTGCTGCATACAGTGTTTGGGTCTTGCCGCTGCCGGTGGGGCCGGTAACCAGCACCAGGCCCTGGGGTTTGGCGATGGCGTTCTGGAATCGGGCTAATTGTGCCGCTTCCATTCCCAGACCATTCAGGCCCATGGCCTGGCGGATGGTGGCGAGATTGCGCAGCACAATTTTCTCGCCCCAGGGGGTGGGCAGGCTGCTGACCCGAAAGTCCACATTACTGCCGCTGGCGGTTTGCAGATGGATGCGGCCGTCCTGGGGCAGGCGGCGTTCGGCAATATTGAGCCGGGCCATGACCTTCAGGCGCGAAGCAATGCCGGCGGCCAGGCTGGGCGGCGGCCTGACCACTTCGTGCAGCAGGCCATCTTGACGATAGCGAATTCGATAATAGCTTTCATAGGGTTCGAAGTGGATGTCCGAGACGCCAGCTGCGACTGCCTCATCCAGTATCCGGTTGAGAAAGCGCACCAGCGGCTTGTTGCGAATCTGGTCCTCTTTCTCAGCGCCTCCGGACTCAGCCTGCCTGGCTGCAGCCTTGAGTTCGCTGGTATCGAACTCGATACCGATATCCCGGGGCTTCAGCGTGTCCAGGCAGCACTGCAACTTGTCAGATTCCACCACCAGCAGTGCCAGCCTGCAGCCAGTATGAAATTCGATGTCGGCCAAACTGGCAGTGTTGCTGGCATCGGCGACGGCGAGATACAGCGTACCGGCATGCTGCCAAAGCGGCAGGCACTGATGTTTGTGCAACAGGCTGGCAGCGATGTTCTCCAGCGGGCAACGCTGGAGGTCGATAGCTGACAAGTCCAGCAGCGGCAGGCCAAAACGGCTAGCCATCCAGCGGGCCAGAGAGGCGCTGCTGAGTTGTTGTTGCACCATGACTTCCCCGGGGCGCTGTCCGTCTTTTTGTTCTTGTTTACACACAGACGAGGCATCGCCTCTGCAAACAGGCAGAACTTCGTCCTCCGGGGTGGCAGCCAGGGTGTGGATGGAATTTGTCTGCTTCATGCCGATAGAATTACCCATGGACACTAGCGCTTGCCATTGGTTCATGACCGCTAAATCCTGCTATAAAATATAGATCACTGAGTGGGGGCGCGCGCAATCCAGGGCTAAAAAGTGCGGCGCCGGGAACCAGCTCTGCAGCTCAATAGTGGCATACATAACAAACTTGAACAGGAAGCTTGGGATGAATCGTTGGAAGGCATTTGCCCTGCATTTATCAATCAGTGTGGTTGTTTTTCTTCTGCTTCTGGCAGTGATACTGAGCTATTGGTATCCGGGCGTATTATTCAGTATTGATGGCGGTTGGGCCGGGCTGCAAATCGTCATTGCCGTGGACCTGATCCTGGGTCCCTTGCTGACGCTGATAGTCTTCAAGGTCGGAAAACCCGGGCTGAAATTTGACCTTGCCTGCATAGCCGCGTTCCAGGCTATCTGTCTCAGTGGTGGTATGTGGATAGTGTATTCGGAACGACCTGTGGCCCTGATACTGGCCTATGACACGCTGTACTCCTTGGCTGAAGACGATTTTGAAAACTATGGCAAGGACCCGGAATTGCTGGAAGAATTTCCTGGCAACTATCCAAAGCTTCTGTACACGGAATTGCCCGATAATGACGTCAGTGCGGACATCGTCAATATTCGCAGCCAGTTTATTGGTGATCCGCTGTTTATGCAGACTGACCGATACCGGGTCATGCCGGTCGATAATCCCGCTGCGGTTTTTCGCAGGCAACAAACGTCAAGGTCTGAAATCTCTGAACAAACCCGGGAAAGTCTGGATGAAAACTGTCTGTTCAGTCGCTTCGTCTCACCGCTGTGGTTTGGTTATACCTGCCTCGATGCTGAGTCTCTGGTACTCACCGACTACTTTGAAGAGGGTCAGTTGATTGAGCAGGGGAGCAATGCGGGATTATAGAACGGCAGTATTGCTATTGAATTGCAGCGGCCTGCGGCCACGTGGAGCAGGCTGATCGCCTAGCAATAACCCAGTGCCACGCAGCTGCCGCCGGAGGTCCACTGAATTGGTGGCGTGATGCCACCCGCTGTCAAAGTATAGGTCACACCCTGCAGGTCCGAGCCATCTGACATCCAGGTCAGAGTGATACGTCCGTCCACCACACTAATGCCGTGGGTAGAGGCTGCAACGGCCTGCACCGGCGGGATGCCATTGCTGCCGGAGTCGGCGTCAGCGAGGCTGTTAAAGCGGTCAGAATGGGCCTGGGTGACTATAGCTGCCCGGTGATAACCGATGGCGAGGATGGCCTCGGAAAATCGGGCACGATTGCGATAAAGGTCGTAAGCGGGGAGGGCAACCGAAACCAGGATTCCAATGATGGCGGTAACGATCATCAGTTCGATGAGGGTAAAGCCTTGTTGGTTTGATTTGTTCATGGCTCTCACCAGTTGTCCTCAGTTTGACTTTATATTACAGGGACTGGGAAAAACAGGCATTTGATAGTGCACTTTCCAGTTCCGGTTTGCTGTTGTTTGCAAGCTTGCAGTGTTCTTGTTACCGGATTCAGGATTTTCATTCCAGGGGTAGGGCCGGGTTCTGGAATGGAGTGAAGGAGTTGAGTCGTGGCAGGTCGGAGAGGCTGCGGTACGCCTCGGGGAAGGCGATACCGCAGCAGTCCGGAAAGGAATCTGACTACTAGCAGAAACCTTGAGCCAGGCAAGTACCACCTTCAGTCCACTGAACCGGGGGAGTAATACCGCCAGCCTGCAGAGTGTAGGTAACGCCAGCCAGATCTTCGGGGGATCCGTTCATGGTCGGACGCCAGGTCATGGTGATGAGGCCATCGGCAACTGAAGCGCCATGGGTATCAGCAGCAGCTGCTACGTCGGCGGGGATACCCAGTGCACCTGCATCGACAGCGGCCATATTGGCTGGATCACGAGTCTGGATGGCCAGTTCTACCGCAGTTTTACGCGGGGTTACAGCCAGTACCAGTTCGGAAAAAGCGGCACGGTTGGAATAGTTCTGGTAGGCGGGCAGAGCCACGGCGGCCAGAATGCCGATGATCGCTACTACGATCATCAATTCGATCAGAGTAAAACCTTGTTGGACTTTTTTCATTTGTCTGTCTCCAGTGCTTATCAAAGTATTGTTCGGTGTTATCGGAGTCGTATTCCGAAAATCGGTCAACGCTGCCCTGATAACATTCATGTTGCGTGCCAACTTCGTGTATATTTGCTAACTTATTGAAAAATAAGGTTATTAATAATTTTCTTGGGAAATGTAGGAATTCATCTGGTGACGCAATCGGGCTCAATTGCTTCGTTGTCTGACAAAATTTGTCACTATCGGTCAGTTTCTGTAGCTCGCGGCTCCCAATAGATCAGGAATACGCTGAACCCGGCGTACTGCGACGCTGGCCAGTCATGCCGCTAATAAAAACCATGAGCGAGTCTTATTCAGATCAGCCCCAACTGCCACGGCGACTGCTGCTGGCAGCCCTGTGTCTGTTGACTGTCCTGTTGTACTGGCCAGGCATGTCCGGCGCCTTGTTGCTGGATGATCATTGGCTTTTGCAGCCCCTGGGCCAGGGTGACGGGCTGCAAACGCTGGCTGAATTGCGGCAATTTGTGTTTGGCAATTCTGCCGGGCCCACCGGCCGACCCGTTGCCATGTTCAGTTTTTGGCTGAATGCTGCTGGAACGCTTGAAGTCGTCAGTCTGAAATGGGGCAATCTGCTGCTCCATCTCGCCACTGGCCTGGCCCTTTACCATTGCGCCAGCCTACTGGCCCGAAGCCTGGGCCGCCTCAACAGCGAAGCCGGCTGGCTGGCGCTGGCGGTGACTGCCCTGTGGCTACTGCATCCTCTTAATCTCAGTACCACCTTGTACGTTGCACAGCGCATGACACAATTGATGGCGCTGTTTGCCCTGCTATCCCTGGGTTTCTATCTGAGCGGACGCCTGGCATTACAGCAGGGCGAAGCGCCCAGGGCGGCAGCCAGGCTGCTGCTTTGCTTGTTCCCCTTTGCCTTGTTGTCAGTGCTGAGCAAGGAAAACGGCGCACTGCTGTTGCTGTTGGTGCTGTTGCTGGAATTCAGCCTGTTCTGTCCCCGGGCTGCGCCACCCTGGTATCGGCTCTGGTTGCTGCTGGGCATAGTCCTGCCTCTGCTGGCGGTGCTCGGGTATTTGTTGCTGAATATTGGTGAGTCGCTGGCAGTGTATGAATCGAGGCCTTTTTCCCTGACCGGGCGACTGCTCACTGAAACCCGGGTGTTGTCGGACTATTTGCTGAAAACAGTGCTGCCCCTGGGTGATATCGGTTTTCTGTTTCACGATGACTGGCAGCTGTCCCGCTCCCTGTGGAACCCCGCTTCGACGCTTCTGGCAGCGGTCTTCATCGGGGGGCTTTTTCTCGCGGCTATTTTATTCAGACAGCAGCAACCGGTATTCAGTCTTGCCGTGCTGTGGTTTTTCGCACTGCAGCTGCTGGAATCAACGTATTTGCCATTGGAATTGTACTTTGAGCATCGCAATTACCTGGCCATGGTGGGCCCTCTGTTCGGCCTGGTCTGGTATGGCGACCTGTTCATCCGGCGCTTTGCTCCTGCTGAGCTTGCCAAAACCGCAACTGTGGCCCTGTCGATCTGTTTGCTGCTGTTTGCCTTCAATCTGTTCAACCTGAGCCGAATCTGGGGTGACGGACTGGCCCTGCATGCCTGGTGGGCAGAACGCCAGCCCGATTCCCTGCGGGCCCAGAGCAGCTATGCCGCCTGGTTGCAGGCGGCTGGTTTGCCGGAGCTGGCCCAGGCGCGTTTCGAGCAAGCCCGGCAAGTGCGTCCCGATGAAGTGACTGTGCAGCTCAATCAATGGCTGCATGCCTGTGAAGCCGGACTGGATCCACCATTGGCTCTGCAATCCATAATCAATAATGCGCAGCTACAGCACTATGACGGCGACCTCAATGTCCTGCTGGGACGCCTGCTGGACAACTTCTTCGCCGGGCGTTGTGTGACCGCTGGGCCGCAGCAGTTGGAGCAGTTGTTTCTGCGGCTTGGCGAATTGCCTCTGCGTGATCATGTTCGGGCCGGGTACCATGTGTATTTCTCTGATATCTATGTCTACATGCGTCAGCTGGACCCGGCTCTGGTTCAGCTGGCCAGGGCATTCGAACTGATACCCGATCCTCGCTACCCTCTTCGCCAGGCCTTGATCTCGGCGCAGGCGAGAAGGTTTAATGACGCCCTGATCTTTTTGCAGCGGGCACGGCAAGCTGACCGTCACCGCAATCCTTTGTTGCCGTCCATCAGTGCTGAGCTTGACCGTCTGGAACGGGATTTCAGTGCCAGAATTCAGGATTTTTAACCATGTCAATGAAGCATGTATCGGTAGTAATCCCGGCCAAGAACGAAGCAGAAAACCTGGTGAATTTTTTACCGCGTCTATTGCCGCAGGTGGAAGGCGCCGAAATCATCGTCGTTAATGATGGCTCCACCGACAATACCGCCGAGATCTGTCAGCAGCATGGGGTGAAAGTGATCAGTCATCCCTACAGCAAGGGTAATGGCGCGGCGATCAAGACTGGTGCCCGGGCCGCCCGGGGGGAAGTGCTGGTCTTTCTCGATGGTGACGGACAGCACAAACCCGAAGATATTCCCAGGCTACTGGCGGAGTTGGAGCAGGGTTATGACATGGTGGTCGGGGCCCGCGACAAACAATCCCAGGCCGACTCTTTTCGGGCCATTGCCAATGGCATCTACAATCGGCTTTCTTCGAAAATCACCGGCCACGAAATACTCGATCTGACCTCCGGTTTTCGGGCCGTTTACGCCAGCAAGTTTCGCGAATTTCTCTATCTGCTGCCCAATGGCTTCTCCTATCCCACCACCTGCACCATGGCATTCTTTCGTGCCGGTTATTCGGTGACCTATGTGCCAATCCAGACCGAGCAACGCCTGGGACAGAGTCATATCAACCTGCTCAAGGATGGCCTGCGATTCCTGATTATTATCTTCAAGGTGGGCACTCTGTATTCGCCCCTGAAGATTTTTCTGCCGGCCTCGGCGGCCTTCTTCTTTACCGGCACGTTTTACTATCTCTACACCTACCTCAGCCAGGGCCGCTTTACCAATATGAGTGCAGTGCTGTTTATGACCGCAATCCTGGTGTTCCTGATTGGCCTGGTCTCCGAGCAGGTTACTTCGCTGATGTATAAGGACAACGACCGCTAGGGCTGGCCCGCTGGCCGCCCAAGGCATCCGCTGGCCGCTAAAAAGCGTAGTTCTATCTGAATGAAGCAGGGTTCAGGTTTCGTTCATGTCCTCGGACCTATAGTGGCAATCGTGGGTTAAGCGGCTGATTTATGTAAAATTTTGTCACATTCAGCAGACTGCCAGAGCCCTGATATACTTGAACAAGTAATAGATGTAGTTTATGTTTACGGCCCTTTTTGAAACGGCCAGCATCGGCCCAAGACAGCCCGCCAAGGGCCTAGCCGTAACAGACGCATCGGCTAATTAAGGAGTATGCGAATGAACAGATCTGTGAAACTTGCCACCAGCTTATTGTTTTCTGCCGGCCTGGTGCTCGGTGTACAAACGGCTGCGCAAGCTCAGACAGTAGAAGACGGCGTGTTTACCCAGGCCCAGGTCGATTCCGGCAAGGTGGTCTATGATGCATCCTGCAAGAGCTGTCACAACATGCGCTTCTACCGGGACACCCTGCGCTCCTGGAATTCACAGCCGCTGCTTTATCTCTGGGAAAACATCCTGGGCACCATGCCGGCTGATAATCCCGGCTCCCTGATGTATGAAGAATACACTGATGTAATCGCCTATATTCTCCATGAGAATGGTTTCCCCACCGGTGACACCCCGCTGGATCCGGACAATGGCATGGAAGAGATCAGCATCGTTGCTCCCTGAGCAGTCAACTGAGCAAACTAAAAATGCCGGCTATTAGCCGGCATTTTTTTGGTCTGGATTTTTGTCGGCCGCTTCAATCCTGGCAGTTTTCCAGCACCCGGTTGATGGCATTGCGATCGCTGCTGCTCAGTTGCAGGTCGTATTTTTCGGCGATGGCATCCCACAGGCGCACGTACTCACACTGGAATTCCTCCCTCGGCAGGTAGCGGTTGGGGCCGCGATCCCGTTTGCGACGGATCTCCCGCCGGTCTACCAGCACCATATTCATCGGGTCATTGGAAAATTGCAGTTTTTCACCCGCCGACCAGCGGTCACCGCCGTGGGTGTGGGCATACAGGCGGGGAATAATATGATCGACGTCCATTTGTGAGGCGACCGTAAATTCCTTGCCGGTGTATTCGTCAATCCACAGGCCGGTGCGTACAACACAATTGCGGGGATTGGTGAAGCGTACCTCGGCCCGACTGGTGAGAATCAACAATTCCTGGCGAGTGGACTGACAGTCACCATCGAAATCTTCTTCGAAAGACCAGTCGTCTTCATTAAAAAACTTTTCCCGGTCTCGATAATCCGTCAGCAGGCTGTCGCGGCCGCCACGGCGCATGATGTCGAAGGTGTCCGGCATCTCGCAGCCAGTCTGATGGCAGTGGTAGGAATTACCGTAGTAATGCCCGCCGTTGCGGTCGAGGCTGCCCGGGTGGGCTGAAGCGGTGAGGCCAAGACTGCCCAGACAGAGTAGCAGACTCAGTTGTAGCAGGAATTTACCGTGCATGGGTCCTCCATTTTTAACTGCAGGGGCGCAAGAGGTGGTCTGCAAGCGTTGCCTGGTCAAGCAAGAGAGACAGGTCCACGGCCCGGCAGTGCTTGGTGAGTGCGCCAATGGAAATATAGTCTACGCCAGTTTCTGCGATTTTGACCAGCGAGTCGGCATCGACACCGCCAGATGCCTCCAGTTTGCTGCGACCGGCATTGATGGCCACGGCCTCGGCTAATTGTGCCAGATCGAAATTGTCGAGCATGATCGTGTCGCTCTGAACCTTGAGAGCTTCACGCAATTGGTCGAGAGTCTGTACTTCCACCTCCACCGGCAGCCCCGGTGCCTGTTGGCGTGCCCGTTCCACCGCGGCCCCGATTCCCCCACAGGCAGCTATGTGATTCTCCTTGATGAGAAAGGCATCATACAGGCCCATACGGTGGTTGTGGCCGCCGGCGATGCGCACCGCGTATTTCTGTGCCTGACGCAGCCCCGGCAGGGTTTTTCGGGTGTCGAGCAGTTTTACGCCGGTATGTTTGACCAGCGCCAGCAACTCGGCAGTTCGCGAGGCTGTGGCGCTGAGGGTCTGCAGGAAATTCAGGGCGGTGCGTTCGGCGGTCATAATGCTGCGGGCATTCCCCGAGATCAGCAGCAGGGTTTCGCCGCACTTGAATTGTGCGCCGTCACCGAGTTGCCACTCAAGTTCCACCGAGTCATCGACCTGGCGAAAAACCTCATCCACCCAGGGCTGTCCGCAGAGCATGCCGGCCTCGCGGGCAATGATTCTCGCTTGCACCTGGCTGTCGGCGTCTATCAGGGCGGCAGTGATATCACCGCTACCAATGTCTTCTTCCAGCGCGCTCCGCACTACTGAAACTGTACTTGCTTCCGAGATTGTCATTGCTCCGGGTATTGTCTCAAGGTCAGGGTAGAACCCCGTTGGGTAAATTCAACCTGCTGCAGGGCGCTCATTCCCAGCAGTATGGTGTCTCCCGCCATGCTGGGCGTGATGCTGGCACGGACATCCTGCAACTCGATATTGCCAATCCTTAAGCGGCTTACCTCAGTGCCATAGACCGTCACTGCACCGTTGGCAGTAAATGCCCTGCCAGTGTAGCCAGGTTCCAGACCGGCGCGTTCGGCGATGGTCTGTGGGATTGCTACATCGGTGGCACCCGTATCCAGCAAAAAGGTGACGGGTACCCCATTTACTTCGCCGCCTGCCACGTAGTGACCCTGGCGATTTCTGTCCAGCACCACTTCCCGCACTCCCGACTCATTTTCAAAGGAGCGCGGGTTGGCATTGGGATTGGATTCACGGGCCAGCCAGCCATCAAAAATGAATGTCAGGGCCGCCAGGCCCAGGGCGAAACTGGTCACCAGCATCGCCTGGCCCAGGCCTTTTCCTGGTGGTTTCGTGGCAGAAGACATTGGCAGGATTATCCTTTATGCGCGGTGCGGATGAAAGTTGTGAACTGGTTCAAGAAATTGCTCAATGGTCCGTAGTGTAAGCGATTGAAAATAAAAGTAATGCCAGGATTATCTCCGGTCTGTGAACCCCTTCAATCTCCTGATTCGCCTGAATTGCTATAAATGTGCCATCAATTGACAGATGGGGCCAGCTGGCCCTGCGAGCGCCATGTCCTCCAAGATCCGATCCAACAAGCTCCATCAGCCGCAGAGTATTGACACCGTTCTGGTGGAAAAGCTGCGCTGGTCGCTGCGTCAGCGATATCGCAAGCAGTGGCAATTAATGAGTACGGACTTCTTCGATGAAGTGGATGACTTTCTGTTCAGCAGTGGCCGCAGCGGCCAGCTGGCTGACGACGGATCCTACCTGAAATCCATGCGTGAGCTGCGGGCACGCCAGGCCCTGTTCGAGGAAAAATTTCTGGAATCGGCCATTTCCATGGTCAAATCATCCTGCGGTGACAAGTTTGCCCGGGCCCGAGTGCAGGGCGCGCAGCCGGCCCAGGCCAATGCAGCCTATGAAACTGTCGAGACTGACCTGGCCATGAATGCCATGCTGCGCAAAGCCGAGAAAATGTACTTTCAGCTGGCCCGCCAGATCGAGTCCCTGCAGCAAAAAGACAGCCAGGACCTGCTGCTTATCGATCCCCAGGCGGTGCTGGAAGCCGTCATCAAGTCCTTTGCCGAGGCGCAGGCCGTGTTTGCCTTGCCGCTGGATACGCGGCTGTTGTTTATCAAGCTGTTTGAACAGCATTTCGTCCTGAAGATGGAAAAGCTGTTCCAGGACACCATCAGTATTATCAATAACATGAACAATGCTGAATTCGTGGATAAACTCTACTCATCTTCCTCGGCATTCAGGGCTCGCTCCAATGCTGCCGAAAAAACCGTGATACAGACCAATAGCCTGCCACCCGTGGCGGGTAATACGCAGTCAGGCAATTCCGCGCAATTGCAAATAGCGGCGGATCAACTGGTGGCATCTATTTGCGATAACAAACAACTGCCGGAGTTCCTAGAGCGCATGATTCGCCAGCACTGGCGTGAAGTTATTTTCCTCATCGGATTGCATCGTGGCTCCACCAGTGTGGAATGGACCGAGGCCAAGCATAGTGTCAGTTTGCTGGCCACCGCCGCCGCGGAACGGCTCTATCTCGACAATGGGGATTATGAGTCAATCAAGGATCATTTGCGTCGGGGCTTTTCCCTGATTCAGCTGGGCTGGAAAGAGCAGGAAGCGTTTTTCCAGGGCCTGGCCGATTATTTCCAGAGCTTTGCGCCCCATGAGCAGGGCGAGACGGCCAGCTCCATAGAGCGACTGCGCAAGACTGGTCTGGAGGCCTCCCTTAGCCCCTCCGGAGAGGAAATTCTGGACCAGGAAGATCTGGATGAGATTGCCAAACTGCTGGGTGGCAATGAAGCCTCTGGGGATGGCAAGGCTCTGGAGGATTATCTGGAAAAAGTGGATGGTCTGGAAGATCAGGTCATGGTGGATTTCATGCTTAATGGAGTCTATGTACAGTGTCTGTTAACCCGCAGTCTGTCCGTGCCAGGTCAATTCACTATCAGTAAACGTGGCGCCAAGATATCGGTGACCCGTTCGCGACTGGGTCTGGCCCTGGCCTTGCAGAGTGGTGAGCTGCGGCTACCAAAACCGCAATTCATGCGCTCGGCGGGTCCACGCACTGTCATGGAATCCTCTTCCCGAACCCGCCACTGATAGCTGGCCTCAGTGCCGGTCTGCCCACCACTTTTTTTTCACAGCCCTGCAATCCTGCCCCATACTGCTTTGTCCTGCCCATGCCTGCCTGTTAAGATGCTGGCTCCGCTATCCATACCGGGGCTGGATTTCTTGTTAATCAAAGACAACTGGCTACAAGAAGCAAGATTGGTAGAGTCGCCCAACTGCAGTGCCCGTCCGCCGGCAACCATTATCGATTTGCTGGTGATTCACAATATCTCCCTGCCGCCCGGTGAATTCGGTACCGGCTGCGTGGATGAACTGTTTTGCAACAGACTCGACAGTAAAGCCCATCCGTTTTTTGAGGAAATCAGCGATCTGCGGGTCTCTGCGCATCTGCTAATTGATCGTAATGGCGAGGTCACGCAATATGTGCCTTTCGATTGCCAGGCCTGGCACGCTGGCCAGTCAGAGTTTCAGGGCCGCCAGCGCTGCAATGAATTCTCCATCGGCATAGAGCTGGAGGGGACCGATCATGAAGTGTTCACGCCCAGGCAATATGACAGGCTTGGCTCGGTGAGCAGGGCATTGATGCAGTCCTATCCGGCAATCACAGCCGATAGAATAGTGGGGCACAGTGATATCGCCCCAGGCAGGAAAACCGATCCAGGCCCCTGTTTCGACTGGGATTACTATCTGGGGCAATTAAAAGCCAAAGCCTGATATGAGCGCCACACAGCCATGAAATTTCTAGTCATTCTCATCTCCCTGATAATCAATTACCTGTGGCTCAAGGATTTTGATCGCTTTGACGATGCCTGGTTTTTCCGCTTCCGCAAGCGTATGGAAGAGGCGGTAGCAGCCATCAACGCCAGTCAATTGCGCTGGGTCGCCGGCCTCTGCCTCACCTATGGCATTCCCATACTCAGTCTGGCCCTGTTGCTCTGGTTTATTGATGGGGCGGCCCTGGGCCTGCCTACCATGTTGGTGCATATACTGGTGTTGCTGATTGCCTTCGACCGCACCCAGCCGGGCCAGATGGCCAAGGAATTCTTGCAGTATTGGCAAGCGGGTGATCGTGGCGCCTGTATAGAGCACCTCAAGGAAACGCTTTGCTCCAACAACAGGCAATGGGATGAGGGCAAGTCCCTCAGTGAACAATTCAGTGAACTGTTCGTTTATCGCTTTTTTGAGCGCATGTTCGTGATGTTTTTCTGGTATATGTTGGCAGGGCCGCTGGGCATTCTGATTGCCTATGTCAGCTATCAGTTACGGGACAGTCACGAAGCAGACCAGAATGCCGATGAGGTGAGCTTTATTGCGCTGCTGATCGCTATCCTCGAGTGGCTGCCGGTGCGCTTGCTGGCTCTGACCTTCTCCCTGGCGGGTAATTTCGTGCGCTGTTTTGAATCCTTCAAATCAGCACTATGGACTTTTGATCGCCAGGCCAATACGGCCGCCATGCTCTATGGCTATGCCCGCTGTGCCCTGACCGGGGTGATTGGTCTGGTAGAGCCCGATCTCGAGTCTGCTGAGACGGCCGAAGAACTGGAGCGCCGGCAGCAGGCCCGGGAAATGGAGGCGCTGGTGGCGCTGATGGAGCGCAGTCAGGCAATCTGGCTGGTGCTACTGGCGCTACTGACTATCTTCGCGCTCTAGAAATACCCGGCCCGCGAACGCTACTTTCCGAGATTTGCCAATCTCACTGGCAGCTACTGCCAGGCTGCCCGCCATCGACAGAACTGAGCATCCACTTCCGGCAAGCTGCCTGCTTGCAGTCATGATCGTTGTCTACGCTGTTTCAAACTCGGCTGATACCCGGCTATCGGCAGCAGTACGACGCCGCTTCGATGCTCAATAGTTAGCAAAGTAATAACTTTGCTAAGTACTTGCGGATAGAGGGCGATTGGTGAACAATGCGTGAAATTAATTGTGCCAGGCTTGTAGTTTTGCGGCCGGCGCGGCCGCCAAAGCTTGTATGCCGGCCGCACAGCAATTCAGAATAACTATATAAGCAATTGAAATTTAAGAAGAAAAAATATTAATTGAGCAGGGGAAAGCGGCAAGGCGTTTTGTAGTTTAACTACATAACTGCTTGATCCAGCGTGGAAAAACAGCCGGTTCTGGGCTAGAATGCGCGCAAATTTGTAATTGAGTTACACGCTGCTGCGTCGGCCGCCCAGGCCCCGGGCAGTGGGTAATCGCTACCTGAACAGTACCGCCTCGCAAAGAGGCAAATCGGGAAGGACTATGAATCAGCAAAACGATAGCAATCCACAAGAAACCCAGGAATGGCTGGAATCCCTCGATTCAGTCATTGATGCAGAAGGCATTGAGCGCGCTCATTACCTGATTGAGAAACTCAACAATACCGCCATTCGCACCGGCAAGTTTGTACCGATCACCTCGGTTACCACGCCTTACTGCAATACCATCTCACCCCAGAACGAAGAACGCATGCCCGGTGATGTCTACATGGAAAGGCAGATCCGCGGCATTGTGCGCTGGAACGCCATGGCCATGGTCATGCGGGCTAATCAGCGTGATCCCAGCATCGGTGGTCACCTTTCCACCTTTGCCTCATCGGCGACTCTGTATGACGTGGGCTTCAACTATTTCTTCCGTGGTCCCAATGAGGAGCACGAGGGCGACCTTATTTACTACCAGGGCCATTCCGCACCGGGTATCTATTCCCGTTCATTCCTGGAAGGGCGTATCAGCGAAGAGCAGCTGGATAATTTTCGCCAGGAAGTCGGAGGCGACGGCCTGTCATCCTACCCACACCCCTGGTTGATGCCGGATTACTGGCAATTCCCCACTGTATCCATGGGCCTTGGCCCGATCGCGGCCATTTACCAGGCCCATGTCATGAAGTACCTGAACAATCGCAAGCTCACGGATACCTCTGATCGCAAGGTCTGGGCCTTCCTGGGTGATGGCGAAATGGATGAGCCGGAATCACTCGGTGCCATCGCCAAGGCGGGTCGTGAGGGTCTGGATAACCTGATCTTTGTCATCAACTGTAACCTGCAGCGTCTCGATGGGCCGGTACGGGGTAATGGCAAGATTATCCAGGAACTGGAGGGCATCTTCCGGGGTGCCGGCTGGAATGTCATCAAGGTAGTCTGGGGTCGGCATTGGGACCCGTTGTTTGCTGCCGATGAAGACGGGATTCTGCAGGAGCGCATGGATGAGGTAGTGGATGGAGAATTCCAGAACTACGCCAGTCGCGGTGGTGCCTACACTCGCGAGCACTTTTTCGGCAAGAATCCGGAGCTGCTGAAAATGGTTGAGAATCTGTCAGACGAAGACATCATGAATCTCAACCGGGGCGGACATGACCCTTACAAGGTCTATGCCGCCTATGCCCAGGCTGTGAAAGCCAATGGCAAGCCCACTGTGATTCTGGCCAAGACCGTCAAGGGTTATGCCTTTGGTGGCGGTGCCGAAGCCCAGAATGCCACGCATTCGGTCAAGAAACTGGATGTCGATTCCCTGAAGAAATTCCGTGATCGCTTTGGTATTCCCATCGACGATGACAAGCTGGAAGAAGTGCCGTATTACCGGCCGGATGAAGACAGCCTGGAAATCCGCTATATGCGCAAAATGCGCGAATCTCTCGGTAGCGAAGTACCCCAGCGTCGTTCCAAAACCTATGCCCTGACCATACCCAAACTGGATGCATTCGAAGCCCAGACCAAGAGCAGTGGTGATCGCGAGCAATCCACCACCATGGCTTTTGTGCGCATGCTCAATACGCTGTGCAAGGACAAGGAAATTGGTGAGCGAGTAGTGCCCATTGTGCCCGATGAAGCCAGAACCTTTGGTATGGAAGGCATGTTCAGGCAGCTGGGCATCTATTCCTCTGTAGGTCAGCTTTACGATCCCTCCGACAGCAATCAGGTCATGTTCTACCGTGAGGACCAGAGCGGACAGATGCTGGAAGAGGGCATCACCGAGTCAGGTTCATTCTCGGCCTGGCTGGCGGCGGCGACATCCTACAGCACCAACAACTACCCATTGATACCTTTCTATATCTACTACTCCATGTTCGGCTTCCAGCGGGTAGGGGATTTGTGCTGGCTGGCTGGTGACTCCCAGGCCCGTGGCTTCCTGATCGGTGCCACTGCCGGTCGTACCACGCTCAATGGCGAAGGTCTGCAGCACCAGGACGGTCACAGCCTGATTCTGGCCTCAACCATTCCCAATTGTGTGTCTTATGATCCGACCTATTCCTACGAACTGGCGGTGATCATTCAGGACGGCATGCGCCGCATGTATGAAGAGATGGAGTCGGTTTACTACTACATCACCACCATGAATGAGAACTACCAGCAACCGGCATTGCCCCGTGGTAGTGAGGAAGGCATCATCAAGGGAATTTATCTGCTTGAAGATGGTGATCACAAAGATTACAAGATCAGCAAGAATATTGCTGGCAAGGAACGTCTTCGTCTGCTGGGTAGCGGCACTATTTTGCGTGAAGTTCGCAAGGCTGCACAAATCCTGCGCGATGAGTTCTCAGTAGCTGTCGATGTCTACAGCGTTACCAGCTATAACGAGTTGCGACGTGAAGCCCTGGCTGTTTCCCGCGAGAACATGATGAATCCGACCAAGAAGCCAAAAGTGCCCTATGTCACACAAGTGTTGTCGGAGAGAGACGGTCCGGTAATTTCTACCACCGACTACATGAAGGCCTACTCAGACCAGATCCGTGAATTCGTCCCGGACAGCTATCGGGTGCTGGGTACTGATGGCTTTGGTCGCAGCGACAGTCGTGAGAATCTGCGTCACTTCTTTGAAGTAGACAGTAAATTTGTTGTGTTGGCGGCTCTGACAGAGCTCAAGCAACGTGACCTGGTCAAGGCCAAGGACATTGTTGATTACATGAAGAAAGCCGGGATTAGCCAGGACAAGGCTAATCCTGTAACAAGCTAAGCCACATCAGAATCAGGAGTTTAAGCTTTGGCTATTGAAAATATAAAAGTTCCAGATCTTGGTGATGCCAGCGAGGTTGAAGTCATCGAATTGCTGGTGGCCGTTGGCGACGAGGTCTCGGAAAACGATTCGCTGCTGGTGTTGGAAAGTGACAAGGCAGCCATGGAGATACCGGCACCGATGTCCGGTGTGGTGAAGAGTATCTCTGTCAATCTCGGTGACCAGGTCTCAACCGGTTCCGATATTCTCACCCTGGAAGTCGAGGGCGAAGGTTCCGGCGATGACAAGGCCGACAGCAAACAGGAAAAAGCCGGGGCTGATGAAAAATCTGCTCCCGCTGATTCCGGCAAGGCTGATGATAAACAGGCAGCGGAAGACAAGTCACCAGCGAAGTCAGACGAGAATCAGTCTGAATCTGCCTCTTCCGGAGGCACTAGCGAACGTGATGTTGAAGTGCCCGATCTGGGCACCGATGACGAGGTTGAAGTCATTGAGGTTCACGTCAAGGACGGAGATGAAATTGCTGCCGAGGATTCACTGATCACTCTGGAATCTGACAAGGCGGCCATGGAAGTGCCCGCGCCGGAGGCCGGCAAGGTTAAAGGCATGCAGATCAAGGTGGGTGACAAGGTGAAAACCGGCGCCAAAATTCTGGTTCTCGAAGTCGCATCGTCTTCCGGCGCTTCCGCCGGTGACAGCAAGGCGGCTGAAGAAAAGCCGGCCGCCAAAGAGGAAACTGCCGCCAAATCGGAAGAGGCAAGCAAACCGGCAGCTGCTGAACCGGCACCCCAGGCCAAAACGGAGTCCTCCGGTCGCGTCTATGCCGGTCCGGCCGTGCGCAAGCTGGCCCGGGAGCTGGGTGTTGACCTGACCCAGGTGCAGGGCAGTGGCGCCAAGTCCCGCATTACCAAAGAGGATCTGCACGACTTCGTCAAAAACCGTATCAATGCGGCCCCGGCGGCTGGCACAGCTCCGGGCCTGCCCGCCATTGAAGATATCGATTTCAGCAAGTTCGGGGAGATCGAAGAGGTCCAGCGCAGCAAGCTGGAGAAAGTCACCGCCGTCAATATGCATCGCAACTGGATGTCCGTGCCCCATGTGGCACAGTTCAATGAGGCCGATGTGACCGAGTTGGAAGACTTTCGCGCTGAGTTGAAAGGCGAGGCGGAAAAGCGCGGTACCCGGCTGACTTTCCTGCCTTTCCTGCTGAAGGCCTGTGCGAGAACCCTGCAGGAATATCCGCAGTTCAATGTTTCCCTGCATTCATCCGGTGAAAAGCTGATCCAGAAGAAGTACTACCACATCGGTGTAGCGGTGGCGACACCGGCTGGATTGGTAGTGCCCGTCATTCGTGATGTGGACAAGAAGTCAATCTGGGAACTGGCGGAAGAAGTTCTGGAAATCAGCGACAAGGCCAAGCAACGCAAACTGAGTCGCGAAGACATGCAGGGTGCCTGCTTCACTATCTCAAGTCTCGGTGCCATTGGTGGTACCGGCTTTATTCCCATTATCAACGCGCCGGAAGTGGCAATACTGGGTGTGTCCAAGACCACGATCAAGCCGGTCTATATGGATGGGGAATTCAAGCCGCGCAAGATGTTGCCCCTGACACTGTCCTATGATCACCGGGCAGTTAATGGCGTCGATGGCGGCATGTTCGCCGATTATCTGGTGCGTGCCCTGGGTGATATTCGTCGCCTGATTCTCTGAGTCAGCAATAGATACTGGCGCTGTTTTGTCAGGAAGCCTCTTCCGGATAAAACAGTGCCAGGTCATCTTTTTGTAACTGCCGGATCCGGCAGTCATAAGCAGCAGACAGCAAGTCCTCCTGAAGTATTTCCTGTGCAGGTCCACTGCGGTGTTCACCGTCGGGCAGCATCAACACGATATAGTCACAAAACCTCGATGCCAGATTGATGTCATGGGTGGCCATGAACAGGCTGGCGCTGTCTTCCCGGGCAATGCGCCGCAGAATGCCCAGCATTCGGGTCTGAAAGGCAATATCCAGATGATTGCTGGGTTCGTCCAGCAAATACAGGCGCGGCTGCTGGGTGATCAGCATGGCCAGAGCCAGGCGCTGTTTTTCACCGCCAGACAGGCTTTGCACCTGGCGCCCGGATAATGCCGCCAGATCAAAGGCCTCCAGTGCCTTGCGGGCAATACCCAAATCCTGCTGGCTGTCTCCCAGAATGGATTGGCTGTGGGGGTGGCGGCCAAGCATCACTGTTTCCAATACTGTTGCCGGCAGGGAGTCCGGGTTTTCCTGAAACAACATGCCCACCTGAAGGGCCAGTTGGCGGCGATTGATGGTGTCGAGCGCCTGACCACCGATGGATATTTTGCCTGCTTTGGCCTGATGCAGACCGAGAATGCTGTGCAGCAGGGTGGTCTTGCCGGCACCATTGCGCCCCAGCAAGCCCCAGGTCTGGCCCTGATCGATTCGCAGACTCAAATCCCGGCACAGGCGCTTGCTGCCAAGCTGCAGTTCCAGGGAGTCGATGGTCAGTAAGGCTTCGGTCATGGCTGGGCTATTTGCTGGTCCTGTTTACTGGTCTTATTTACTGATGGTGCTGCGCAGAATAATGAGAAAGCTCGGCACACCAATGATGGCTGTGACTACCCCCACCGGCAATTGCTGTGGTGCCACCACGCTGCGCGCCAGGCTGTCGGCGATCACCAGAAAACTGCCGCCCAGCAATACTGCACCGGGAAACAGGATGCGGTGATCCCGTGCCCCCAGCAGCCTCAGCATATGGGGAATAATAAGGCCCACAAAGCCCACTGAGCCGGCCACCGTCACGGCACTGGCGGTAAACAGGCTGGCGGCAAAATACAGCAGGATACGCAGCCGCTCGATGTCCACACCCAGGCCGGCTGCCACCAGTTCGCCGCGCACCAGAACATTGAGAGAGCGGCTGAAAAACAGGGCAATGCTCAGGCCGCCAAACAGCAGTACAAAATGACCAATGCCCACCTGGCTCTGGCTGAGATCACCCATCAACCAGAACAGCATGGACTGTACAGTATTGGAGGAACTGGTGGTCAGCAGCACATTGATCACGGCGCCCCAACCGGCGGAGATCACCACGCCGGTCAACAGCAGCCGGGTCACTGACCACTGGCCAAAGCGATTGGCAATGCCGAACACCAGCACGATGGACAACAGGGCGCCGAAAAAGGCTGCATTGCTCAGCCAGAGTCCACCAAGGCCCAATAGAATGGCGCTGAGGGCGCCCACCGCAGCGCCGCCGGAAATGCCCAGTATGTAGGGGTCTGCCAGGGGGTTGCGTAACAGGACCTGCATGATGACGCCAGACATGGCCAATAGCCCGCCAGTGGCGAATCCGGCCAGAGTGCGGGGTATGCGAATTTCCCGCAGCACCTGGGTGTTGAGGCTGTTGTCATTGCCTGCCAGGGCCAGGAATACTTCCTGCAGGGACAGCTCCACACTGCCGGTCAGCAGAGAATAGAACAGGCTGCATATTGTCAGCACAATAAGCAGGCCCAGGAGCAAAATATGTTGGCGTTGTATCACGGTCTGGCCTGGTTGAATCCGTTGCTGCGTGATTATACGTGAGCCGGCAGCCAGCACCGAATTTGCCTTGCCAAGCGATGGCCAGGCAGGGCCGTACTGCACAGTTTTACGGCTACTCTGGCACTGATAGCGGCTCTGGGGTAATGTTGTCCCCGTTCAGGCGATAACAAGAGATCAGGAGTTTCAAGCCGATGCCATCGTTCGATATTGTTTCCGAAGTGGATATGCATGAAATCAGTAATGCCGTCGATCAGGCCAACCGTGAAGTGGGTACCCGATTCGATTTCAAAGGCGTCAATGCATCATACACAATCAATGAGCAGACTAATGTCCTTATCTCCGCAGAAGTGGATTTTCAGGTACGACAGATGCTCGATATTCTGCAGACCAAGATGATCAAGCGTGGCATCGAAAGCAAGGCACTGCAGGAAGGTGATGTGGAAACCAGTGGTCAGAGGGCCACCATGGAAGTGAAGATTCAGCAGGGCATCGAGCAGGATATTGCACGCAAGATTGTCAAAATGGTGAAAGAAACCAAAATCAAGGTGCAAACCGCGATTCAGGGTGACAAGCTGCGGGTCACCGGCAAGAAGCGGGACGACCTGCAGCAGGTGATAGCACATCTGAAGGATGCAAAACTGGATATCCCGCTACAATACAATAATTTCCGGGATTAGGTAGCAGGAGTCACAAATTAGTAGTCTGAATTCTGAGGCAGGTGACCGGGTGCAGGAAGTACGCTCTTTCAGGCAGTCGGTCCAGGAACTTAAAGACAAGCGCTTTCTGGCCATATTGCTGTTCGGCTTTTGTAGCGGCTTTCCCTGGGTGCTGCATGGCTCGGTACTGACCCTGTGGCTGCAACAATCGGGGTTCTCCAGGTCAGCGATAGGCTTTATCGGGGCAATCGCCACGGTCTACGCCATTAACTGGATCTGGGCACCCTTTATCGACCGCTTGCGCTTGCCCTGGCTAACCTCCAGATTAGGCCAGCGTCGCTCCTGGATATTGTTTTGTCTGGTATTGCTGGCAGGCATCATTTTTATGCTCAGCTTCACCGATCCGGCCAGCAACCTGCTGCCGGTGAGTCTGCTCGCACTGGGTATCGCCATTGTATCGGCCACCCTGGATATCTCGATCGACGCCTACCGCATCACCGTGTTTGCCAGGGAAGAGATGGACGCCAAGATGCCCTACGCGGCAGCCATGAGCACCACCGGCTGGTTTGCCGGCTACGGTTTCATCGGCGGGGCTTTGGCCCTGGCGCTGGGTGGTGAAACCATTGGCCTTTCCTGGGGAGCAGTCTATCGCTGCCTGGTGCTGGTCTACCTGTTGCTCATAGCCCTGCTTTTTCTGACGCCAATGCCGGTGGAAGACGCCGATGACGCAGATGGGAGCCGCCGAACCGGGGAAGTGCGCCTGAATTTGTCACAGTGGTTGTACAAGTATGTGATAGCGCCTTTTCGGGAGTTCTTCAGTCGATGCGGTCTGCAACTGGCGCTGTCGGTATTGCTGCTGTTACTGGTGTTTCGCCTGGGCGAGGCCATGTTGGGGCGCATGTCGCTGGTCTTCTATGTCGAAGTTGGCTTCAGCACTGACCAGATCAGCTTCTACCAGAAATTTTTTGGTGGCCTGGTGACAGCAGGCTTCTCGCTGCTGGGCGCCATGATCAATACCCGCTTCGGTGTGATTCGTGGTCTCTTCGTTGCCGGGGTAGCCATGGCGGGCGCCAATTTATTGTTTGCCCTGCTGGCCATCGTCGGCCCCAATACCAATCTGTTCATGCTTGCCCTGCTGGTGGATAACTTCTTCCAGGCCTTTGCCACCGTGGCCTTTGTGTCGTTTATTTCCTATTTCACCAGCCGTACCTATACCGGCACCCAGTACGCACTGATGGCCTCCATCTCCAATTTCGGCCGTACGACGCTGGCCGCCGGCAGTGGTTTCGTCATTGATTTTCTTAACGGGGATTGGGTGAGCTTTTTTGTGCTCACTACATTAATGGTGATACCCGGCCTGTGTCTGTTGCTGTGGGTGGGGCATCTGATGAAGAGCTACAGCAACGATAGCTCCGCTGCGGCAGCATCCTGAAGCAACTGTTCAGGGTTTCCAGCCATAGCGGGCCATGGAAAAACGGCCCTTGATAAATACCACTCCCTCTGCTTCCAGGCGTGATTTCTGCTCCTGATACTGGCGGCTGCCGGGCTTGAAGGAGATAGCACCGCGGCTGTTGACCACCCGGTACCAGGGCAGGGTGCTGCCGGCGGGCAGATTCTTCATTACGTAGCCCACATAGCGCGCATAGCCAGGCAATTGTGCCAGCCTCGCTACCTGGCCATAGCTGGCAACCTTGCCTTTGGGGATCTGGCTGACCACCTGCCAGATGCGTTCCTGATTGTTTATTGTCATGGCACAAATCCGGCGCAGCTGATGCCCGCTGCTTGAATCGCTGTTTTTCACCCATATCATGATAAGGTGAACCTTCACCCCATTGGGAGCCCATTTTGCGATTCGCCTTACTGCTGTTCATCATTGTACCCCTGCTTGAAATGTTGTTGCTGTTTGAAGTGGCAGAACAGATTGGGGGGTTTACAACCCTGGGCCTGGTGGTACTCACAGCTGTGATCGGCGTGCAAATACTGAAGCAGCAGGGCCTGTCTACGCTACTGCGCGCCAATCAGCGTCTGGAAAGTGGTCAATTACCGGCCCAGGAAATCGTCGAAGGGATGTTGCTGGCCGGCGCCGGCGCACTCCTGCTGACGCCGGGATTCGTCACCGATACCCTGGGCTTTGTTTTTCTGGCAGGCCCGCTGCGGCGCCCCCTGGCGCGCCGCATCATCCGCAGCGGTGTGGTGCACAGCATGGGTGGCGGCAGGGGGTTCAGCGCCACCTGGTCCAGCAGCCGCTCCTCTGCCGGAAGCAGGCGCTCCCGGCCCGGGCATGGCAATGTCTATGAAGGTGAATATGCCGATGACAGCCGCGAGCAACTGGATGACCCGGACAGCCCTGAAGAGCGCCCCGACAGGTTTTCTTGATTGGCCGCAGCCAGAACAAAAATACCAATAAAAACAATGCTGTGAGCGTAGTTCTCCAGCGACAGCAAAAAAAATGGCCGGAATTCCCCTGCAGCCATTGAATTTTTTCACTTTATCCCCATAAAGCCTGACAACAACAGACAAGCCATGATTGGCGGAAATCCGGCAGTCAGGGCGATTTTGGAATAACGTGATAACTGGCCGGGAGGCTGGCTCATCGCGCTTTTTTGTTCGTTCTAACAACGCATTTGATTCAGGAGTGCAAATAATGAATATCCGGCCTTTACAAGATCGTGTCGTGGTTCGACGCATGGAAGAAGAAACAACCACTGCAGGGGGCATCGTGCTGCCCGGTTCCGCCACTGAGAAGCCGGCCCAGGGCGAAGTTCTGGCAGTAGGTCCCGGCAAGCGACTGGAAAACGGCGATACGCAGCCGGTTGACGTGAAAGTGGGCGATGTTGTCGTATTCGGCAAATATTCCAGCAACACCGTCAAGGTCGGCGACGAGGAGCTTTTGATCCTCAACGAGAGCGAAATTTTCGGCGTGATCGAATCCTGATCAGATCAACAGCTCAACGATCACATCAATCACTCAAGTTTAAAAACAGGAATTACTGAAAATGGCTAAAGACGTAAAATTCGGGGATCCCGCCCGTCAGAAACTTCTTAAAGGTGTAAACGTACTGGCAGACGCGGTGAAGGTCACTCTGGGACCGAAAGGCCGCAATGTTGTACTGGACAAGTCCTTCGGCGCACCGACCGTCACCAAGGACGGCGTATCCGTTGCCAAGGAAATCGAACTGGAAGACAAGTTCGAAAACATGGGCGCCCAGATGGTCAAGGAAGTGGCTTCCCAGACTTCCGATGTGGCCGGTGACGGTACCACCACAGCCACTGTGCTGGCCCAGGCTATTCTCAATGAAGGCCTCAAGTCTGTCGCTGCCGGCATGAACCCCATGGACCTCAAGCGCGGCGTCGACAAAGCCGTGACCGCCATGGTTGCCGAAGTTGGCAAGCTGTCCACTCCCTGTACTGACTCCAAGAATATCGCCCAGGTAGGTACCATCTCTGCCAACTCCGATGAGCAGGTCGGCGCAATCATTGCCGAAGCCATGGAAAAAGTCGGCAAGGAAGGCGTAATCACTGTTGAAGACGGCTCCGGTCTCGAGAACGAGCTGGACGTTGTGGAAGGTATGCAGTTTGACCGTGGTTACCTGTCTGCCTACTTCATCAATAATCAGGACAACATGATGGCGGACCTCGAAGATCCGCTGATCCTGCTGGTGGACAAGAAGATTTCCAATATTCGCGAGCTGCTGCCGCTGCTGGAAAACGTGGCCAAGGCCGGCCGCCCGCTGGTGCTGATTGCCGAAGACGTTGAAGGCGAAGCCCTGGCCACGCTGGTTGTAAACAATATGCGTGGCATCGTTAAAGTAGCCGCCGTCAAGGCGCCTGGCTTCGGCGACCGTCGCAAGGCCATGCTGGAAGACATCGCGGTTCTGACCGGCGCCACAGTGATTTCCGAAGAAGTTGGCCTGAATCTGGAAGGTGCCACTCTGGAAGATCTGGGTAGTGCCAAGCGTATTCAGATCAGCAAGGAAAACACCACGGTGATCGACGGTGCTGGCGATGCCAAGGCCATCGAAGGTCGTGTTAACCAGATTCGTGCCCAGATTGAAGAGACCTCCTCTGATTACGATCGTGAGAAACTGCAAGAGCGCGTAGCCAAGCTGGCTGGCGGTGTTGCCGTGATCAAGGTCGGTGCCGGTACCGAGATCGAAATGAAAGAGAAGAAAGCCCGCGTCGAAGACGCCCTGCACTCTACCCGTGCCGCTGTCGAAGAAGGCGTGGTACCAGGTGGCGGTGTGGCGCTGGTTCGCGCTCTGCAGACTGTTGAAGGTCTGAAGGGCGACAATGAAGACCAGAACGTGGGTATTCAGTTACTGCTGCGTGCAGTGACCATGCCCCTGCGTCAGATTGCCTCCAACGCCGGTGAAGAAGCCTCTGTGATCCTGGACAAGGTGAAGTCTGGTGAAGGCAACTTCGGCTTCAATGCTGCCACCGGTGAATACGGCGACATGCTGGAAATGGGTATTCTGGATCCCGCCAAGGTAACCCGTACTGCGCTGCAGGCTGCCGGTTCTGTGGCTGGTCTGATGATTACTACCGAGGCGATGGTTTCGGAGATTCCGGAAGAGAAGGGCGCTGCGCCTATGCCTGATATGGGTGGAATGGGCGGCATGCCCGGCATGATGTGATTTAGGCACTTTGGCGGGTCTTGGTACTCTCTGGACTTCGTCAGCCTGATTTTTTCGATGCTCAGGTACGTTCTTGTACATTGCGCTCGAAAAAATCAGGCTTCCTCGCCAGAGAGCACCAATCCTCCCCCAAAGCACCCAAATCGGCATCGTGCTGATTTCCTGAAAAGCCCGCTTCGTGCGGGCTTTTTTGTGGGTGGTTTTTGGCGGGTCTTGGTACTCTCTGGACTTCGTCAGCCTGATTTTTTCGATGCTCAGGTACGTTCGTGTACATTGCGCTCGAAAAAATCAGGCTTCCTCGCCAGAGAGCACCAATCCTCCGCCAAAATTCCAGAATTGGTTTCGAGCTGATTTGTTGAAGAAGCCCGCTTCGTGCGGGCTTTTTTGTGGGTGGTTTTTGGCGGCTTTTGCTGCGTTTATTTCGGGCATAAAAAACCCGGCTGGTGAGCCGGGTTTTTTTGTTTCTGAACCTTCGTTTTTGAAGGGTTCAGATTTTGCTTTATGCCTTGGCCAGGTTTTCGTTGGCGAAATCCCAGTTGACCAAGTTGTCCAGAAAGCAGCTCAGGAAATCCGGGCGGCGGTTCTGGAAATCCAGGTAGTAGGCGTGTTCCCAGACGTCGGCGACCAGGATGGGGGTCATGCCGTCGGTCAGGGGTGTGTCGGCATTGGCGGTTTTGACGATCTTCAGCTTGCCACCTTCTGCGGCCAGCCAGACCCAGCCGCTGCCGAACTGGCCAACGCCTGCGGCGACGAATTCTTTCTTGAAGTCATCATAGCTGCCGAAGGCTTCATCGATTTTGGCAGCAATATCGCCTGAGGGAGCGCCGCCGCCGTTGGGGCTGAGGCAGTTCCAGAAAAAGCTGTGGTTGTAGTGCTGGCCAACATTGTTGAACAGCGGACCGCCGGATTTCTTGGCCTCGATCACCAGGTCTTCCAGGCTGTCGGCGCTGAGTCCGGCGTCTTCCAGCAATTCATTGCCTTTGACCACATAGGCATTGTGGTGTTTGCCATGGTGGAAATCCAGGGTGTTGGCAGACATATGCGGCTCAAGTGCATCTTTGCCAAACGGAAGGTCAGGTAATTCCAAGCTCATAGTTTCCTCTCTAATTCAAAAAGGGACAGTATAGGGACCGATTGTGAGCCAAACACTAACAGATTTTAAAGACAGTTCTGATACACAGGCCCCGTCAGGGGGCCAAACAGGTGGCTGGCTTGCAGCTGGCTCATCGGTACTGTGATGAATTTGGTATTTTAGCAGAAATGCCGACACAGTGTGTGTGGTAGTGATTGCCCGTTTCATGGTGGTTTCACGGGGATTCCCGTTTTACCCCTGTTTTTTGCCTGCTCAGCTGAGGGTTGGCGTATGCTGTTGATTTAAACGATAATATCGAACTATGAGAGATGATGACGAGTTGGACGACAATATCCCACCCATGGTCCCGGAACGGGACGATGTCAGCACCCATGTCAGTAACAAGCGCGCCCGGCAGCAGGAAATCGTGCGCCCGGGTCCGGGTTATTACAGCAAATCGGTCAAGGTCAGCTCCTGGCCGGTGCGGATCCTGTTGACGCTGCTGGTACTGGCGGCAATGGGTGGGGGCTACGGCGCCTATTATTTCTGGGATCTCTACCAGACTGACCTGCGCCAGTCCAACCTGCGCATCAGTGATCTGGAAGGCCGCCTGGCGCTGATGGGGCAGTCGGCAGAAGAAACCGACAACAGTCTCATGGAAGACATCAATCAGACTATTGAGCAATACGATTTGCTATGGGCAAACTGGCGCAACAACAATCGCCAGTTCGAGGACATCGAATCGGAGATTGCGCGCCTGAAGCTGGCCAATGAAGGCCAGGACGAGATTGCCAACAACACCAGCCAGCAGCTGGCGCAAACCCAGGAGGCCCTGGGCCAGGCCAATACCCGCCTGAATAACCTCGGCAATGAAGTTGAAAATCTTGGGCAGTCCATGGCCAGCCTCAACAGCAGCGTCAATGAACTGGCCAGTATGCGCAATGAGGTGGAATCCCTGCGTCAGTCTCTCAACAGTGGCGACAGCACAGTGTTGGGGCTGGTAGGGCGGCTGGAGTACATGGAGCAATCCATGGAATCAGTGAATGCCCATCGCCTGCAGGTGAATGAATCCCTGTTCCGTCTGCAGGAAAATGTAGAATCCCTGCAGCGACAAATGAGCAGCCCCGGCAACTAGGCCGGGGCGAGATCGATCATTTGCCAGTGAATTTCGCCTGGCGCTTCTCTACAAAGGCTGTCACGCCTTCCCGAAAATCTGCCCGTGAGGCGCAGTCGGCAAAAAATTCCGCTTCTGCCTGTAACTGACTCTCGAATTCGCTTTCCAGAGAGCGATACAGCAGTGCCTTGGTATTGCCGTAGACATGGGTGGGGCCATTGGCCAGACGCGCTGCCAGCTTTTGGGTTTCGGCATCCAGATCCGTATCCGGCACGACAAAATTGATCATGCCCATGGCCTCGGCCTTGCTGGCATCGAAACGATCTCCCAGCAGCGCAATTTCCATGGCCTTTTTAATGCCTACCGCCCGCGGCAGGTGAAAAGAGGAAGAACCGTCCGGACTGGTGCCGATATGGCAGTAGGCCAGGGTGAAGAAGGCAGTTTCGGAGGCGATGACCAGGTCACAGGCCAGTGCCATACTGACGCCGGCGCCGGCAGCAGCTCCCCGGCAACTGGCGATCACCGGTTTCGGCATGCGACGCATGGCAAACATGATGGGGTGCAGGTCATGGATCCGCAGGATGAATTCCTTGCGCAGTTCTTGCGGTGATTGCTTGATGGACTTGGCCATACCCTTGACGTCGCCACCGGCCATGAAATGTTCACCGGCCCCGGTGAGCACCACACAGCGCACGCTGTCATCCTGTTCGATATCGTGCAGAGACTCGGTCAATTGCGCGCGCATCTCATTGCTCAGAGCATTGCGTGCCTCGGGGCGGTTCATGGTCAGGGTGACAATGCCCCCTTGCTGACTTATTTCCAGATCGGCCATGCGACATCCTTTTTATTCTGTGAGCGGGAGTTAAAACAAGGGCACAGTATACCGTCTGCCAATGGCCGCGTGGCAAGGCAAAAACCGAACTGAAGATAGAGCTGCTATTAGAGAGTAAGGGTTGTACAGAGAGAAAAGAGAGAAAAGAGAGAAAACGGAGAAAACAGAGCAGGGAGAAGCGAGAGAGAAGGCAAAACCGCAGCGGCAGCGGCAGTTCACCCCCGGCAGCTTGCTGCTAAAAATGGTGCGGACGGAGAGACTTGAACTCTCACACCTTGCGGCACTAGAACCTAAATCTAGCGTGTCTACCAATTCCACCACGTCCGCATCGCAGAAGGCCGCGTATTATACTCAACCCCGCCAGATTTCCAAGCGCCGACCCACAGGCCTGGATTTCCGCCTGCCCAGGACTATTTTTGCGCGCGCTCAGGGCTGTTTTGTTCGCGCTGAAGGCTATTTTGCTCGCGCCAAGGGCTGTTTTCCCCCCGCTCAGGGCTGTCTGGTTGCTCAGTCTACGGGGCTGGGCTATGCTGATTTTCATGAAGAACCCGTTCCGCACAAGCAGCAAGAAAGCACTGCAAAAAGCCGCCAGCAAGCAGCCGGTTTCGGCGCCGGATGACGTTAAAAACTTCTTGTCCAAAGTAGCTGCCATGCCTCCGGTTCAGGCACAAAGCGGGGTCGAGACACGCCTGATCTTTGCCCTGGATGCCACTGCCAGCCGGCAGGCAACCTGGGATGCTGCGTCACAATTACAGGCAGAGATGTTTGTCAGCGCCCAGTCTCTCGGTGGCCTCAATGTCCAACTCTGCTATTTCCGCGGCTTTGGCGATTTCTACCATAGCGACTGGCAAAGCAGCGGTGACGCCTTGCTGCGCACCATGACCGGCATTCACTGTCAGGCTGGTGCCACCCAGCTGCAAAGACTGTTGCAGCATGCCATTGCTGAAAACGGCGTAAAAAAACTGAAAGGCCTGGTTTTTATCGGTGATGCCATGGAAGAGAGCCTCGACAACCTGGCCAATCTGGCGGGCAAGCTGGGCTTGCTAAATGTGCCGGTATTTATTTTTCAGGAGCGCGGGGATCCTGTGGCCAGGCAGGCGTTTCAGGAGATTTGCCGGCTCTCGGGTGGGGCCTATTCGCAATTCGATAGCAGCAGCGCCGACCAGCTGCGGGAATTGCTGCGGGCCGTCGCCGTCTATGCCGCCGGTGGCTTGAAGGCCCTGCAAAATTTCAGTGCCGGCTCGAATCAGGCTGTGAAGTTACTGGAGCAACAGCTGAAGACCTAGCGACCATGATATTCAGACTGATCGCGCTCATCCTGCTACCGCTGCTGGCCTATTTTGGCGTGCGCTCTATAAGCCAGCGCTTTTCCCTGACGCCGCGTCAAAACCGGATTCTGTTCTTCATTGTTACGGCCCTGCTGGTGATCGGGGTGTTGATCATCATGGGACGCCTGCCGGTGCATTTTATTATTGCGCCTCTGGGCGCCATTGCTGCTTTTATTCTGCGTTTCCTGCCAACCCTGCTGCGTTTGCTGCCATTCTGGTCCATGTTCAAGAGCCGTCTCGGCGGTGCTGCCAGTGGCAGGAGCAATCAGAGCTCCAGAATTCGCACCGAATATTTCGACATGGAACTGGCGCATGAATCCGGTCAGCTGGATGGGCGGGTGCTCAAGGGGGAATTCGTCAATCGTTCTCTCAGCAGCCTCAGTCTTGAGGAACTGGCCCGTCTCTATCAGGAATGTGCCCCGGATGCGGATTCGGTACAGGTGCTGGAAGCCTGGCTCGACCGGGCCCATGAAAACTGGCGAGACAACATCAGTGCCCGCAGTACCGGTGCTGACAGCGACTCTGAAACCACCATGAATCGAGCCCTGGCCCTGGAGATACTGGGCCTGGAAGGAGAACCGGACAAGCAAAGCATCATCAAGGCCCACCGCAGTCTGATGCAAAAGATGCATCCGGACCGTGGTGGTTCCGGTTATCTGGCGCAGAAAATCAATGCCGCCAAGGACTTTCTGCTGAAGCAACTGTAGAGAACTTCAGAGAAAGATCAGTGGGCAAGACTGTTGGTCAGCACTGCTTCTGAACGGTTTCCGGTTTGAATCAACAATCGGGGCAGGGAGAGTGTTAAAATGCCCGCGCCTGTTTTCCCGGCCATTTTTTGAGAGCAACAACGCAAGAGAAACCGCAATCATGTTGATCCGAAACGAAGATATTATTCAGAGCGTCGCCGACGCCCTGCAATACATTTCCTATTATCACCCGCTGGATTTTGTCAAAGCCGTACACGAGGCCTATGAGCGCGAAGAGTCGGCCGCTGCCAAAGATGCCATGGCCCAGATCCTCATCAATTCCCGCCTCTGTGCCGAAGGCAAGCGTCCCATTTGTCAGGATACCGGCATCGTTACTGTATTCCTGAAAGTGGGCATGGATGTGCAATTCGAAGGTGGCATGTCGGTCAGCGACCTGGTCAATGAAGGCGTGCGCCGGGCCTATTTGCATCCGGACAATGTGCTGCGTGCGTCCATTCTTGCCGACCCGGCCGGGGCCCGAAAAAATACCCGGGACAATACCCCGGCTGTTATTCATATGGAACTGGTGCCCGGCAATACAATTGACGTGAAACTGGCTGCTAAAGGTGGTGGCTCGGAGAACAAGGCGAAAATGGTCATGCTCAATCCCAGCGACAGCATTGTGGATTGGGTGGAAAAAACTGTGCCCACCATGGGCGCAGGCTGGTGCCCGCCGGGCATGCTCGGGCTGGGTATCGGGGGTACGGCGGAAAAGGCTGCCGTGCTGGCCAAGGAATCACTGATGGATCCCATCGACATCCATGAGCTTCGCCAGCGCGGGCCGTCCAATCGGGTCGAGGAACTGCGCCTGGAAATCATGGACCGCGTCAATGCACTGGGTATTGGCGCCCAGGGACTGGGGGGGCTGACCACCGTGCTGGATGTGAAGATTATGGATTACCCGACCCATGCCGCATCCCTGCCAGTGGCCATGATTCCCAATTGTGCTGCCACCCGCCATGCACATTTTACCCTGGATGGCAGCGGTGTCGCTGAGCTGACACCGCCGAGTCTGTCTGACTGGCCGGAGATCACCTGGGATGTGGGGCCCCGTGCTCGCAAGGTGAATCTGGATACTGTTAGCCGCGAGGAAATTGCCAGCTGGCAGCCAGGTGATACCCTGCTGCTGTCCGGCAAAATGCTGACCGGCCGCGATGCGGCCCACAAGCGCCTGCTGACCATGCTGGAGAATGGCGAAGCCTTGCCGGAAGGCGTCAACTTCAAGGATCGCTTCATCTACTATGTTGGACCAGTAGATCCAGTGCGTGATGAAGTGATTGGCCCGGCAGGTCCCACCACAGCCACACGCATGGACAAGTTTACCGGCCCTCTTCTGGAGCAGACAGGATTGATGGGCATGATTGGCAAGGCCGAGCGAGGTCAATTGGCCATTGATGCCATCAAGGAGCACAAGGCGGTGTATCTGATGGCAGTGGGCGGTGCAGCCTATCTGGTGTCAAAAGCCATTCGGGCAGCCAAGGTGGTGGCGTTTGAAGACCTGGGCATGGAAGCCATTCACGAATTTGAAGTGGATGAGATGCCAGTGACCGTGGCCGTCGATGTAAACGGCAGCTCAGTGCATCGCACAGGCCCCGAGCAGTGGAAAGCCAAAATCGCGGAAGAGCATGCTATCGAAGTGACTTAGACCCGGATTAGTCCGGGTCTGTCATGTCCGGATAGGGATTGGCAACGTCCAGGGAAACCCGGGCACCGTAATTGCGAATCCCGATGCTGTCACTGCGCATGTCCATGTCTTCAAAGCCGGGGACATCATGATCAAACTTGTAGATCGTGTTGTTCTGCCCGGCACAGGCAGCCTCATCGTAACCGCGGCTCTGCTCAGCAACTTTCTCATTACGGGTCAGGTAGCTTTTTACTGCCGCCTGGCCGTGGCGTTTGCCGAGCATACGTAGTGTCACTTGAGGCGACAGAATCGAGGCGCTGGCATTATTGCCGCCGAAGCCCTTGGAGTTGATCAGCACCGCATCCATGGCATCGGCCCCCACTTGTTTGTGACTCAACAGAAACTCCAGCCCCTCATTGCTGACATCTTCAGCCAGACTGTCCACTGTAGCTATGCCAGGAATCCAGCCATCCTGCCAGACACCAAGGCTGGCGGCCAGCTGATCGCCGGCAGAGCTTGCCAGGGAATGGCCCAGATAGGCTTTGACTGCTGTTACAGGCCAGTTTGAGATACCAAAGTTATCGGCGACGGCAGACAGGATATGGGATTCGGTCAGTCTGTTCTGGGGGGTGCCGGTGCCATGGGCCTGAACAAAGCTGCGCTCAAGCAGTCCCTTCTCGCCAATGACCTTGGCCGTCACGGCTGCCGCCTTGGCCATGGACAGATAATTACCCAGCCCCGGACTGGCGATAGACTTTTTGTGCCCGTCGGCATTGATAAACACATCGTTAACCGAGCCGAGGATATTGCAGCCCAGTTCCAGCGCCAGTTCGTCGTCGCAAAGAATGGTGCACTGGGCCGACTCGGCCAGGGTGAAGCCGCAGTTATTGCCAAAGGGGCGACAGGCCCGCCGGTAATCCGGTGCAACCTCGGAGCCGAGGCCATCCAGACCGCGCAGGCCGGCATCATCGGCCAGGGCGCCCATATTGGCGAAGCCTTCAAAAACTTCCGGCAGCAAGGGTGCCTCGCTGGTGCCAACGATAACCAGACGATGACTGCCTGACTGAATGTCGCGGATACCCTGGCGCAGGTTATAGAGAAAAGTGGCACAGGCGGCGACGTTGGTGCCGGTGGTTCCGAGGTTGCCGAGCAGGTAGGCATTGATGAAATCCGCCGGCATTTCGGCATAGCCCAGGGGGAGTTGCTTGGACGACACCTTGCGCCCCAGTAAGCGTGCCTGCAACATGCCGCCAAAACCGTTGCTATCCAGCTGGCCCAGGCCGCTACCGGCGTAGACGCTGATCTGGTCAGCGGGCACGAGATCGCGAATGCGCTGCCACTCAATCCCCATGGCATTAATGGCATCCGATGCGGCATAGACCATCATCTGCAAGGCCCGTGGATGATTGCGTGCCTGATACAGGCTGGCGGGATTGAAGCCAGTGGGAAGCTGACCGGCACTATTGACGCTGGAAGCATGATGGCTGGGCAGGATTACCTGCAATTTCTCTTCCACCCGCACCCAGACTGTGTTGTCGGGCTTGGGATGTTCGGTGACGATGGTCCAGCCCGTGGGCAGGGGACTTGGCAAGTCGCGGCGGCGGATTTCGAATTCCATGGCTTCGCCACCCGGTGCGCCAAGATTGACACGGTTAAAGCTTTGCAGATGCTCGGGGTCAAACAGGGTCGCTTCCAGCTTGCGGATCAGGCTGCTGTTTTCCAGCTGGGATGCGATAGCTTGCAAATAGCTTTGCCGCTCCACCGGCTTGTCATCGCCATCCACCCAGTGCTGGCCGGATTTGCGCAAATCACCGGTCAGGGCCGCCAGGCTGGCCAGGGTTTGTTCCCGTTCAGGGGCGGACAGGGCGGAATAGACAAGGCGCCGATAGGCGTGGTGCCCCGAACTGCGGCCGGCCGCATTGATTCCTCCCATGGCGGTAATAATTGGTAATCGTGACATGATTGCTCTGCTTCAATTCCCTTGAATTTGATAGGACTATAATCAGTCTACCTGGCCAACAACTATGATATATCGGCCACAATATATGGCATTATAGCCAGTGGGCTGCTAGCGGGAAAATAATGGAAAATACTGCCCGGACGGGTTCCGGCACAGTCGCCTTGCATCTGCAGGGGAGCCTCAATAGGATGAGTGATCAAGCGAAATGTGTGGGGGACCCATGAAATCAAAAACAATCTTCAGAACAATCAGCCAGTTGGGGCTGTTGCTGGGCTTCGGTCTTGGCACTGTCCAGGTGGCGGCCCAGGATCAGTTTGCTGATGTCAGTATCGAGACGGTGCCGGTGGCGGGAAATATCTCCATGCTGCTGGGGCAAGGCGGCAATATCGGCGTCTCGGCGGGGGACGACGGCATACTTATTGTAGACGACCAGTATGCGCCCCTGGCAGACAGAATTCGCGCTGCGCTGGCCGAGTTGGGCTCTGACGTGCCGCGCTTTGTGCTCAATACCCACTTTCATGGCGATCATACCGGGGGCAATGCCGACTTCGGGGCCCAGAGCCTGATTATCGCCCATGAAAATGTGCGCGGCAGGTTGCAGGCGGGCGAGGCAGTTGCCGAGGCCTTGCCCGTTATCACCTATGATGACGATGTGACAATCCATTTCAATGGTGAGGACATCACCCTGATTCATATGCCGCGCGGGCATACCGATACCGACAGCGTGGTCTGGTTCGAGGGCTCCAATGTCATCCATATGGGTGACCACTTCTTCAACGGTGGCTTTCCATTTGTTGATCTGGCCAATGGTGGCAGCGTGCAGGGCTATCTTCGCAATCTGGAAACTGCTCTGTCCTGGATCGCTGATGACACTGCCGTGATACCCGGGCATGGCCCGCTGGCGAGCAAGGCCGATCTGCTGGAGTTCTATAATATGGTGCGCGATACCTCCATCAGTATCAGGGCTATGAAATCCCAGCGCATGAGTCGCGAAGAGATCGTGGCAGCCGGCCTGGACCCCATGTATGAGCGCTGGGGCCAGGGCTTTATTAACGAGCAGCGCTGGATCGAAACCGTGTACGACAGTTACCCGCGCTAGGCTGGACAGAGTTGTTCCGGTATCGCTTGAGGATTTGACGGGTGGCTGAGTTGAAGAATTTCCACGAGCGGGTGAGGGCTGTGCACGAATTGTTGGGTATCCCGCCCGATTACGCGACCCGCTGTGGCTTGCCTCTGATTGAGGAGCCCCGGGAGCTGGTGGCGACGGAGGCTGATTATTACGGCCGCCAACAGCGCCTGACCCCGGAGGCATTTCAGGCCTGGCGCGCCATGCGGGATGCAGCGGCAGCTGAGGGGATTACCATTCACCTCATCTCGGCTTTTCGCAGCCTTGAATATCAACAGCAATTGATCGAGCGCAAAATTCAAAGCGGCCAGTCCATTGATACTGTTCTGGCAGTCAACGCCGCGCCTGGTTTCAGCGAACACCACAGCGGGCGGGCCATAGATGTAGGGACCCTTGATTGCGATGCCCTGGTGGAGGCATTCGAGAATACCGAGGCTTTCGCCTGGTTGCAGCGGCGGGCAGGAGAGTTTGGATTCAGCCTCAGTTTTCCCCGCGACAACCCCCATGGCATTGCCTATGAGCCCTGGCACTGGTGCTTTGAAAAAACTGACCCAGAGGTTTAGACAATTGCATTGCAAAAGTGTAATCTGAAAATCTGAGTTTAATCAGGAGGAGTAATGCCAGCGTTAAACAGTCTGGTTGATTATACTTCCAGAACACTCCAGCAAGTGTTCGGTCCGATGCTATACAGGCTGTTCCCTGGCGAACAGTTGTACCAACAGCCCGGACTCATCCCCGCTCAATCCCAATCCATGCTCCGAACCGGAGCAGAGTCTTTTCAATATTCTGCAGCGTCAGCGTATCACCGCCGTGTGGGAACCGTTGCGCGTCAGACAAATTCACAACTGCACATGAGGAGGGCATTTTACTAGCAAGCCAATTAGGTAAATTTATGCAATATCAACAGGAGATTGTACTTTATGACTAATGAATTCCAGGTTGTGTTCCACAACATCGATCAATCCGACGCCCTGACTGATGCCGTCAACAAAAGGATCAGTAAACTGGAACGTTATTGTGACCAGATAATTACCGGCCGGGTTGTTCTGGACTCTCCCCATAATAATCATCATAAAGGGAAGGTGTATTCCGTCGGACTTGAAATTCATACTCCTGCGAAAGAAGTGCGTGTTAATCAGGAACAACATGATAACCACGCCCACGAAGATCTCTATGTCGCTATTCGGGATGCATTCAATGCAGCCGAGCGGCAATTGAAATCCATCGACAAGAAGCATCGTGCTCTGCCACCCCACAAGCTCGCAGAAATGTCCGATGTTGCGCTTTAGTCGGTCATCTAATTGGCAAACAGGTTTGTGATAGTTATGGACGAACAACTGAAAATGGAAATTGAGGCAGCTACATTCCGACGCCTGCTCAGGCATCTGGATGAACATAAGGAAGTGCAAAATATCGACCTGATGAATCTCGCCAGTTTCTGCCGCAACTGCCTGTCAAAATGGTATGCCGCAGAAGCTTCACAGAGAGGCATCGAAGTGGATTATGACGCCGCCCGGGAACGGGTCTACGGCATGCCTTACAGTGAATGGAAAGAGAAGTATCAGCAACAGGCCAGTGCCGAGCAGCTGGCCAGGTTCAATCAGCAAAGCTGATCACTCTTTGCACCACTGGTCTGTTTGCGTAAAGATAAAGACTGCAGCAAAAAAGCCGGGCCTGGCCCGGCTTTTTTGTGCTCATTCAATAATCCTAGTCGGTCTGCGTGGTGAACAGCTTGTTTCTTACCAGTCGGCGGTACTCGGCCGGGGTCACTGCATTCACCTTTTTGAAGAGCGCAGTGAAATAGCTGGCATCGGAATAGCCCACCTGATCGGCGACCTCTGAAATGACCAGATTACTGTGCTTGAGCAGGTCCTTGGCCTGGGAGAGGCGAAATTCCTGCAAGTACTGCACAGGTGTGGTGTTGGCCGCTGACCTGAAACGCCGGTTCAGGGAGCGCGTGCTCATCCTGAACTGCCTGGCAATATCCGCAAGCTGAATGCTTGAACGGTAATTTTCCTGAATCCACTCCTGAACCTTGATGATGGTCTCGTCATGATGTGTGCTGCTTTGATCCCTTGCCAGCAGCAGTGACTCATAGGAACGGCTCAACTCATGGGTGAAATGCCTGGATACCTGATTGGAAATATCCTCGCCGAAGAGCTGGTCGACAAAGTGCAACATGATATCCCGTACCGCATTGACACTGCCGGTACAGAAAACGCGGTTATCGTGGGTAATAAACCGTTTGCGCTCAATTTTTGTTTGCCCGTAGCGTTGTGCAAACAATTCGAAATAGCGCCAGTGGGTAGTGGCAGCATGTCCGTTTAACAGGCCGGCTTCAGCAGCAAAAAAAGCGCCAGTGGTGACAGCACAGATTGTGCTGCCCCGGACATGCATCTGAGCCAGCCATGGCGGCACAGTAGCCGATTGCAGCAGGGCGCGCCGGGGATTGCCCCACAGACCCGGGATGAAAATCAGGTCACTGCTGTCGAGTTGCGAGATGGTGCGATCACAATGGATATTGAGGCCGCCATTTAGCCTCACTGTTTTGCTGTCAATGCCCACTGTTTCAATGGTGACCTGCGGATCGCGCTGGCGCCGTGCCCGTTGTATATCCCTGGCCGCGTTCAGCATCTCCAGGGGAATGGTTATGGTGGAGCCCAGTGCGTCGGGAATAGCCAGCAGGCTGACATGCTTCATGGCCTGGACTGCCGGTCAGTCATAGTCGATTGCCAGAACAAAATATTCATGGCGGCCGGTGGGTGTATTGATCTCAATATCGCTTTCTGTGGGTTTGCCCAGCAGCGCCTTTGCCATGGGGGAATCAATGCTGATATAGCCTCGCCTGGGGTCTATTTCGTCAGGTCCCACCAGGCGATAGCGGTGGCTGTTGCCGGCTTCGTCTTCCAGGGTGACCCAGGCACCGAAAAAAATGCGGCTGGTGTCATCGGGCGCCTGGGAAACCACGGTGACCTCATCCAGTCGCTTGCTGAGATACCTGACCCGTCGATCGATTTCCCGCAGGCGTCGCTTGCCATAGATATAGTCGGCATTCTCCGAGCGATCGCCCATGGCTGCTGCCTCGGAGACTGACTGGGTTACCTGGGGTCGCTCCACTTTCCAGAGTTGATGCAGTTCCGATTTGAGGGCACGTTCACCCTCGGCAGTGATGTATTTGGCGCCGGGTTTTTGTGGTGGTCGATAGCGGCTCATGTACTGTGATCGCTCGTGGTACTGAAATCCAGTGCTTCCATTTCCAACTCCAGAGCCAGTTGATCAACTGCATCGGTTTCGGAGTCATCCATTTGGGGTACTACCCGAACACCGACACCCAGCAGGCGAACAGGCTTGTTACCGCGGCTGAAGCCCTGTTCACAGAGACTGGCATAGTTTTCCGATGATGTGGAGGCAGCAAGCATTTCTACTGTAGTCTGGATGAAATCATGAAACTTGATTTTCACAAACTGCTTTTGAATTAGATAGTCTTTATCAAGACCTTGCAGGCGTCCATGCAGTTGTTCAATGAGGCTCGGTAATTCTGCAATACATTGTTCTACCGATGTCAGGTCCTTCGCGTAGGTGTTCTCGACACTTACCGATTTTCGAATCCGGTCGGTTTTTACTGGCCGGTTGTCGATGCCAAGACTGAGTTGCCTGAGGCGTTCACCGAAACTGCCGAAGTGTTGCCTTAAAGCTTCATCATCCAGTTTGGCCAGATCGGCGCAAGTATGAATTCCCAGATTTTGCATGCGTGCGGCAGTGACTTTGCCAACGCCGTGTAATTTTTTAACCGGTAGTCGGGCAACGAATTGCTCTACCTGATCCGGCTTGATGACAGTGAGGCCGTCAGGTTTTTCCCAGTCACTGGCTATCTTGGCCAGGAACTTGTTAGGCGCGACACCGGCAGAGATGGTGATACCAACCTGCTGTTGAACCTCGGCGCGAATCGCCTCGGCAATACGGGTGGCGCTGCCGTGAAGGTGCTCACAATCGCTGACATCAAGATAGGCTTCGTCAAGTGACAGGGGCTCAATCAGGTCGGTATAACGGGCGAATATTGCCTGTATTTGCGCCGATGCCTGGCGATATTTCTCCATGTCTGGCTTGATGATGATCAGGTCCCGGCAGCGCTTGCGGGCTGTGGCAGAGGCCATGGCGGAGTGGATGCCAAACTGGCGGGCGGCATAGTTGCAGGTGGCTACCACCCCGCGCCGATGGGGTGAGCCGCCGACGGCGATGGGCTTGTCCAGCAGTTGCGGATTGTCACGCATCTCAATAGAGGCGTAGAAACAATCGCAATCACAATGAATTATCTTGCGTGCCACTTTCCTGCCAGCCTGTCAGGCTTGTCTGGAAAGCGTGGCAGCAGTATCGATAGCTGCTGCCACGCTGGAGAAAGTACCAGTCTAGCCGTTACGCTTGGCAAAATCCTGCATGAAATCCACCAGGGCCTGGCAACCGGCTTTGGGCATGGCGTTATAGATGGAAGCGCGGGCGCCGCCGACATCGCGGTGCCCCTTGAGTGCGTACAGCCCCGCGGCTTCAGCTTGCTTGACAAAATCCCCCAGCAAGTCTTCGTTGCGCATATTGAAGGTGACGTTCATGACGGAGCGATGGGCAGCCTGGGCGGTGCCATAATAAAAATCATTGCTGTCAATGCAGTCATAGATCAGTTTAGCCTTCTCATCATTGCGCTGTTCCATAGCGGCAACGCCGCCCTGATCTTTCAACCACTGAAGTACCAGCGACATCATGTAGATGGCGAAGGTATTGTTGGTATTGGCCAGGGAATGTTGGTCTGCATAGGTTTTGTAATTCAGCAGCCCAGGGGTCTCGGGCAGGGCATGGCCCAGCAGGTCCTCGCGAATGATCACCAGGGCCAGGCCAGCGGGCCCCAGATTTTTCTGCAGGCCGGCAAAGATAATGCCGAACTGGGAGATATCCAGTTTGCGCGACAAAAATTCGGAAGTCATGTCTGCCACCAGTGGCACTTCACCGGTATCGGGGAAGGTGTGCCAGCGAGTGCCGAACAGAGTGTTGTTGCTGGTGATGTGCAGATAGGAACTATCCGGGTCGAGGCTGGCAGGGTCAAACGCCGGAATGTAGCTGAAGTTCTGATCTTCGCTGCTGGCAATATTCACCGCCTCACCATAACGGGCAGCTTCCTTGCTGGCCTTTACGGCCCAGTTGCCAGTCAGCACGAATGAGGCCTTGCCGGCCGGTTTGCGCTTGATGATATTCATGGGGATGGCGGAGAACTGCATCTGGGCGCCACCATGAACATAAAGAATCTTGTAATTATCAGGAATATTGGCCAATTCGATCAGCAGTTCATCGCAGCGATTGATGATCTCATCAAACTCTGCCGAGCGATGGCTGATTTCGATTACTGATGCGCCCATGTTCTTGTAGTCAAGGAATTCAGCCTGGGCTTTTTCCATGACTTCAAGGGGCAGCATGGCTGGCCCAGCTCCAAAATTGTAGACACGAGACATAATAGTTTTCCTGAGTGGTTGATTGCTAATGTTTAAAGAACGGTAACCTTGATGACATCATCGATGTCGGCGATAGCGGTCAGCGCGGCGTCTGATGGTTTGCTTTCCAGATCGATCAGGTTATAGGCAATGTCGCCACGAGACTTGTTCAGCATGTCGATGACATTGATATTCTGATCAGCCAGCACCGAGAGAATCTGGCCCAGCATTTTTGGAACGTTTCTGTTGGAAATGGCCAGCCGGGTACCTTTTTCGGCATTGGCGGCACGGTCCAGAAACAGGGCCGGGAAATTAACCGAGTTCTTGATGTTGCCGTGTTCAAAAAAGTCCATCAGCTGATCCACTGCCATCACGGCACAGTTTTCTTCGGCTTCTCGGGTACTGGCACCGATATGCGGCATGGCAATGACATCATCGCGACCGATAAATTCGGGGCGCGGGAAATCACAGATATAGCGTTCCAGTTGGCCAGCATTGAGGGCGGCCAAAAGGGCTTTGGCATCGACAATCTCGTCACGGGCAAAATTCAACAGCCTGGTGCCATCGCGCATGGCAGCAAACATTTCCGCATTGATCAGTCCGCGGGTGCTGTCCAGTACCGGCAGATGCAGGGAGATAAAATCTGAACTGGCGATCAGGGCGCTGAGATTTTCAATGCGACGAACCTGGCTGGGAAGGCGCCAGGCGGCCTCCACTGAGAGGGCCGGATCGTAACCCTGAACATCCATGCCCAGGCCAATGGCCATTTCTGCTACCAGTGAGCCAATGGCGCCGAGACCCACCACGCCGAGAGTCTTGCCAGCTATTTCGGAGCCCTTGAAGCGCTTCTTTTCCTGTTCCATGAGTTTGTTCATGGCATCGTAGTCGCCCTCAGCTGATTGCGAGGCGGCAAATTCGATGCCCGGGATGATGCCGCGGGATGACAGCAACATGCCGCACAGCACGAGCTCCTTGACGGCATTGGCATTGGCGCCGGGGGTGTTGAAGACGACGATGCCCTTGTCGGTGCAATCGGCGACGGGAACGTTGTTTACCCCGGCACCGGCACGGGCAATCGCGCGGATATTGTCGTCCAGACTGGACTGGTCCAGCTTGTGGCTGCGCAGCAGAATGGCATCAGGATTGTCCAGCTCGGGGCCAACCTCAAACCGGGTCTCATCGAAGCGGTCCAGTCCGAGATTGGAAATGGTATTGAATGTCTGAATCCTGTGCATAGTGTCTCTTCCTTATTTTTGACGTACTGTTTTCAAGGCCTCGGCTTATTTTGGGCATACAGCGAGGCCTTCACGAACCGGCAATGCGTGAGCAGGTCAGGGACCTTGGGGCTTTTGACGTACATTTACCGAGAAGCTGACAGCCTGGGCGGGGCTGGCAGTCTGAAAAATCGATGGTTTTCAAAGCCGGCAATTATGTCGTGAATCCAGGGGAAACTCCAGCCGCAATTGGCCGGTGCTGGGGTCTGCTCGGTCATCGCGCTATGATGCAGGGATTGAGAAACAGGAGGCAGCGGTGCAGGACACAGCAGGACAGAAAATTGCCATCCCCACCAGCAGTGTGGCGGTGTTCCGGATTCTGGGGCAGAACCCCGGGCCCATGACAGGGCCTGGCACCAACAGCTATCTTATTGAGGGGCAAAAGCGCTGCCTGATTGACCCAGGCCCCGGTGATGCGGGGCAATTGCAATGTTTTCTGCAGGCACTGGGGAATCAGAAACTGGACTATATTCTGGTGACCCACACCCATCGTGACCACTCGCCGGCAGCGGCGGCGCTGCAGCAGGCGACCGGCGCGCAGCGGGTGGGAATGCTGCCGGCTGCAGATGCCTCCGGTCAGGATCACAGTTTCAGTCCAGATCTTGACCTTGTTGGCGGTGACTGTCTGGACTGTGGGGATTACCAGATCGAACTGCTGCATACACCGGGGCATGTGTCGAACCATCTTTGCTTTTTACTGCGGGAAGAAAAGCTGCTGTTCACCGGAGATCATGTGCTGCAGGGCACGACTCCGGTCATCCTGCCACCGGATGGTGATATGAAAGACTATCTGGATTCATTGCTGCACTTGCAAAATCTGGATCTGGCCATGCTGGCGCCGGGTCATGGCGAGGTGATGAGGCAACCACAACAGGAAATCGCTGCCCTGATCGAGCATCGGCAGCGCCGGGAAGCAAAAATTGTGGCAGCTCTGGAGCGCCTCGGACAAAGCGCCATGGATGAGATCCTGCTGGCAGTTTATGATGATGTTGCCGAGCATTTGCTGCCCTGGGCCCGCAAAACCCTGCTGGCGCATTTGCTGAAACTGGAGCGGGAGGGCAAGGCCTTGCGGGATCATCAGGCCGAACAGGAATTCTGGCGGTTGCATGGCAATTGACAGGGAGAGTGGCGTTGACTGGTTTCTGTATATGCTGCGCTGCGCCGACGGCAGCCTCTATACCGGCATCAGTACCGATGTTGAGCGGCGGCTGGCAGAGCACCGGGGTGAACGCGGCCCTGGCAAGGGTGCCAAGGCGCTCAGGGGTCGACGCCCGCTGCAGTTGGAGTTGACTATCCCCTTGAGAAACAAATCCGAAGCCCTGAAACTGGAGTACAGAATCAAAAGACTTGGCAAGTCGGATAAGGAAAAACTGCTACAGGGCAAACTGGATGCCGGTAGCCTGATGACATAATCGGAATAATCATGACTGAAGAAAATCTGCCACACAAAATCCCTGTCGGTATCAGCAGTTGTCTGCTGGGCGAGCGCGTGCGCTATGACGGCGGTCACAAGGGCCATTCCTATATTACCCAGACCCTTGGGGAATATTTTCAGTTCAGTGCCTTCTGCCCGGAAATGGCCATTGGCCTCGGCGTGCCGCGCAAGCCCATCCGCTTGCAGAAGAAGGCCAATAAGGAAATCCACTGCGTCGAGATCAAAGACCAGGACCATGATTACACAGGGCAGCTACAGGACTGTGCCGACAAGCAACAGCATTGGCAGCAGAAACTCTGCGGTTATATTCTCAAAAAGGACTCACCCAGTTGCGGCATGGAGCGAGTCAAAGTCTGGGACGAAGTGATGCCCAGCCGTGAAGGTGTGGGCGTCTTTGCCGGCAGGATGATGGAGAACCTGCCCTGGTTGCCGGTGGAAGAAGAAGGCCGGCTGGGGGATGCGGTACTCAGGGAAAACTTTATTCAGCGGGTGTTTGCCATGCGCAGATGGCATGAGCTGGAGGACGAGGGCATCACGGTGGGAAGTCTGGTGGATTTTCATGCCCGTCACAAATTGATCCTGATGAGTCGCGACCAGGTTTTATATCGGGAACTGGGGCGTTTCGTGGCCGACACCAACAAGGATAATTTGCAGGAAAATATTGGCGAATATCTGCGGCGCTTCATGTCCCTGATGAAAATTCGCGCCACGCGCAAGAATCATGTCAATGTTCTGCAGCATATTCAGGGCTATCTGAAGAATCATCTCGATGCCGATGACAAGCAGGAACTGGTGCAGACCATCGACAAATACCGACAGGGCCAATTGCCACTGATTGTGCCCATCACCCTGTTAAATCATCATTTTCGCAAATTTCCCAATGAGTATATTTCCAATTCCTATTATATGGATCCCTATCCTGAAGAGCTCTGCCTGCAAAATGCGATCTGATACGAGGCGCTGGGGAGGGGCCCATGATTGATGTGCTTGCTATCGACCATGTGGTGCTGCGTACCAGCAAGTTGGAGCAGATGCTGGATTTTTACCGGGACTTTCTCGGCTGTCCGGTGGAGCGAGAACTGGACCCTGATGTAGGGCTGGTGCAACTGCGGGCTGGCAGTGGCTTGATTGATCTGGTCCCTGTCGACAGCGAATTGGGGCGTCTGGGTGGTGGTCCACCACAGCAGGACGGCCGCAACGTCGACCACATTTGCCTGGCTATTGATTCAGTCGACAAACAGGCTTTGCTGGCCCATCTTGATGCTGCCAATATCAGCCACCGGGGTTTTGCCGAGCGCTACGGCGCGAAGGGATTTGGAGCGTCGGTCTATATCAATGACCCGGAGGGTAATGTGGTGGAATTGAAATTGCCGCCGACGGAGCCGGTCTAACTGCTCTGGGACAGCGCAGCTTCAGGCTGGGCCGGGGCGATCTTGAAATTGGTGAAGCCATAGATCAGGGCCACCACCGGGTTGATCAGATTGAAAAAGCAGTAGGGCAGGTAGGCAAATGTTGCCACGCCCAGGGTGCCTGCCATATAGGCACCGCAGGTATTCCAGGGCACCAGGGGAGAGGTGACAGTGCCGGCGTCTTCCAGGGTGCGTGACAGATTCTTCATGTCCAGATTACGGTTTTCATATTCCAGCTTGTACATTCGTCCCGGCAACACTACTGCTATGTATTGGTCCGATGTGATGATGTTGGCACCGATGCAGGTGGCAATGGTCGTGGCAATGAGGCTGCCGGTGCTGTGCACAAATGACAGGGCATAGGTCACCAGACAGCGCAGCAGGCCGGTATGATCCATTACTGCACCAAACACCATGGCACAGAGAATCAGCCAGACGGTATTGAGCATGGAACTCATGCCACCACGGGTCATCAGATCGTCCAGGGTGGCATTGCCACTGTCCAGCACGAAGCCATCAAACAGGGTGTACCAGACGCCTTTGAAAAGGGCGAGGAAGGCATTGGGTGCTTCTCCGGCCAGGCTGAATATCGCCGGGCGCTGGAATATCAGTGCCAGGCCTACGCCAATAAAAGCGCCAGTCATAATGGTAGGAATCGGCGGAAGCCGCTTGTTGGCCATCACCAGCAAGACGATTACCGGCAGCAACATGAGGGGGTTGAGGACGAAGTTTTCATCCAGCAGTTGCATGGTGATGGAGAGATTTTCTGCGTTTTCGGCGCCATCGATATTGAATCCGATGAGGGCGAACAGGATCAGGGCAATGGTGATTGAGGGCAGCGTAGTCCACACCATATGACCAATGTGAGTAAATAGATCTGTGCCAGCTACCGCCGGCGCCAGATTGGTGGTCTCGGATAGCGGCGACATCTTGTCGCCAAAATAAGCGCCGGAAATGATCGCCCCGGCGGTGATCTCCACCGACAGGCCGAGCCCGGCGGCAGCGCCAATCAGGGCGATACCGACAGTACCGGCTACTGTCCAGGAACTGCCGATGCTGAGGGCAATCAGGGCGCAGATGATACAGGTGGCCATGTAGAAAATGGCAGGATCGAGGATCAGCAGGCTGTAGTAGATCATGGTGGGCACCGTGCCCGACATGATCCAGCTGCCAATGAGCAGGCCCACGCTGAACAGGATCAGGATGGGTTTCATGGAAACCGTAATGCCGGTGACGATGCTTTCCTCGATGGCCGACCAGGTCTGGCCGTTGCGCCAGCCAATCATCGCCGCCACCGCGGCACCGAAACACAGGGCTATCTGGTTGGGGCCATAGCTGGCGTCCTCACCGAACAGGAATACAGACAGGGACAGCAGGCAGATAAGCACCCCCACCGGCAATAATGCCTGCAATACAGTTGGCTGGACGGCGGGCGAATCGCCGTCAGTACCGGATTCGGGGGACTGATTCATAAGGGCTCGGCAGAGTGCAAACAGACAGGTATATACTGCATGGGCATCAAGAATATAGTTATTTCCCTTGGCCTGTCTAATAGTTCGCCCAGTTCCGGGAAAATTTACGTTATAATGCGCGTTTGATTAACGATGTCCGTTTGACTAGCCAATGAACAAAGCTGAAACGCCCGCCATGACAATTCAGGATTATATGCAGACCCTGGGCACACAGGCCCGGGCCGCTTCCCGGGAGATTGCCCGGGCTGGCACGGCACAGAAAAATGCTGCCCTGCTGGGTATCGCTGCTGCCCTGGATTCCTCCTGTGAATCGCTGTTGGCGGCCAATGCCCTGGATCTGCAGGCCGGCCGGGAAAAGCAGCTGGAAGCAGCGCTGTTGGACAGGCTGGAACTGAATGAAGCCCGCATCGATACCATGATCGAGGGGCTCAAGCAGGTGGCGGCGCTTGATGATCCGGTGGGTGCTGTCAGCGACCTGAAATTTCGCCCCAGCGGAATTCAGGTAGGCCGCATGCGGGTGCCCCTGGGCGTGATTGGTATCATTTATGAATCCAGGCCCAACGTCACCTGTGAGGCCGCGAGTCTGTGCCTGAAGAGTGGTAATGCCACTATCCTGCGCGGCGGTTCCGAAGCCCTGCATTCCAATCAGGCCATTGCCGTGTGCATCGCCGAAGGTCTGGAACAGGCCGGTTTGAGTAAACATGTGGTACAGGTACTGGATCGCACTGACCGTGAAGCAGTAGGTGAGTTGATCACCATGCCCGAGTTTGTGGATGTGATTGTGCCCCGCGGCGGCAAGGGACTGATTGAGCGCATCAGCCGGGATGCCCGGGTACCGGTCATCAAGCATCTGGATGGCAATTGCCATCTGTACATCGATGACGATGCCGATGCTGCCAAGGCGATCAAGGTGGCTGTTAATGCCAAGACCCAGCGCTATGGTACTTGCTGTACCCTGGAGTCATTGCTGATTGCTGAATCAAGGGCAGTCGAAATACTGCCGGAGCTGGCAGAGATTTATCGGCAGCACGGGGTAGAAATGCGCGGTTGTAAAAAAACGGCGGGCATTATCAATGATGTGGTTGCCGCTACAGAACAGGATTGGGAAACGGAATACCTGGCACCTGTAATTTCCATCAAGGTGGTGTCCGGAATTGACGAAGCGATTGAGCACATCAATCGTTACAGCTCCCAACATACTGAATCCATCATCACGGAAAGTTTCCCAAAGTCACAACGCTTTCTGCGGGAAGTAGACTCCAGTTCAGTGATGGTCAACGCATCGACTCGCTTCGCCGATGGTTTTGAATATGGCCTGGGGGCGGAGATCGGAATTTCCACAGATAAACTTCATGCCCGCGGACCAGTGGGTCTGGAAGGTCTGACATCGCAGAAATATATCGTTTTAGGAGATGGCCACGTCAGACAGTGACGGGCAGGCTCGGTGTCTACGGGGGCATGTTTGACCCGGTCCATAACGGTCATATCGAGGCGGCCCGGACTGCCGTTGCCGAACTGGGGCTGGATAAACTGCTGCTGGTTCCCTGTGCCAATCCCAATCACCGCGATCCGGCTACCGCTGACTCCCGGCAACGCCTGCAAATGCTGGAACTGGCCGTGGCCAATTACCGCCGGCTTGAAGTGGATGACCGGGAAATTCGCCGTCAGGGCCTGTCCTACACCGTGGATACCCTGGCAGAATTACGGGGTTCTGAAGACTGTGAGCAACTGGTGTTTGTTCTCGGCATGGACTCGTTCAATACCCTGATCCGCTGGCATGAATGGCAATCCATTCTCAATCTCTGCCATCTTCTGGTTCTGGGCAGGCAACACAGTAAGCCGGATGCAGAGATTGCCAGGGCGGTTGAACTGGACCAGCGGCGGGTTGAGTCAGCCGATGAACTGTTTTCCAAAGCCGTTGGCAACATTCTGATCTTTGAAGACTTTGATGCCGCGGTATCATCAACCGAAGTGCGCAGCTCGCTGCGTATGAATGAAGACAGCAGTACCATGCTGGATGAAAAGGTTCAGCTTTATATTGAGGATAACCGGCTATACCGATAGCCCGGCAAACCGGAATGAAGGTAAGTAGTTTGAATAGTAAAAAACTGTCGAAGATTGCTGTGGATGCCCTTGAGGACATGAAAGGGCAGTCAGTGGAATGCATCAATGTCAAAAAGCTCACCCAGATTACCGACTTCATGGTCATTGCCACCGGGCGCTCCACAACCCATGTCAAGGCGCTGGCCGATGACGTGGTGGACAAGATCAAGGCTGCCGGGGGAGAGATAGTTGGTGTTGAAGGCAAGATGCAATCGGAATGGGTGTTAGTGGATGCCGGAGATGTGGTCATTCACGTCATGATGGCGCCAGTGCGAGCGCTGTACAAACTGGAAGACCTGTGGAGCTTTGGTGGTGAGCCGGACCAGGCGCCTGACCCTGACTCCTGATTCCGCAACGGAGCCGCTGCAGTCATGAAAATCAGCTGCCTTGCAATTGGCAGTCGAATGCCGGACTGGGTCGACAAGGGCGTACAGGAGTATGCCCGCCGCATTCGCCAGAGCCTGGGGTTCAGTGTTGTGGAAATACCGATGCCAAGGCGTGTCAAGTCCGTCAGCATCGCCCGCTGCATGGCCCAGGAAGGCCAGGCCATGCTGGACCGGATAGGCAGTGCTGACTATGTGGTTGCGCTGGACGTGGGCGGCAAGCAAGTGGACACCGCCGGCCTGGCCGGCAAGTTGGAAGACTGGCAGAGCCTGGGCCGTGATATCGTGCTGTTGATTGGCGGCCCCGACGGATTGTCTGAAGACTGCCTGTCCCGGGCCGACGCCCGCTGGTCATTGTCAGCGCTGACCCTGCCCCATCCGCTGGTGCGCATTGTCCTGGTTGAGCAGCTCTATCGGGCCCACAGCCTGCTGCAGGGCCACCCCTATCACCGGGAATAGGGTCGAATTCGACAAGTTGCGGCTAACCCCCTAAAAACAGCCGCTAATAAGCGTTAAACTGTGACAATCGGGTCGTTATTGGCTCTTGTTAAACTATCTCGCCCAAACGAGGTCCTAATATTGGGGCCATGCTGCAGGGTCAGGCCCGCAAGCCGACTATATAGGCGACAGGGCAGACCCAGTCAAAAGCTGCAGAGTCAGCGGTTCCCGGAACAGAGCACATAGAAAGTCATGATACGCGGAAAGTGGCAACTCAAGGACCATGAGGCGGAACGACGCCTTTTTAACCGGCGCCTGACGGTAGCTGGCGTGTTCGTGATGCTGCTGTTTTCGGCCCTGGTGATAAAACTGGTCAATCTGCAGGTTTACCAGCATGACTATTTTTCTGCCCGTTCCGATGGCAATCGCCTGCATTCCCAGTATGTCCCACCGGCGCGCGGCCTGATCTTCGACCGCAGCGGCCGTTTGCTGGCCGACAACCAGCCGATCTTCAATCTCACGGTGGTCAGGGAGCAGGTTGCCGACATGGATGCCTTGCTGGAAACCCTGGCGGGCATGATCAGTCTGACAGAAGATGACATTGCCCAGTTCGAGCGGCGCCTGGAACGAAATCGTGTGCCCTATACCTCAGTGCCGCTGCGCTATGTGCTCAGTGAAGAGGAGAAGTCGCGCATTGCGGTGATCAGTCACAAGCTCGATGGAGTCGCCATTGAGCCACAATTTGTGCGCCAGTACCCCTACGCCTCATTGACAGCCCACTCGGTCGGTTATGTGTCGGAAATCAATCGCGAGGAACTGGAAAGCCTTGACGAGGCGCAACGGGAGAACTACGGCGGCACCAACCATATTGGCAAAACCGGTATCGAGCGGACCTATGAAGATCTGCTGCACGGTACCGTGGGCTATGAACTGGTAGAGAAGAATAATCGGGGGCAGGTAACCCGTCGTCTGGATCGCACTGATCCGGTGGCGGGCAAAAACCTGACCCTGCACCTGGATGGGCGCCTGCAGGAGGCGGCCCATGCCGCACTGGGGGATTTCCGTGGCGCCGTGGTCGCCATTGACCCGGCCACAGGGGGTATTCTGGCCATGGTCAGCAAGCCCGGTTTTGATCCCAATCTGTTTGTGACCGGCATTTCCAGCGGGGATTATGGTCGTCTGGTAACTGACCAGATCAACACGCCACTATTCGATCGCAGCACCAATCCCTATCCGCCGGGCTCCACCGTGAAACCGTTTATTGGACTGGGTGGCCTGCATCACGAACTGGTTGACTACGACTATACCATTCAGGATCCCGGCTATTTTCGACTGCCAGGGGTCTCCTATCGCTGGGGCGACTACACCCTGCGCACCGCCATCGGCGGCGGTCATGGCGTGACAGACTTGCAGAAAGCGATTTACCAGTCCTGCGACACTTTTTTCTATGAACTGGGCCATCGCATGGGTATCGATACCATGCACAGTTTCCTGTCCCAGTTTGGCTTTGGTGACAATTTTGCCCTCGACGTGGGCTACGCCCGCACTGGTGTGCTGCCCTCCAGAGACTGGAAGCGGGCCACCCGGGGCGAGCCCTGGTATCCGGGTGACACCATCAACTCTTCGATCGGTCAGGGATATATGTGGGCCACACCACTGCAACTGGCCACGGCCACTGCCATTATGGCCAATAGGGGCAAAGTGGTTCAGCCGCGCTTGCTGAAGGCCATAGACGGCGAACCCTACGAGCCTGTTATTGAGAACCCTCGTCCTGACGTGGTGATCGAAGACGCTGATTACTGGCGCTATGTGCAGGAGTCCATGACTATGGTAGTGCACCGGCCTTATTCAGATACCTTTCGCGATTACGGCACCGCCTTTGAGGCAATCGCCATGGCGGACCGCGACATGAGCTATACCATGGCTGGCAAGTCGGGTACCGCGCAGGTAGTGGGTATCAGTCAGGAGATTCTGTCCAGTGAGGATATCGAAGTCTCCGACCTCAACAAGGACCATGCCCTGTTTGTCTCTTTTGCCCCGGCCATGCACGAGTCTGTCGATCCGCAAATCGCCGTGGCGGTGTTTGTGGAAAACGGCGAGCATGGCAGCAGTGTCGCGGGCCCCATTGCCAAGGCCGTCACCGATACCTATTTACTGGAAATTCTGGGTCTGGATTTTGCCGCCATGGAGACGGGCGAAGAAGCTGAACCACAGGACCGACTGGTCAGTCAGAACGATGAATAGCCAGGACTTTGTTCGCCAGAGTACAGGATTGCAGGTGCCCCAGAGGCGCCTCAGCAGCTTCTGGCGCGCCGTACATATCGATCCGCCCTTGCTGGTGGGGGTTGTGCTGCTCTGTGCCTTTGGCTTGTTTGTGCTGAACAGTGCCAGTGACGGAGACCCCGGGGACATGCGGCGGCAGATGACCGGCATGGGTATTGGGCTGGTCGTGATGTTTATCGTGGCCCAGTTCAATGTGCACTTTTACCGCAGCTGGGCTCCCTCGCTCTACGCGGCGGGCCTGGCAGTACTGGTGCTGGTGTTGTTTGTTGGTGTCGAAACCAACGGTGCCCGCAGTTGGCTGGACCTGCCTGGATTGCCGAGCTTCCAGCCCTCGGAGTTAATGAAGTTCGTGGTGCCCCTGATGGTGGCCTGGTATCTGGCCAGCCGGCCCTTACCGCCCCGTTTCAAGCACCTGTTCTGGTCCGCCATCATGGTGCTGGTGCCAGCCGGCCTGATCGTGATCCAGAATGACACCGGTACTGCCATCATGGTGGCGATGTCGGGAATCTTCGTGGTTTTACTGGCAGGCATTCGCTGGAGTATTGTCTTCAGTGGTCTGTTTGCACTGCTGCTGGCATCGCCGGCCTGGTATATCTTTCTGGCCCAGGAGCATCAGAAGAATCGCATCCTGACTTTCTTTGATCCCTATCGGGACCCTACCGGTGCCGGCTATAACATCATCCAGTCGCAGATCGCCATCGGCTCCGGCGGTATTTATGGCAAGGGCTATGGCAACGGGGCCCAGTCCCACCTGGATTTCATCCCCGAGAGTAATACCGACTTTATTCTGGCGGTGCTGGCCGAGGAATTCGGGCTGTTGGGAGTGCTGTTCCTGATTGCCCTGTACCTGTTTGTGCTGATTCGCGGTTTCAGCATCGCCTGGACCTCCCGGGATATGTTCAGCCGTCTGCTGGCTGGCAGTATCACGCTCACCTTTTTCTTCTATGTGTTTGTGAACATGGCCATGGTGTCCGGCTTGTTGCCGGTGATTGGTCTGCCTTTGCCCCTGATCAGCCGCGGTGGTACCGCCGTTGTCACCCTGTTCATTGGTTTCGGCCTGCTCATGTCGATCCAGACCCATGCCCGCTCAAGAGTGGTTTAAGTCTTTAAAAATCAATGGCTTGCCGGAAGGTCATAGCTGTCTTCCTGAATCCCCGACAGGGATCTTCAGGTAAAACTTCAATTCCTCTCAGCAAACGTTAAAATATTCTTAAGATTGGACGCTAAGTAGTTAACTTAACTGTGTTTTTAATCTTGTTATGAGGAAAAATCAGTGATCGGGAATTCTCTGGCACGTCCTGCCGTCTGTCTGCTGCTGGCAGCCTCGCTGTTTGCCTGTGGCTCCACCAGGCCGCCACAGCAGCCCCAGGAAAATGCGGGTCGCTATGCCATAGCCCAGGACCGTGCTCCCAGCCGTGCCATCAACGAGCGGGCCATCGCCGATGTGGTACCGGAGCCGGTGCAGCGCACCCTGGCCGGAAATCGCAGCCCCTATACTGTGCTCGGCAAGACCTATACGGTGCTGCCTACCGAGGAGGGTTATGCCGAGCGCGGGGTGGCCTCCTGGTATGGTGAGAAATTTCATGGTCACAAGACCTCCAACGGCGAGATCTTCGACATGTACCAGGTCTCGGCTGCCCACAAATCCCTGCCCATCCCCAGCTATGCGCGGGTCACCAATCTGGACAACAATCGCAGTATTATCGTGCGCGTCAACGACCGTGGGCCATTCCACGGTGACCGCCTGATTGATCTGTCCTATGCGGCCGCGCTGAAGCTGGGCTATGCCGATCGCGGCACCGCCCGGGTTCATGTGGAAAGTGTTATCGCCGATGCCTGGCAGGACCAGACAGTGAACAATTCGACCAATCGCCGGTCTAATGAAACGGTGCTGAGACTGGCAGGGCAGGAGAACAGATACCTGCAAGTGGGGGCCTTTTCCAGGCTGGAGTCGGCTCGCCGTTTGCGCAGCCAGTTGCAGGAAATAACCGATCAACCGGTGATCATCCGCAGTGTCGACAGTGCCGGCGGCGGGGTTCTGCACCGGGTAAGAATTGGCCCGCTGGATGACGGCAGTGAGATTCGGCAGCTGACCGACACTGTAGTTGCCGCAAACCTGGGAAGTCCGTACACTGTGACAGAGTAGCTGCAGTAGTCCTCGCGCACTGTCCAGTCGCCAGTCAGAGGGCCTGGGCCCCCAAGTTCCCTGGCCTGGACCCGGAACCAGTCAAAGCCCGAAATTACCGGCTGCCGGCACCCGTGGGTGCCGGTTGCTGATTAACAATCGTTTAACAATCTCGTCAGATCACGATGGATTTTTCTATGTACGTCTTTAACAACTCAAGGCAGTCGACAGTGTCAGTAATGTTCCGATTCCCGGCATTGCTGGCCGTTATTGTTTTCAGTTTGCTGGCCCCCCTGACCGTGGTGGCACAGGCGATTATTCCCCGGCCTCCGGAAATCAATGCCACCAGTTACATCCTGCTGGATGCCCAGACCGGTCATATCATCGTGGAGGAAAACGCTGACGAGGCGCTGCCGCCAGCCAGTCTCACCAAGATTATGACCGCATATATTGCCGAGGAAGAGATTCTCACTGGCAATCTCAGTCTCGATGACACCGTGCATATCAGCGAAAAAGCCTGGCGCATGGAAGGCTCGAAGATGTTCGTGGAAGTGGGTTCAGATGTGCGGGTGGAAGACCTGCTGCGCGGCATCATCATCCAGTCCGGTAACGATGCCAGTGTCGCTATCGCCGAGCATATCGCCGGCAGCGAAGAAGCCTTTGCCGACATGATGAATCAGTACGCCGAGGTGCTGGGCCTGGAAAACAGCTATTTCATGAATGCCAGTGGCCTGGACACCGAGCTCTACTACAACACCATGTCTGCCCGAGACCTGGCCACGCTGGCGCGCGCGACAATTCTCAACCACCCGCAGTTTTACTCCATCAATGCCGAGCGTGAATTCACCTACAACGGCATCCGTCAGACCAACCGCAATAGCCTGTTGTTCCGTGATCGCAACGTCGATGGCCTGAAAACCGGCTGGACCGATGCCGCCGGCTACTGTCTGGTTGCGTCGGCGGTGCGCGATGACATGCGCCTGATTTCCGTGGTGATGGGCACCGAGAGTGAGGAAGCCCGGGCTATCGAAACCCAGAAGTTGCTGACCTATGGTTTTCGCTATTTTGAAACCCACAAGCTCTACGATCAGAACCAGGTGCTCACCAATGTGCCGGTCTGGTCTGGCGAGCAGAGTGAGGTTGAACTGGGCATCAACGAAGAAGTGTATGTCACCATTCCCCGTGGCCAGGCCGACGCCATGACTGCGACGGTGGACGTCGATGAAGTGATCCATGCGCCCCTCAACAGCGGCCAGATCATGGGCGTTGTGAACGTAACCCTGGATGAGGATGTCATTTATCAGGGTGAGGTGATCGCCATGCAGGAAGTGCCCCAGGGCGGTATCCTGAAACGCTTCATGGACTGGCTATCCCTGATGTTCAGCAACCTGTTTTCCGGTTAGCAGGCTTTATGTCTTCAGATTCTGATCAGCAGGACGTGGAAGCACCACGCATTGAGTTTCCCTGCCTGTACCCCATCAAGATCATCGGTATCTCGGAAGGGGATTTCGAGGCCGAAGTGGTGGCAGTGGTGGAACGGCATACGGGCAAGATTGATGCTGAGCTGATCAAGGTCAGAAACAGCCGCAAGAACAATTACATCTCGGTAACAGTGACCATCGCCGCCACCGGCGAGGAGCAATTGCAGAATATCTTTCTCGACCTCAAGGCTGTCAGCAAAGTCAAGATGGTGCTCTAGGGCACAGGCGCCATGTTACTGACCGACTACAAATGGATTCAGGCCGAGCCGGCCGACAGTAGCGACTTGCCGCCCCTGGTGATTCGACGCCTGGGGCTGCAGGACTATGAGCCTATTTTCCAGGCCATGCGCTATCTGGCCGATAAGCCCAAACCGGACCGCGGTGACGAGATCTGGCTGCTCAGCCACAAACCCGTTTATACCCAGGGCCAGGCCGGCAAGGCCGAGCATGTGCTGAATCCGGGCAGTATCCCGGTGGTACAGGTGGATCGCGGTGGTCAGGTGACCTATCACGGCCCCGGTCAATTGGTGGCCTATCTGCTGGTTAACGTCAAGCGCCGTAAAATGGGGGTGCGCGCCCTGGTGGACTTGATTGAGCAAGCGGTGATCGCCACCCTCGAAAACTACGGGATTTCCGCCAGTACTCGCCCCAAGGCTCCCGGGGTCTATGTGAAAGATGCTAAGATAGCGGCTTTGGGCTTGCGTATCCGAAACGGATGGAGCTATCACGGTCTCAGTCTTAACGTGAATATGGACCTGGCACCGTTTGCCAACATCAATCCCTGCGGTTTCGCCGAATTGCCGGTTACTCAGATCGCCGACTTCGTGGAGGCCCGGGAGTTTTTACTCCAGGACGTAAGCAAAATACTTAGCAATCAACTGCTTGAGCGACTGGGATACCAGGCTTGTTACCCGGGCCAGTCAGCAGCAGAAGAAGTGACGACATCATGAGTGAACAGAGCAGTACCGTGCCCCGCAAACGCCGCAATGTCCTGATTGAGGGCGAAAAACTGCGTGGTGCCGACAAGGTCAGGCGTATTCCGGTCAAGGTTATTCCCACCCGGGAATTGCCCACCAAGCCGGACTGGATCCGGGTCAAGATTCCGGCATCACCCAAGGTCAATCACATCAAGCAGAAGTTGCGTGAGCACAAACTGGCCTCGGTTTGCGAAGAGGCCTCCTGCCCGAACCTGGGAGAATGTTTCAGTAACGGCACTGCCACCTTCATGATTATGGGGGAGATCTGCACGCGCCGCTGCCCATTTTGCGATGTGGCCCATGGCAAGCCAAAGCCCCTGGATGAAAACGAGCCCCGTGAACTGGCGGCAGCGATTGCCGAAATGGGCCTTAAATATGTGGTGATCACGTCGGTGGATCGCGATGATCTGAAAGACAGTGGTGCGACCCATTTTGCCAGCTGCATTACCGAAACCCGATCCCATAATCCGGACATCAAGGTGGAAGTGCTGGTGCCGGACTTTCGTGGTCGAATGGATATTGCCATCGACATTCTGCGTCAAACGCCACCGGATGTGTTTAACCACAATCTGGAAACCGTGCCGCGCCTCTACAAACAGGCCCGGCCGGGTGCCGATTACCAGTGGTCACTGGATCTGCTACAGCGCTACAAGGCGGTTTGTCCCGAGGTGATTACCAAGTCCGGTTTAATGCTGGGTCTGGGTGAGACCTTCGAAGAAGTGAAAGAAGTCATGCGAGACCTGAAAGCCCATGATGTGGACATGGTCACTCTGGGTCAGTATCTGCAGCCCAGCCGGGATCATCTGAAGGTTGAACGATTCGTGCATCCCGACGAGTTTGAAGCACTGCGGCTGTTCGGCGAGGAACTGGGCTTCAAGCAAGTGGCATCTGGCCCTCTGGTGCGTTCTTCCTACCATGCCGACAAACAGGCCCATGGTGATAACGTCGGAGCGCTCGCGACACGGTGAAAATATCGCTGCGGCATTTACTGATCAGCCTGACGGCTCTGGTCATTGCCGTGCTTGTGGTCGTGCTGATCACCCAAAATCCTGTTCGCCTTGGCGAGCAACCCCTGTTGCTGCGGGCCTTGCTGTTGAATCTGGCGGTGCTGGCGGCCCTGGTTGCAGTCTATCCCTTCAACCCCCTGTTCCATCAGCGGCCCACGGCCTATGGCATGCTGGTTTGTGTGCCGGCGCTATTGCCCGGATTTTTCTGGTTTCTGTTCTGGCTGCCAACACAGGCTGGCGACGGCTTTGATATAGAGCAGATCGAACACAGCCTGATTACCGACTCATCCAGCAATGCCATTGTCGAGGTCGGTTTTTCCTATCCCATTTACACACCCAGCTTCGAGTTCGACAATCAGGGGCTTTATACCCGTGCCGTGGAAGTCTTCCTGCGCATGACCGACGCGCAAGGGGAGGACGCCCTGTTTCGCGGTGTGCGCGATACCATTCCCGGGCAGGGCCTGAACGTGGAAAGCAGCGTGCGCGGCATGTTGAGCCGCAATGAGGAGTATCTGTTCAACCCGCTCTACCTCCCCCCGGGCAAGCCGGTGCAGGGCAGGGTGGTGTTTATCATCAGTAATCTCGATGATGGCGCCTCTTTCAGTCTGGCGCTCAGACAGGCCAGGGCGGTGCAACTGGAACTGCGTGACCCCGTCTCGGGCCAGTTACTGGAACAGATTCCGGTGGCGCGGGACTAGCCCTGATTGTAGTCCTGTATTGAATTGCCAGGGGAGGTTCGCTAACCTGACAAGCCCATCAAGAGCAGGAAGCGCAATTCATGCCAAGCCCTAACAAGAACAATAAACTGATCCTCTGTTTCAGCCTTTTTGCCCTGGTTCTGACCGGATTCCCGGTACAGGCGCAGGATTTTCGTGATCAGCGTATCGTGCAAATTCTGCAGGAGCCGCGGCATCGCACCGTACACCGCGACGGCGATGTTTATCTGCTGGATGTGCAGATCAATCCGGGCGATCGTACCTTGCCCCACACCCATGATGCCGCGATTCTTTATACCTTCATCAGTAATGGCGACGGTCCTCTGTATGGCCGCGTGTCCGGCAATACCGACTATGTCGAGCAGAACTTCACCCACGCGGTATCCAACCCCGGTCCCAACCTGTTTCGCATCATCGCGCTGACCAATTATGGTACCGGCCTGCCCGGTGCGGGCAGTGATCGTCCATCAGGCATGGAGGTGGAGCCGGAGGTGGAGAATGAATGGTTTCGCTCCTACCGCATCACCCTGCAACCGGGGCAAACCAGCAGCCGGCAGACCCATAACAATCCCACAGTGATCATCCAGGTAACCGGGGGAACCGCCCATGTGTCCCGGGAAGATGGCATCACCACGGAACTTGCCAAAACCGGCGAATGGGCCTGGCGCGAAGAAGGCAGTTCCTTCACTGTCAGCAACATGGGTGACAGCCCGGTTGAACTGGTCATCAATGAAGCGCGGCGCTGAGCCTATGGCTGTGGTCTGACCGATTCGGCAGCCGCCACGACGGCAGCAGTGTTGCCAGCGCGACGCTGCTGCCAATAAGCCCCCAGACAAGTGACAGCACTGAGCAGGGCCAGTAACTGCAGGGCACCGGCATCTACTGCAAACAGCGAGGTTTGCAGCAGTGCTGCCAGCGCCAGCAAGCGCAGCAATTCCAGAGCCACGGCAAAGCTTCTGCCTTCCAGCCAAACTCCATGCACATAGAATGAAAACGCCAGATAGCCCACCGCCACGGCATTGGCGAAGTAGCTCAATCCAGGGCTGTTACTCAATAGCCAGAGGCTGACAAGCACGGTAACGATGAACTGCAACAGGGTGTAGTAGCGGGCGAAGCGGCTGATTTGGGGGTCATAGCGGCTACTGAGATCGATCTTGCGGGCTTTTAATTGACAGGCGCTGCGCTGACCCGGTGGTTGCCAGCCCGGAGCCTTGAACAGCATGCGCAATTTATTGCCGAACCCGTCAGTGCGCCAGGTATCCACCAGCAGGCGCCAGTAGACATGAATATTGGCCCACAGGGGGTTCCAGCTGTTCAGGGGTTTGCGCAGGCCATAGACCGGGGGGTGTTCTGCCAGTTCATCCTGAAAGCTGCCAAACAGGCGGTCCCAGATGATAAAGACGCCGCCATAATTTCTGTCCACATAGAGGTCATTGCGGGCATGGTGCACGCGATGATTTGAGGGCGTCACCAACAGCCACTCCAGCGGCCCCAGCCTGGGCAGGTGTTCGGTATGCACCCAGAACTGGTAGATAAGGTTCAAACTGACCACCGTAAACAGAATCTCTGCCGGGTAGCCAATAATGAAGAATGGCAGATAGAACAAAAAACCGTGGAATTCAATGCTGGTCTGGCGCAGGGCGGTGCCCAGATTGAAATCCTCACTCTGGTGATGGGCCACATGGGAGCCCCAGAACAGAGCCACCTCATGGCCGAGACGGTGCTTCCAGTAATAGGCCAGGTCGTAGAGTACGAAACAGCTGATCCATACCCAGGCGCCCTCATCCGGGAGCTGGCTGAGTTGAAAGCGGGCCACGATGGCTTCGTAGATCAGTCCGGAAAAACCCAGCAAGACCAGACCCTGCAGGCGGCTGAGGCTGCCCAGGGAGAGGCTGTTTATAGTGTCATTGAGGCGATAGGTATTGCGCCGGCGCAGCAGACCCCAGGCCAGTTCCAGGCCGATCAGCAGGAAGAAGAACGGGACGGCTATGAGAATGAGTTCCATGGCAAGCCGGGCAATGAGTCAGGACAGATGCTGCATTGTAATCAAGCCGCCCGGGGGCCGAAAGAGGGGAGTCAGGGCTGTGGGCTGCCCAGGCCGCGATAGTCTGCAATCGCCAGTCCTGCGGCGACACTGGTGAAGGGGTCGTGTTCCACCACTTTGTCGGGGAACAGCCGGTCCAGTTCGTTCTTTACCGCCGGAATCAGACAGGAACCGCCGGTGCGAATTACCAGGTCAATATCGGTATGGCCGAGGCCGGCTTGTTCAATAACCTTGTGAACCGCCTGGCTGAATCTGTCCAGCAGGGGGTTGATCAGGCGCTCGAACTCGCTGCGCTCAAGCGTGATTTCGATGTCCAGCTCGGGAATATCCAGCAGCGCCGATTCGTCATCGGACAGACGCGCCTTGAGGTCCTTGAGTGACTGGAAAACCAGATAGCTGTAGTTGTTCTTGATCAGATCATACAGACGCTGAAACTTCACGGCGGCCTCGTCGCCATACTGGATGCGCTGCATGAGCGGAGTGGTATAGCGGTTCTGATTGAGCATATAGCTGACTGCCCAGTTCAGCAGAAACTCTTCGTATTCCTCAAATGGAAACAGGGTTTCGATCTCGCGGTCTTCCCCGGCCCGCCGCCAGCGCTCGCCCTTGCCGAACAGGGGGAACAACAATTCCCGAAACAGAAGCTGATCAATATGATCTCCACCCAGACCAATGCCGTGGGTTGCGGTCACCGAGAACTGTTCACCCTGGCGAGCCAGAATGCACAGATCCAGAGTACCACCGCCAAAGTCTACGGCCAGCAGCGTCTGCTGCCTGGCATCCGGATAGCCATGCAGGTAACTGAGAGCGGCGGCGATGGGCTCCGGATAGAAGCTCTGGCGGGTGAACCCGGCATAGCCGTAGGCTTCTGACAGCAGACCCAGTGCCGTGTTATTGCGATCAATGCCACTGCCCTCGAAATTTACCGGATGGCCGATGCAGGCCTTGTCGCAGGGGTCGTTCTGTTTGAGCTTGTGCATAAGAGTGCTGACCGCGGCATGTATGCGCAGTAACAGGGGGGTGATCAATGCAACCAGGCGAAACGGCCGGTCGAAGACCATCAGCCGAGACTGACTGGTATTGCCCAGCAAGCGTTTGATGCCCCGAAACAGACGGCCGGTTTGCCCGCCATCGACAAAGGATTGGCCGTAGACTTTTTCAGTGCTGGCTTCCTCAGGCAGGCCGCGGTCGCCAATCTGGCCGGTACTGCTGCGTCCCTCACCCAACACCTCGGCACTCAACTCCACGGTGCGACCGGTATTGCTTTCAATATAGAGGTCGATCGCCCGCTGCCCGGTACTGATTCTGAAGTCACGATCGATATAGGTGGCCGAGGGCATGATGTTGTTGCTGGCTTCGAGCTGCACCAGATGCACCCGCTCGCCATCAAAGATGGCAGCGGCGCTGTTGCTGGTCCCGTAATCTATGCCTATGCCAAAGCGGGGTTTTTCGGCGGAATCCATAGCTGCTTTGATTGTGTTTCTGAACGAGTGGGCAAATAAATTGGCTGGCCCTGGCCCATGGCCCGGTCGGGCTGATGGTGGCCCCGGGGGGTCTGGCTATTGCTCCACCCAATGGCCCCATCCAGGGGGCGTAAGTGTACAACATGCGTGGCGCTTTCAGCACTATTAATCTGGCTGTTTCTGCCGCAGGCAGGCCCGGGCAGTTGAAGTTTAGGGGAACTTCACCTATTCTCCTGCGGTCAAACCCCAATAAGGGGTATAATCTGATAACTCTCTATCTTCAAAGGATTATTTCGATACCTGCGGCGCTTGCCGGGATGGCCTTCCAGACTGATTGCTGGTGCACAGGGATATTCGAATGCAGTTTATGACGTTGCCAAACAAGTTGTCTTTCGGCCGATCAATCCTCCTGATTACCACATTCCTGACCCTGGGGCTGGCATTTGCCAGCAGCCAGGCGGGCACCATTGTGCGATTCAGCACCACCATGGGGGATTTCTCGGTGGAATTGCTGGATGATACCGCTCCTTTGACGGTGGCGAACTTCCTCAATTACGTCAATCGCAATGACTACAATGGCACCTACCTGCACCGGGTTGTGGATGACTTTGTAGTGCAGGGGGGCGGTTTTCGCTTCGAGCCCTATGTGGGACCCATCGATGTGCCTGCCGACCCGCCCGTGCCCAATGAATTCAATGTCTCCAATACCCGGGGCACCATTGCCATGGCCAAGATCGATGGTGATCCGGACAGTGCCACCAGTCAGTGGTTCATCAATCTCACCGACAATACGTCTCTGGACGCCGACAATGGCGGGTTTACTGTTTTCGGTAATGTCCTGGGTGAAGGCATGGTGATTCTCGATGCCATCGATGACCTGCCGGTAGTCAATCTGGGCAGCAAGGCATCCAGTGCCCCCTTTGCGTCGGAGTCCTATGACAGTGATCCCGGTAATTTCGTTTACGTTAATGTCGAAGTGGTCAGTCGCTTCAGCTCTGCACCCAGCGTCTTCGAAGCCAGCAGTGGCCTGCTGCTGACAACGGTGAATATCGACGATGGTGATCAATTGATCAGCATGAATTTCAACGCCGTTTCGGGCACTGAGGACTTCGTCATTCAGGCCAATCTGGAGTCAGTAATCTGGCGCCGCGATACCGTGGACGGCATGGCCAGCTATTCCAGTGCCGATGAAAAACTGCGCATCCCCAGCCTCGAAGTGAATAGCAATGGCACAGTGGTGCTGGTGGAAAATCTGGTGTTCGCACTGAGCAACAGAAGCCCGTTGCAGTTCACCCTCGAGTCCTATGACCAGTAGGAACATTTACCGGATTTGCGCCCTGGGGTAATCTGGGCGCCTGCCCACTTGCACAGACTGATTAATAAGAAGAAGGAAGCCCCATTGCATGGCAGCACCGCGCGGAGAGTTTAGCTCAAGGTTTGGATTTCTGATGGCCGCGGCCGGTTCTGCGGTCGGTCTGGGCAATATCTGGGGCTTCCCCACCAATGCTGCCTCCAATGGTGGCGCTGCCTTTCTGTTCACCTACCTGATTCTGGCTTTTGCCCTGGCTTACCCGGCTCTGATGGCAGAACTCATCATTGGCCGCCATGCCCGGGCCAACGCAGTGACCGCGCTGAAATCCATCGCCCCTGGACCACGCTCGAAGATGGCGGCAGTGGCGGTGGGATTTGTCGGCATCATCACCGTCAGTTTTATTCTCAGTTTTTACGCCATCGTCAGCGGCTGGATGATCGCCTTTTTCTTCGATCCTCTGGCGCGTCTGTTGGGACTGGATGGCCTTGCCAACTGGTTAACCACCGATGCGGTGTTGCGCAATTCCATTTTTGTGGTGGTCTTTATGGTGATGACAGTCACCATCATTAATGCCGGGGTCAAGGACGGAATCGAGAAGTGGGCCTCACGGCTGATGCCTTCCCTGATTCTTATTCTGGTATTGCTGATTCTCTATGTGTTTACCCTGCCGGGAGCCATGGACGGCTTGCGAGCCTATCTGGTGCCGGATTTTTCCCGAATTGCAGATCCGGTGTTGCTGGTAGATGCCATGGGGCAGGCCTTCTTCTCCCTGTCTCTGGGGGTAGGCACCATGCTGGTTTATGGTTCCTATATCAGCAAAAAGGAAAACCTGCCGGTGATTGGCTCGCTGGTGGCCCTGCTGGATGTCGGTATTGCCGTGCTGGCGGGCATGTTGATACTGCCGGCCATGTATGTGGCACTCAATAGTGGAGTTGAGATATTCGATGCCCAGGGTGGCCTCATCGCCGGGCCTGGTTTGATTGTGTCGGTGTTGCCGGCTCTGTTTAACACCATGGGTTCTGTCGGGCTGCTGGTGGCACTGGCGTTCTTCCTGCTGATGACCATAGCTTCTCTCACTTCGTCTATCTCCATGCTGGAAGTACCAGTTGCCTATGGCGTGGAAAACCTGGGTGTGGAGCGCTCCCGCGCCTCTGTCACGGTGGGAGCAGTGATTACCGCGATCTCCCTGCTGATTGTTTTCAATTTCGATCCCTGGTTCGACCGGGTGGTAACCTATACTACCGAGTTCAGTCAGCCCCTGTTGGGTTTTGCCTTCTGTATTTTTGCGGCCTGGGTCTGGCAGCGCAATGGCATTCTGGAAGAAATCAGGCAGGGTGATCCCGATGCAGAGTCCAGCCTGTTTTTCAAAATCTGGCCCTTTTACGTCAAGTTTATCTGCCCGCTGGCCATTCTGGTGGTTTACTTCCAGTAGGCGCTCGCCTTGCTCAGTCGCGCTGCAATTCCTCCACCAGAAGATCAATTTCGGCTTCGGTGTTGTAGTAGTGCAGTGATGCACGCAAAACGGCGCTGTGGGCTTCCTGGTCCAGATCGAGACGGGCATTGGCGGCACTGGCGACCGAGGTATTGATGCCAGCCGATTGCAAGCGCGCCTTCAGATCAGCAGCAGCTTCATCTTCTTTAATGAGTGTCACGATTCCGCTGCGTTGAGCTGATCGCTCCAGTACTTGCACAGTATCCACTGCCTGCAGTTTTCCGTTCAGGTATTGCACTAGCTGGCTGATGCGCTCAGCAATCGCATCCAGGCCTGTCGAGACGGCAACATCGGTGGCGAGACCAAGGCCGATCATGCCGGCTACGAAGCGCTCGAAGGTTTCGAAGCGACGGGCATCGTCTCGCCAGGCAAAGGATTCTGTCGACAGCCAGCGGGCAGCCTCCAGATCTACAAATACCGGCTCCAGTTGTGCCAGTTTGTCGGTGTTGACGTAGAGGAAACCGGTGCCTCTGGGGCCGCGTAAAAACTTGCGACCGGTGCCGCAAAGAAAATCACATTGCAATTGCTGCACATCCAGGGCCAGTTGACCGGCGGACTGGCAGGCATCCAGCACATAATACAGTCCGTGTTTGCGAGCAATCTCACCCACCGCAGCGGCCGGCTGAATATCACCCCGCTGACTGGCTATATGCGTCAGGGCCAGTACCCGGCTGCGCTCATTGATCATCTGTTCCAGCTGCTCAAGATCCACCAGCCCCTCCGCATTGAGCGGTGCCAGGGTCAATTGCAGTTGCTTTTGTTTGGCCAGGTGCAGCAACCCCATATAGTTGCTGGCGTATTCACTGCCAAAGGTAATGATCTCATCACCGGCAGACAGGGGGATGGAAGACAGGGCCAGGTCCCAGGCGCGGGTGGCGTTTTCAATAAAGGCAATTTCTCCGGGCTGGCAGTTAAGCAAGCTGGCCATTGCCCTGTAGAAATTGTTGATGCCTGCCTCGGCGGCCTGGGCAGCTTCATAGCCGCCCAGTTGCTGTTCCAGGCGAATGTGCTTGATAACAGCTTCAGTAACGCTGTCTGGCGACAGGGCGCTACCGGCGTTGTTGAAATGGATCAGCGAGCTACAAGCGGCACACTGCTGGCGGACGAGGTCGATATCGAGCATAGTTAAAACCGGCGAGCGCTGTCGCCTCACAAGAGGAAGTCGGGATTTGCTGCTCTGAGCAAATCGATAATAGCAAATACTTGTGTTAACTTGCCAAGAGCATCCCGCCAAGAGGATTTGCCAATGAACAAGTCTCTTTCAACTGATCAAACCAGCCCGGAAAACAACGCCGGGTCAGCTGGCCCCGGGTCTCCTGAAAATCTGTCGCGGCGCCGCTTGCTGACTGCCGCCTGTAGCGCATCGCTGATGCTGTTGGCCAGGCCATTGCCTGCATATGCACAGACGACTGTTGCCAATGGGGTGCAGGCGCTGTGCTTTGACGTGTTTGGTACGGTGGTGGATTGGCGGGGCTCTATTATTCGTGAGGGTCAGCTTCTGTCAGCGAACACACAGTTCGCCATTGACTGGGCAGACTTTGCCGATCGCTGGCGTGCCGGATACGGGCCGGCCATGAACCGGGTCCGGACCGGTGAGCTTGGCTGGAGAACAATTGATCAATTGCACCGCATGATTCTCGATGAGTTGATAGAGGAATTTGGTTTGCAAACACTGAGCGAGGCAGAGCGTGAGCATTTAAATCGCGCCTGGCATCGCCTGTCGCCCTGGCCGGATGCAGTTGCCGGCCTCAATCGTCTCAAATCCCGCTTCATTATCACGACCTTGTCCAATGGCAATGTGTCCCTGCTGACCAATATGGCCCGCAATGCCGGTCTGCCCTGGGATGCAATCCTGTCAGCAGAACTGGCAGGGCAATACAAACCCGATCTCGCCGTGTACCGGAAGGCAGCCAGTTTGCTTGATCTGGATGCGCAGCAAGTGATGATGGTGGCTGCCCATCCGGGTGATCTTCGCGCTGCCGCCCGGGCCGGGTTAAGAACGGCCTATGTGCACCGACCGCTGGAGCGTGGGCCCCAGGGACGGGTGCACGACATCTCCCAACTCGGGGAGTTCGACTACCTGGCCAGTGACTTTCTGGATCTGGCAGTGCAACTGGGAGCCTGAGCATGAGTGGAATCGAGCTGGACGAAGCCAGCAAACAGCAATTGATTGCCAGGCTCAAACGCTATGCCGAAGAGGAGCTTGCTGTGGAGTTGGGTGGATTCGATGCGCAGTTTCTGCTGGACTTTTTTGCCGAGCAGATGGGTTGTTACTACTACAATCAGGGGCTGGCCGATGCATTGAAGGCAATGACCGGCAAGCTGGATGAATGCAGTGAACTCGTGTTTGAGTTGGAAAAATCGCCGCCCTGAGAATTACTCGCTCACTACCCGCAGGGGCATGCGAATAAAGAACCGACTGCCGCTGCCCAGAGTGGATTCAAAACTTATTTCACCCCCCAGCTTTTCGATCATGCGCTTGACGATCACCATGCCCAGGCCGGTGCCTTGCGGGTCTTTCTCCGATTCAGGCTCTTCTCGGGCGAATTCCTGAAACATCTGCTGTTTGAATTCCTCACTCATGCCGCGACCGGTATCGCTGATATGGATTTCGATACCCAGACGGCGGCGGAAATAGATGGCCTTGTAGCCCAGCTTGATGGCGCCCTTGTCGGTGTAGCGAATGGCATTGGTGGCGATGTTCATCAGGGCATGCTGCAGTCGCATTTTGTCGGTCTGGATCAGCAGGTTGGCAGAGGCAAATTCGGTAGTGAATTCCAGTCCTTTCTCCATGGCCGAAGGCAGCAGGGTCTCGCGTATTGCGTTGAGGAAATGAGACATTTCAACCAGTTCGAATTCCGGCTCAAAACTGTCTGATTCCAGTTCCGCCATTTCCAGCAGATCATTGATCAGATTGTGCAGGTGATTGCTCTGGGTGATGACAGTATCAATGCATTCCCGGTTGGAGTCGTCACGGGAGTCGGTCTCGTTGCTCAACAGACGCTTGGAATTGGCCAGAATGAGATGCACCGGGGTGAGAAATTCCCGGGATACATTGCGCAGGAAATCGCCCTTGGCCTTGGTTTCGAGTTGTATCCGGTCCATCTCCTCATTTTTGCTGCGCACAAATTCAAACAAGGACATGAGCAGCATCAGCGCCGCCACCAGCATCAGACTCTCACCCACAATGCCGCTGACGGCACTGCGTTCCATCAAGGTGAATTTGTAGAACAGGAAGCTGGAGTAGGCGAGAATAATGAACATCCAGCTGGCAAACAGGTACAGGGCACTGCGCGACCCCTGAATGGCAGTAATGCCCGCCAGTATCACCACACACAGCGCAGTGCTCAGGCCGACGAACATGAGAATCTGGACCGTATCCGGAGTAATGCTGTCGATAGGCGCAAACAGCATATACAGCCCGACCGGCAGCATCAGGTAATTGACATAGCGCAGCACCAGATCAATGGCGTCGCGGTGGCGTGTTCTGATGCTGACGGCGCGTCCCAATTGACACATGGAAACCACCAGAAACACCGCCGCGACAAAGGCAATCCGGTTGTTGGCCGAGGCCATCTCGCCCCAGAACCAGACCCGCCCCATACCGGACTGGCTCAGGAAAAAAGGAATGGCGGCAGCGAAGAACAAGGCATAGCCCTGAAACTCACGATCCTTCATGCTGAAGTAGAACAGGGCGCACACGCAGAAGCTGATGAAGAACAGCGCAAAAAAAGCACCAAAGAAGGTGAGCTGTGTTTGTTGTTCCTGTGCCAGCAATCTCATGGTAGAGAGCACCAGTGGCATCTCCACGCCCGCTGTGGACAGTGCGCGAACATAGATCGAGGTAGTCTGGCCGGGAGCGGCAAGATCGAGACTGGTGATCGGGATTCGATAGGGAATATCGATCTCTGAAAAAGACACCCGGTCCCCGGTCAGGGAGCGATTGACGATTTCACCATTGATAACTGTATAGAATTCAGCGCGATCGAGCACCGCTGAATCAATCCCCAGCACCAGTTTTTCGTCAATGGCGCTACGGCTGGTGATATCGACATGGAACCAGTAAGCGGATTGAGTCAGCCCCAGGGTAGGGATTGTTTCATTGGAGCGTTGCCAGTCGAATTCACCAGCAAGGAGGTCTTCGATGCTGAGCTCGGCACCGGGGTCTTCAAAATAATCCAGATACTGGCCAAGGGGGATAGGGAGCTGATTGCTGCTGATATTGAGCTCGGCCGCTTTTGAACCTGGCGGCAGGGTGATCAAGAGTATCGCAAGCAGGGAAGCTGCAAGTCTAGATAGAAGATTGAGGTCTGACATTTTCCGGTTGTGCATCCATTCCTGGCAGGGAATTATCCCACAAGAGTTGGCCATTATATGCGACGCAGTTCCACTACCCGGATAGAAACGGGTAGAGTGAGGGCAAAAATCGCTATCCCCCGGCGCTGCATTGCCAAAACCGGCATCTGGCTGGCTCCCAGGCAAAGGCTAGCGAATGCCAGGCAACTCGTCCAATTCCGGCCTCGGCGCTGAGGATGGTCTGAGTTGACTCGGCCCATGATCCATGTGAGATTGTTGAGCCATTTTCCGACTATTCAATGGGTTACCGACAATGCATCTGAAGAGAGTATTTCTGATAGTGCTGCTGGCGACGGGGCTGTTGGCCTGCTCCGAAGCCCCTCCAACAGCCAATGACAGTGCCAGTACCTCCAGCACCGAAACGAGTGCCAGCGACATGAGTAATGACAGCAGCAATGCCGCATCGGCCAGCAATCCTTTTTTCGAAGACAGTCCGCTGTACTTGCAGTATCCACCCTTCGATGCCATCGACAATAGCCATTATGGGCCTGCCTTTGAGCGCGGCATGGCGGAAGAACTGGCGGAGATCGAAGCCATTGCCAGCCAGTCTGCGGCGGCCAGCTTTGACAACACGGTGGTGGCCATGGAACTGGCTGGCCAGCTGCTGGATCGGGTCAGTCGGGTGTTCTACGCCATGGCCAGTGCGCATACCAATGACGATATCCAGGCCTTGCAGCAGCAATTGGCGCCGCAACTGGCGGCCCACCAGGATGCCATTTTGCTGAATCGGGACTTGTTTGCGCGCATCGAAAGCCTGTATCAGCAGCGTGATGATCTGGAGCTGGATCCGGAGTCGGATCGCTTGCTGGAGCGTTACTACATCAGTTTCGTGCGGGCCGGTGCGGCTTTGAGCCCGGAGCAGCAGGATCAGTTGAAAGCAATGAATGCCCGACTCGCCGTGCTGGAAACCCAATTCAGCCAGAATGTGCTGAATGAAGTGAATGACCTTGCCATCGTGGTGGATACGGCGGAGGAGCTGACAGGGCTCGATGAGGCGCTTATCCAGGCCGCCAGTGAAGAAGCCGAAGCCAGGGATCTGCCTGGCAAATATGTGCTGCCCCTCTTGAATACCAGCGGTCAGCCAGCCCTGGCCAGTTTGCAGAATCGGGAACTGCGTGAGCGCATTCAGCGCACGTCGGTCTCCAGAGGCAATCGCGGTGGAGAATTTGATAATCGCGCAACCCTGGCCGAGGTCATCAGGCTGCGAGCAGAGCGGGCCAATTTGCTGGGCTATGACAATCATGCCCACTATATTCTGGAAAACCAGACCGCCCAGACCGTGGCGGCGGTCAATCAGCGCCTGGCGGAATTAACTACACCGGCCATGATCAATGCCAATCGCGAAGCGGCGGATTTGCAGCAAATGATTCTCGATTCGGAAGAAGACTTCGACCTGCAGCCCTGGGACTGGTCTTTCTATACCGAGAGGCTGCGGGCGGCGCGGTTTAATTTCGATGCCAGTCAGTTACGTCCCTATTTTGAACTGGACAATGTGCTGATTCGTGGTGTGTTCTTCGCGGCGGCTGAGCTTTATGGTCTCAGCTTCGAGGAGCGCGTTGATCTGCCGGTCTATCAGGAAGATGTGCGGGTGTTTGAAGTGTTCGACTCGGTAGGCACCACCCTGGGGCTGTTCATCGCTGACTTCTATGCCAGGCCCAGCAAGCGGGGCGGGGCCTGGATGAATGCCTACGTCTCCCAGAGTGATCTGCTCAATACCCAGCCGGTGGTGGCCAATCACCTGAATATCACCAAGCCACCGGCGGGCGAGCCGACGCTGCTGACATTCGACGAAGTCACCACCATGTTTCATGAGTTTGGTCATGCCCTGCATGGACTGTTTTCCAGTGTCGAGTATCCCTATTTCTCCGGTACCAGTGTGCCGCGGGATTTTGTTGAATACCCGAGTCAGGTCAATGAAATGTGGGCGACATGGCCCGAAGTGCTGGAGAATTATGCCATTCATTATGAGACCGGTGAGCCCATGCCCAGAGACCTGCTGGACAAAGTGCTGTCGACCCAGACTTTCAATCAGGGCTTTGCCACCACTGAATACCTGGCCGCCTCGATCCTGGATCAGGCGCTGCATCAGCTAAGGCCGGAACAGGTGCCGGATGCAGAAAACATCATGGAATTTGAAGCCCAGGCCCTGGCCGAGGCCGGTATCGCCCACCAGGCCATACCGCCACGTTATCGCTCGACCTATTTCTCCCATATCATGGGTGGCTATTCGGCCGGTTACTATTCCTATATCTGGAGTGAGGTGCTGGATGCCGATACGGTGGAATGGTTCAAGGAGAATGGTGGTCTGCAGCGAGAGAATGGCAGTCATTTTCGCCAGACCCTGCTGTCGCGGGGTGGCAGCGAAGATGCCATGACCCTGTTCAGAAACTTTCGCGGCCGTGATGCCGAGATTGGCCCGCTGCTGGAGCGGCGTGGATTGAACTGAGGCAGTCAGGCTTGCAGGCGGCCCATGGTGGCGGTCTGCTTGCCACCCAGAGCCAGAAACAGCATGCTGAGTTCATCCCAGATGTTGCGGGCGATCAGGCCCTTGCCGGCCTGGTCGACAATGCGCGCCTGCTCCAGCAGCGACCAGATATCCCTGCTGTGCAGGCGCTTGAGAGCGCTGCCCACGGCCTGCTTGCGGTTAAACCACACCCGGTGTGCCTGAATGATTGCATTGATGCCCTGACCCTGTTCTTTCTTCTGCAACATTGGCAGCAGTGAGCGTAACTCACGGGTCAGTGCCGCCAGAATTGCCTGGGGCGCCACATCCTCGGCGCGCAGGCCATTGAGTATCTTCTGGGCCCGGGCGGCATCCCCCAGCAATGCGGCATCCACCGCCTGAAAGGCTGTAAAACGGGTATTATCGGCCACCACCGACATCACGGTCTGGGCATCCAGATGAATATCGGCGTCAGCCCCGGGATTGGCCAGCAGCTTGAGCTTTTCAATCTCCTGCATGGCCGCCAGCAGATTACCCTCAACCCGGTCTACCAGCAGTTGCAGGGCCTCGGCATCGGCACTGATATGCTCACGCAGCAAACGACTCTGCAACCATTCTGCCAGCCCCTCGCGATTCACCGGCCAGATTTGCACGACAATGGATTGCGATTCGATGGCCTTGAACCATTTGGTATTGAAAGTGGAACCCTCCAGGCGAGGGCTGCTGATGAGTACCAGAAAATCCGGATTGCTGTCTTCCAGATAGGCCTGCAGGGCTTTCTTGCCGGTATCATCCAGTTTGGCCGAGGACAGCCTTAGCTCGATGATCTTGCGTTCCCCAAACAGCGACAGATTGCCACCGGCCTGCAGAAACTGCTCCCAGTTAAAGCCACGGTCAACATTGAAGATTTCCCGCTCCAGAAAATCCTGAGCGCGATAATGGGAGCGTACCAGGTCGGCAGCTTCCTGCATCAAAAGCGGTTCGTCACCACTCAGCCAGATTAGTGGCGAATGCTTGCCCTTGAGATTGCGGGCCAGTTGTTCGCTTTTGATTTTCATTATTGCCTCTGCTGTCAGGAGGGCGCAGCCTGCAGACGTCTGAGCAGTTGATTCACCAGTTCCAGACGCATTTCGTCAGTAATAATAGCCACCTCTTCCTGGGTGCCGGCGATGTTTTCGATGTCTTCGAAATAGCTGCGCTCGACGCTGAGTGCCTGCAGCGGAATGAGTTCAGATTCACCCCGTGCCAGTAACATGTCCACTGACAGACGCATTTCGTACTGGGCAGCCCGGGCCCGGGGATTGACCGAAACCGGCCGACGGGCCAATTGCTCGTCACTGACTGCCAGCACCAGGCGCTCGGGATCAGTCGCCCCGGTATCAGTGATCACGTTCAGCTCAATGCCGGCGCTCTCCAGAGCGCGACGCAGGAGGCGGCTGAATTCGCTATTGGGTTGCAGGGTCAGATATTGCAGATCACTGTAGCGGGAGGCGAGTTGTTCGCTGCCACGCAGACTGAAGCCGCAGGCACTGCTGGCCAAAACCAGCAACAGCAGGGCGCCGCGCAGCAGAGTTTGCATCAACTTACCACCACATTGACCAGCCGGCCCGGTACCACGATTACCTTGCGTACCGTGCCATCGGCAGTGAATTTCTGTACTGCCTCATCTGCCAGGGCCAGTTTTTCCAGTTCATCCTTGCCGATGTCTTTGGCCACTTCCACCTTGCTGCGCAATTTGCCATTCACCTGCAGGACAATCAGCATGGAATCCTGCTGCATGGCTTTTTTGTCTACCGCGGGCCAGCGGGCATCGATCACTGCCTCATCGTGTCCCAGGTACTGCCACAACACATGGCAGGCATGGGGCACGATGGGTGCCAGCATCAGCACCACTGTTTGCAGAGCTTCCTGCACCACCTGGGCGTCGGCCTGGCTGCCATCACTGGTCTTGCCGAAGTCACTGATGGTATTCACCAGTTCCATGGTGGCGGCAATGGCGGTATTGAATGCATGGCGGCGGCCAAAGTCGTCACCCACCTTGTCCAGGGTCTGATGGGTTTTCAGGCGCAATTTCTTTTGTTCGGCGCTCAGATTAAGTTGACTGAAATCACTGTTCAGGGTCACCGGCTGGTGCTCTGCGGCCAGCTTCCACAGGCGCTTGAGAAAGCGGAACATGCCTTCGACGCCGCTGTCGGACCAGTCCAGGGATTGGTCCGGAGCCGAGGCGAACAGGGTGAACATGCGCATGGTGTCGGCGCCGTACTGTTCGATCAACGACAGAGGGTCCACGGTATTGCCCTTGGACTTGGACATCTTGGCCCCGTCCTTGAGTACCATGCCCTGGGTCAGCAGATTGGTCATGGGCTCATCGCTGCTCACCAGACCTTCGTCACGCATGACCTTGTGATAGAAGCGGGAGTAGAGCAGATGCAAAATGGCATGTTCGATACCCCCTACATACTGGTCCACCGGCAGCCAGTAATCGGCACGCTCATCCAGCATCTTGTCATTCTGGTCGCGGCAGGCGTAGCGGGCGAAATACCAGGAGGATTCCATGAAGGTATCAAAGGTATCGGTTTCCCGTTTGGCCGGCTTGTTGCAGCGTGGGCAGGGCACGTTGACGAAGGATTCCAGCTTCGGCAGCGGCGAACCGCTGGCATCGAATTCCACGTCTTCCGGCAGCAAGACCGGTAGGTCCTGCTCCGGGACCGGCACCGCGCCGCAGTCCTGGCAATTGATCATGGGAATAGGAGCGCCCCAATAGCGTTGTCGGGAAACACCCCAGTCCCTGAGGCGGTAATTGACTGTGCGGCGCCCCTTGTTTTCGTCTTCCAGGCGCTGGGCGATGGCATTGAAGGCGGCATCGAAATCCAGGCCATCGAACTCACCGGAGTTAACAAGCACGCCATGCTCGGTATAGGCGGCCTGGTCGAGATCGCAGTCGGCTTCATCAGCCAGGGGCTTGATCACCTGTTTGATGGGCAGGCTGTATTTCTGTGCAAATTCCCAATCCCGCTGATCGTGGGCAGGCACTGCCATCACGGCCCCGGAGCCATAGCTCATCAGCACAAAGTTGGCCACATAAATGGGCACCTCTTCGCCACTGAGGGGGTGAACAGCCTTGAGACCGGTATCCATACCCAGCTTTTCCATGGTGGCCAGTTCGGCCTCGGCCACCTTGGTGTTGATCTGTTGCTGCACGAAGTCTGCCAGTTCGCTGTTGTCGGCCGCTGCCCGGGCCGCCAGCGGATGCTGCGGCGCCACCGCCACATAGCTGACCCCGAGCAAGGTGTCCGGGCGGGTGGTATAGACTGACAGGCGAGCCAGTTCGGCATCGCTTTCACCGGCCACCTGGAAATCCAGTTCCACGCCTTCCGAGCGACCAATCCAGTTGCTCTGCATGGTGCGCACTTTTTCCGGCCAGCCATCCATCTTGTCCAGCTCGGCCAGTAATTCTTCGGCATAGTCGGTAATTTTCAGGAACCACTGGGGAATGCTGCGCCGTTCAACCAGGGCGCCGGATCGCCAGCCGCGGCCGTCTACCACCTGCTCATTGGCCAGCACGGTCTGGTCCACCGGATCCCAGTTCACTTCGGCTTCTTTCTTGTACACCAGGCCTTTTTCATAAAGGCGGGTAAAGAACCACTGTTCCCAGCGGTAATAGTCAGGATGGCAGGTGGCGATTTCCCGGGACCAGTCATAGGCATAGCCCAGTTTCTGGAGTTGCTCGCGCATATAGTCGATGTTGCTATAGGTCCATTTCGCCGGAGCCACCTTGTTTTTCATGGCGGCGTTCTCGGCCGGCAGGCCAAAGGCATCCCAGCCCATGGGCTGCAGCACATTCTTGCCCAGCATGCGCTGATAGCGGCTGATGGCATCACCGATGGTGTAGTTGCGAACGTGGCCCATATGCAGGTGGCCACTGGGATAGGGGAACATGGACAGGCAGTAGAACTTTTCCCTGTCCGGGTCCTCCACGACGCGAAAACTGTCATTTTGCTGCCAGTAGTCCTGGGCAGCCGCTTCTACTTCCTGCGGTTTGTACTGGGGGTCAATGCTGCTCATGCCTGCTTACTGATTCAGGGGCTCTGAAGCCCGTTAAGAGGAGTTTCGGAAAACCCGCAAGGATAACCCAGACACACAAGGACAGGTAGTGGGCAGGCTGAAAAAGGGGCTATTGGGCCCCTAACTGCGCTTCTTGCGGGTATTGACCAGGGTGGAGGTGACTTTCAGCAATTTGATCTGACGGCTGTCGGCATTCAGCACCGTAATCAGAAAGGGGCCGATGTTGATGGTCTCGCCCCGTTCGGGAATATGACCGAACTGCTGTAGCACCAGTCCGCCCATGGTGGTGAATTCCTGGTCGCTGAAGTCGGTTTCGAAGTAGTCATTGAATTCGGCCACCGGGGTCAGCGCCTTGACGATGAAATTCTCTTCGTCAAACTTCTTGATGAAACTGTCATCGTCGACGTCGAATTCGTCCTCGATCTCCCCGACGATCTGCTCCAGCACATCTTCGATGGTGACGGCCCCGCAAACACTGCCGTATTCGTCAATGACGATGGCCATGTGCTGGCGGGTCTCGCGGAACTCTCGCAGCAACACATTCAGGCGCTTGCTTTCCGGAACAAACGTAGCGGGTCGCACAATATCCTTGATATCAAATTTGTCATTGCTGCCATTGAGTATGAGGGGCAGCAAATCCTTGGCCAGCAGAATGCCCATGACATTGTCGACATTCTCGCCAATCACCGGAAAGCGGGAATGGGAGGCACGAGTGACCAGATCAACGATTTCGTTCAGGGATAATTTGGCGGGTACGGTAACAACCTGCGAGCGCGGGATCATGATATCCCGCACCTGCATGCTGGAAACCTGCAAGGCACCTTCGATGATGCCCAGAGCATCGGCATCAAGTACCTGATCCTGCTCGGCATTACGGAGCACCTCGAGCAGACCCTTGGTGTCGGTGGGTTCGTCTGAGAAAACACCTGCTATTTTATCGATCCAGGACCGGGGTCGTGGATCGATGCTAGATTGGTCGTCGGACATGACCTGGCTTCTTGCGGTTCTCCGTGTTGAGCACTGTATTTTACCCTACCAAATAAGGGTTACTGATTCCAAGCTTTTGCAGGCTCACGATCTCCAGAGCCTCCATTTCTTCTGCTTCTGCCTGTGTCTCATGATCATAGCCCAGCAGATGCAACAGGCCATGAATATACAAATGTGCCCAGTGCGCGGCCGGGGATTTGTTCTGTTGGGCGGCCTCTTTCTCCACCACAGCCGGGCAGATGACAATATCCCCCAGTGGTCTTGGCTCGGGAATGGGCAACCCGGCAGGCCACTGTACAGGGAAGGAAAGTACATTGGTGGCGTAATCCTTGTCTCGATATTCCATATTGAGGCGGTGGCCTTCGGTTTCATCCACCAGGCGCAGGCTGATCTCCAAAGGGCCCTTGAGATCACAACTGGCGGCGATGGCTACTTCGCTCCAGCGTTGAAACTCGGCCGCCGAAGGGGCAGAGCTATCCTCGAGATCCTGACTGATGTGTACCAGCACGTTCATGGCTTGGCCTGTTCCATTTTCTGTATTCCGGCGCCAGCGCGGTTCAGTCCTGCTGGCGTTCCTGGGTCTTGTCGCCCAGGCTGGATACTGACTGACGATCGAAGTCATCGTAGGCCTCAACGATTCTCTGCACCAGACGATGGCGAACCACATCCTTGGCATTGAAATAGGTAAAACCGATTTCATTGATGCCGGCCAGCACCTTGCTGACATGAACCAGGCCCGAGCGCGTGCCCTTGGGCAGGTCGATCTGGGTCACATCGCCGGTTATCACGGCAGTGGAGCCGAAACCGATACGGGTGAGGAACATCTTCATCTGGGCACAGGTGGTGTTCTGACTCTCATCGAGAATGATGAAGGAATTGTTCAGTGTGCGACCGCGCATATAGGCGAGCGGGGCAACTTCAATCACATTTTTCTCGATGAGGCGCCCCACCCGCTCAAAGCCCAGCATCTCATAGAGGGCATCATAGAGGGGGCGCAGGTAGGGGTCGATCTTCTGGCTCAGATCACCCGGCAGAAAGCCCAGCTTTTCGCCGGCTTCCACGGCCGGGCGCACCAGCAGCAGACGGTTGACCCGCTCGGTCACCAGTGCTTCCACGGCGCAGGCCACCGCCAGGTAGGTCTTGCCGGTACCGGCCGGGCCAACACCGAAATTGATGTCATGGGACTGGATGCTGCGCACATAATCGCGCTGATGGCGACTGCGGGGCTTGACCGAGGTTTTGGGCGTCTTGATCAGCAGTGGCGTATCCACAGCCGTGCCGCCTGGTTCCGCCGGCAACTGGCTGTCGCCCACTTCCTGCAGAGCCAGATGCACCTGGTTCGGATTCAGTTGTTGGCCTCGCTCAGTGGCCAGATACAGGGATTCCAGCAACTGGCTGCCGTCGGCAATGGCGGTTTCGCTGCCGGATAACTGAAACACATTGCCCCGTTGCTGAATCTTCAGTGCCAGGGAGGCTTCAATCTGGTGAATATGCTCATTCAGGCGCCCGCAAAGGCTAGCGAGCCGCTGGGCGTTGTCGGGCAGGAGTGTCAGGCTGAGAGTATGGGTGGCCATAGTCCGTAATGTTTACCAGAATAATGAAAGTATAGCAGGCTGAAAGCTGCTGGGAATGCTTTGTCAGAGCGTACCCAGCAGGGAATTTGGCAGGGCTTCGGTGATTTTCACCTCAACAAACTGACCGATAAGCGACAGATCATCACAGCGGAAATTCACTACCCGGTTGTTTTCGGTGCGCCCCTGCAGGTCCTCCAGACTCTTTCTGGACTGGCCGGTTACCAGGATACGCTCGGTGCCGCCCACCATACCCTGGCTGATGGCGCTGGCCTGTTTGACGATCTGGGATTGCAGGGTCGCCAGGCGGTGTTTCTTTTCCTGCTCGGGGGTCTCGTCTTTCAGGTCTGCCGCCGGCGTGCCGGGGCGGGCGCTGTAGATAAAACTGAACGAAGTATCAAATCCCAGTTCGATGATCAGCTTCATGGTGTCTTCGAAATCGGCATTGGTTTCACCGGGAAAGCCAATGATGAAATCGGAAGACAGGCTGATGCCAGGGCGTTTGGCCATGATCTTGCGAATCAGGGACTTGTATTCCAGGGCGGTATGACCGCGCTTCATGGCCGCCAGGATGCGGTCTGAGCCACTCTGTACCGGCAGGTGCAGATGGGAAACCAGTTCCGGCACCTTGTCATAGACCTCCACCAGGTTGTGATTGAATTCCACCGGGTGGGAAGTGGTGAAGCGGATGCGGTCAATACCCTCGATGCTGGCGATGTACTGAATCAGCAGGGCCAGGTCGACGATGTCGCCTTCATGGCTGAGGCCTCGATAGGCATTGACGTTCTGGCCCAGCAGATTGATTTCCCGGACGCCCTGATCGGCCAGGTGCACGGCCTCGGCCAGCACATCATCCAGGGGCCGACTGACTTCTTCGCCGCGGGTGTAGGGCACCACACAAAAACTGCAGTACTTGCTGCAGCCTTCCATAATGGTCAGGAAGGCCTGGCAGGAAGAGGCGTCGGGCTGGGGCAAGCGGTCAAACTTCTCGATCTCGGGAAAGCTGATGTCCACTTGCGGGCCGTTTTTGCTGTCCTCCAGCATATCCGGCAATTTGTGCAGGGTCTGGGGGCCAAATACCACATCCACATAAGGGGCCCGTTTGTTAATGGCTTCCCCTTCCTGGCTGGCAACGCAGCCACCGACGGCGATTTTCAGATCCGGGTTGGCTTCTTTGAGCTCACGCCAGCGGCCCAGTTGGTGAAAAACTTTTTCCTGGGCTTTTTCGCGAATGGAGCAGGTATTGAGCAGCAGCACATCGGCCTGCTCCGGGGAATCCACCACGGTCGCGCCGTGGGATTCACGCAGCAGATCCAGCATGCGGGCCGAGTCATATTCGTTCATCTGGCAGCCATGGGTCTTGATAAAGACCTTGCGGGGCGCAGGAGCCGATTCCCCGGCCTGCGGGCCGGAAAGCTCTGTCTGACTGTCCTGCAATTCTGTCATCGCATCTGTACTCATGGCTGTTGTCCGTTGGCCAGCTGTTCCTGGCCAGCGTTTGCCGGCAGGCAAAGGCTGAAGAAAAAGAGGCCGAAGAAAAAGGGGCGGGATTATAGCAGTAATTGGCCGTTCTGCTTAAGTTTTGTGCACAGCTTTTTTGCTGTAAAGCCTTGAAATCCTTTTCATTAAACAGATATTAGAGTTAGGCTGTCGGCTAGCCACGGGAAACCTTGCAACACCCCGCTGGATGTTCTAAGAGATTGATTTAAATGGATAAACCGTCTGAAATCTACAAAGTAACCTTTCTCAACAAGGGGGAGGTTTATGAAGTCTTTGTCAAAGGAGTCTATCAGAGTGATCTGTATGGCTTCATTGAACTGGAAGATTATGTCTTCAACGAGCGCTCCCAGGTGCTGGTGGACCCCGGTGAAGAAAAGCTGAAAACGGAATTTACCGATGTCAGACGCAGTTTTATCCCCATTCAGGCCATCATTCGTATCGACGAGGTGGACAAGACGGGGGTCAGCAAAATCTCCAATGGCGACAATGTGTCGCCTTTTCCCATCTCCCTGGTGGGCCGTAACCGGGAGCCCGGCGATTCTTCCCAGTAAACAGTCCGGTGTTGTTGGCAATGCTGCTTTCAATCCGGTCCCATGCTGGCGAGACTCTGCGTTTTGAGTAGCGACCCGCACCCCTATGCCGGCCTTGGCCCGGAGCAGGTTCTGACCGCTGCTGAAGCGCTTGGATACAGCCCCGATGCCCGGGTATTTGCCCTCAACAGCTACGAAAACCGTGTCTACCAGATCGGCCTGGAGCAGGGTGGTTACATCATCCTCAAATTCTACCGCCCGGGTCGCTGGAGCCGGGAGCAGATTCTGGAAGAGCACGCCTTTGCCAGGGAACTGGCGGATCTTGACATCCCGGTTGTACCGCCACTGCAACTGGCTGGTGGCAGTCTGGGGCAGTTTGAACAGTTTCCTGTGGCGGCATTTGAACGCCTGCCGGGCCGGCCTCCGGAGTTGGATGACCTGGATAACCTGCTGATCATGGGTCGCTTTGTCGGGCGCATCCATGCTGTGGGAGCCATCAGTGGATTCAAACACCGGGTGCGGCTTGATGTGGATCGCTTCGCCATCCAGAGCCGCGAGTTTTTGCTGCACAATGACTTCTTGCCAGCCGATCTGTTGCCGGCCTATGAATCCCTGAGTGCCGATCTGATTACCCGCCTGCAGCAGTGTTTTGCCGATCAGGGTTCACTGGAGACCTTGCGCATACACGGTGATTGCCATCCTGGTAATATCCTGTGGCAGGATGAGATGCCCTGGTTTGTGGATTTCGATGACACCCTGACCGGGCCAGCCATTCAGGATCTGTGGATGATGCTGTCGGGGGATCGCAACCAGCGCCAGGCGCAATTACTGGAGCTGGTGGAGGGCTATAATGAGTTTCATGATTTCCGGCCCCGGGAACTGGGTCTGGTGGAGGCCCTGCGCACCATGCGTCTGATGCACTATGCCGCCTGGCTGGCACGGCGCTGGCAGGACCCGGCGTTTCCTCTCAGTTTTCCCTGGTTCAATACCGAGCGCTACTGGGCCGAGCATATCCTGGAATTACGTGAGCAGCTCAGCGCCCTGGATGAGCCGCCCCTGCAATTGATCAGCTGAGTTCTGCCTGGCACTAGACCGCCTCGACGTCGGCCATTGCCGCTGGCGCAGCTTCAGCTTCTGATTCGCTTTCTGCCTTCAGTCCCGGTCCGGCTATCACCTCATCACTGCCCATAGTGATATAGGGCAGACCGGATTCGTCCAGGTAGGCAAGCGCTGCCTCCTCATCCATGAGCATGGCAATAGTGGCCATGGAGCCGGCCACCGTGCAGAGATTGCCAGCCACACTGACAGCCCGCAGGCCGCTGCTGGGCCATCCGGTTTTGGGATTCAGCAGATGGCTGTAGCGTTTGCCGTCGAATTCGAAAAAACGTTCGTAGTCACCGCTGGAGGCGAGGCCACCATCATGCAAATCTATTTTGGCCATCATGGCATCGCGTTGTTTCGGGTTGGCAATTCCCACTGTCCATGGTTGGCCACCGGGCTGCGGGCCGATGACGGTAAAATCGCCACCGAGATTGATCAGGCCGCTGTTGATTCCCATGCGTCGGGCCATCTGGGCGACTGAGTCGGCAGCGTACTCCTTGACGATGCCACCAAGATCCAGCTCCATGCCCTTTGGCATATGCAGGCGCAAGCCCTTGACGCTGACCTTGTGAAAACCGACCCGCTCCAGAGCCTTGTCGATTTGTTTCTGCTCCGGCACCTGTGCCTGCCGAAAATCCCAGAGCCGATACAGCACACCGGCAGTGATATCAAACAGCCCCTCGCTTTGTTCGAAGCAGGTCAGGGCATGGCTGAGCAGGCTGCGGGTTTCCTTGTCGATCTTGATGCCGAGTTTGTCTCCGGCAGAGAAATTAATTTCGGTCAGCAGGCTGTCCCGGCGGAAGCGCGAATATTTCTGTTCGAGCCGGGTGACTTCACCGGCGAGTTGGCGGATATTATTGCGCGCATCGATACGTGATTCGTCGTACACCTGGATTTCACAGGGTACTCCCATGGCCTGAAAGCCAAAGCGTTTGATGGTAGGGGTCATGTTTTGTTCTTCTAAAAGCTGAATTCCAGGCCCATGGAAAGTCGGGTGTATTGCACCAGGGCGGCTCCGGTTTGCTGCACATCAAAAGATGCATAGCTGTGATCGGCCCGGTAGCGTTCAGCAGTAAGGCTGACAGTCCAGTTGGAGAATCTGGCCAGCATTGTCAGGCCACCGCTGATGGCTCCGTAGGCGGACAAACGATAATCACTGGACTGGTATTGCGTCAAGGGTTTAAGGAAGTCGTCGGTATTACGGTAAAAGTCCGCAGCAGACTGACTGTAATAGCGGACGCTGGGTACAAGTTGCCAGTTATTGGGCAGGTTCTGGTACCAGGCCAGACTCAAAGTGTGAGAACTGATGCCAAAATCATCGTGATAGTAACGATAATCACTGTGCAGAGCTGCGTCGGCGCCATCGAAGAAATAGCGCCAGGCGCCGTTCACGGCAATCTGGGTTTTGCTGTCGGGTCTTACATCCCGCAGTTTGTAGGGATCACTCAAAAAGCCGGAGTGTTCTGTCAGGTTCAGAGCCAACTGAAAGGTGGAAAACTGATTGACTACCTGACTGATTGACAGCAGTGCCGAGGTACTGCGTTTGTTTTCATTACGCACCCGATTGAACAGTTCGGCATCGCTGGGAAAGATCTCGTCATCGGAGTGACTCAATCCCACCGCCACGGTGGTCATGGCGCTATTGAAGCTGTGCTGGCCGCCAAGAGTGATATAACGCGCCCGGTAATCATTTTCGGTCGAATAGCCAATCCCGCCGCCGATGCTGCCATTGGCCAGATAGTAGCGGCCGCTGATGGCCAGTTCCGAACGCTCATCAGTAATACCGCTGGCACCGCTCATATTGATGATGGGCTGACCATCCAGGCCGGGGCTGGTGAACCAGGGTGAGGCACCACTCATATTCTCGTGATTGCCGTCGATGGTGAGGGAGTAGTCCCGTCCCAGCGGCGTGATCAACTGAAATTGATGCACATCGATGTCATAGCGCTCAAGGCTGCCAAAGGGCACCTGCTGGCGGCTCAGCTCGTCCTCCTGGTAGTTGGAGAATTTATAGGACAGAGTGGATTGTGTGGGTGGCGCGTCGGCAGCGGCAATGCCAGGCAGCGCCAGGGCGGTTCCGGACAGGGCAAGCAGGCTGCGAGACGGTGATTTCACGAATTTGGCCCCCGCTTGATCTCAGTTACAACCGCAACCGCCACCTGTGGTGCTGCTGCCGCCGGAAGAAGCTTCCTTGCTGAAGAAAATATGATCGTTGAGGGCGCTCTCCAGTGAATCAACCTCAAAGGCCATTTCTTCACGTGCCAGGTAGCCCATTTCCCAGGGCTGTACCTGCGTACATGCTGCCAGTGGCAGCAAGAGAAGCAATAGCCAGGAGCGCAGGCTTCGCATCAGTTCTCCGCCAGCACTTTCTGGATTTCTGCTTCGATCAATTCGATATCGCCATTACGAAATCCCATATGCACCAGCCTCACCTCGCCATCGGGAGCGACCAGATAGGAAGAGGGCATGCCAATGACACCAAACAGTTCGGCCGCATCTCCTTGCGGGTCTGCAGGAATGGGAAAGTCCAGTGGTGTTTCTTCGAGAAAGTCCAGGCCATCTTCAATGGGGTTGTCGACGTTAATGGCGATAATTTCCAGGCCCTGGTCACGATACTTGAGATAGAGCTCATTGTACTGGGGCAGGGAAACAAGACAGGGTGCACACCAGGAGGCCCAGAAATCCACATACAGGGTCTTGCCTTCGAGGCTGGCCAGCGAAATATTGTCCTGGCCGGCGTAGATGGAAGGCAGGTCGAAATCCGGAATCTGTTCGCCTTCTTCAACGGCAAAAAGCGCGGGGGTAGCGACCGCCAGACTCAGGGTAAACAGTGCGGCTAGTGTGTTGCGAATGCTGGGATACATGGACGTCCTCAATAGATTACTGGGCTGTGTAAAGCAAACGGCCTGGTCGCAGTGTAGACCGGGCCCATGGCTGAAACCGTTAGTTGGCTCTCAATTTACAGTCAATTTACTGTGATGCGCTGGCTTATGGCGTGGCGGCCCCATTGGATGACAGCCTTGCCATACAAGACCCCGGTCTGCCGCCAGGTCTTTCGGCGCCGGTGGCACCCGCCATCACTCTGTCCTGACTATCCTGATTAACGGCCGGCAGCCAGGCCGGTTGACAGGGATCAGGCCGGAGCAGCAGTCGGTTGGCTCAACTGACGAACCATCTCCTGCCAGCGCCGTTTCTGTATTTTAAGCTGGAACTGCAATTCCCGATATTTGTCACGCAGTTGCAGATGCTCCCAGTGTGCCAGGGTTTCCTGGATGCGTTTACCCCTGGCTTCATACCAGGCCTGGCGATGCTCGCTCCATTGCTGCAGAAGCTGCTGCAATTGTTCGTATTCCGCTTCCAGGCGCTGACGCCAGCTATCCGGCAAATCCAGCAAATGGCATTTTTCGGTGACATGGCGATACTGCATTTCCAAACGGGCTTTCTCCACATCGTGGGGGTTGCAGCGTTTCAGGTCTCTGGTCAGACCGATAAAGGAAAACAGGCGAATCATCCATTTGGTGGGGTCGTAGTGCCACCAGCGAATGCCATTTCGGTAATCCCACTGAAAAGTGTGGTGGTAGTTGTGATAGCCCTCGCCGTAGGTGATCAGGGCCAGCACCGGGTTGTCGCGGGCAGAGTGTTTGTCACTGTAGGTCTGACGGCCCCACATATGGGCGATGGAATTGATCAGCCAGGTAACATGCTGGCTCAGGACCAGACGTAACAGACCGACCAGCAGCAGGCTGGCGATGATATCGCCGTGTAGCCAGCCCAGCACAGCCGGCAGGCCGATATTCATCAGCAGCACCAGTTTCAGATAATGTTTGTGCTGCCAAACGGCGATGGGGTCGCGCTGCAGGTCCTTGATATTGGAGAAATCCCGGCGCCCACTCTTGTAGCTGCGCAGAATCCAGCCCATATGGGAAAACCAGAAGCCACGGCCTGCCGAGTAGGGGTCCCGGTCATTGTTGTCAGTAAACTGATGGTGGCGGCGGTGGTCCGAAGCCCAGTGGAAGACATCATTCTGCAGGGCCATGGCGCCACCGAGCGCAAAGATGAAGCGCAGCAGCGGATGGGCCTTGTAGGTCTTGTGGGACCACATACGGTGATAGCCGGCGGTGATGGAAAGTCCGCAAAAGCCCATCATCAGCACAAACATGACCCACTCATAGAGGTCATAGCCGTAAAAATAGCCATACAATGGCACCAGGGTGAGGGCGCATGCCGGGGTGATACTGAACAGCAACATGTTGGTCCAGTTAATCGGGGCATTTTCCGCTTGCATTTGCGCTCTGACTTCAGGGTTTTTCATAGAGGGATCCTGTCCTGCGTCGTTCCGGATATCCATGCGGGGCGCTATTACCTGGCAAATAGGCATTGGGCCCGCAATCTGATCTGGATAAAATCAGTATTACGACCGCAGCAGTTGGCTTTTGATGGCTTCAATGCCGTTATTATGGTGGCTCTGCTGCGACTATTTCTGTGACACTATAGCAGGACCAGACAGCATATTGGAATCGGACACGGGGAATGGCATGCAGGAGAGGTTGATTGAACTGGAGAGCAAATTCAGTTTTCAGGAAGACAGCTTACAGGAGCTGAATGAAGTGCTTATCAAGCAGCAACGGCAACTGGACGAAATGCGTCAGCTGGTGGAGTCACTCCGCGAGCGGATTGCAGACCTGGAGGCCGGAAGCGCCGGCGGCGAGGCGGCAGCGGCAGATTCAGAGCGCCCCCCTCATTACTGACAGCGATGTGGCTCGCGTCTAGCCAGCCACCGCCACGTCTTCGGCCTGCAAGCCCTTGTCGCTCTGAACCACTGCAAATTCCACGCGCTGACCATCCCGCAGGACGCGTCGGCCTTCACCGCGAATTGAGCGAAAGTGAACAAAGATATCATCGCCACTGTCCCGGGTAATGAAACCGAAACCCTTGTTGGCGTTGAACCATTTTACATTGCCGGTTTCACGGTTGCCGCTGCTGACCGGCGCCTCTCCTTCAATAATGTCTTTCTGCCTGGCAGTCGCAGCCCAGAATGCTGCGATCAGCAGCAACACGAACAGGCTGAGGGCGAACAGGGGGAAATTGGCAGGGCTTAATTCAAACCCGCTGCTGCTGAGAAGGTACAGCGGGATACTGCTTATCAATGTCAGAACAATGGCGATGACGATGGGTCGTGAATTCATGTAATACTCTTGTTGTTGGTAACTGCTTATTCTTGTTGGTTTTGTAAAAGCCAGCTCAATTCTTTGCTGGCCAAAAGTTTGTGACAGCTTCCGCCTGCGGGCCTGAGCCAGCTGGCTGCTATCAACAAGCCCGTTAAAATACACTACCGGCAGGGCAAATTAAACCGCCTGCATTACTCCCTGTCCCCGCTATCCGGGCCTCTCCGCTTAAGCTGCTATTCAGCTTGCTGCTGCTAATTTTATCCCCGAAGTGACCCCTGAGGATCGGTTTTTGAGTCCCCCGGAGTCTTGTATCCAACTCTGACGAGCAGAGAGGAAGGGAGTATGAACAGGAAAATCACGGCGCCTGCGTCATTGGCAATTGGGCTGCTGGCAGCAGCCATGAGCACCATTGCTCATGCTGAAACCAGCTATGAATATGCAGATGTGATCGAGAGCCGACCCATTTACCAGCTGGTAGAGATTTCCACGCCCCAGGAACAATGCTGGGAAGAAGAGGTGGCAGTGGATTATCCCCGGCAGCGGACATCCGATACGCCGGTAATCGTCAGTACCATTATCGGCGGTGCCATCGGCAATGCGGTTGGTCATAACAAGTCCAACAAGCGGGTCGGTGCCGTGCTGGGTGCGGTATTGGGCCACTCAATAGGACGTGATATAGTCCGGAGCAATAATAACTCTGGCTACCGTCAGTATGAGGTGGTACAGCGCTGTGAAACGGTATACCAGCAGCATGAAGAAGAGCGTCTGATGGGATACCAGGTAACCTATTTATATAACGGTGAAGAGTATTCGATTCGCACTGACAACGACCCTGGTGCACAAATCAGGTTGCGTGTGAACGTGCAGCCGGTACTCTGAGACTGACTGACATAAGCTGATCCCGGGCAGGGTATTGACCAGGCAGGGTAGTCGAGGTGATTTTTGAAAACGACAGGCGTAATCATGGTGGCAGCAATCGTGCTGGCTTCGCTGGTTGCGCCAGCTTATGGACAATTGGCACCCCAGGTTGAGCAGAATCAGCTGGACCGGGCCAATCAGTCCCAGCGTGTACAGCCGAACACACGCGGCTTGCGAATTAATGAACGCCAGGCGGTCAACCTTGCCCGGGAGCGCTTCCAGGGCCAGATCCTGCGGATCAGCCTGGTGGGCGAGGGTGCCAACCGTCGCTACCAGATTCGCATGGAGAACGAGGGCAAGGTCTTCACGGTTTACGTACACGCCACATCCGGCCGCGTCACCGGCGGCAACTAAACGGCATTTCACGTCGGGATTAACTCAGCGACAAGCAGACAAGAGGCCTTTGCATGCGTTTATTGGTGGTGGAGGATGAATCCCTGTTGCGTCAGCAACTCGAACAGGGGCTCAGCAAGGAAGGCTATGTAGTAGACGGCGCCGAGGATGGCAAGTCCGGGCTCTATTACGCCACAGAATACGAATATGATGCGGCCATCATCGATCTGGGCCTGCCCGAGATCGATGGCATTTCCCTGATTCAACAACTGCGGGCTGCCGGCAAGGAATATCCGGTGCTGATTCTCACCGCCCGGGGTGACTGGCAGGACAAGGTTGCCGGCCTGGATGCCGGCGCCGATGACTATGTGGTCAAACCTTTCCAGCTTGAAGAGATTCTGGCGCGGCTCAATGCCCTGTTGCGCCGGGCTGCCGGTTTTTCCAAACCCAAGCTGGATTTTGGCCCATTGAGTCTGGATATTTCCGCCAAGCGTCTCACGGTCAATGAACAGGCCGTTGAACTCACCGCCTATGAGTACAAACTGCTGGAGTATCTGATGCTGCATCCGGGGCAGGTGATCTCCAAAACTGAACTGACCGAACACCTGTATGCCCAGGATTACGATCGTGACAGTAATGTGCTGGAGGTGTTCGTGCGTCGTCTGCGCCAAAAGCTGGACCCGGAGCAGACACTCAAGCCTATTGAGACCATTCGCGGTCAGGGTTATCGCTTCAGTCTACCCGAGGATTAAAGCTGCTGAGTGCCAGGGGCAAGGGTTCATGACTAGCCGCCAACAGACCAGTAATGGTTCTGGATATTCTCTGCAATCACGCTTTCTGATTGCCTTTAGCCTGTTGCTTTTTGTGTTTCTTGGGCTGACCGGTCTGGTGCTGGACAGTGCCTTTCGTGCCAGCATAGAAGCCGGCGCTGAAGAGCGCTTGCAGGTGCAAATCTATCTGCTGCTGGCCAATGCCGAAGAAGACAATGGGGAATTCTATTTTCTCCAGGATTTGCAGGAAGACCGCTTCGGGCAACTGAATTCCGGACTCTATGGTTTTATCTCCAGCACCGCCTATGGTGTGCTTTGGCGTAGTGATTCGGCGCGTGCCTTTTCCCTCCCGGAAGAAGACTTTTTCCAGCGGCGTCTGGAGGTGGGCCAGACCCGCTTTGAGCGCCTGCAGGGGGATAGTGACGAGGTCTACTTCTCCCTCAGTTATGGCATTCTCTGGGAAGACGGTATCAGCGAGTACAGCTTCAGTGTTGTGGAAAATGCTGCGCCCTATTATTCAGAGATTGGCAATTTTCGCCGCAGTCTCTGGTCCTGGCTCGGTGGTGTTTCGGTCTTGCTGCTGGCGATGCAGTTCTTGCTGTTGCGCTGGGGCCTGTTGCCTCTGCGCCGCATCGCCGATGACCTGAAAAACATCGAGTCCGGCGCCGATGACAAACTGGAAGGGGTCTATCCCAGAGAGATCCAGGGGGTGACCGATAACCTCAATCTGCTGATTGAGAGCGAGCGCAAGCAACAGAGCCGCTATCGAACGACCCTGGGCGATCTGGCCCATAGCCTGAAAACACCACTGGCGGTGATTTCCGGAATTCTGCCGCGCATGTCCGAAGAGGTAGCCCAGGGCGACAGGGAAACTGTGCAGCAGCAAATTCGCAGCGCCAATGAACAACTGGAGCGTATGAATCAGATCGTCAGCTATCAATTACAGCGGGCGGTGAAGTCCAATCACACCGGTGCCCTGTCACGGCAGGTGAATATTTCGGTGACGGTCAACAAGGTACTGGATGCACTGAAGAAGGTCTATGCTGACAAGGCTATGGCGATCAGCACCGATCTGGATGAGCAATTATTATTTCGTGGTGATGAACGTGACTTGCTGGAATTGCTCGGCAACGTCATCGATAACGCTTTCAAGTACGGACGCTCGAGAGTACGTGTGTCCAGTTCCAGGGAGGGGCTGGGAGCGCGTGGAGTGCGACTCGAAATCGAAGATGATGGTGACGGTATTCCCCGGGAAAAGCAGGATTTCGTGCTGCAGCGAGGTGCCCGTGCCGACACCCTGGTGCAGGGGCAGGGTATTGGCCTGGCGGTGGTGACCGACATCCTCAAGAGCTATGGCGGCGAAATCCAGGTGCAGGAGAGTGAGCTGGGTGGCGCCAAAATCATTATTATTCTCAATGCTGTGGCCTGACAGCAGTACGGCTCAAATCAGAACAGGAAACCACCGGCGACGGCGCACAGGGTCATTAAAAACAGAAACCATTTGATGGAATTCTGCGATGCCCTGACCGCGATCTTCACCGTGAGATGGGCTCCCAGCATGGAGCCGCAGGCCACTATCAGGCCCGGAATCCAGCGCACCTGACCAAAGGCCACAAACACCACAAAGGCCACTGCCGTAAATGCAAGGGCACAGGTCATCTTCAGGGCATTGGCCCGCACCAGGTCATAACGCAATGCACCCGCCAGGGCGCCCAGCAGTATAAAACCCACGCCTGCCTGCACAAAGCCGCCGTAGATGCCGGCAGCAAACAGGCTCCACCAGGCCAGGGGGCTGTCTTTCGGTGATTTGGTGGGGGTGCCAGGCGGCGGTGCAATCACACCGGGTCGCAGCAGTATGATCAGGGACATGCTGAGAATGGTCAGCAACAACACCGGCTTGAGGTAGAGATTCGGCATCATGGCCGCCGCCAGGGCACCTATCACGCCGCCTGTCATGGTGGGAACAAGAATGGCCTTGATGGCGGGGCGGTCCAGGGTGTCATGCTGATCATAGCCGCGCACTCCGACAATACACTGCATCAGCACTGCGACCCGGTTGGTACCGTTGGCCACATCAGCAGGCAGGCCCAGCATCATCAGGGCAGGCAGGGTCAGGTTGGAGCCGCCGCCGGCCACCGTGTTAATGCCGCCAGCAAGAAAGCCGGTGCCAGCCAGCAGGGCGATTGACAGAAGTGAGATGTCCATGGCCTGGAAGTATCAGAGTGTATTTGGGCGGCTAGCTTACCAGAGTTGAAGCAGCAGTGCTCTGCCAGAGACGCCGGCGTGCTTTTCAGTCTCGCAGCGAACAGGTAAAGTGCGCAGTCTCACAAATGCGGCCTTTGTTCTTTCATGTCTGCGAGCTACGACTTTGTCATTGTTGGTGCCGGTATTAACGGCCTGCTTCTGGCGCGCAATCTGTCTAATGCGGGTGCGCGGGTATTGTTACTGGACAAGTCTGGACCGGGTCAGGAGTCTTCATGGGCCGGTGGCGGTATTATTTCACCCCTTTATCCCTGGCGATATCCGGCTGCAATAACGGCTCTGGCCAGTTGGGCCCAGGATTACTATCCAGGCCTGGCAGAGGCGCTGGCTGCGGAAACCGGAATCGATGTGCAGTGTCGTGCCAGTGGCTTGCTGATGCTGGACGCCGACGACAGCGACGAGGCCATTGTCTGGGCAGAGCATTTCGGGCGTCAGGTAGAGCAACTGGGCAAACAGGAAATTTATCAGCGGGAAGCGGGTCTGGCTGCCGGTTTTGAAGCGGGCTTATGGATGCCGCAAATTGCCAATATCCGAAATCCCCGGCTCTGTCGCGCGCTACTGGAAAGCCTCCGGCTATCGAAGCGGGTCGAGATAAAAAGCCATTGTCAGTTGCTGGGCTTTGAGAGTAAAGCAGGCCGGCTGACCGCTCTGCAACTTCGCGATCAGCGAGCAGCCTGTGACCTTAAACTGGCGGCGCCAGGAGTCATTATTACTGCCGGGGCCTGGAGCGGCAGGGTGGCAGCGGCGGCGGGATTGCAAATTGATGTGCACCCGGTCAAGGGGCAGATGCTGCTCTATAAATTTCCGGCTCCACCGATCGCCTCCATAGTGCTGACAGCCGGGCGTTATCTCATACCCCGCGCCGATGGACACCTGCTGGTGGGCAGCACGCTTGAATATGCAGGATTCGACAAGCAAGCAAGTCGTCAGGCCAGCGACTCTCTGCAAGACTCGGCCCGGGCCATGCTGCCGATGCTGGCTAACAACAAGCCGGTCGGACAGTGGGCAGGATTGCGCCCGGGCAGTGGCGATGGCATCCCCCTGATTGGTCGTCTGCCCGGCTTCGACAATCTCTATATCAATGCGGGGCAGTTTCGCAACGGGTTGGTGTTGGCACCGGCCTCGGCGGAATTAATGAAAAATCTGCTGTTGGGGGAAGCACCGATCGTCGACCCGTGGCCCTATGAGCCAGGCAGGGAATCGGTACGCGTCTAGTCGAGGCCGAGTTTTTTGAGGCGATAACGCAGAGAACGGAATGACATGCCCAGTTTCTTGGCGGCGGCGGTCTTGTTCCAGCGGGTTTCCTTCAAGGCCTTCTCAATGGCTTCGATCTCGATGGCTTCCAGATGTTTTTCCAGGGAAAAATCCTCAGTAATCTCCACCGCAGCGGCCTGGGCTGGCTCCCTGTCCGCGAGAGGTGAAAGCTCTGCTTCCGGCTCCTGGCTCTTGCCCGGTGTGCGGATGAATTCCAGATTGATTTCATTGATCAGATTGCCTTCACACAATGTAGCCGCGCGCTGCAGGATGTTTTCCAGTTCCCTGACATTGCCAGGAAAGCTGTAACGCTGCAGTGCTTCCATGGCGTCATCACTCAGGCGACACAGCGGTGCATCGTTTTCCCGGGCAATCTTGGCGAGTATGGTATTGGCCAGTTCCGGAATATCTTGCTGTCGTTGTCTGAGAGCGGGCACCGGCAGTTCAATCACATTGATGCGGAAGAACAGATCCTGGCGCAGATTGCCGATTTCCACTTCCCGCGACAGATCTTTGTGAGTGGCGCTCAACAGGCGTACATCAACCGCTACTTCCTGCTGCGAGCCCACCGGCCGAACTGATTTTTCCTGAATGACCCGCAATAGTTTGACCTGGGTTTGCAGCGGCAGGTCGGCCACTTCATCGAGAAACAGGGTGCCGCCATTGGCGGCCTGAAACAGACCCTGTTTGTCCTGGTCAGCCCCGGTAAAGCTGCCTTTCATGTGACCAAACAGTTCGCTCTCCACCAGGTCTTCCGGAATTGCCCCACAGTTAACGGCGACAAAAGGGCCGGCACGTCTGGCGCTTTGCTGATGGATGGCCCGGGCTGCCAATTCCTTGCCGGCCCCGGATTCGCCGCTGATATAAATGGGGGCCTGACTGCGGGCCAGTTTGCTGATCTGTTCGCGCAGATGATTGACCTGGGGGGAATTGCCGGTGATGGAGTTGCGGCTGTCATCGCTGGCGGCATCAGTTTCACTGCCGCCATTTTTTTCTTTTTGCGACAGACGCAGGGCCGCCTGCACCAGGTCACGCAGTTTTTGCAGATCAACGGGCTTGGATACGAAGTCGAAGGCACCTGCCTTGAGTGCCTTGATGGCAGTCTCGGTACTGCCGTGAGCGGTGATCACGGCCACGGGCAGATCACCGTATTCCTGCTGAATAAATTGCACCAGTTCGATACCGTCCCCATCAGGAAGTCGCATATCAGTCAGGCAAAGATTGAACTGGCTCTCGGCGAGAAGTTGCCTGGCGGATTGCAGGTCTGCGGCACTGGCGGTATCCAGCGCCATGCGACCCAGGGTGATCTCCAGCAGTTCCCGGATATCCGGCTCGTCATCGACTATCAGAACATTGGCGGTCATGGGCGAATTACAGGCAAGAGAATCATGGGCTGGCAATTAATCCACTAGTTGATCGGGGTCGCTGAAATAGATACTGAAGCAACTTTTACCTTCCCTGGTGCGGCCATAAATCAATTGGGACTGATTAGCTTCGCACAGTTCCTTGGATATATAAAGGCCCAGCCCGGTGCCCTTGGCTTCGGTCGTATTGAAGGGTTCAAACAGGTCAGCCTCGGCGTCCTCTGCTATCCCCGGGCCGTCATCGATAACATGCAGGTAAGGTTGGATTAACTGATCCTTGCGCTCAAAGCCGGCGATGACATGCAAGGTGGCACGTCCGGTTTGCTTGTGGCTGTAACGCAGGCCATTGTCAAACAGGTTGTTCAGAACCTGCTCCAGTTGCGAGGTGATTACATTGATTTCGGTATTGTCCTCTGAGACTTCCAGGCTAATGTCATCACAAAGCTCATGGGTGGCCTGGTAACTGGTAATAAAGCGCTCCAGCCACTCACGCAAATTGATACGGGTCGCTGCCGAATCATCCTGTTTGGAGGCATCGAGGACATCTTCGATAATCATGTTGATGCGCTGGCAGTGCTGCACAATGATATCCAGCATGCGCTTGTCTTCGCTGGAAGGTGATTCGGATTCCCGCAATAGCTGACTCGCGTGGCTGATGGCCCCCAGTGGGTTGCGCACTTCATGGGCAATGCTGGCGGTGAGTCGTCCCAGTGAGGCCAGTTTCATCTGCCGAACGCGTTGCACAATTTGCCGGTTGTCCTCAATAAACATCAGGACATCTGATTCCTGTTCGGGTTTGAGGAAGGCGAAATTGATCTGCACCTGTTTATTGGACTGGGGAATACTGATTGGAGGCGGCTGTCGCCTGGTGTTGATTTTCCACAGGCTCAGCGGTTCCTGCAGCAGCGCCGGCAGTGCCGGCAGGGAATCGTCATTGCTTTCTTCCAGGATTGGTTCCAGGGTTGAATGTGCAGCGCTATTCATACTGACGATCTGGTTGCCGGGGCTGAGCACTGCGACACCGGTTCGCATGCGCTGGATAATCTCGTTGTTGAGTTTTTCCAGATCGATAATGTCGCTGGCCTGCTTGTCAGCCAGTTGGGCAGCCCGATAGGTCCGCTCGGTGACCGTTTGAATATACAGTGAGGTAGCAAACAGCAGGATGCCAAGAATGCCGGCCTGAACGAATTGCCCCGGGTGATCCTGCACACTCAGTGACAGGTATAACTCGCTGTAGATAATCGCCAGGGTTGCAACTGCTGCCAGAAAAGTGCTGATGCGACCTCGAATCATAATGCTGCTGGAGGCGATGGTGATAATCATCAGCAGACTAAGACCGCTGCCGATACCGCCACTGGCGTAAGTCATCAGGCTGATGGCAAAAAGATCGGCTATCAGGGTGCTGGTAAGAATCTGCTGATTTTCCAGGAAGCGTTTGCCCTGGGGAGATATAAACGCGATCACCACACCGAAAATGGCGTAACCGGTGCAAGCCTGGACAAACAGTGTGGAGTCGACCGCGCCAAATTGCGTGGTAGAAGGACCGGTAATATAGGTCACCAGCAAGACCAGGGGCAGAACGATCCGGTAGATGTTATAGACTACCGCGACATCGGATATCTGTTCGGTGTAGTGCTTGCTTGTTTCAGCCATGGCCAGGTTATGCTTCTCTTCAGCGTTGAGCGGGTAGACTGCTGCCACGGTGGATGAATCGGAAAAGCGGCAGATCCTTCGTCAATTTATCGTACAATAGCGCCTCACTTATAGGGCAAGATGGCAGTCATACAGACTGGAGTCTCCCACAAAACAGGCGCAGTGCGGTATCAGAGGGCAATATGGCAGGGCAGATGAAGCTGGTAATGGCACAATTGAATTTGCTGGTGGGGGATATTGATGCCAATACCGACCGGGTTATTGCCAATGCCAGGCGTGCCGTGGACGAATTCCAGGCCGATGTTATTGTATTCCCGGAACTGACACTTACCGGTTATCCGCCAGAGGATCTGTTGTTTCGGCCAAGCCTCAAGCTCCGCATCGATCGGGCTTTGCAGCGCATTCTCCTGTCCGAGCTAGATATCACTATGATTATCGGCTTTCCCGAAGGAGTCGCCGACAAGCTCTACAATTCTCTTGCTGTGATCAGAGGCGGGCAAATCCTCGCCAGCTATCGCAAACAGCGCCTGCCAAGCTACGAAGTCTTCGATGAGCACCGGTATTTTACCGAGGGAGACCAGGTCTGTGTGCAGTCGATCTCAGGTTGCCGAACTGCTTTTACCATTTGCGAAGACATGTGGGAGGCGGAACCTGCCAGGCAGGCCAAACAGGCCGGTGCCGAGTTGCTGATCAATATCAATGCTTCGCCCTATCATCTGAACAAACTGCGGGACCGGCAACAACTCCTGAAGCAACGCAGCAGTGACGCCGGTTGCGCTATTGTCTATGTCAATCTGGTGGGCGGGCAGGATGAACTGGTGTTTGACGGTGGCTCCATGGTGGTGGATCAACAAGGGCAATGCCGCTATCTGGCCCCGAGCTATGAAGAAGGCCTGTATGCCGTGGCGCTCAACTGCGAGGCCGGCGGGGGTTGTGTTGTTGAACCGCAAAGCATCGCAGCGCCCCAGTCGCTGGAAGCACAAGTCTATGCGGCACTGGTTCTCGGAGTACGGGATTATGTCAACAAGAATGGCTTTCCCGGTGTGGTGCTGGGCCTGTCCGGTGGCATTGATTCGGCCCTGACCCTGGCGGTGGCGGTCGACGCCCTGGGCAAAGACCGGGTAGAGGCGGTGATGATGCCCTTTGAATACACTTCCCGGCTTAGCCTCGATGCGGCTGCCCAACAGGCCAATACCCAGGGAGTCAGTTACAAGGTCATAGCCATTAACGAGATTTATGGAGCGTTCATGAATGCCCTGGCCGAGGAGTTTGCTGGCTATGATGCCGATGTCAGTGAACAGAATATTCAGGCCCGTGCCCGCGGTGTACTGCTTATGGCTATCTCCAACAAAAAAGGGTCGCTGGTACTGACGACCGGCAACAAGAGTGAAATTGCCGTTGGCTACTCAACGCTCTATGGGGATATGGCAGGAGGCTTTGACGTTCTGAAGGACGTTTCCAAAACCCTGGTTTACCGCTTGGCGCGCTATCGTAATGAAGCTTACGGGGAGCAAGCGGTGGAAGTGATTCCCAATGCGGTAATCGATCGTCCTCCCTCGGCGGAACTGGCCCCGGGGCAACTGGATCAGGACAGTCTGCCCGCGTATGACGTGCTGGATCAGATTCTCGAGTTGTATGTTGAGCAGGATTGCAGTGCGATGGACATTATTGAAAAGGGCTTCGATCAAGAGCAGGTACGGCGGGTATTAAGACTGGTGGATCTCAATGAATACAAGCGCCGGCAAAGCCCCATTGGCGTACGCCTGACCCGGCGCGGATTTGGACGCGACCGCCGCTATCCCATTACCAATGCCTGGCCCATCGGAGAGTAGGGCCTGCTTGGCAGCAGCTTTGATCAGTCAGGGTCGGTTTGCTGGCGCTGCTGGTTGGCCTCACGCAGAATCTGGCGCATGCGGCGCTGTGATTCCCTGATTTCCTGTTGTGCCTCACGCTGAACCTGTCGCTCCCTTTGCAGTTGCTGCAACTGCCGTTCATAGCGCTGCCGCAATTCCTGACGCTCCTGCTCCGGCAGATTCTGGAATCGCTGCTGGATGGTACGAAGCTGGCGCTGCTGCTGGTTACTGAGGCTGTTGAACATCTGAAAACGTTGCCGTACCAGTTGTTGCTGTTGGGGAGCCAGATTCTGAAAGCGCTGGCGCTGATTCTGGGCCTGCTGCCGCTGGGTCGGGCGCATCTGTTCCCAGCGGGTGGCGCCGCGAATCAAACGCTGCTGACGTTCCGCAGTCATCTCATCCCATTCGTCTTCCAGTTGCTGCAGTATCTGGCGGTGCTCATAGGACAAATCATCCCAGTCCAGCTTTTCCTGTGCCAGGGCGGCACCGCTAAAGGAAAGGGTCAATAGCAGCAGCAAAATCAGTTCTTGCCATTTAGTCATTGTCACTGTCCTGTTGTTCGTCATTTGCGTTTTCGGTATTGCTTGCCGCCTGACCGAAGGTGATAGCTGCCTGATCCAGCAGGGCGGCAAACTCCGGTTCCAGCAGGCTGTCGGGATCGATCCACTGACCATCGTCGGTAGCAAAGCTGCCAAGAAATTCGATCAGGGCCGGGTCTGGCTGGATAATTTCCTGATTTTCACTGTCGGCCGCCAGGGCATGGCTTGAAAGTAACAGCCAGAGTGCGCCACCGATGCAGTGATAGCTAAACAAGGCTTCCTGGCACCTCTTGGGTTGCTTGCCAGGGTAGCGCTTATTACAGATTCTCAAATCCATTCTCGGCCAGCCATAAATAGAAATCCAGATTCTCATAAAGCTCGATGTCGTCCTCGGTGGCCAGCAGTGCCAGTTCCTGGTCGAGACTCATTTCAGTATTGCTGCTAAGCGGCATCAGCAGGCTAATGGCTGTTACCAGCACAAAGCCGGTTGCCAGCATACCGGCAGGCAACTGCCAGCCCCGTTGCGGTAGCCAGTTGCCGATCATGTCAATCAGGCTACGACGCTCACTGATCTCAGCAGAGCGGGGCATCCGGTCCAGCGCCTGCTGGCGAATCTGGTCCAGGCGCGCCTCCACCTGAGGAGGAATTTCACTGTGCCTGTCCAGCGACTGGCGGGCAGTAAGGGCTAATGCATCGCCCATGTTGTTCTGCATCTGCGCTTGCTGTCGGGCGCTATCCAGTCGCTGCTGTATGGCTGGTTCGAGGTGCAGCAGACTGCGGTCAAGCACGCTGCAAACATCGCTGATAAATTCTTCGTCGCTTCGCTCAATCATGGCCAGTGCTCACCCAGTTGTTCCCGCAAAAAATGGACGGCTCTTGAATAATGGGTCTTGACGCTGCCTTCTGCGCAGGCCATTGCCGTCGCCGTCTGCTTCACATCGAGTCCTTCCCAGGCCCGCAGCAGAAAAGCCTGTTTCTGTCGCATTGGCAATCGGTTCAATGCCTGTTCCAGTTTGCCCATGCTCTGGTCTGTTTCAGTCTGGCGCTGGGGTTGCTGGCCGAATTCATCCTCGGCAGTCTGTATCGGATCCTCATTGCTTTCGGGATCATCAAAAAGCCAGCGCCGGAAGCGATTGCGCACACCGTTTCTGCGGTGCAGATCATTAATCCTGCTGCTGAGTATGCGATAGAAGAGCGGTGTCCATTCCGGCTCCGGCCGCTCGGCATACTTTTCCACCAGTTTGAACATCGCGTCCTGAACCAGGTCCAGAGCATCTTCCTGGTTGCCTGTCGCCAGCTGGGCAATCCGGAAGGCGCGTGCCTGCACACTGCGCAGGAAGTTGTCCATTGCTGCTTGTTTGTCCAGTGTTCTGTCCTCACCCACGAGAATCGTTGTTTTCAAGCAATGATCAGGGCAATCAACGGGGTAATACCCGGATAACCACTATATCAGGCTATAACGGACAGCAAGGGAGGGGGTTTACAGGGAAATTGAATTTTTTGGCCTGCCGGATCAGTCCAGCAAGCCAAAAGTGATGATACTGAGGAAGGAGCGGCCTTGCTCTTCTGACCTGCTCTGGGAATCAATGATCTGCTGGCTGCCAGAAGTACTGGGGCGCTGGGTTGGCGCCAGGGGCGGGTTGCCGCGATTGTCCCCCAACAGGCCAAAGGTCACGGTATACAGCAGTGAGGGGTCGGTGACCTCGGTGCGAATGATGAATTCACCTTCGTCATCCAGGGAGGCATGTTGTGGGTAGTTCTCCCGCAGCAGGCCCAGGTTGGTATCCGCCAGATCATTGAGGCCGAGGCGTAAATAGGCTTCCACCATAATGGCGACACCATCGGCAACGGCCGGTGTGCCCTGGAAATTCTCCACCACATATTGTCCCCGGCGCAGGGCGGCGACATAGGCGCGTCGCTCCAGGTAGTAGTTGGCTACATGAATCTCGTAGGCTGCCAGATTGTTGCGCAGATAGATCATGCGGGCGCGGGCATCGGCGGCATAGGGGCTGTCGGGATAGAGGGCCAGCAATTGCGAGAAATCATTGAAGGATTCCTGGGCGCGGCCCGGGTCGCGTTTGGTCTGGTCTATGGGGATGAAGCGATTGAGAAAACCACTGGAGTCCCGGAAGGAGGACAGACCACGCATATAATAGGCATAATCAATATTGTCATTGTCGGGATGCAGGCGGATAAAGCGGTCAGCAGCGGCACGGGCGGCTTCCATGTCACCATTGCGGTAATAGGCGTAAACGATCTCGATTTGCGCCTGGGCGGCAAAGCGGCCAAAGGGGAAGCGGGATTCCAGCGCCTGATAGGTCGCGATAGCGCCGGTGAAGTTATTGCTGTTGAGTTGCTCAAGGGCGCGTCGATAGAACTGCTCCTCGGTAGACAGACCGGCAAATTCATCATTGTCGCGATCACCAAACAGGCCACATCCGCTCAATAATGCTGCCAAAATGACGAGAACTGGCAATTTCGGGGTGATCTTGAAGTTCATGTATTTCCTGTGCACCGGTTTTCAGAAAGGCCGTATTTAACCACAGCCGCCTCGGCAAACCCAAACCTGGTTGTGGCATGCCATGGAATTGCCCTGCAGCCCCTGTCGGGCGGTTTTTTCGAGTATCATGCCAGGATGACTGATCAAGACCCCAATCAGAGCCAGCCCAGCCAGGCAGACCGGCAGGCAACGCGTGTCTCGCTACAGGCCGAAGTGCCACTCGAACTGGCAGGTAAGCGCTTAGACCAGATTGCAGCGCAAATGTTTCCTGATTATTCCCGTGGTCGCTTGCAGGACTGGATTCGCAGCGCCAGCCTGCTGGTCAATGGGCAGGCCAGGCGCCCGCGTGACAAATTGAAGCCGGGTGACCAGGTCCGGGTTGAGGCCGAGCTGGAGAAGGCGGAACAGTGGGGCGCCGAAGCATTGCCCCTGACTATTGTTTTTGAAGATGAACACCTGCTGATTATCAACAAGGCCGCCAATTCTGTCGTGCACCCCGCGGCCGGTAATCACAGTGGTACTTTACTGAACGGATTGCTGCATCATTGTCCGCAGCTGGAAGAATTACCCCGTGCCGGCATCGTCCATCGACTGGATAAGGACACCACGGGCTTACTGGTGGTTGCCAAGACCCTGCCAGCCCATACCCATCTGGTGCAATTGCTGCAGAAGCGGGATATTTCCCGGGAGTATGAGGCGGTGGTTAATGGTTTGCTCACCGGGGGTGGCCGGATCGATGCGCGACTGGATCGTCACCCGGTGAATCGAAAAAAACGGGCGGTGACCATGACAGGCAAGGAAGCGGTAACCCATTATCGGCTGCTGAACCGGTTTCGGGCTCACTGCCATTTGCAGGTGAAGCTGGAAACCGGACGCACGCATCAGATTCGTGTCCATATGGCCCATATCAATCACCCCCTGGTTGGTGACCCGCTCTATGGCGGACGGCTGCAAATCCCGCGCGGTTGTGACGCAGCCCTTGCCGATTACCTGCGAAGCTTTCGCCGTCAGGCCCTGCATGCCCGGCGCCTGGCTTTCCTGCACCCGGCCACGGGCGAGGAAATGAGCTGGGAGGCAGAATTGCCCGAGGACATGAAGACCTTGCTACAGCGACTGGCTGATGACGACAGGCAGCATGACTGAAATCAGTTTTTTACGTCCGGACTGGCCCGACCTGGCGGCTGTCCATGCCGGGTTCAGCTGCCGACAGGGCGGTCTGAGCGAGGGAGACTATGCCAGCCTGAACCTGGCTCAACATGTCGGGGATGTTGAGGCAACCGTTGCCGGCAACCGGCAACTGCTGCGCAGTAAGCTGCCGGGTTCACCGGCATTGCAGTGGCTTGATCAGGTACATGGCACTGCGGTGCTGGAAATCAATGAAGCCGGTCCTGTGCAAACTGCCGATGCTGCTATCTGCCGGGTGCCAGGTGTCGCCTGTTGTGTAATGACCGCGGACTGCCTGCCGGTCTTCATCGCCAGTAACACGCAGGCCGAAGTGGCGCTCGTCCATGGTGGCTGGCGCGGTCTTGCCGGTGGGATTCTCAGGCAAACTCTCAACAAATTGCAGTCGCCAGCGAAAGAGCTGCGCGCCTGGCTCGGTCCGGCCATCGGTCCTTGCCATTTTGAAGTGGGCGCCGAAGTGCGGCAGGCTTTTGTTGGCTCAGCAGTCGGTGAAAATCTGGCAGCCTGTTTCAGCCCCGGCGAAGAAGCAGGTAAATACATGGCCGATCTATATGCCATCGCCCGCCTGCAACTGACTGACCTGGGGGTAGGGGATATCAGCGGGGGCGAGAATTGCAGCTATTGCGATCGGCAACAGTTCTATTCCTATCGGCGCGACGGTCGTACTGGCCGTAATCTGAGCGTCATCTATCTGCAAGATTGAGTCTGATTGTCAGCTGCTGACCGGTGGCCTTTGATCAGGATCAATAGATAGCCGGGCTGTGGCATCCGGACATTGAAAAAGCCCCTCGCCAGCCCAATATTAGCAGGCAAGCATTTTTATTGAACGCGCTGGCAATATAGCGATTGTCGGCATTGCCACTGAGGTCCCCATGCGACTCGACAAATTGACCAGCAAACTCCAATCGGCCCTGTCGGATGCCCAGTCCATGGCCCTGGGCAAGGATCATAATCTGATCGAACCGGTGCATCTGGTTCTGGCATTAATTGACCAGAAAGGAGGTTCAGTCCGCCCCCTGCTGTCCCAGACCGGTTTCAATATCAAGGAACTGCGTTCGCGCCTGCAGCAGGCCGTCGACGATTTGCCCCATATGCCCAATCATGAAGGTGATATTGCAGCCTCACCGGATCTGGGCAAGCTGCTTAATCAGGCTGACAAACTGGCACAGCAAAAGGGTGACGCCTATATCTCCAGTGAAACCATTTTACTGGTGGGCATGCAGGACAAGGGTGAATTGGGCAAGATTCTGAACAGCTTCGGCGTCTCTTCCCAGGCGCTGGAGAATGCCATCAGCAATCTGCGTGGCGGCGACAATGTGACCGATGCCGGTGCGGAAGACAGTTGGCAGGCGCTCAGCAAATACTGTGTTGACCTGACCGAAAGAGCCGAAGCCAGCGAGTTGGACCCGGTTATCGGTCGTGACTCCGAAATTCGCCGCACGATTCAGGTTTTGCAGCGTCGTACCAAGAACAACCCGGTGCTCATCGGTGAGCCCGGCGTGGGCAAGACTGCCATTGTGGAAGGTCTGGCCCAGCGCATCGTCAATGGCGAGGTGCCGGAAGGGCTCAAAGACAAACGCATCCTGGCGCTGGACATGGGTTCATTGATTGCCGGCGCCAAGTTTCGTGGTGAGTTTGAGGAGCGTCTGAAGGCGGTGCTCAATGAATTGTCCAAGCAGGAAGGCTCGGTAATTCTGTTTATCGATGAGTTGCATACCATGGTGGGTGCCGGCAAGGCAGAGGGTGCCATGGATGCCGGCAACATGCTGAAACCGGCCCTGGCCCGGGGCGAGTTGCATTGTGTGGGTGCCACTACACTGGATGAATACCGCCAGTATATTGAGAAAGATGCTGCGCTGGAACGACGTTTCCAGAAAGTATTGGTGGATGAGCCCAATGAAGAAGATACCGTGGCCATTCTGCGCGGATTGAAAGAAAAATATGAAGTACACCACGGTGTGCAGATTACGGATTCCGCAATTATCGCCTCGGCCAAGTTGTCGCAGCGCTATATCCCTGACCGACAGCTGCCGGACAAGGCCATTGACCTGGTGGACGAAGCCGCCAGCCTGATTCGCATGGAGATCGATTCCAAGCCGGAAGAAATGGACCGCCTTGAGCGCCGGCTCATTCAATTGAAGATTGAGCGAGAGGCGTTGAAGAAAGACAATGACGCGGCTACAAACAAGCGTAAGGAAAAGCTGGCTGAGGAGATTTCTGATCTGGAAAAGGAATACGCCGATCTGGAAGAAATCTGGAAAGCAGAGAAGTCGACCCTGCAGGGTGCCCAATCCATCAAGAGCAGTCTTGAGCAGGCCCGCAAGGACATGGAAGAAGCAAGCCGTGCCGGTGACCTGGCGCGTATGTCTGAAATTCAGTATGGCGTGATTCCCGGCCTGGAGAAAAAGCTGGAAGCGGCCAGCGAGGCCGAGACGGCCGAGCGAAAGCTGCTGCGTCATCGGGTGACTGAGGAGGAGATCGCCGATGTGGTGTCCCGCTGGACCGGTATACCGGTGAGCAAGATGTTGCAGGGCGACAAGCAGCGGCTGCTGGAAATGGAAGACGCGCTGCACAACCGGGTCATCGGTCAAAATGAGGCCATCGGTGCGGTTGCCAATGCCGTGCGCCGTTCCCGTTCAGGCTTGTCTGATCCGAATCGGCCCAATGGTTCTTTCCTCTTTCTCGGTCCAACCGGTGTCGGCAAGACCGAATTGTGCAAGGCCCTGGCGGAGTTCCTCTTCGACACCGAAGAGGCCATGGTGCGCATCGACATGTCGGAATTCATGGAGCAGCACTCCGTGGCTCGCCTGATCGGTGCGCCGCCGGGCTATGTCGGCTATGAAGAGGGAGGTTATCTCACCGAAGCCGTGCGCAGGCGACCCTATTCGGTATTGCTGCTGGATGAGGTGGAAAAGGCCCATCCCGATGTCTTCAATATCCTGCTGCAGGTGATGGACGATGGTCGCCTGACCGATGGTCACGGTCGCACCGTGGACTTTCGCAATACGGTGATCGTCATGACCTCCAATCTGGGCTCCGACCGGATTCAGGAAATGATGGCCGAAGGCGATCTCAGTGACGCTACCTATCAGCGTGTGAAAGACACCGTGCTGTCGGTGGTGGTGAAGCACTTCTCGCCGGAGTTTGTTAACCGCATCGACGAGACGGTGGTATTCCATCCGTTGCAGTCAGAACAAATTCGCGGCATCGCCGAGATACAGATCGAGTTGCTGAATCGGCGTCTGGCCCAGAATGAACTGCGCCTGCAAGTCTCCGAGGCAGCCCTGGATCACATCGCCAGGGTAGGCTACGACCCGGTCTATGGTGCGCGGCCGTTGAAGCGTGCTATCCAGAACGGCATCGAGAATCCCCTGGCGCAGCATCTGCTGCAGGGCGACTACCATCCCGGTGACCTGATCGAGGTGGACTTGACCGAGGCCGGTGAGCTCAGCTTCAGCCGTCAGGCGGCAGCTGCCGAACAGGCCTGACAGTCAATCAGGAGCCGGCAGCCAAAGCCGGCTCCTGAGTCGCCCGAATCCCGGCAAAAACCCCGCAAGCGCTTGACTTTCCTGGCATAGCTGGCACAATCCCCGGCCTTGAGTGGCGTGATTTGGCCGACCCCGAATCACGTCCCAGCAGTCTGGCCCCGCCAACACCAGGCAATCCCACAGACTGCTGTCCAGGTTTCAGACAACATCCACCTGGCTGGCTCTCACGTTACCTCGGGCGGAGCCGACAAGAAGCAACAGGCAGCATCGCTGGATGTGGGTTGTCAGTGCATCTTGGAGCTAGAAATCATCAAATAATCAGCCGTAAAGGCGTCGCAGTAATCACAGGGTTGTGTGCTGTAGCGGTGTCCTGTTTCATGTCCGCGAGGACGGCAGCAGGGTAGCGATGCTGATTATCAGGACTTAAACCAGTAGAACAGCGCCGACCACTTCTGACGGGCCGGCGAAGCAGAGGCAAAAAGTGGAACAGTTATCAGGCGGAGAAATGCTCATCCGTGCCTTGCACGATGAGGGCGTTGATATCCTTTTTGGATACCCTGGTGGAGCGGTGTTGCATATCTATGATGCAATCTTCCAGCAGGACAAGGTCGAACATATTCTCGTGCGGCACGAACAGGCGGCTACCCATGCTGCCGACGGCTATGCGCGGGCAACAGGCAAGCCCGGTGTCGTGCTGGTGACTTCCGGCCCGGGTGCCACCAATGCCATTACCGGCATTGCCACCGCGTTTATGGATTCCATTCCCATGATCGTCATTTCCGGGCAGGTGGAAAGCCGCCTGATTGGCAGTGACGCCTTCCAGGAGACGGACATGGTCGGCGTGTCCCGTCCGGTAGTGAAGCACAGCTTCATGGTTCAGCATGCCAGCGAAATTCCTTCGGTGGTCAAGAAAGCCTTTCATCTGGCCACCACCGGCCGGCCCGGTCCGGTGGTTATCGATGTGCCCAAGGATGTAACTGATCCCAAGATCAAGTTGCCCTATGAGTATCCCAAAGATGTCAGCCTGCGTTCCTATCAGGTGCCGGGCAAGGGGCATTCAGGGCAGATCAAGAAGGCAGTCGAGGCCTTGCTGCGTGCCAAGCGCCCCATGATCTATGCCGGCGGTGGTGTGATCCAGGGTAATGGCGCCGAGCTATTGACCAAGCTCACCAAAAAACTCGGTTACCCCATCACCAATACCCTGATGGGTCTGGGTGCCTATCCGGCTACCGACAAGCAGTTTCTCGGTATGCTGGGTATGCACGGGACCTATGAAGCCAATATGGCCATGCATTACTGTGATGTGTTGTTGGGTATCGGTGCGCGCTTTGATGATCGGGTGACCAATTCCGACACCTCCAAATTCTGTCCCGATGCCACCATTTTGCATGTGGACATCGACCCGGCTTCCATCTCCAAAACGGTGACCGCGGACGTGCCTATTGTCGGCTCGGTCACTGCCGTGCTGGAAGAGATGCTGGACCAGCTTGGCAAAACCAAATCCAAAGTGGATAAGGAAGCGCTTGATATCTGGTGGCAGCAGATTGAGCAATGGCGGGATCGCAAGTGCCTGGCGGTAGAGCCTTCAACCGATGGCCGCATCAAACCGCAACAGGCAGTGAAGGCGGTCTACGAAATTACCAAAGGAGATGCCTATGTCTCCTCGGATGTTGGTCAGCACCAGATGTTTGCCGCCCAGCATTATCCCTTCGACAAGCCGCGACGCTGGATCAACTCCGGTGGCCTAGGCACCATGGGCTTCGGTTTGCCGGCGGCCATGGGCGTGCAGTTCGCGTTTCCGGATGCCATCTCGGTATGTATTACCGGTGAGGGCAGTTTCCAGATGAACCTGCAGGAATATGCCACCTGTATGCAGTATCAACTGCCAGTCAAGATCATCTGCCTGAACAATCAGGCCCTGGGCATGGTCAAGCAGTGGCAGGATATGCAGTACGGTGGCCGTTATTCCCACAGTACCTATTCCGAGTCCTTGCCGGACTTCACCAAGCTGGCTGAAGCCTATGGACATGTGGGTATCAAGATTGAGCACTACGATGAGTTGTACAGCAAGCTGGAAGAAGCCTTTGCTCTGAAGGACAAGCTGGTATTTGTAGATATCGCTGTAGATCCGGATGAGCATGTCTATCCCATGGCCATCAAGGGTGGTGCCATGAAAGACATGGTGTTGAGCAAGACGGAGAGGACCTGATATGAGACATATAATTTCAGTACTCATGGAAAACGAACCCGGTGCCCTGTCGCGGGTAGTGGGCCTCTTCTCGCAGCGTAACTACAATATCGATTCCCTGACCGTGGCGCCCACCGAGGACAGCACCCTGTCACGGCTGACGCTCACCACCAGCGGGGACGATGCCCGTATCGAGCAGATCACCAAGCACCTCAATCGCATCGTCGACGTGGTGAAGCTGGTGGACCTGACCGAGGGTGCCCATATTGAACGGGAGCTGATGCTGATCAAGGTCAAGGCCATCGGCGCCCAGCGTGCCGAAATCAAACGCACGGCGGACATCTTTCGCGGCCAGATCGTTGACATGACCCAGAGTGTGTTTACGGTTCAGCTCACCGGCACCGGTGACAAGCTGGATGCCTTTATCGCCGCCCTGGGTGACAACACCGTGCTGGAAGTGGCAAGGACCGGGGTGTCCGGGATTGCTCGTGGTGATAAGGTGCTGGGGCTTTGAGCTTTTTTCTCTGTCTCAATGCATCCCTGCATTGAGACAGAGTCGCCATCAAATCGCTGGCGTAGAAGTGCGATTCTTCTTGTGATTTGATGGCTCGCATTGATGTACAGGATGTACTGAATGCAGATTTTGCAGGAGCAAAAATCTGCGATGTACAGGATGTACTGAATGCAGATTTTGCAGGAGCAAAAATCTGCCGCTGCGCGAATGTCGCACATCCCTGTGCTCACTCAGAGCAATTTTCGCAAGACGAAAAAAAGGGGCCGGTTGGCCCCTTTTTTTGTGCTGCTCAGCTAATGACTAGATGACCTTCTTCATGGCAGTCATGTATTTACGCAATTTTTTGCCGACTACTTCGATCGGGTGAGAGCGCAGGCTTTCATTCACTGCAATCAGCTCGGCATTGTCCACGCCCAGGTCATTCACTTGCAGACCCTTGCCGATCACGTCGGTGTCGACCTTCTTCATGAAGTCTTCCAGCATCGGCACACAGGCATGGGAGAACAGGTAGCAACCGTACTCGGCGGTGTCGGAAATCACCTTGTTCATTTCATACAGCTTCTTGCGACCAATCAGGTTGGCAATCAGCGGCACTTCGTGCAGAGACTCATAATAGGCTGACTCTTCGATAATACCGCTGGCGGTCATGGTTTCGAAGGCCAGTTCCACGCCGGCCTTGACCATGGCGACCATCAGAATGCCGTTGTCATAGTATTCCTGCTCGGAAATTTCCATATCACCGGCTTCGGCCTTCTCGAAACTGGTCTCGGCGGTGGCTTCACGCCAGCCCAGCAGTTTCTTGTCGTCATTGGCCCAGTCTTCCATCATGCCGGCGGAGAAATCGCCAGTGATGATGTCGTCCATGTGTTTCTGGAACAGGGGCGCCATGATGTCCTTGAGCTCATTGCTCAGTTCATTGGCAACCAGTTTGGCAGGGTTGGACAGGCGATCCATCATATTGGTGATGCCGCCATGCTTGAGGCCCTCGGAAACCACTTCCCAGCCATGCTGCACCAGTTTGGCGGCATAGGCGGGATCGATACCTTTCTCGACCATCTTGTCGTAGCACAGAATGGAGCCGGTCTGCAGCATGCCACAAAGAATGGTCTGCTCACCCATCAGATCCGATTTCACTTCGGCAATAAAAGAGGATTCCAGTACCCCGGCGCGATGGCCACCGGTCGCTGCGGCATAGGCCTTGGCGATATCCAGGCCGTCGCCATTGGGGTCATTTTCCGCGTGTACGGCAATCAGGGTCGGTACACCAAAGCCGCGCTTGTATTCTTCCCGCACTTCCGTGCCGGGACATTTCGGCGCCACCATGACTACAGTAAGGTCGTCACGGATTTGCATGCCTTCCTCAACGATATTGAAGCCATGGGAGTAGGCCAGGCAGGCACCCTGTTTCATCAGCGGCATCACCTGGCTGACGACGGGGCTGTGCTGCTTGTCGGGGGTCAGGTTCAGCACCAGATCGGCAGTGGGAATCAGTTCTTCATAGGTGCCAACGGTGAAACCGTTCTCGGTGGCGTTCTTCCATGAGGGACGCTGTTCGCTGATGGCGGATTCGCGCAGGGCAAAGGACACGTCCAGGCCGCTGTCGCGCATGTTCAGGCCCTGGTTCAGGCCCTGGGCACCGGCGCCAACAATGACGACTTTCTTGCCCTTGAGTTTTTCCACGCCGTCGCTGAATTCGCTTCGGTCCATAAAACGACACTTGCCCAATTGTTCCAACTGCAGGCGCAGGGGCAGCGTATTAAAGTAATTCATGGAGTCGCTCCAATAATGCTAGTTTTGATCGTGAGAAAGGCCCTCACCAGAACCGGTTGAGGCCTTGTTATTCATCGGATTTTGGGTGAGGCGCGATCATATAGCATCTCTATTGCCGGGTAAATTCCTAAAAACAGTGGCCTTGCCCCCCGTCCCCCCTTGTATAATCAGATTTCCTTTTAAAATCCGATAGTAAGGCTTGCAAGCTCTACTATTGGTCAAGCGCGGTACAAGGTATGAGTCAGGAAGATCTGCAAGACGAGCCGGAGCAGGATATCGATTCCGATAGCCTGTTGCCCATCGATGAACATGAGGAAACCTTTTCCGAGGATGGCCGTGAAGTGCGCCGTCGCGGTGTCTTTCTGCTGCCCAATCTACTCACCCTGGGAGCCCTGTTTGCCGGCTTCTATGCAGTGATTGCCGGCATGTCCGGTAATTTCAATGAGGCTGGCTGGGCCATCCTGATCGCCGGGGTGCTGGACGGACTCGATGGCCGCATCGCCCGCCTGACCAATACCCAGAGCGCCTTTGGCGCCGAGTTCGACAGCCTGTCGGATATGGTCTCCTTCGGCATGGCGCCGGCACTGATCATGTTCAGTTGGGCCTTTGAGCCCCTGGGCCGGGTGGGCTGGGCTGCCAGTTTCATTTATATGTCCTGCGCGGCGCTGCGCCTGGCCCGCTTCAATGTCCAGTTGGGCACCGTGGACAAGCGATTTTTTGTGGGGTTGGCCAGCCCCCTGGCGGCCGGCCTGGTTACCTTTGTGCCCTGGGTGGCATTCAAACATGAGCTGCAAGCGACCCCCATCGTGTCCTATCTGGCGGTGGTACTAACGGTGTTTGCCGGTCTGCTGATGGTCTCCAACTACCGTTACTACAGCTTCAAGGAGTTGCACTTCAAGGGCACAGTGCCCTACATGGCCTTTATTCTGGCGGTCGTATTGCTGGCAGTGATTGCCCAGAACCCCCATGAAGTGCTGCTGGCCATGTGTGTGATTTACGCAACCTCCGGGCCCATCGGCTGGGTTTATCGCCGCTATTTCAGGCCCAGGGCCCCGTCTGGTGGGCAATCCGGGCAGTAGAACCCGGCGTAATGCTGAACTACAGGTCAGCTGGAATGCTCTTCGCCCGGGGCCGGGCGGTTGCCGAAACCGGCCACAAAGCGCTACCTTGAGGGGCAGACCCGGGCCGGAAAGAAACTGGCGCTATGGCCTGTCTACTGAATAACCCCCGCGGAGCTCGCGGCAGAGCAGGGCAGTCAATTCCATAAGCAGGTGAAAATATGTTGATCAAGAAACCGTCGGACATTCTCTCTTCAGAAATCACTCCGGAGCGGATTTATCGTCAGCGCCGCAAGTTCATGTTCGACAGTGGCAAGCTGCTGATGGGTTCGGCTCTGGCGGGCATGGTGCCACCGGCTCTGGCCCAGAGCGGCGGCCTGAAAGCCCAGGTGCCGGTTACCTCCGAGCGGGCAGCCCCCACGGCCTGGTGGGCGGAAAAATTCAATAACATCAAGCCGGCGCCGGATTCAGGGCCCCTGTTCACCGACGAGGAACTGACCCCCTACGAAGACGTTACCCGCTATAACAATTTCTACGAATTTGGCATGGACAAGGGTGATCCGGTGGCCAACTCCGGTGATTTTCAGGTGGACCCCTGGTCGGTGGAGATCGCCGGTGAGGTCAACAAGCCCGGTGTCTACAACCTGGAAGATGTTATCCAGGAGCACCGCCTCGAAGAGCGCGTCTACCGACTGCGCTGTGTCGAGGCCTGGTCCATGGTCATCCCCTGGATCGGTATTCCGCTGGCGGACATCCTCAATCGCTTTGAGCCCACTTCCAATGCCAAATATGTGGAGTTTGAAACCATCGTCGACCCGGAGACCATGCCCGGAATCCGCTCCCGTTTCGCTATTATTGACTGGCCCTATCGCGAAGGCCTGCGCATCGACGAGGCCATGAATCCGCTGACCTTCATGGCGGTGGGTGTCTATGGTAACTATATGCCACCCCAGAACGGTGCCCCGATCCGGCTGGTGGTGCCCTGGAAATATGGTTTCAAGAGCATCAAATCCATCGTGCGCATCAATCTGCGGGAAACCATGCCCAACACCAGCTGGAATGATCTGCAGCCCCAGGAGTACGGCTTTTATGCCAATGTGAACCCCCAGGTGCATCATCCGCGCTGGCGTCAGGACATGGAGCGTCGCTTGCCCCAGAGCCTGTTTGATCGCCGGGTCATTCCCACGCGCAAGTTCAATGGCTATGAAGAGCAGGTCGCCCATCTCTATGAAGGCATGGATCTGGCCCGCTATTTCTGATTCCGGATAGTTAAAGAAGCAGTCGACAAACCATAGCCGTGCCCGCACCTGCCAAGCTAATCAAGCCTGTAGTTTTTCTGCTGGCGCTCCTGCCACTCGTCTGGGTGGTATGGCGCGTGGTCAGCAATGACCTGGGCCCCGATCCGGCCCAGGAACTGGCCATCGAAACCGGGGAGTGGAGTATTCGTTTTCTGCTGCTGGCCCTGGCCATGACCCCCCTGAGGCAGGTCACCGGCCTGGTGGATTTCGTCAGGCAGCGGCGCATGGTGGGGCTGTTTGCCTGGTTCTATGCCTCGCTGCACTTTCTGGTGTGGCTGAGTTTCCTGTGGGGCTTTCGCTGGGGAACCATTGGGGCAGAGATTATCGAGCGCCCCTATATCACCATGGGCTTTCTGGCCTGGGTCATTCTGCTGGCGCTGGCGCTGACCTCTCCGAAATTCATGCTGCGCAAACTGGGGCGCAACTGGAAGCGCCTGCACCGTCTGGTTTATGTGTCCGGGGTGCTGGCCATCGTGCATTTGCTGTGGATACAGCGTACAGATCTGATTGAACCGGTGTTTTATGGCTCAATTCTGGCGGTTTTGCTGGGCTACCGGCTGTATAACAGGTCCCGGGCAAAACTTGCTGCCAGGGCATAAAAACAGCTGCCTTTCATGACAGAAATCCAGTAGAATCCTCGCCCCGATTCGGGGTCCGAAACAAAACGAAAACTTTTCGCTTTTTTCCTTCCGAATCCCCTTGCCAAGCAAGGCGAGGTGCGTATAATACGCGCCCTCTGTGTCGAACGAGACACCGGAGTTTTACGCTCTTTAATAATTTGGATCAAGCAATAGAGGTGGGTGCTTGCCGAGGTGGAATCGGGATCTACACGATTAGGTCCTTCCGCGATCAGA